>Ga0307513_10000428_pt1 | contig 60841 bp, 86 predicted proteins | sample 15_EM_MG_FD_202174 | JGI IMG/M metagenome (GOLD analysis project Ga0307513, IMG submission 202174) | Populus trichocarpa ectomycorrhiza microbial communities from riparian zone in the Pacific Northwest, United States - 15_EM | ecosystem: Host-associated > Plants > Roots > Unclassified | place...
CAACAAGCACGGAGAAGAGATCTTATCAATATAATAAGTTATTCTATACTTTTATATCGCTACCAATACTTCAACGATCCATACCGAAGCAAACCATTATATCTAGCCTACATTACTCGCGTCTTCTTAACGAGTTCTCCGATATAATTACGATCAAGGTCCTAGCTGTCGGAATACCTCACGCCGAAGCTACCACCTAACAGATTGTAGGCATCCAAGCGCCAAGTCACTTGCATCCGTCTCGCCCACCGTTCTTCTTCCTAGGTAGAAGTGCGATGAAATTGGTGCCGTTGTGAATCTCCTTTTCAACTCCTCAAACCCCTCCTCCTGTTTTCTTCGCTAGTGAAAATCCTTGGGGTTGCCCTTTAATGTCTCGGTTATTGGTTTGCAAACCTTAGAGAAGTCTTTGATGAATTGCCGATAGAAGTTTGCAAATCCAATGAAAATCTGGACTTGTTTAACCGATTTTGGGTGTGCCCAATTTTGGCTGCTTTTCACTTTTCTATTACTCATGGTGACCCCGCCTGTCTGGACAATGTATCCTAGGAATTCGACTTCTTCCTGGTGGAACACCGATTTTTTCAACGAGACTCCTAAGTCCTGTTGTTCAAGCCGGTCAAGGACCTTCTGGACTAGTTTGATATGGTCTTTCATGTTCTCGGAGTAAATTAGGATATCGTCCAGATAGACGACTACTCCGTGGTCCATGAATTCCCTTTGGATCTTGTTCATCATTGTCTGGAACGTTCCGGGAGCGTTAACGAGCCCGAAAGGCATGACCTTATATTCGTACTGCCCGTATCTTGTACGAAAAGCTGTTTTATGTTCATCGCCTTTTTGCATTCGAGTAAGATGATATCCATCTTTTAGATCGAGCTTCGTTAATACCTTTGCCCCTGCAACGCGGTCTCGTAGTTCTTCCATGAGCGGTACGGGGTATTTGTTCAGGATCATCAGTTTATTAAGGTTCCTATAATCTACGCACAGCCGCAAACTTCTATCAGGTTTCAGAACGAAGAGGATTGGGGCACCCTAAAGGGATTCGCTGGCAGCTCGTTTTCCCTCAGCCATCATTTTCTTGAGGTACTTATCCAGCTCGTTCAACTGGTGTGCCGACATTGGGTAAATCGGACCCCATGGGGGTTCAGCCCCGTCTTTAAGGTTGATGGAGTGGTCGAAGGTTCTCCGAGGTGCCAACATCTTAGCTTTTTTCTCTTCAAAAAGCTCCTGATACTGCCAATATGGTTTTGGCAGCGTTTCCAACTGTACTCCCCCTTCTTCTTCTCGTTCTATCAGTCCCACATACTGTGCTTGGTCGTTGTAAGCCATAGTTTCATCCCACTCAAACAAATCCGCCACTGCTTCATCTTCTATATGAGCGTGGCACTTGGCTTCTTCAAAGATCGATTTATTTGGGTCTGCTATATTTTTGAGGGGGTGTTCGTCATGCCACAACCCAAAGGGTATGATTAAATCATATCTGCCTGCGTGTGCGATTTCGCAGGATATCATGCGTCGGTGGCCGTTGGGACCGATTTCTAGGAGAATCTGATGGGGGTAGAATATTCCTCAGGTAGGTGCGGTTTCGCCATCGAAGGATGTGATTTTTAACGGTGAATCCCTAGCTTCGGTCGGGATCTGGAGCCGTTGTGCGGTGTTTTGGTTCATCAGAAAGATATTTGAACTGGAATCCAAGAGTACGCTTATCGCGTGCTTTCGTGCTCTTAATTCAATAAATGCATTCCCTTCTGGGCAGGCGTAATGCTTACCTTTTTTAATGGGTCTAGAGCTTTGGCTCAGTTCTTGATAACATCTTTTCATCGTGGCCGTTACAAGTAGCGTGGGGGTTTGTTACCGCCCCTGCGCAGTTTCAGGTCTTAAAGCCTCCTCAGACAAACCTTTACAATAAGTGTCTAATATGTTGATATCGGGGAGCCCACTACTAGTGGTCATTACCTCCTGCCGAGGAGTTCCCATATTACAGGAGTGGTGGTTCACTAGAGTACCTCTCGAGTTCGCGACTAGGATGCGCAGTCCTTTATAGAAGACTTATGCCTCATATGAGACTCTACCCTGGGACGAGTCCACCCTACCTACGCCATCGAGTTTGATCTCACTCCCGAGACCACCTCTGACATCATTCGTCAGGCATGAACTTTGTGCACAATGGAGGGGCCCCCAGCTTCTATTTGCGCAGCCATTTTACCCCGAGAGAAAGTCAGGTTACCGTGGATTTCATCTCCACTTCGCCTGTTGTGCAACTCTAGTCCCGTTCGGATGAATGATAGTCTTCTCTTTCCCTTTTGGTCGTGTCGACTGCTTTCTTCACTTGTAATCTTTTGTGGCTCCCCTAGCAAGCATGGAATACGCATTTTTGGACATAAAATGGCAACCGCTATCCTTTGGTCTTTTAGCCTTGGGGTGGGATATCGTGACACACGACGCCGCAGGTCTTTCGATTCGAGGCTTCAACCTGACTACGCCAACACCGTTGTTGTCGCTACCTGGATGACTTTTTATAAAATGTCGTCATCTTCAAAGGCCCAAGCTGGGGGCCTTTGCACCGCTCGTTTCGAGCTTTCTCCCTGGCAATCAACGGCCACAGTGGCTGCCTGGGGGGGTCGTTGTGGCCTAAATGCGGACTGTCGTTTGGGCTTCGGTTGCCCTCGATATAGAGCCGACACTTGTATCGGTGTTCAACAGTATTTCCAAGCGTTGATTTTCATTCCGCATCGCGTGCATTCGTTGTCAGATTTTCGTTTATCGACAATCTTTTGATCGACGCCCTGATGGGCCTCTGCCCACACCTTGTGTTTGATCTCCCCCGCCGGTGCCACCGACCCTTCTGCCTTCACCTTTCTTTCCCCAGCCGTATTTTTCTGGTAGCCCGCCTTCTCCTTCGCAGTGTATTGCCTTTTTACACGCTTTGCGGGTAGCGTTGGTTTCGAATCCTGGAACTTTCTTTTCTCGCCTCGTGTCGCGCCGGAGAGGCCGCCCCCGCAAAGCTCCTTTCGTTCTTTGAAATCTTCTTCTGCTCGTGTTACAGTCCTGACTGCATCGAACCATGCCCCATCGTCGACATATTCTCGGTGTGACAGTCGTCGTAATGCTTTGACCGGGAGTTCGTCTTCAATCATTTTCCTACAGGCTATCCCGGTGACTCTTGAATGGATATTTAGATTTTCCATCTGCATCAAGAATTTGGCGACATCACCGCGATATTTGACCAATCCCATTTCTCGTAGGGATTTTTCCGCTTCATGGGCTGGTCCGTAGCGTCGCAGGGCTTGTTTTGCAAAGACATAACAGAACTCGTCTCCTTCTTGTCTCGTATAACCTCTTTCTCCGGTCATTTGTCATCGGTAGGTAAATGCAAATGGTCCGACCTCTTTCCCATCCATTCCGGCTATGGCGTATCGGATTCTTTGTGCCTCGTTTGCCCATTGCCAACTTTTTCGTCCAAAATAATCCATACATGTCAATAGCCACCTACGTATATCTTGGTGTTTCTCGTTTCTAAACATGGCAGGGGGTTCCGCTGGGACTCTTGTTCGTTCTCCCAAGGTGTTGGCCATGACCAGTGAGAACAGGTTAAACTGTTCTTCGTTTTTGGCGACATAGTCATCTTCTTCTCGCTGGGGTGTGGGTCTCTCGTCCCGTCTTCCTTTCCTACTCTCATCTGGATTCCTTCCAGATCCTTGTCCCTCACCATCGGGGTCTCCTCCCCCTTCCCCGCCTGGAGCTCCTGCCGCTCCGTGTCGTGGTGGTGCCGGTGGTCTTCCTCCACCCGCACCTGAAGCCTCTGGTGTCGGATCTCACACCTTCCCCTTTCCCTTGACCTGCGCCATCAACTGTTGCACCAGAGCCTTAAGCACCGCGATCTCACCATGTTGGGCTTTTAGAGACTCCTGGTGGTGTCGTAGCTGAGCTGTCACAAGATTAATACTTATCTCGTGATTTGCTATTTCCCGTTTGTGTTGCTCGTTTATTCGAACAATCTCCTCGTCGAGGAGTAGGTCCCAATCCATGGGCAGTTCGCCAGTTCCTTGCACGGCTTCGTGGAGATAGGAGGTGACAGCCTCGTGTCTGGTCTGTCTCTCGTCTGTCTCCCCCAGTTGTTCCGCGACCTGGGTTGCGAAGCTTTCCTGGACTTTTTGAGACTCCAAGTCCAAAAGTGGTACTTGTTCATCTATTCCGACACGTTCTCGACCGACTATCTGGACCCCGGATTGCAACTGATTTTTGACGTTTGCAAGTTCTTGGGCCATTAATAAGATGTTCGTCGGGAGGGAGCTGAACAGAAGATGTTGTCTATCTTGACTGACGGTAGGTTTTGGGTCAAATGGGCCGAGGATCTGCTCTAATCTTCGGATCCGACCGGTCATGAGGGATTCGGTGGGTTTGGGTGTTCGGCGAGCATGTCTAGGAGCCTTCCCGAATTTCGCTAGGAAGCCTAGTCCGCTAGGGCATCGAGGTGCCTAGTCCCCTCAATGTGACCAGGCTAGGTGGGTGACTGTTGTCTCCACACTGGGTGCTGCAACGGAGGAGAGCTCATCACCTCCTTCGTTTCCTTCCTCTCCTTCTTCCTGTCCCCATTACATGACTTCAGGCGCTTTGGGGTCAGAAGCCATATCTGTGGTTTCTATAAGGAAAGCTTATCTTTTGTTTCCACCCCAGACTTCGGGTATTGTAAACTCTGGGCTTGAGCGTCTTCCGTCGCTATCGTACCGGACGTACCACACCTGACCTATGTCTTCCTCTTGTTCGCAATAACAGAAACCATCACCTTCCCACTGCTGGTATAATGTTTGTAGGTCTTTGGTGGTAATGGTGTTTACTGGATTTGTCCAGTAAGCGTAGGTTTGGTGATAGGGCTTTTGTGTTACTAGTTCGCTTATGAAGGGCGGGAAATAGACTTGTGATATTGAGGTCGTCGTCAAGGGTCTTGGTTCAAAAAGGATTTCGGATTTGGGAGTATAAGTGTCTCTGCCAAACATTCGTCTCGGTAATAATGAGAAGTATCAATAAACTGTTTGGTCGTCGCTTCGGCCTGAGGTATTCCGACAGCTAGGACCTGAATCGATTTAGATTGGGGAACTTGTTAAGAAGACACGAGTAATGTAGGCCACATATAGTGGTATACTTCGGGATAGATTGTCGAAGTATTGGTGACGCTAAGATAAAAACTTATTATACTGATAAGATCTCTTCTCCCTGCTTGTTTTGGCTAATAGCAGCCAAGATGCTTCAATATTTATATTCCGCCTCTGAGCCATTGTGGTTTACATGCTAACTCTATCCTAACTAAGTACCTTGCCCGCAACTCAGCGAACTTGACCTGAGTGCGAAAACTCGTAGACCCTGAAAACTCGGTACCACACATTTTGCTCCCATGGCCAACTTATGGGTCTGCGCTTGCATTATTCCTGATGGTGTGGAAACCACGTCAGGTGTCAGCTCATCGGTTTATCCGTTGACAACGATGATTACAAATTATCTTGCCCTCGTGCTCGTTGAAGGTAGTCTAACTCGCTGGACAGAAGATGGCCAATCTTCTTTGCTTGGTTCAGTCGAGAATTCGGCATGCAACTGCATATCGGATTCTGATCTTCAGGCATTTCACGACTTGTCCTCAGGATCGTACCTATAGGTTTTTTCCCTCAAACTGCATCTTTTACCAACTTGTCCTCTGTGGATGCAGCCGATCCACTTACTGGGTATAGTTACCTCCTTCATACTCTACACGACTTTGTAGGTACGAGGGGACTAACCTTCGTGCAAAACGTCCCGTTACCTTCGATCCACCGTTCCGACTGCTTGGCTTCGAGTGTCTGTAACCTTGCGCGCCGTCGTCCGACTCACCTGCCTCCACCTGCATGATGTGCCCGGAGGTCTCCCCTCCTATAGCCTGCGAATAGGACCCGGCCGGACAGACGGCCGCAACGTATACGGTGTTATAAGATGTGTTCCCTTGATAGTGGTCTTTGGTGTTGGGACGCAACAACCCAGCCGGCCAGTCATGACGCACCGTCCCAACGCCGGGGCTGGAGGGGGGTGTGATCATTTTCCTTTGAAGTTCGTGTACGTCAAGGTAGGGTAAACTTGCGCTGTAAATCCTTACGGGGACTCCATGCGCCTAACAAAGACATGAGTGATATAGGACAAATATAATGGGCCACATCGGTATATATCGTAGAAGTGTTGGTAACGACAAAGTAGAAAAACATATTATATTGATAAGATCTCTTCTCTGTGCTTGTTATGTCTAATGGCAGCGACGAGGAATCAATATTTATATTCCGCATGTGAGGAATCACGGTATACATGCCATCTCTATACTAACTAAGTATCTTACCAATCTTTCTGCGCACACTTTCCAAGTGCGAACACTGGTAGACCCAGAAAACTCTGTACCACAGCTTCTTGCTTCCATAGTCAACTCATCGGTGTGGGCTCCGGTTATTCCTGATCGTGTGGAGACCACATGAGGTGTCAGCCCATCCGCCTCTCCGTTGACAACAATGATTACAAATTATCTTGCCCCCATGCTGTACGACGGCAGTCTAACTCGCCCGACACAAGATGGCCATTCTTCTTTGGTTGGCTCTGTCAAGAATTTGACGTGCGACTGCATGTGATATTCTTGACTTCCGGCATTACATGTCTTGTCCTCGGGCTCGCACCTATGGGCTTTCTCCCTCGGACTCCATCCTTTGCCAACCCATCCTTTCTGGAGTCACCTGCTCCAGTTACTTGGCATAGTTACCTCCTTCATACCCTACGCCTCTTTGTAGGCAAGAGGGCGTAACTTATAGGCCACGGTCCTATTACCTTCGATCCACAGTTCTGACCGTCTGTCTTCGAGCGTCGGTCACCTTGTCCGCCATATTCCGATGCCGCTTCGTCTACTTGCATATGGCGCCCAGAGGTCTCCCCTCATTCACGCTGCGGATAGGACCCGGTCGGATGGATGGCCGCGACGTATACGGTGTTATAAGGTTTGTTCCAATTATAGTGGTCTTTGGTGTTGGGATGCATCTACCCCGGGAGCCAGTTCGTCCACGGTGTCCCAACGCTGGGGCTGGAAGGGGCTCTTAGCTCCTTTCTTCGAACTTTGTGGGCGTCAAGGTAGGGTAACTCTGCCCTGGAAATCTGTATGCGAGTCCCTGCGCCCGACACTTGACTGGTATTAACACAATACGCATGCAAGCGTAATGTTAGGCGCACGGACTCCCCGTAAGGATTTACGGGGTAAAGTTACCCTACCTTGATGCACACGAACTTCGAAGGAAAAAGATAACACCCCCCTGCAGCCCCGGCGTTGGGACGGCGCGTCATCACTGGCTGCCTGGGTAGTTGCGTCCCAACGCCAAAGCCCACGATCAATGGAACACATCTTATAACACTGTATACGTCGCGGCCGTCCCTCCGACCGGATCCTGTTCGCAGGATATATCGGGGGAGGCCTCCGGGCACCATATGCAGGTGAAAGCAGGTGGATCGGATGACGGCGCATAAGGTTACAGACACTTGAAGATTGGCAGTCGGAAGAGTGGGTCGAATGTAACGGGACGTTCCGCACTAAAGTTAGTCCCCTCGTATCTACAAAGTCGTGTAGAGTATGAAGGCGGTAACTATGCCCAGTAAGTGGATCAGGTGAATCCACAGAGGACAAGTTGGTAAAAGATGGAGTCCGAGGGAAAATGCCTATAGGCACGATCCCGAGAACAAGTCGTGTAATGCCGGAAGACAAGAATACGAGATCCAGTTGCATACCGAATTCTTGACGGAACTAACCAAAGAAGAATGGCTATCTTCTGTCCAGCCAGTTAGACTACCCTCGACAAGCACGAGGGCAAGATAATTCGGAACCATTGTTGTCAACCCATAAACGGATGAGCTGACACCTGACGTGGTCTCCCCACCATCAGGAATAATGAAAGCGCAGACCGATAAGTCGGCCATGGGAGCAGAAGGTGTGGTAGAGAGTTTTCAGGGTCTACGACTGTTCGCACTCAGGTGAAGTTCGCAGAGTTGCAAGCAAGGTACCTAGTTAGTATACAGTTAGCATGTATACCGCGATTGCTCAGATGCGGAATATAAATATCGAAGCATCTTCGCTCCTATTAAAGAACAACAAGCACGGAGAAGAGATCTTATCAATATAATAAGTGATTCTACACTTTTATATCGTTACCAATACTTCGACGACCTATACCGAAGCAATTCATTATATCTAGCCTACATTACTCGTGTCTTCTTAACGAGTTCTCCGATATAATTACGATCCAGGTCCTAGCTGTCGGAATACCTCACGCTGAAGCGACCACCTAACACGTAAAACCGCTGGCGTCTGTCTCCACCACTGTCTTCCTTCCTGGGTACAAATGCAATAAAATTGGTGCAGTTGTAAACCTTCTCTTCCACTCCACAAATGCCTCCTCCAGTTCCTTTCCCCAATAAAAATCCTTGGGTTTTTTGTTTAATGTTTCGGTGATATGCTTGAAAACCTTTGAGAAATGTCTTATGGCTCCAATAAAGGTTTGCGAAAACCCATCAAGATTTGTTGCTGTTTCACCCTTCTCGGGTCAGCACAATTCCGGATGCTTTTTACTTTTCTATCACTCAAGGTGACTCCACTTGTCTGGATCATGTCTCCTAGGAATTCCACTTCTTCGCGAAACACCAACTTCTTCAAAGACACTGCTAGATTATGTTGTTCAAGAGAGTCGAGGACTTGTTGGACCAATTGAATATGGTCCTCCAGATTTGCGGAGTATATAAGGATATCATCGGGGTAAATGACCACTTCATTGTCTAAGAATTCTCTTCGGACATTGTTCATCCTTGTCTGGAATGCTGCAGGAGCCTTTATGAGCTTGAAAGGCATTACCTTGTATTAGTACTGTACATATCACATCTGAAAACCCTGTTTATGTTCATCTCCCTTTCTCATTCGAAGGAGATGATAGCGGTCTTTGTTAGACGCACGGACTCCCTGTAAGGATTTACAGGGCAAAGTTACCCTATCTTGATGCACACGAACTTCGAAGGAAAAAGATAATAGCCCCCTGCAGCCCTGGCGTTGGGACGCCGCGTCATCACTGGCCGCCTGGGTAGTAGTGTCCCAACACCAAGGACCACTATCAATGAAACACATCCTATAACACCGTATACGTGGTGGCCATCTGTCCGACCACATCCTGTTCACGGGACATATGAGGGGAGCCCTTCGCGCACCTAATGCAAGTGGAAGCAGGTGAATCGGAAGACGGCACACAAGGTTACAGAGACTTGAAGACAGAGAGTCGGAATAGTGGGATGAAGGTAACGGGACCTTTTTCACGAAAGTTAGTCCCCTCGTATCTACAAAGGCGTGTAAAGTATGAAGGAGGCAACTATGCCCAATAAGTGGATCGGGTGCATCCACAGAGGACAAGTTAGTAAAAGATGAAGTCCGAAGGAAGAAGCCCATAGGTACCATCCCAAGGACAAGTCGTGTAATGCCGGAAGACCAGAATATGACATGCAGTCGCCTGTCGAATTCTCAACGGAACCAAGCAGCGAAGAATGCCCATCTTCGGTCCAGCGAGTTAGACTACTCACGCTGAGCACGGGGCAAGATAATTTGTAACCATTGTTGTCAACGGCTAAACGGATGAGCTGACACCTGACGTGGTCTCCACCCCATCAGGGATAACAGAAGTGCAGACCGATAAGTTGACCATGGGAGCAAAAAGTGTGGTAGAGAGTTTTCAGGGTCTACAAGTGTTCGCACTCAGGTGAAGTTCGCAGAGTTGCGGGCAAGGTACTTAGTTAGTATAGAGTTAGCATGTATACCGTGATTGCTCAGACGCGGAATATAAATATTGAAGCATCTTCGCTGCTATTAGACCCAACAAGCACGGAGAAGAGATCTTATCAATATAATAAGTTATCTACACTTTTATATCGTTACCAATACTTCGATGATCTAGATCGAAGTGAACTGTAATATATCTAGCCTACATTACTCGTGTCTTCTTAACGAGTTCTCTGATATAATCACGAGTAACGTCCTAGCGGTCGGAATACCTCACGCCAAAGCTACCACCTACCAGTATATTGATACTTCGCATCGTTACCGAGACGAATGTTTGGCAGAGACACTCATACTCCCAGACCCAAAAAACCTTTCGAACCAAGACCATTGAGGTCTATCTCGATAGACGAAGTCCTTACCCCTTCACCCGAATTGGGGACACACGAGCTCTACCACGAATCTTATTTCTGGTGGATAAACCCAGACAATATCGTTACCCCCGAAGACATACCCTCACTACACCAATACCGGTACGGAAAAGACATCATCTATCATGCCCCCTCGGAGAAATCGAACTCTGTTTGGTACACCCAGTACCCACCCAGTGATAAACACTCAAGTTAGTGGTTTGAGATACCCGAAGTGTGGTGAGGAGACAAAAGATAGGTTTTCCTTATAGAAACCCCAGAGATGGCTTCTGACCCCAAAGCGCCTGAAGCCATGGAATGGCGACAGGAAGAAGGAGAGGAAGGAAACCAAGGAGGTGATGAGCTCTCCTCCACCCCAGCCCCTTGTGTAGAGACAACCATCACCCACATAGCCAGGTCGCATTCAGTGGACCAGGCGCCTCGATCCCCTCGTGCACTAGGCTTCCTGGCGAAATTCGGGCAGGCTCCTAGACACGGTCGCAATACCCACGGAACCCACTGCCTCCCTCATGACCGGCCGGATCCGAAGATTAGGGCCGATTCTGGGCCGATTTGACTGAAAACTCACGGTCAGCCAGGATAGACAACATCTTGCATTCAGCTCGCTCCGGACCAATATATTATTAATGGCCCAAGAACTGGTAAGCGTCAAAAATCAGTTGAAATCCGGAGTCCAAATAGTTAGTGGAAGAGCTCGCGCGGATAGCCCAACAAGTACAACTTTTGGACTTGGAGTCTCACAAGGTCCAGGAAAGCTTCGCAACCCAAGTCGCGGAAAGACTGGGGGAGACAGATGAAAGACAAGCCAGACACGAGGCTGTCACCTCCTCTCTCCACGAAGCCGTGCAAGGGACTGGCGAACAGTCCATGCATCGGGACCAACTCCTGGACCCGGAGATTGTTCGAATAAACGAGCAACACAAACCGGAGCTGGCAAATCACGAGATAAGTATTAATCTTGTGAGAGAAGGGCTACGACACCTCCAGGAGTCTCGAGAAGCGAAAAATGGTGAGATCACGGTGCTTAAGACTCTGGTGGAACAATTGATGGGGCAGGTCAAGGGAAAGGGGAAGGTGTCACATCCGACACCAGAGGTTTCAGGGGCCGGTGGAGGAAGACCACCACCACCACCACGACACAGAGCTGCAGGAGCTCCAGGGGGTTGCGGGGAAGGAGACCCCGATGATGACGAGGAAGGATCTGGAAGGAAACCAGATGAGAGTAGGAAAGGAAGACAGCACGAGAGACCCGCACCCCAGCGAGAAGAAGATGACTATGACGCCGAAAACGACGAAGAGTTCAACTTGTTCTCACGGGTCATGGCGAACGCCTTGGGATAAAGAACAAGAGTCCCAGCGGAACCCCCTGCCATGTTTAGAAATGCGAAACACAAAGATATACGGATGTGGCTACTGACATGCACAGATTATTTTGGTCGAAACAGTTGGCAGTGGGAGAATGAGGCACAAAGAATCCGATACACCATAAGCCCAATCGACGGGAAAGAAGTCGCACCGTTGGCTTTAACCTAGCGACGACAAATGACCAGAGAAATTGGTTATATGAGACAAGAAGGATACACGTTCTGGCACGTGTTTGCAGAACAAGCCCTGCCAAAGTTCGGACCCACCCATGAAGCGGAAAAATCCTTACGAGAAATGGGATCGGTCAAATATCGCGGTGATGTCGCCAAATTCTTGATGGATATGGAAAATTTAAATATCCATGCAAGAGTCACCGGGATAGCCTGGAGGAAAATGATTGAAGACGAACTCCCTGTCGAAGCATTACGATGACTCTCACACAGAGAATATGTCGACGATGGGGAATGGTTGGAAGCAGTCAGGAGCGTAACCCGAGCAGAAGGAGATTTCAAAGAACCAAAGGATCTTCGAGGGGGCGGTCCCTCCGGCACGACACGAGGCGAGAAAAGAAGGTTCGCGGAGTCAAAGCTAACGGTACCCGCAAAGCGTGTAAAAAGGCAATACACGGCTAAGGAAAAGGCGGACTACCAGAAGAAAATGGGTGGGGAAAGCAAGGTGAAGAAGGAAGGGTCGGTGGCACCGGTGGGGGAGATTCGACACAAGGTATGGGGAGGAGCACACCAGGGCATCGATCAGAAAGTTGTCGACAAAGGGAAATCCGACAACGAATGCAGGCGATGCGGAATCAACAATCACGATTGGAAATACTGTCCAAAACCGATACAAGTATCGGCGGTATATCGAGGGCAATCGAAGCCCCAACGATAGTCCGCATTGGCGCCAAAACGACGCCCCCAGGTAGCCACTGTGGCCGTTGATGGCCAGGGAGAAAGCTCACGACGAGTGGTGCAAAGGCCCCAGCGTGGGCCTTTGAAGATGACGACAGTGTATAAAAGGTCAACCAGGTACTGACAGCACTGGTGATCGGGTAGTGAGGTTGCAGTCTCGAATCGAAAGACCGGCGGCATAGTGGGTGACGATATCCCACCGGAAGGCTAAAAGACCAAAGGATAGCGGTTTCCATTTTACGTCCAAAAATGGGTAGTCCCTGCTCACCACGGGAGCCATAAAAAATGGCAAGTGAAGAACGCGATTGACAAGACTAAAAGGGAAAAAGAAGATTACCATTCGTCGGAACGGAACTTCAGTTGAACGACACGCGAAGGAGGGTGGAAATCCAGGCCAACCTGACTTTCTCTCGGGGTAAAACAACCGGGCAAATAGAAGCTGGGGCCGCCTCTATTTGGCACAAGGTTCCTGCCCGAAGAATGGTGTCCGAGAGGGTCTCAGGAGTGAGACCAAACTGGAAGGCGGAGGAACGGTGGACTCGTCGCAGGGGACAGTCTCATATGAGGGATAAGTCGACGATCAAGGACCGCACATCCTAGTGGCAAACTCGAGAGGTACTCTAGTGAACCACCACCTCTGTGATATTGGAACTCCTCGGCAGGACATAAAGACCGCTTGTAGTGGGCTGCCCGATATCAAAATATTAGACACTTATTGTAAAAGTTTGTCTCAGGAGGCTTTAACAGCCGAAACTGCGCAGGCGCTGTAACAAACCCCCACGCTACTTGTAACCGCGACGATGAAAAGATTTCATCATGAATCGAGCGCAAGCTCTAGACCCATTAAAAAACCAAAGCATTACGCCGGCCCTGAGGGGAAGGCATTTATTGAAATCAAAGGACGAAAACACGCGATAAACGTCCTCTTTGATTCTGGTTCAAACATCTTGCTCATTAACCAAAAAAGCAGCACCACGGTTAGAGATCTCGACCGAAGCTAGGGAGACACCGTTAAAAATCACAACCTTCGATGGCGAAACCGCGCCAACCGGAGGATTATTCTATACCCATAATATTCTATTGGAAATCGGTGCGAACGGTCACCGAAGTATAATATCCTGCGAAATAGCGGAAGCAGGAAGATATGATCTAATCATACACTTTGGGTGGTGGCATGATGAACACCCCCTAAAAAATATTGCAAACCCAAGTAAATGGGTTTTTGCGGAATCGAAGTCCCACGCCCATATAGAAGATGAGGCGGTGGCGGACGTGTTTGAGTGGGATGAAACTGTGGCATACGATGACGAAGCACAGTACGTAGGAAGGAGAGCACGAGAGGAAGAAGGAGGCGTACAGTTGGAAACGCTGCCGAAACCCAATTGGCAGTATAAGGCGCTTTTTGAAGAGAAAAAAGCTAAGGTGCTGGCACCTCAAAGCACCTGCGACCATGCCATCAACCTTAAGGAAGGGGCTGAACCCCCATGGGGTCCAATTTACCCAATGTCGGCACACCACTTAAACGACCTGGATAAGTACCGTAAGAAAATGATGGCAGAAGGAAAGATTGCCGATAGTGAATCCCCTCACGGCGCTTCAATACTTTTCCTTCCAAAACCAGATGGAAGTCTGCGGCTATGCGTAGACTACAGGAACCTCAACAAATTGACGATCCTGAATAAATACCCCCTACCGCTCATGGATGAACTCCGAGACGGCGTTGCTGGAGCAAAGATGTTTACGACGCTTGACCTAAAAGACAGATATCATCTTATTCGAATGAGAAAGGGCGACGAACCCAAACGAGCCTTTCGTACACGATACAGACAGTGCGAATACAAGGTCATGCCTTTCGGGCTCGTTGACGCTCCCGCAATGTTTCAAACAATGATCAACAAAATCCTAAGGGAGTTCTTGGACCACAGAGTAGTCATTTAGCCAGACAATCTCGTTATATACTCCGAAAATATGGAAGATCACATCAAACTGGTCCAAAAAGTCCTTGACCAACTCGAACAGCACGACTCGGCAGTCTCATTGAAGAAGTCGGTGTTCCACCCAGATGGGGTTGAATTCTTAGGATACATTGTCAAGACAAGCAGAGTCACCATGAGTGATAGAAACATGAAAAGCGTTCAAAATTGGGCACACACAAGATCGGTTAAAGAACTACAAATTTGCATTGGATTTGCAAACTTTTATCGACGAGTCATCAAAGATTTCTCAAAGGTATGCAAGCCAATAACCGAGACGTTGAAAGGAAACCCCAAGGATTTTCACTGGGGAAGAGAGCAGCAAGAGGCGTTGGAGGACTTGAAAAAGAGGTTTACAACGGCACCAATCTTATCGCATTTCTACCCGGGAAGAAGAACGGTGGGTGAGACAGACGCAAGCAACTTTGCGGTTGGATGCCTACTATCTCAGTACCAGGGCAGACGGCTTCACCCAGTGGCTTTTCATTCTCAAAAGTTGAACAGCGCGGAAAGAAATTACGAGATACACGACCAGGAATTCCTCGCAATAATGGAAGCGTTCAAGGAATGGAAAAGATACCTCTGGGGGGAAGAAGAGCCCGTAAGGGAATACACAGATCACCAAAACCTACAGTCATTCTTGACCAAAAATGTCTGGAACCAACAGCAAATTCGATGGGCACAGGGGTTGACCAACTATAACTTCAAAATAGTCTACCGTCCGGGAAGCCGAGGCGGGAAGCCCGACGCCTTAAGCAGACGGCCGGAGTACCGTCCTGTGGAGGGAGCTCGTCACAGTGAAAAGTCAATTCTGAAATCTGAACATTTTCAAATTTCTGTAATTCATCAAAGACGAAGAGCTGAAACAGCTCTCATCCCAGAAACATGCGAATCTGGAAATCTCAGAATTATGAACCTCTCGGACAAGGCTATAATCCCCACGAAAGGATCACGGTTTGCGGCCAGTCATGACATCTACGCCCTAACAGAGGGCCTGGTACCAGCCCAAAGACAGGCAATGGTGGAGATGGGTATTGCGATAGGATTGCCTGAAGGAACCTACTGAAGGCTAGCCGGAAGAAGTGGTATGGCTAGCAAGATGGGAATAGCAGTGGGCGGTGGTGTAAGAGATGCGGATTACACCGGAGAAGGCAAGGTCATACTTGGCAATCATGAGGAAGCGGACAGCGTATTTAAGGCAGCAGATCGGATAGCGCAACTCATAGAGGAGAAAGTTGCCAACGCCGACACCATGGCAGTAGACGATCTGGGAATAACCGACCGAGGAAAAATGGGCTTGGATCAAATGATATGAAAGCTAAGCGATCCATCACGGCCAAAGAAGAAGAAATCACAATATGTTTCCTTCACTCGGACAGAAGCAAAAACGAATTCTTTAGAGCAGCTGATATCGGCTATCAGCCTCGGTTAATGAAAGAAAGAGAAATGTGATCCCGCACTCACGTCAATGGAGCCCTGACGCGAACCATGAACGATTCATTTCAGGACAAAATTAGAGTGGCTTGCAAGGTGGATGAGAAGTGGCAGGACAAAAGCCGTGAACTGGTTAGGTTAAGAGAAGGAGTGAAAAAGATGCGGGCGAATGCATATAAAAGGACGGGTTACTATACTTCAAAAATCAGTTATGCATTCCAGAAAACGAAGCGATGCAGACCATGAGAGCCCAAGGCTGTCACGACTCGCTAGTAGCAGGGCACATCGGATAGGAAAAAACAATTGAGATAGTAACAAGGGATTTCTACTGGAAAGGGCTCGCAGATTGGATCAGAGACCATGAACGATCCTGCGACAAATGTCAACACAGTAAATCCCCACGGCATGCTAAGTATGGATTACTTCAACCCTTAGAAGTACCTTATGCCGCCTGGTCCTCCATATCAACAAACTTCATCACTCAACTACGGGAATCGCAGGGTAAGACCCAGATCATGATAGTAGTAGACCGGTTCACAAAAATGCCCCACTTCATCGGCCTCCATGAAAACGCGACCGCAAAAGACGTTGCGGACACCTTCCTTTGGGAAGTCTGGAAACTTCACGGATTGCCGACCGAGATCATATCGGACATGGACGCGAAGCTTTCTGGTGAATTCTGGGACTCATTGTGTAAAAGGGTAGGAGTTAAACGACGCATGTCGATGGCGTACCACCCTGAAACTGACTGACAGACGGAAAGAACCAACCAAGTGCTATAAGGTTATTTACGAACATTTGTCAATTACGATCAGGACGACTGGTATCACCTACTGCCTTTAGCCGAACATGGCTACAATAACTCGGCAACCAACGCACACAAGATGACCCCATTCTTCGCCAACTACGGCTTTCATCCACAGACTGAATGGATGAAAGAAAGAGAAGCTCATAACCCTGGGGCGACAATGTATGCCCACTGGATGCAGGACATACATCAGCAAGCGAAACAAACTTTAAAGAATACGCGGGAATCAATGAAGAAATATTACGACCGCAAAGCGACAGAACAACCCAGAATCGAAGGCGGCGACTTGGTAATGTTGAATGCGAAGAACATACGTACCAAACGACCGTCGAAGAAGCTGAGTCCGAAACTGTATGGCCCTTTCAAAATTCGGGAGAAGAAAGGAAGTCAGGCATACAAGTTAGAAATATCGCCACGGTAGAAGGTTCATCCCGTGTTTCACGTTTCCCTGTTGGAACCCTATCGAGGCTCGAACCGACAGAATCGCGAACAACCCCCACGAGATCCCGACAACCTCGAGGGAGAATTAGAATGGGAGGTAGACAGGATCATGAAGAGTGAGATCATTTCGTACACGCAAAAGGTTTGAAGAAGGAATAAACACATGAAAGAGCTTCGCTATTTTGGGAAATGGAAAAGCTGCGCAGAGGATCAGAATACTTGGGAGCCACCCGAAGGTATGAAGAACACGCAGGAAGAGGTGGAAAGGGTTCATAGAGAAAACCTGGAGATGCCAGGCCAGAAAGAGGTCCAGTTACATAAGAAATGTTTTCCATCGGTGGACAAGTAAACGCTGGTGGTTTTTACCCCAACTATGTGGAGCTCGAAAAGAAAGATAGATTGTATAATAGACATAGAGTATTCGGGACGAACATGTCCAAGAGGGGAGCTCCTGTTAGGCGCACGGACTCACCTTAAGGATTCACAGGGCAAAGTTACCCTACCTTGACGCACACGAACTTTGAAGGAAAAAGATAACACCCCCCACCCAGCCCCGGCGTTGGGACGGCGTGTCATCAGTGGCCGCCCGGGTAGTTGCGTCCCAATACCACAGACCACAATCAATGGAACACATCTTATAACACCTTATACGTCGCGGCCGTCCGTCCGACCAGATCCTATTCGCAGGATCTATGCAGGGAGACCTTTAGGCACCTTATGCCAGTCGAGGCAGGTGAATCGGACGACGGCGCATAAGGTTACAGACACTTGAAAACAGACAGTCGGACTAGTGGGATGATGGTAACCGGACGCTTTGTATGAAAGTTAGTCCCCTCGTACCTACAAACGCGTGTAGAGTATGAAGGAGGCAACCATGCCCAGTAAGTGGAACGGGTGCATCCACAGAGGACAAGTTGGTAAAAGATGGAGTCCGAGGGAAAATGCCAATAGGTACGATCCCAAGGACAAGTCGTGTAATGCCGGAAGACCAGAATATGACATGCAGTCGCGTGTCGAATTCTCGACGGAACCAACCAACGAAGAATGGCCATCTTCCGTCCAGCGAGTTAGACTACCCTCGATGAGCACGAGGGCAAGATAATTCGTAACCATTGTTGTCAACGGATAAATGGATGAGCTCACACCTGACGTGGTCTCCACACCTTCACGGATAACAGAAGCGCAGACCGATAAGTTGACCATCGGAGCAAAAAGTGTGGTAGAGAGTTTTCAGGGTCTACGAGTGTTCGCACTCAGGTGAAGTTCGCAGAGTTGCGGGCAAGGTACTTAGTTAGTATAGAGTTAGCATGTATACTGCGATTGCTCAGACGCGCAATATAAATATTGAAGCATCTTCGCTGCTATTAGACACAACGAGCACGGAGAAGAGATCTTATCAATATAATAAGTTATCTACACTTTTATATCGTTACCAATACTTCGACTATCTAGATCGAAGTGAACCCTTATATCTAGCCTACACTACTCGTGTCTTCTTAACTAGTTCTCTGATATAATCACGAGTAAGGTCCTAGCTGTCGGAATACCTCACCCCGAAGCTACCACCTAACTGTCACCTCCCTTGCAGAGGTGGGGGATTTCACCCTCACTGATAGTACCATCAGGTCTCTCCTTTGCTCAATGACCCACGTCAGGGCTGCCACACTCCAAGCAGTTGAGGACCTCTGTCTCCAAACAAGTGACCTTTGTATGAACGTGGTGGTGGTGGTGGAAGAATGACTTGGTCTATTTCCTATCTATGACCGAAGGTATATATACCGATACATGACCGCCAACAGCCAACAACAGGTTCTACTAACCCTACTGCTCAACCCCAACATATATGATGATAGTTACCCGTACCTCCTGCTACCCTAATATCTATCACTCCCCTTACGGGCGCTATCCCATGAAGCCGCTAAACACTAAGCTATGCTTAAAAAAAAGAAATTTCAAACATTGCCCGTAAAATCACATAAAATCACATCGGGATCAAGACAAACCGCCCATTTTAACAAAGACGACATGTTTAACTCCCACCAAAGGCTTGGTCCGCCCATCCGCTACCATCCTCTCCGTGCTACAGAAATCCATGACAACCTCTTTCCTATCCTCAATAATCTCCCGAATCTGACAAACGCGAACACCAACATTCTTGGATTGAGGTTTGTATGCCGTATCCGTAAACGTAGATAAAGATGCCTGGTTGTCGTTGTAGAGCGTGCTCAATTCTAACGTAGATGGAGTGATTTTGATCCAAGATGACGGAACCAGATGTGTGCCTGAATCGCCGTTGCCCATGCCATAAACTCTGCGTCTGCTGTGCTGGTCGCCGTAATAGACTGTGTCTTTGAATGCCATTGAATAACTGCGGATGCCATAAGCAATATGTATCCACTTGTCGATTTCAATGTACCAGTATCTCCGGCGAAGTCAGCATCCACAAAACCATTCTGTGGGATCTGTAAAGGCATATTTCCCCCCAGACCAAGCCGTAGATACCTCGTTCCCGCCAGATAGCGTAGAACTCACTTTGCGCATACCCAATCCTGCCGTGAAGGATTTGCCCCAAAACGCCCAAGATAGGAGACGGCAAACGAAATATCTGGCCTAGTGCCAATCGCTATCAACCCGAGACTCCCAATTAACTGCTGGTAGAGCCTCCTATCGCAGGCTTCTTCTTCCTCCTCTCTCTCATGTGGCTTGTCCTTATCCATTGGTGTAGCCACTGGTTTGCAATCACTCATGCCAAACCTTTCCAAGACTCGCCCGATGTAGCCTTCCTGTGTCATATAGACCTTCTGCACGCACACATCGCGTGACACCACCATACCAAGAAAATTCTGTACCAAACCCAGATCAACCATGTCGAATCGCGCCTTAAGCTTCTTCTGCAAATCTGATACGATTGGCTCCCTACCTGCTAAGAGCATGTCGTCGACGTAAAGAGCAAGGATTGTGCTGTTCGTGTGTGTGTACATGCAGCAGTCAAACCTCCCCCGTCGAAATCCAGGATGGGAGACAAGAAACTCATTGATCGTGGTATACCAGCACCGGGGCGATTGCTTGAGGCCATATAGACTGTGATTGAGTCGTGCCATCCTCGGACCTTCCCGGACTCCAAGCGGTAGATGAACGTAGATCTCTTCATCCAGCTTACTCCCAAGAAAGGCCGTTGCAGTATCAACTTTGTGGGAATCACTCTCTTTCCGGTAGGAATCGAATTGAGAAACGTTAGAACCTTGTTCTTCACAACAGAGGAACACTCGGAGTCCACACCCTCTTGCCTTTGCGCGGCTTCGGGTGTCTCCATAGCTGCCTTGTAGTTAACCGGACCCGCTTCAACCATATCAACCGTAGATATCATGGCCTGAGTCGAAATACAAGCATTGCCTTGTTGACCGCGCATACGGCCTCCTTGCTGTACTTCAGGTAGCTCCCCCGGTTCTGCATCCCAGAACTTACTCTTCCCCTTCACCCGTAACCCGCTAAGCATATATGGCTCTCTGTTTCCATCCTTTGCTACCGGTCGCAATACCACATCTCCACTTCAGGGTTCTCCACCAGACGCCGGCACAATCTGTGGTTTGCGTAGCCGAATGCGTGCTAGTACTTCTTCAGCTTCTCCCCAGTCAAAGGCTTCTTCTTCCTCTTCCGCTTCATCCTCCTCAGGCATGATTTCGTTCTCTACTCTTGCTGAGGCTTCATCATCACTACCAGGCTCGTCAAACTCATCATTCCAGGCCAACTGTTCTTCCCACGGCTGGGTTGCTGGTGCATAGTAAGGTTCTGCGGGACTATTATCGAAGGCTTTTAACGGATAATATGATGTGGATTCCTCGAAGACAACATCTCGTGATAGAAGAAATTTGCGTTTAACCGAATCGTAAAGCTTGTAGTGCTGTGTAGTGCTAGTGTAGCTAACGAAGATGCATTTCCGGGCCGTCTTATCCAACTTTTTGCGTGTCTCCTTTGGGATCTGAACGTATGCCAGGCATCCTCAAACACCTAAGTTCCTATATGATGGTTTCCTCCCAAAGCACCATTCATACGGTGTTTCTCCACCCGCTATAGCCTTAGTAGGTAACCGATTGCGAACGTAAATGGCTGTCATTGCAGCTTCTCCCCAATATTCCTTAGGTGCGTTAAGAGCGTGCAAGAGAGCCAGTGTCGTTCCGATTATCGTTCGGTTCGCGCATTCGCTCATTCCATTTGACTGTGGTGGCTACGGTGTGGTTCTTTGAGCTTCGATGCCTTCTGGCTTGAGGAGATGGCGGAACTCATTGGAGGTATACTCGCCTCCCCCATCAGTACCTAGCTTGCGTACTGGCTTTCCATGATGTTTCTCTGCATGTGCCTTGTAGTCCATAAAACATGTAAGGGCTTCCGATTTGCGCTTGATCAAGTATCAGATCTTGAATGGTGTGAACTCATCCGTAAACATCAACAAATAAAGTGCGCCCCCTAGCGACTTAGGAGTAACTCGTCCGGTAATATCACTATGGATTATTTCCAATGGTTGGGTAGCTGTAACAATCCTATTGTTGAGCAGGTATGCAACAGGCAACGACAGTCGTCTCTTGCGTAAGCGAGTCTCGCTTTTCTGCACCAAGGCGTAGGGGAATACTATCTCTTCAGATAGTACGGAACTGGCGTGCTTGTCTTGTATGATCCGTCGGAGGATACTATCTCTTCAGAGAGTAAGATGGGTGGATTGTCGTGCTTGTAGGATCACAATAGTCCTATGTTCGGGCGCCCCGTCGAGACTATCACAATAGTCTCCGGGTTCTTAGAGCGTAGGCTCTTGTAGAGGAGGAGTGTATGTAAAGAAAGTAAAGCGTAATCGTATTGCAATATCTTGAGTATAGAAAAGTACTTAGATGGTTGCATGAAGATCCTATCTCTTGGTCGTATTTGTACTTTTTTTTTCTTTTTTTTTTTTGTAATCATGTGTTATTTGTTTCTAGGTGCAAAAAGCCTTATGCAGCGCTAAATATGAAGAGAAAAAAACCTATTGATGCAAACCCAGCGCCCGCTGCACCTCTTCATGGGAAAAATCAAACACCCTGAGTCCATAGGAAAAGTCTCCCCCGCCTAGCACCTGAGATAATATACCGCAGACACGTAAGGAAACAATACATAGAAACGTAAAGGTAGAGAGACCCAAACCCTTCAGCAGGCTCACCAAAACAAAAGAAACGATGGCTGTTCAAAAGGCCCTTTCGGGGCCGGAGGGAGAGGATAGATGATCGCCGGCACGGGAAAACACGGAAACCGTGGGCCCACAAGAACGACTCGCGCGGTTGTGCAGGTCATTACATCGATCAAAGGCGTTGGTCAATAGCCACGGAGGCAGCGGTATACCAGGACTAGCCGTAAGAGAGGAAGGGTCGAACGATCGGAGGGGGAGGAGGGCGAGCGGAGCCACCCAGCAGAGAGGATGCCAGCCAGGAAGGAAGGTGAGCAGTAGGGTGCCAGCCGGTGAGTAGCAGTAGGGTGCCAGCCAGAGGGGGGGGAGCAGTAGGGTGCCAGCCGGGGGAGGAGTTTTAGCAGTAAGGTGCCAGCTTAAGGGGCAGTATGGTGCCAGCGGACGGAACCGGGAGGAGGGTAGAGGAAGGATGGCGAACGGGCTAGCCACAACCGACTAACGGGCCATAGCAAGGGCTTTTGGGACGACAGCGAAACCGAGTGGGACCGTGATGTTACTAACCGAAGCTGTCCCCATCAGAGGTACAAGGCCAGCAGAACCGAAGCCTTACTTCGACCAAGAGTCCGGACACCATATCGCCGACGGTGAACGAAGCGAGAAGCTTTCGGAAGGTGCAAAATGCTAAGCGAGGTGCAGAGCAAGTGCGGGGTAAGGGGGAGAACCGAACTTCATGAGCCGTATCAACGATGAACGGGAACAAGAACCCCAAGGAGGGGAGGCATGCGTGCCTCAGGAGAGGAGGGAAGATGGCTTAACGTCAACCCCTAGGGAGTAGCCATGATGGGGGAAGAGATGTGGGAAGGGGAAAGTGACGATGATTTCCCGTGGTGTTGAGATTTCAATCGCCGGAGGTGGAGGAGAGATGGTTCCTGAGCCTATCTCTTGGTCGTTTTCTTTGTTTTGTTTTTTTTGTAATCATGCGTTCATTGTTTTCAGGTACAAAAAGCCTGATGCAGGGCTAGCTATCGAGAGAACAAAACCACTAAATCAAAAACAAAAACAAAAGAAAGTTACGGCACCAGTAAATATCCACTAACGCGGAGGGTTCTCCTCCGCCGGGCCATCGGCCACATATAACAAGGAAAGCACAAGCTAATAATTTAGTCGTCTCGGAAAGGAAAGCCTATATAAAACGAAGGAAAGCAAACTACGGCGACCCTATACCTCAGCCAACGAAAAAATCCGAAAGACCGGGGGGAGCACCCTAGGGGGGGAGAGAGAAAACGGACGGAAAGAGGGGGGAGTGGTGCGTGGGAAGATCGTGGGGGGAAATCCCGTGGAGGTGACGCCTATGAAGGTGGCGAGTCTTTTTAGCAGCGGGAGGGATGACCAAAGTGGGGCTTTGGGACCGACATCAGTAACGCCGTTGAGGAGGCGCGACCTGCTGTGTTGGCTCGAGGGGCAGGAGAGGATGGCGTGTTCGAAGGTTTCGGGCTCCAACCCACAGCGGGGGCTGGAGCTGTCGGCGTCGGGCGGCCTCCAGGTCGTGTGGGCCGCCAGGTAGCTTTTCCCGGCTCTCATCTTGTGGATTCTCCCGGCGACGAAGTTGCCTAAGCCCATGAAGGGCCTCGGAGACAGGGCGGGAGGGTGCAGCTCGTACCCGGGGGTCGGGAAAAGGGAGGCCCACGGCACGAGCAGTGTCTCTCTTACCCGCTTCTTCAGGGCGGAATAGGTGTTATCCATTAGGGACTGGGGCGGAAGGGTGGGGGTCGGGCAAACAAGGTGGGAATTGATCATCGGCATCCTAGATAGCCCGAGGGTGAATGGTATCGTTCGGTGAGCCACCGCGTCCACCGGCAGGTGGTTCCTCGTCGGGGTGACAGGGCGGGGCGTCTTCCAGTGCAGGGTGAGGTAGACGGACGATAGGCCTCTGGTTATGGCCGGCGAGGAGTCAGGCGCCCGGTACATCGCAAGCGAAGGGAAGGAGGGGTGAAGGCGGGCCGTTGCCGGGTTCACACTAGGGGGGGAGCAGACAACCCTGAGCGCCACCAGCCTTTGTCGCTGGGTGATGAGGAGAGAAACAGGTGGGAGGCACCATTCCACCGTAAGTATTCCGACGGGCGTGGCTGAAAAGCAGTTTGTGGTCCACCTTTGGACCTTGCCCCAGAATGATTTGAGGCGGGTGGATGTGCCCACGCTAGGTGGGAACAGATCCACGCCGTAGAGTAGGCTAGGAGCAATCCATGATGTCGCCAGTCTGTGGCATAGGTAGGGGGGGAGGCCCGCTCCCGGCGGAGTGAGGCGGCGAATGAGGGCGCACGCACCCTGGGCAAGGGCCGAGCGACGCGAGAAGTGTGCAGCAGGGTCAAGGGCCCGAGTGAACCAGTACCCGAGCCACCGAACGGAGTTGCTAGGGTTGAACATTTCCCCTTTGATCTGAATGGGTGAGACACACCCCGGTGAGTGCCTCTGGCTGAGGGTCCTCCAGTGTATCAGTTCCGTTTTTGCGACAGAAAAGGAGACGCCCAGGCGGGATGCCTTTCTTTCCAGCCTCTCGAAGCATTCATGGAGCCAGCGGAGGTTGCCACGGTAGGAGAGGGAGGCTACTGTAAGGGCGAAGTCGTCCACATACGAGATCAACAGGCCACGAGGGATCCTGAAATGGAGTGGCGTCACGTAGAGAAGAAAGAGGAGTGGGGAGATTGGTGAGCCTTGGGGGGCGCCGACGTTGACGGGGGCTGGGCTCCCTGGGGCCCCTTGGAAGATTAGGGTGCAGCTTCGTTCCCCTAGGAAAGACGAAACCCAGGAGACCAGGTAGGGGGGTATCCCGCCTTCCCTCAGGATTCAGGCTAAAGTGTTGTTGTCGACGTTGTCGAACCCTGCCTTTATATACAGAAACAGGGAGGCGACCTTGAGGCGGGGCCTCTGCAGCGTTTTGACGTCATTGGTGAGGGTGAGGCACGCATCATAGGTGCTGAGCCCAGGGAGCGAACCACATTGGTTGGGGTGCAACAGCCCTTTAAGCCGGGCTGCTGCAAGTAGGCCGGCTGCTATAATCCTTTCCAGGATCTTTGAGAATGTGCGGATCAGGATTATTATCCTGAAAGAGGAGGGTGATTCGTAGGAGGGCTTCACCGGCTCATCGAGTACCACGCCCTTCGACCTTTTCAGCGATACGGGGTGATACCCCAGGAGGACCAGCGGGGCAAGTATTTGAAGTAGGATTGACGGGTTGATTTTGGTGACCTGTTTCCAGGTAGAGTAGGGTATCCCGTCCGGGCCTGGGGCCGAAGTCGGGGAGCACTTGGAGAGAGCCGCAGCTATCTCTTCTGTTGTCAGGGGTGCAACCGCGTTGTGTGGCCCAAGCCTAGGCGGTGGGGAGAAGGGTTCCTTAGGGGGGAAGAAGTGTTCCAGAAGGACATTGTTCATTTGTAGCGGGGTCTCGGCCCCTGGGAGGGAGGGGAAGCGAGGCTAGGCACGCCCGTAGGCGAACCTCTTAGCCGTCCAAAGGCTCTGGGGGGTAGCGGTCAGCAGAAAGGAGGACCAGTGTTTGTTCTGGGCGCCTTGATTGGCTTGAAGTACCCCACTTTGGAGGTGCCGGCACTTCCCGCATGTGTGGGGTGTCGTTCTTTCTTTGCCGCTCTGGCCGCCTTGTGATACTCCCGACCGAGGATAGTCAGGTGGGGGGTCCATCAGGGTTTGGAGTGATGGGAAGGTCTGGAAACTGGCGTGTGTTCCTTGAGGAGAGCTACCAGACGGTTTAGCGATTCTGACACCCACTCATCCAGTTTCGCGGGGCTGGGGCTGAATGGTGCGGCCGGGACCTTGAAGCCCTTAACGATGGGGTACAGGGTTTCCCGGTCCGTGTCTGCCTATCGCGGGCGAGGAGGCTTTTGGTTTACGGAAGGTGCGGCGAGAGTTATTGTTATAGGTATATGGTCGGAACCGGTCGAGGGCAGGGAGGCCTCCCAACCTTTAACCAGGGTGAGGCGAGGGGGGTTTGCAAAGGCGAGATCTATAACTGAAGGGCGAGCTTTGCCCACTAGGGGGAATCTTGCATACTCACCTGGGGGATTGGGGAGGGCGAAGCCGCATTCTGCCGCCTTTGGGAAGTAGGGAGTCGACGACGAGATCTCCCTTCGCGAAAAATGCGGTAGAGGGTCCGAGAGGGGGTTGTGGATGTTGAGGTCTCCCACCACTAGGAGGGGGAACCCAAGATCGGGGAAAAGAATGTCTGGTGGGACGGAGTGAACCCTGTGGTCAACTGTGTTGGTGGAGTAGGCGTTAATAATCTTGAGGGAGTGGAAGGCTGTGCCAAAAAGAGGCTCATTGGAGGAGATGTCGAGGGCTAGAACATCGTCCACCCCTTTGAACCTGGGGACCACCGTGTAGTTGGAAAGAAAGGAGATATGTACCTGGGCGGCCACGCGTGGATTCCTAACCGGGGGAAAAATGGACTTAAAACAATTAAAGGAGGGAAGGTGAGCCTTGTTGACAGGCGGATCCTGCAAAACAACTATTGAAGGGTAGGTGGTCACGTCTTTGAACGACTCAAACAACGAAAGGAAAACATTCCTGCTCCCAAGGCAGTTATGTCGAATGATGGAAAGAAACGCGGGGGCAGGGGCGGGCCCTTGACCCAGGGGAGGAGGCATGGGTTGATTATTCATTTCCGGGACGAGCCTGACCAGTAAAAGGGGCAGGGGAAGGGCTTGGCTCCTCCAGGGGGAGAGGAGCTCCGAAGCTGTGAGTAGTGCCGGGATGCGTGGAGGGTCCAGCTGGGAGAGGCTGCCCGGGGGTTACGAGGTCCACCACCTATGTCTTGGCCGTTGTTTTTCTTTTTTACTTCTTTTTTTTTTTGTAATCATGCGTTCATTGTTTTTGTGTTCAAAAAGCCTCATGCAGCGCTAGCTATGAAGAGAACAAAACCTATAAATCAAAAAACATAAACAAAAGAAAGTTACGGCACCAGTAAATATCCACTAGTGCGCAGGGTTCTCCTCTGCCGGGCCATTGGCCACATATAACATGGAACGTACAAACTAACAATTTAGTCGTCTCAGTAAGGAAAGCCTATATAAAACGAAGGAAAGAAAACTACGGTGATCCTATACCTCAGCCAACGAAAAAACACAGAAGACCGGGGGGGGGACCCTGGGGGGGGAGAGAGAGAACAGGGGGGAAGAGGGTGGGGTGGTGGGTGGGAACATCGTGGGAGGAAATCCCGTGGAGGTGACGCCTATGAAGGTGGCGAGTCTTTTTAGCAGCGGGAGGGATGACCAAAGTGGGGCTTCGGGACCGACATCAGTGACACCGTGGTGGAGGCGCGACCTGCTGTGCTGTCTCGAGGGGCAGGAGGGGATGGCGTGTTCGAAGCTTTCAGGCTCCAAGCCTCAGCGGGGGCAGGAGGTGTCGGCATCGGGGGACATCCAGGTCGGGTGGGCGGCCAGATAGCGTTTCCCGGCTCTCATCTGGTGGGTTCTCCCAGCGACCAACTTGCCTAAGCCCATGAATGGCCTCGGAGACAGGGCGGCAGGGTGCAGGTAGTACCCCAGGGCCAGGAAACAGGGCGCCCACTCTGCGAGTAGTCTCTCTCTTACCGGCTTCTTCAGGGCGGAATTGGTGTTGTCCATCAGGGACTGGGGCGGGAGGGTTGGGGTCGGGCAGACAAGGTGGGAATTGATCATGGGCATTCTAGACAGCCCGAGGGTGAAAGGTATTGTTCCGTGAGCCACCGCGTCCACCGGCAGGTGGTTCCTCATCGGGCGGACAAGGCGGGGGCGTTGTCCAGTGTAGGGGGAGGTAGACAGACGATAGGCCACTGGTTATGGCCCGCGAGGAGTCAGGCGCCCGGTACACCGATAGCGAAGGGAAGGAGGGGTGAAGGCGGGCCGTTGCCGGGTTCACACTAGGAGGGGAGCAGACAACCCTGAGCGCTGCTAGCCTTTGGCGGTGAGCGATCGGGAGAGAGACGGGAGGGAGGCATGACTCCACCGAAAGTATCCCAGTGGGTGTAGCAGAGAAGCAGTTTGTGCTCCACCTCAGGACCTTGCGCCAAAATGTCTCCAGGCGGGTTGTTGCGCCCACGCTAGGCGTGAACAGGTCTGCCCAGTAGAGTAGGATAGGGGCAATCAGTGATGTCGCCAACCTGTGGCATAGGTAGGGGGGGAGGCCCGCTCCGGGCGGACTGAGGTGACGAATGAGGGCGAAGGGACCCTGGGCAAGGGCCAAGCGACGTGAGTAGTGTGCAGCGGGGTCAAGGGCCGGAGTGAACCAGTACCTGATCGACCGAACGGTGTTGCTAGGGTGCAACATTTCTCCTTTAATTTGAATTGGTGAGACACACTTCGGCGAGTGCCTCTGGCTGGGGGTCCTCCAGTGTATCAGTTCCTTTTTGTGACCGAAAAGGAGACGCCCAGGCGGGACGCCCAGGCGGGACGCCTTTCTTTCAAGCCTCTCGAAGCGTTCCTGGAGCTGGCGGATGTTGCCACGGTAGCAGAGGGAGGCTACTGTGAGGGCAAAGTCGTCCATGTACGAGATCATCAGCCCCCGAGGGATCCTGAAGTGCAGTCGCGCCACGTAGAGAAGAAAGAGTAGTGGGGAGATCGGTGAGCCTTGGGGGGCGCCGACCTTGATGGGTGCTGGGGTCCCTGGGGCCCCTTGGAAGATTAGGGTGCAGCTTCGTTCCCCTAGGAAAGACGAAACCCAGGAGACCAGGTAGGGGGGTATCCCGCCTTCCCTCAGGATTGGGGCTAAAGTGTTGTTGTCGACGTTGTCGAACCCTGCTTTTATGTCCAGAAACAGGGAGGAGACCTTGAGACGGGGCCTCTGCAGAGTCCTGAAGGCATTGGTGAGGGTGAGGCACGCGTCATAGGTGCTGAGCCCAGGAAGGCAACCGCATTGGTTTGGGTGCAACAGCCCTCTAAGCCGGGCTGCCGTGAGTAAGCGGGCTAGTATAATCCTTTCGAGGATCTTTGAGAAAGTGCGGATGAGGACGATTATCCTGAAAGAGGCGGGTGATTCGTAGGAGGGCTTCCCCGGCTTATCGAGTACCACGCCGTTCGAGCTTTTTAGCGATGCTGGGTCATGGCCCAGGAGGACCAGTGGGCCATGTATTTGGAGGAGGATTGACGGGTTGATTTTGTTGACATGTTTCCAGGTAGAGTAAGGTATCCCGTCCGCGCCGGGGCCGAAGTCGGGGAGCACTTGGAGAGAGCCGAAGCTATCTCTTCTGTTGTCAGGGGTGGTACTGAGTTGTGTGGCCTGAGCCTAGGCGGTGGGCAGAAGGGTTCCTTAGGGGGGAAGAAGTGTTCCCGGAGGACATTGTTCATTTGTAGTGAGGTCTCGGCCCCTCGGAGGGAGTGGAACCGAGGCTGGGCACACCGGTAGGCGAACCTCTTAGCCGTCCAAAGGCTCTGGGGGGTAGCGGTCAGCAGAAAGGAGGACCAGTGCTTGTTCTTGGCGGCCTTGATGGCTTGGAAATACCCCGCCTTGGAGGTGCCGGCAAGTACCCGCGCGTGTGGGGTGTCGTGTTTTTTGGCCGCCCTAGCGGCCTTGTGATATTCACGACGGAGGATAGTCAGGTGGGGGGTCCACCAAGGTTTGGAGTGATGGGAAGGTCTGGACACTGGCGTGTGTTCCTTGAGGTGAGCTCCTAGAGGGTCCAGCGATTCTGACATGCACTTGTCCAGTTTCGGGGGGGTGGGGCATTATGGTGCGGCCGGGACCTTGAAGCCCTTAATGATTGGGTCCAAGGTCTCCCAGTCCGTGTCTGCCAATTGTGGGCGTGGAGGTTCCTGGTTCAGGGAGGGTGCGGCGAGAGTGATTGTTATCGGTATGTGGTCGGAACCCTTTGAGTGGAGGGAGGCTTCCGAGCTTTTTACCAGGGCGAGGAGAGGGGGGTTTGCAAAGGCGAGATCTATAAACGAGGGGCGAGCTTTGACTACCCGGGCGAATCTCGTGTACTCACCTGGAGGATTGAGGAGGCCGAAGCCGGATTCTGCCCCCTTCTCGATGTAGGGAGTTGAGGACGAGATCTCCCTCGGCGAGAAGTGCCGTTGAATGTCCGAGAGGGGGTTGTGAGTGTTGAGGTCTCCCACAACTCAGAGGGGGAACCCAAAATCGGGGAAAAGAACATCTGGTGGGACGGAGTGAATCCTGTGGTCAACACTGTTGGTGGAATAGGCGTTAATAATCCTGAAGGAGTGGAAGGCGGTGCCAAAGAGAGGCTCATTGGCGGACATGTCGAGCGCGAGAACATCATCCACCCCCTTAAACCTGGGGAGCACCCTGTAGTTTGAAAGAAAGGACATATGAACGTAGGCGGCCACGAGTGGCTTCTTAACCGCGTGAAAGAAGGACTTGAAAGCATTAAAAGAGGGATGGTGAGCCTTGTTAACAGGTGGATCCTGCAAGAGGACTATCAAAGGATTGGTGGTCGCTTCTTTAAACGACTCAAACAATGAAAGAAAAACATTCCAGCTCCCAAGGCAGGTATGTTGAATGATGGAAAGAAACGCAGGGGCCGGGGCCGGCCCTTGACACAGGGGAGGAGGCATGGGTTGATTATTCATTTCCGGGACGAACCGGCCCGGTGAAAGCTGCAGGGGAAGGGCTTGGCTCCTCCAGGTGGAGAGGACCACCGAAACCGTGAGTAGTGCCAGGACGCGTTGAGGGTCCAGCTGGGGGAGGTTGCCTGGGGGTTACGAGGTCCACCTCAAGGGGACCCGACCCGGACGCGGGAGTAGTGGGTGCTGGGCCGCCATCGACCGCCAAATCCAAGGGGTCTTGACCAGTTAGGGCGGGGGCCGGAGAGCCGGTTCTGGAGGGGACAGGCGGGGGAGGTCGAGCCTGACATTCCCTGCATGTGGCAGTGTGGTCACCACCGCAGTTGCAGCAATCGGGGGGCGAGGTCAGACAACAGGATGGGACTAGCTTATTGTTCCCGCTCCTGGGGCAGGTAGGATTCTGACATCCGTGAGCCGCGCGAGTATGATGAAGCGCACAAATGCGGCACGTGGGGTGGTGGCGGGGCATCGTTGATGGCCGTGTCCGTATCTCCAGCAGTTCTTACACTGGGAGGTTCTGGAGGAGGAGAAGGCCAGTTCGACCTTGCGTTTCTGTGAGAGGATGACGACCCCTGATGTGAGGGCCGAAACGTTCTGGGGGTCGACGGTGACAACCACCGAAGTGGCCTGCTTGGTTGCCCTAGAATCTGGGCTAGGGCTAAGGTACCTGGCTGAGAGAATCTGGGTCGCTTTGTCGTTGAGGATTGCTTGCCGGATATATGGGAAGAGTTCGTCTTCATCTTGGGTGAGGAAACGTACTGGGAGGCCGTGAATGGCTAGTTGAACAGCTGTAGGGGCGAGGACAACGGTACATCAAGGGTTTTCACCTACCGGGAAAGACTGGTCAAGGGCCCTGGTGAGGGAGTCAAAGTATGGGGCGTACGAGGCGGCTGGGGTGGCCTTATTGGTGACGGTTAGGGAGACGGAGCCTCGAGGGTTGACAGTGGCAGAGAAACCCAAGGCGAGGAGGCAGTTTGACTCGCGGAGGACGCTGGCAGCGATGTCAGGGAAGGTAGCGGCAATGGTGCGAGCATCTGGGTGAGGGGAAAGGGACTGGCGAGGAGCAAAGAAGCGTTGTTGGGCACCTGGGAGGGAGGGAGGCGCCTTTTTAACGGGAGGGGCCCCCGCACTCGCAACAAGTTGAGGGGAAGGAGGCTTCCCAGTGTTGCCTTTGCCCTTGCCGCCCGAGCCTGAGGCGGAGGCAGCTTGCGCCTAAGAGGGGGAGGTGCGGACGTCAGGATGGAGGTGGCCTGGGGTGAAGGAGGACACATGGTATGCCCCTCTCCGGAATTTCCCGGCTTCGTTTGAGTGGGGCTACAGCCTAGCGTACTTTTTGGGGTCGCCGAACGCCTTGCCAAGTCTAATATCGTGGAATGGTATGAGGCATTTAGGGTCATCAGCCGCGGCTGAGGGAGGTGTGGGTGGTGCTCGGGCCCTGGCTTTACCCTTCTTCGAAGGGGGGGGGCCGGTAGTTGGATGGGGTTGGGGTGCTTTTTGTGGGAGGGGGGCTAGTGCCGGGGGGGCAGGGATGAGGGCTGACACTCGATGTGACACGTCACGTATGGATGCTTGGAGATCGGCGATCCCCGGAGCGTTTTGTTGTTCTTGGGTGTGGGGGGGGTTCGCGAGTTGAGAGGAGATGTCATGGAGATCCTCCCTGAGGTTCTCGTTTTCCTCGGAGATGGTTGCGACCGCCTGGGTTACCCCGCTCATCTCATGTGAGACGGTCACCAGGCCCTGGACCAGCTGGGACAGGAGAACGATGGTGATGGACTCGATGGGGAGGGTTCCGGCCTGCGCATCTTTCATAAGGTCCGGGAAATCTTGGTTGCTGAGCCTGAGGGCGCTCCTCGCCTGAGCGAGTTGCCTCATCATGAACTGAATGGGGTGATCCGTTGAGGGTGTTCCTGAGCGCGACGGGAGGGGAGAGTTGAGGGCCGAGAGCCTACCGCAGGCCTAGTTCCCTCGGGGGAGATTATGGGGGTTCGCCATAGCTGCGAGCAGGCAAGGAAAGTTGGGCGAGCGGTTTGGTCCGGACGCAAAGCGCGGTAGAGTTCAGATTGTATTTGAAATGTAGGGGGGGGGAAGAAGTTTGCGAGAAGCGTGGCCTATCTCTTAGTCGGTTTTTCTATTTTTCTTTTCTTTTTTTCTTTTTTTCAATCATATATTTATTGTTAAGGTACAAGAACTGGCATCCATCGTGAGATATGGCGTAAGGAACAGCTTAATTCCAACAACTGCCCGCTTCAACACTTCATGGGAAAAATCAAACACCCCGAATCCATAGGAAAAATCCCCCTCACCTAGCACCTAAGACAATAATACCTCAGACACGTAAGGAAATAATTCATAGAGACGTACAGGAGAGAGACCCAAACCGTTCAGCAGGCTCCCCTAAAACAAAAGAAAGGATTGGCGCGAGAAGGCCCGATAGGGCCCGGGGGGGAGGATGTGTGATCACCGTTACGAGAGAAAACCACTGGACTTGTGGGCCGACATTGTAACCATAAACGTAGGGTCGCGCCGGTAATTACAGCGATCCAAGGCATTGGACACCAGGCAGGGAGATAGTGGAATACCACGACTGGGCGTAACCGAGGAGTGGACCAACGATCGGGGAGGATGAGGAGGCAGTAAGGTGCCAGCTGCTGTAGCAGTAACGGTGCAAGCGGACAGAACCGGGAGATGGGAGAAGGAAGGATCGCGAACAGGCTAGCCACAACAGACAAACGGGCCATAACAAGGGCTTTTGGGACAACGACAAAACTGAGGCGAGACCGAGATGTTACTAACCGAGGCTTTCCCCATCCGCGGTACAAGCCCAGCAAGCCGAGGCCTACTTCGACCGAGAGTCCGACGCCGTAACGCCGACCGTGAACGAAGCGAGAAGCTTTCCGACCGTGCAAAATGCTCAGCCAGGTGCAAAGCAAGTGCGGGGTAAGGGGGACAACCCAACTTCATGAGTGGGTGTCAACAATGAACGGGAACGAGAACCCCAAGGAGGGGAGGCATGCGTGCCTCAGGAGACGAGGGAAGATGGCTTAACGTCAACCCCTAGGCAGTAGCCATGATGGGGGAAGAGAGGTGGGTGGGGGAAAGTGACGATGATTTCGCGTGGTGTTCAGATTTCAATCGCCGGAGGTGGAGGAGACATGGTTCGTGGCCTATCTCGTGGTCGTTCTTTTTTTTTTTTATTCTTTTTTTTTTTTTTTAATCATGCGTTCATTGTTTTCTGGTACAAAAAGCCTCATGCAGCGCTAGCTATGGAGAGAACAAAACCTATAAATCAAAAACATAAACATAAGAAAGTTACGGCACCGATAAATATCCACTAATGTGCAGGTTTCTCCTCCGCCGGGCCCTCGGCCACATATAACAGGGAAAGCACAAACTAACAACTTAGTCGTCTAAAAAGGAACGCTTCTCACAAGATAAAGGAAAGAAACCAAACGACCCTAAACCTCAGGCAACGAAAAAACACGAAAGACCAGGGGGGCACCGTGGGGGGAGAAAGGGAGAACGGGGGGGAAGAGGGGGGGGTGGCGGGTGGGAACATCTTGGGGGGAAATCCCCTGGTGGTGACGCCTATGAAGGTGGCGAGTCTTTTTAGCAGAGGGAGGGATGTCCAGAGTGGGGCTTCGGGACCGACGTCAGTTACACAGTGGAGGAGGCGCGACCTGCTGTGCTGTCTCGAGGGGCAGGATAGGATGGCGTGCTCGAATGTTTCTGGTTTCAAGCCGCAGCGGGGGCAGGAGGTGTCGGCATGAGGGGACCTCCATGTCGGGTGGGCGGCCAGATAGCTCTTTCCGGCTCTCATCTGATGTATTCTCCCGGCAACGAACTTACCCAAGCCCATGAAGGGCCTTGGAGACAGGGCGGGAGGGTGTAGGTAGTATCCCGGAGTCGGAAAAAGGGTAGCCCACTCCGTGAGGAGTGTCTCTCTTACTCTGTTCTTCATGGCAGAGTAGGTGTTGTCCATCAGGGACTGGGGCGGGAGGGTGGGGGTCGGACAGACAAGGTGGGAGTTGATCATGGGCATCTTTGATAGCCCGAGGGTGAAGGGTATTGTCTGGTGGGCCACCGCGTCTACTGGCAGGTGGTTTCTCATCGGGGGGACTGGGCAGGGCGTCTTCCAGTGTAGGGGGAGGTAGACGGATGATAGGCCCCTGGTCATGGCCAGCGAGGAGGCACGCGCCCGATGCGTCGAGAGTGAAGGGAAGGAGGGGTGGAGGCGAGCTGTCGCAGGGTTCATACCAGGAGGGGAGCAGACAACCCTGAGCGCCGCCAGCCTCTGCCGGTGGCTGATCAGGAGAGAAATAGGTGGGAGGCATGACTCTACCGAGAGAATCCTGGTGGGCGTAGCCGAGAAGCAGTTTGTGGTCCATCTTTGGACCTTGCGCCAACAAGTGTCGAGGCGGGTTGTTGTGCCCACGCTGGGTGTGAACAGGTCTGCGCCATAGAGTAGGATTGGGGCTACCAGTGACGTTCCCAGTCTGTGGCATAGGTAGGGGGGGAGGCCCGCGCCGGGCGGACTGAGCCGTTGTATAAGGGCGAACGCTCCCGTGGCGAGGGCCAAGCGACGTGAGAAGTGGGCGGAGGAGTCAAGAGCAGGAGTGAACCAATACCCGAGCCACCGGACGGAGTTGCTAGGGTGAAACACTTCCCCCTTAATCTGAATAGGTCAGACGCACTTTGGCGAGTTTCTCTGGCTGGGGGTCCTCCAGTGTATCAGCTCTGTCGTTGTGACCGAAAAGGAGACGCCCAGGCGGGACGCCATTTTCTCGAGCCTGTCGAAGAGCTCCTGGAGTCGGCAGATGTTGCCACGGTAGGACAGGGAGGCCACTCTGAGGGCAAAATCGTCCACATATGATATCATCAGACCCCGGGGGATCCTGAAGTGCAGTGCAACCACGTAGAGAAGAAAGATGAGCGGGGAGATCGGGGCGCCTTGGGGGGCGCCGACATTGACGGGGGCCGGGGTCCTTGGGGCCCCTTGGAAGACGAGGGTGCAGCTGCGTTCCCCGAGAAAGGACGAAACCCAGGAGACCAGATAGGGGGGTATCCCGCCTTCCCTCAGGATGCAGGCAAGAGTTGAGTTGTCGACGTTGTCGAAACCTGCTTTGATGTCCAAGAAAAGGGAGGAGACCTTGCGGCGAGGCCTCTGCAGGGTTTTGACGTCGTTGGTGAGGGTGTGGCACGCATCGTAGGTGCTGACCCCAGGGAGCAAACCACATTGGTTGGGATGCAACAGCCCTCTTGGCCGGGCTGCCGTAAGTAGGCGGGCTGCTATAATCCTTTCAAGAATCTTTGAGAACGTGCAGATCAGGACAATTATCCTGAGGGAGGAGGGACATTCGTAGGAGGGTTTCCCTGGTTTATCGAGTACCACGCCGTTGGAACTTTTCAGCGACGCGGGGTGATACCCCAGGAGGACCAGCGGGGAAAGTATAAGGAGGAGGATTCAAGGGTTGATCATGTTGACCTGTTTCCAGGTGGAATACGGTATCCCGTCCGGGCCCGGGGCCGAAGTCGGGGACCACTTTGCGAGAGCGGTGGCTATCTCGTCTGTCGTTAGGGGAGGTACCGACTTGTGTGGCCTAAGCCTAGGCGGTGGGGAGAAGGGTTCTTTGGGGGGGAAGCAATGGTCCAGGAGGACGCTATTCATTTGTTTGGGGTCTCCGCCCCTGGGAGGGAGGGGAAGCGCGGCTGGGCACGACCGGAGGCGAACCTTTTGGCGGTCTATCGGCTCTGGGGGGTGGCGGTCATTAGGAAGGAGGACCAGTGTTTCTTCTTGGCGGCCTTGATTGCCTTGAAGTACCCCGCCTTGGAGGTGCAGGCAACTACCCGCATGTGTGGGGTGTCGTTCTTTCGGGCCGATCTGGCGGCCTTGTGATATTCGCGACGGAGGATGGTCAGGTGGGGGGTCCACCAGGGTTTGGAGTGATGGGACGGTCTGGACACTGGTGTGTGCTCTTTGAGAAGGGCTACTAGACCGTTGAGCTATTCTGACATCCACTCGTCCAGTTTCGGGGGAGATCGGCATGACGGTGCGGCCGGGACTTTGAAATGCCCGATGATCGGGTCCAGGGCTTCCCAGTCTGTGTCTGCCCACCTTGGGCGTGGCGGCTTCTGGTTCAGGGAGGGTGCGGCGAGGGTGATTGTTATTGGAACATGGTCGGATCCAGTTGAGTGGAGGGTTTGCAAAAGCGAGATCTATTACTGAGGGGCGGGCTTTACCTACCAGGGGGAACCTTGTGTACTCCCCTGGGGGGTTAAGGAGGCCGAAGCCGGATTCTGCCGCTTTCTCAAAGTAGGGGGTCGAGGACAAGATCTCCCTTGGCGAGAAATGCTGTAGGGGGTCCGAGAGGGGGTTGTGGATGTTGAGGTCTCCTACGAAGAGGAGGGGGAAACCAAAATCGGGAAAAAGAACTTCTGGTTGGACGGAGTGGACCCTGTGGTCGACAGTGTTAGTAGAATAGGCTTTGATGATCCTAAAGGAGTGGAAATTGGTGCCGAATAGGGGCTCGCTGGAGGAGACGTCAGGGGCGAGGACATCGTCTACTCCTTTAAACTTGGGAAGCACGGTGTAATTGGAAAGAAAAGACATATGAACGTAGGCAGCCACGCGTGGCTTCCTAACAGGGGGAAAAAAAGATTTGAGACCATTAAAGGAAGGAAGGTGAGCCTTGTTGACAGGTGGATCCTGCAAAAGGACTATCGAGGGGTAGGTGGACGCCTCTCTGAACAACTCAAACAAGGAAAGAAAAACATTCCAGCTCCCAAGGCAGTTATGTTGAATGATGGAAAGAAACGCAGGGGCTGGGGCCGGCCCTTGACCCAGAGAAGGGGAAATCGGTTGATTATTCATTACCGGGACGAACCCGACGCCCGAGAGGGGCAGGGGAAGGGCACGGCTCATCCAGGGGGAGAGGACCACCAAAACCATGATTAGTGCCAGGGCGCGTAGAGGGCCCAGCTGGGGGAGGCTGTCTGGGGGTTACTAGGTCCACCTCAAGGGGACCCTTCCCAGACGGGGGAGTAGTGGGTGCCAGACCGCCATCGACCGCCAAATCCATGGGGTCTTGACCAGTTGGGGCGGGGGCAGGCGAGTTGGTTCTGGAGGGGACAGGCGGCGGAGGTCGAGCCGGACATTCTCTGTACGTGGCAGTGTGGTCACCACCGCAGTTCCCACAACGGGGGGTGAGGTCGGACAACAGGATGGGACTGGCTTATTGTTCCCGCTCCTGGGGCAGGTGGGATTCTGACATCTGTGAGCCCCCCGAGTATGGTGAAGCGCACAAATGCGGCACGTGGGATGGGTGGCGGGGCATCGTTGATGGGCGTGTCCGTATCTCCAGCAGGGCTTACACTGGGAGGTTCTGGAGGAGGAGAAGGCAAGTTCGACCTTGCGTTTCTGTCAGAGGATGACGACCCCTGATGTGAGGGCCGAAACGTTCAGGGGGTCGACGGTGATCACCACCGAAGTGGCCTGCTTGGTCTCCCTAGAATGTTGGCTAGGTTAAGGTACCTGGCCGAGAGAATCGGGGTCGCTTTGTTGTTGAGGATTGCTTGCCTGATATATGGGAAGAGTTCCTCTTCATCTTCAGGGAGGAAATGTTGTAGGAGGCCGTGAATGGCTAGCCGAACAGCTGTGGGGGCGAGGACTAGGGTGCACCAGGGGTTGTCACCCACCCAGAAGGATTGGTTGAGGGCCCTCGTGAGGGAGATGAAATAGGGGGCGTACGAGGGGGCGGGGGTAGCCTTGTCGGTGACGGTTAGGGAGATAGAGCCTCGAGGGTTAACGGTGGCGGAGAAACCCAAGGGGAGGAGGCAGTTTGACTCGCGAAGAACTCGAGCAGCGATGTCAGGAAATGTAGCGGCAACCGTCAGAGCGTCTGGGTGAGGGGAAGGGGACTGGCGAGGAGCAAAGAAGCGTTGTTGGGCACCTGGGAGGGAGGGGGGCCCCTTTTTAAAAGGAGGGGACGCCGTACTCCCAACATGTTGGGGGGAAGGGGGCTTGCCAGCTTTGCTTGTGCCCTTGCAGCCCGAGCCTGAGCCGGAGGCAGCTTGGGCGTAAGAGGGGGAGGGGTGGACGTCAGCGTGGAGGTGGCCAGGGGTGAAGGAGGCCATGTCGTAGGTCCCCCTCCGGAACTCTCAGGCTTTGTACGAGTGTGGGTAGAGCTTGGCGTATTTCTCGGGTGCGCCGAACCCCTTGCCAAGTCTCGTGACCTATGTCTTGGTCGATTTTCTTTTTCTTTTTTTTTGTTTTTTTGTAATCATGCCTGATTTGTTTTAAGGTACAAACAGCCTCATGCAGCGCTAGCTATGGAGAGAAAAAAACCTATAAATCAAACGTCTTCCCGGCCGCTTCACCTCGTTAGAGGAAAAATCAAACCCCCCGAAACCATAGGAAAAGCCCCCCTTGCCTAGCACCTAAAACAATACCTCAGACACATAGGGAAACCATTCATAGAAACGTACAGGAGAGAGACCCAAACCCTTCAGCAGGCCCCCAGGTAACACTAAGAAAAGAAGCAAAGAACTGCCTAGATACAACTACTATTGCCAATATGCCAAATCCAAGAACCCGTACGGTGAAATCCGGTTGGGGCGGTGGCTCAACGGTCAGGAGGACCGGAAGGTGGCCACGCGTCGGCATTTTAGGAGAGACCAAGGAGGCACTGCAATACCATGATCAACCGTAACCTAAGCGAGGATTGCGACTGTAGAGTAAATCACAGGAGGGAGTGAGGCAGGTGGGCGAGCGGAGCCACCGGGCATAGGGGATGCCAGCCAACGATAATGAGCAGTAGGGTGCCAGCCGGAGAGTAGCAGTAGGGTGCCAGCCGGTGAAGAGCAGTAGGGTGCCAGCCGGTGAGGAGGATTAGCCGTAAGGTGCTAGCCTGAGGGGCAGTACGGTGCCAGCGGACGGAACCGGGAGGGGGGTAGAGGAAGGATCGGGTGGGGGCTAGCCACAACCGACAAACAGGCCATTGCAAGGGCTTTTGGGACGACGACGAGACTGGGACGAGAGTGTGATGTTACTAACCGAGACTTTCCCCATCAGCGGTACAAGCCCAGCAAGCTGGGGCCTACTTTGACCGAGAGTCCGACACCGTAACGCCGACCGTGAGGGTAGCGAGAAGCTTTCCGACCTTGCAAAATCCTAAGCGAGGTGCGAAGGAAGTGCGGGGTAAGGGGGAGAACCAAACTACATGAGCGGGTGTCAACGATGAACAGGAACAAGAACCCCAAGGAGGGGAGGCATGCGTGCCTCAGGAGAGGAGGGAAGATGGCTTAACGTCAACCCCTAGGCAGAAGCCATGATGGGGGAAGTGAGGTGGGTGGGGGATAGTGACGAAGATTTCACGTGGTTTGAGATTTCAATCGCCGGAGGTGGAGGAGAGATGGTTCGTGGCCTATCCCTTGGTCGTTTTCTTTCTTTTTTTTCTTTTTCTTTTTGTAATCATGCGTTCATTGTTTTTAGGTACAAAAAGCCTCATGCAGCGCTAGCTATGGAGAGAACAAAACCTATAAATCAAAACAAATAACAAATGAAAGTCACGGCACCAGTAAAATAGCCACTAACGCGCAGGTTTCTCCTCCGCCGGGCCATCGGCCACACATAACAGGGAAAGCACAAACTAACAACTTAGCCGTCTAGAAAGGAAAGCCTACCTAAGACCAAGGGAAGAAATAACCCGACGACCTTATACCTCAGACAGCGAAAAAACACGAAACACCGCAGGGCGCACCCAGGCGTGGGAAAGAGCCAGCGGGGGGGATGAGGCGGGAGTCGTGGCCGGGAACATTGTGGGGGGGAATCCCGTGGAGCTGAGGCCTATGAAGGTGGAGAGTCTTGTTAGCAGCGGGAGGGATGACCAAAGTGGGGCCTCGGGACCGATATCAGTAACGCCGTGGAGGAGGCGCGATCTGCTGTGTTGTCTCGAGGGGCCGGACAGGATGGCGTTCTCGAAGGTTTCAGGTTCCAAGCCGCAGCGGGGGCAGGAGGTGTCGGCTACGGGGAACTCCAGGTCAGGTGGGCGGCCAGGTAACCTTTCCCGGCTCTCATCTGGTGGATTCTCCCGGCAATGAATTTGCCCAGGCCCATGAAGGGCCTAGGAGAGGTGGTGGGAGGGTGCAGGTAGTACCCCGGGGTCAGGAAGAGGGTGGCCCACTCCTGTAGGAGTTTCTCTCTCACTCTCTTCTTCAGGGCCGAATAGGTGCTATCCATCAAGGACTGGGGCGGGAGGGCGGGGGTCGGGAAGACAAGGTGGGAATTGATCATCGGCATCCTGGACAGCCCGAGGGTGAAGGGTATCGTTCAGTGGGCCACCGCGTCCACCGGTAGGTGGGTCCTCAACGGGGCGATAGGGCGGGGCGTCTTCCAGTGTACGGGGAGGTAAACGGATGATAGGCCTCTGGTTATTGCCCTCGAGGAGTGGAGCGCCCTGTGAACCCAGAGCGAGGGGAAGGAGGGGTGAAGGTGGGCTGTGGCCGGGTTCACACTAGGAGGGGAGCACACAATCCTGAGCGCGGCCAGCCTCTGCCGGTGGGTGATCAGGAGCGAGATGGGGGGGAGGCACGACTCCACCGCAAGGATCCCGGTGGGCGTAGCTGAGAAGCAGTTTGTGGTCCACCTCTGGACCTGTCGCCAGAACGTGTTGAGGCGGGTCCTTGGGCCCACGCTAGGTGTGAACAGATCCGCGCAGTAGAGTAGGATGGGGGCAACCAGTGAGGTCGCCAGTCTGTGGCATAGGTAGGGGGGGAGGCCCGCTCCAGGCGGACTGAGGCGTCGGATGAGGGCGAACGCTCCCTGGGCAAGGGCCAAGCGACGCGAGAAGTGTGGACCGGGGTCAAGGGCCGGAGTGAACCAGTACCCGAGCCACCGGACAGAGTTGTCAGGGTGAAACAGTTCCCCCTTGATCTGTATAGGTGCGACGCACTTCGGCGAGTGCCTCTGGCTGGGCATCCTCCAGTGTATCAGCTCTGTCTTTGCCACCGAAAAGGAGACGCCCAGGCGGGACGCCTTTCTTTCAAGCCTCTCCAAGAGTTCCTGGAATCTGCGGATGTTGCCACGGTAAGAGAGGGAGGCCACTGTGAGGGCGAAGTCGTCCACGTACGAGATCATCAGACCCCGCGGGATCCCGAAATGCAGTGGTGCCACGTAGAGGAGGAAAAGGAGCGGGGAGATTGGTGAGCCCTGGGGGGCGCCGATGTTGACGGGGGCTGGGGTCCTTGGGGCCCCTTGAAAGATTAGGGTGCAGCTTCGCTCCCCTATGAAACACGAAACCCAGGAGACCAGGTAGGGGGGTATCCCGCCTTCCCTCAGGATTTGGGACAAAGTTTTGTTGTCGACGTTGTGGAAACCTGCTTTGATGTCCAAGAACAGGGAGGAGACCTTGAGGCGAGCCCTCTGCAGGCTTTTGACGTCGGTGGTGAGGGTGAGGCACGCATCATAGGTACTGAGCCCAGGGAGCGAACCGCATTGGTTGGGGTGCAACAGCCCCTTAAGTCGGGCTGACTCGAGCAGGAGGGCTGCTATGATCCTTTCCAGGATTTTTGTGATCGTGCGGATCAGGACGATTATCCTGAAGGATGAGGGCGATTCGTATCAGAGCTTCCCTGGCTTATCAAGTACCACACAGTTCAAACCTTTAAGCGATGCATGATGATACCCGAGGAGGACCCGCGGGGCAAGTATTTGGAGGAGTATTGACGGGTTGATTTTGTTGACCTGTTTCCAGGCCGAGTAGGGGATCCCGTCCGGGCGCGGGGCCGAGGTCGGGGAGCACCTGGAGAGGACCGCATCTATCTCTTCTCTTTTTAGGGGGGGCGCCGACTTGTGTGGCCTGAGCCTGGGCGGCGGGGAGAAGGGTTCCTTAGGGGGAAAGAAGTGGTCCAGAAGGACATTGTTCATCTGTAGTGGGGTTTCGGCCCCTGGGAGGCAGGGGAAGCGTGGTTGGGCCCGCCCGTAAGCGAACCTCTTAGCCGTCCAAAGGCCCTGCGGGGTTGCGGTCAGCAGAAAAGAGGACCAGTGTTTGTTCTTTGAGGCCTGGATTGCCTTGAAATACCCCGACTTGGAGCTGTTGGCAACTTCCCGTGTGTTCGGGGGGTCGCGCTTGCTGGCCGATCTAGTGGCCTTATGGTATTCGCGACGGAGGATGGTCAGGTGGGGGGTCCACCAAGGTTTGGAGTAATGGGAAGGTCTGGACAATGGAGTGTGTTCTTTGAGGAGAGCTATTAGACGGTTAACCGATTCGGACATCCACTCGTCCAGTTTCGGGGGGGTGGGGCTTGGCGGTGCGGTCGGGACCTTAAAACCCTTAATGATCGGGACAAGGGTTTCCCAGTCCGTGTCCGCCCATCGATGGCGTGTGGCTTTCTGATTTAGGGAGGGTCCGGCGAGGGTGATCGTTATTGGTATGTGGTCAGAGCCCGTGGAGGGCAGGGAGGCTTCCCAGCTCTTGACCAGGGGGAGGAGGAGGGGGGGGTTCGCAAAGGCGAGGTCTATGACCGAAGGGCGAGCTTTGGCCACTAGGGGAAACCTTGTGTACTCACTTGGGGGATTGAGGATGGCGAAGCGGGATTCAGCTGATTTCTCGAAATACGGAGTCGAGGACGAGATCTCCCGTGGTGAGAAGTGCCGTAGAGGGTCCGAAAGGGGTTGTGGATGTTGAGGTCCCCTACCACCACGTGGGGGAACCCGAGATCGGGGAAAAGACCTTCTGGTTGAACGGAATAAACTCTGTGGTCAACAGTGTTGGTGGAGTAGGCATTAATAACCCTGAAGGAGTGGAAGGCGGTGCCAAAGAGAGGCCCGTTGGATGAGACGTCAAGGGCGAGAACGTCGTCGACCCCCTTAAACCGGGGGAGCACCGTGTAACTGGAAAGAAAAGACACATGAACGTAGGCCGCCACTCTTGGCCTCCTAACAAGGTGAAAGAAGGACTTGAAACCATTAAAGGAAGGAAGGTGAGCCTTGTTAACAGGAAGATCCTGTAAAAGAACTATCGAGGGGTAGGTGGTCGCCTCTTTGAACGACTCAAACAAAGAAAGAAAAACATTCCAGCTCCCAAGGCAGTTATGTTGCATGATGGAAAGCAAAGCCGGGGCGGGGGCCAGCCCTTGTCCCGCGGGATGAGGCATGGGACGATTATTCATTACCGGGACGAACCCGACTATCGCCAGGTGCAGGGGAAGGGCTTGGCTCCTGCAGGGGGAGAGGACCACCGAAACCGTGAGTAGTGCCAGGACGCCTGGAGGGTCCAGCTGGAGGAGGTTGTCTGGGGGTTACTAGGTCCACCTCAACGGGACCCGTCCCGGACAGGGGAGTAGTGGGTGTCGGGCCGCCATCAACCGCCAAATCCATGGGGTCTTGACCGGTTGGGGCGGGGGCCGGCGAGTTGGTTCTGGTTGGGACAGGCGCGGAGGTCGAGCCGGACATTCCCTGAATGTGGCAGTGTGGTCACCACCGCAGTTACAGCAATGGGGGGGCGAGGTCGGACAACAGGATGGCACTGGCTTATTGTTCCCGCTCCTGGGGCAGGTTGGATTCTGGTACCTGTGAGCCGCACGAGTATGGTGAAGCGCACAAATGGGGCACGTGGGGTGGCGGCGGGGCATTGTTGATGGGCGTGTCCGTATCTCCAGCAGTTCTTACACTGGGAGGTTCTGGAGGACAAGAAGGCCAGTTCAACCTTACGTTTCTGTGAGAGGATGACGACCCCTGAAGTGAGGGCTGAAACGTTGTGGGGGTCGACGGTGATAACCACCGAAGTGGCCTGCTTCGTCTCCCTAGAATCTCTGCTAGGGTTAAGGTACCTGGCTGAGAGAACCTGGGTCGCTTTGTCGTTGAGGATTGCTTGCCGGATATATCTGCAGAGTTCCTCTTCATCTTGGGAGAGGAAATGTAGGGGGAGGCCGTGGATGGCTAGTTGGACGGCTGTGGGGGCGTGGACGAGGGTGCACCAGGGGTTATCTCCCACCGGGAACGACTGATTGAGAGCCCTGGTGCGGGAGTCAAAGTAGGGGGCGTACGAGGCGGCTGGGGTCGCTTTGTCGGTGACGGTCCGGGAGACTGAGCCCCGCGGGTTGACAGTAGCAGAGAAGCCAAGGCGGAGGAGGCAGTTCCATTCTCGGAGGACGCGGGCAGCGATGTCAGGAAAGGTGGCAGCAATGGTAAGGGCGTCTGGGTGAGGGGAAGGGGACTGGCGAGGGGCAAAGAAGCGTCGTTGGGCACCTGGGAGGGAGGGCGGCCCCTTTTTAACAGCAGGGGTCGTCCCGCTCGCAACAAGTTGGGGGGATGGAGGTTTCCCAGCCTTGCTTTTGCCCTTGCCGCCCGAGCCTGAGCCAAAGGCAGCTTGCGCATCGGAGGGGGAGTGGTGAACGTCAGGGTGGAGATGGCCTGGGGTGAATGAGTCCAGGTCGTACCTTCCCTTCCGGAACTCCCCGGCTTCGTATCAGTTTGGATACAGCTTGGCGTAGCTCTCGGGATCACCGAACGCCTTGTCAAGCCTCGTCTCGTAGAATGGTATGAGGTATTCAGGGTCGTCAGCCGCGGCTGAGGTAGGTGTGGGTGGTGCACGGGCCCTTTGTTTACCCTTCCTCGAAGGGGGGGTGCCGGCAGTTGAAGGAGGCTGTGGGTGTCTTTGTGGGGGGGGGGCAGGTGCCAGGGGTGCGGGGATCGGGGCGAACACACGGTGTGACAGGTCGCGTATGGATCGTGGGAGATCGGCGATTCCCGGAGCGGTTTGTTGTTCTTGGGCGGGGAGGATAGCCAGGTGAGAGGAGATGTCGTGGAGCTCCTCCCTGAGGTTCTCGTTTTCCTCGGAGATGGTTGCGACAGCCTGGGTTACCCCGCTCAGCTCGTGTGAGACAGTCACCAGGCCCTGGACGAGCTGGGACAGGAGAACGATGGTGATGGACTCAATGGGGAGGGTGCCAGCCTGCGCATCTGGGCTGAGGTCCGGGAAGTCTTGGTTGCTGAGCCGGAGGGCGCTCCTCACCTGAGCGAGTTGCCTCATCATGAACTCGATGGGGTGATCGGTAGAGGGGGTTCCTGAACGCGACGGGAGGGGGGAGTTGCGGGCCGAGAGCCTACCAAAGGCTGCGTTCCCTGGGGGGAGGTTGTGGGGGTTCGCCATGGCGACGAGAAGGTGAGGAAAAGTTGGCGTGGGGTTTGGTCCGGACGCAAAGTGGGGTAGTGTTGAGATTGTATGTGAAATGTAGGGGTGGGGAAGAAGTTTGGGAGAAGTGTGGGCTATCTCTTTGTCGTTTTCCTTTTTTTTTTTCTTTTTTTTTGTAATCATGCGTTATTTGTTTCTAGGTACAAAAAGCCTTATGCAGCGCTAGCTATGAAGAGAAAAAAACCTATAAATGCAAACCCACCGCCCGGTTCACATCTTCATGGGAAAAATCAAACACCCCGAGTCCATAGGAAAAGTCTCCCCCGCCTAGCACCTAAGATAATATACCCCAGACACGTAAGGAAACAATACATAGAAACGGACAGGTAGAGAGACCCAAACCCTTCTGCAGGCTCCCCAAAACAAAAGAAACGACGGCTGTTCTAAGGCCCTTTCAGGGCCCGGGGGAGAGGATAGATGATCGCCGACACAGGAAAACTGATAGGTTGAGGGCCCACCAGAAACCATGATGTACGGTCAGGCAGGCCATTACATCGTTCCCAAGCGTTGGACAAAGCCACGGAGGCAGTGCTATACCACGACCAGGCGTAACCGAGGAAGGGCCGAACGATCGGAGGGGGAGGAGGGCGAGCGGAGCCACCGAGCCGAGGGGATGCCAGCCAGGATGGTGAGCAGTAGGGTGCCAGCCGGTGTGTAGCAGTAGGGTGCGACCCAGAGGGGGGGGGAGCAGTAGGGTGCCAGCCGACGGAGGAGTTTTTAGCAGTAAGGTGCCAGCTTAAGGGGCAGTACGGTGCCAGCGGACGGAACCGGGAAGCGGGTATAGGAAGGATTGCGAACGGGCTACCCACAACTGAGAAACGGGCCATAGCAAGGGCTTTTAGGACGACGACGAGACAGGGACGAGACGGTGATATTACGAACCGAGGCTTTCCCCATCAGAGGGACAAGCCCAGCAAGCCGGGGCCTACTTTGACCGAGAGTCGACACGGTAACGCCGACTGTGAGTGTAGCGAGAAGCTTTCCGACCGAGCAAAATCCTAAGCGAGGCGCGAAGGAAATGCGGGGTAAGGGGGAGAACCGAACATCATGAGCGGGTGTCAACGACGAAGGGGAACAAGAACCCCAAGGAGTGGAGGCCGAGGCCACAGAGGAGGAGGGTAGATAGCTTAACGTCAACTCCTAGGCAGTAGCCATCTTGGGAGAAGAGAGGTGGGCGGGGGAAAGTGACGATGATTTCCCGTGGTGTTGAGATTGCAATGGCCGGAGGTGGAGGACAGATGGTTCGTGGGGCTATCTCTTGGTCGGTTTTTTCTTTTTTTTTTTAATCACGTATTCCTTGTTTTAAAGTACAAAAAACTGCATGCAGCGCTAGCTATGTCAAAAACAAAACCTATAAACAATAACCACGACCCGCTTCACCTCTTCATGGGAAAAATCAAGCACCCCGAATCCATAGGAAAAGTCCCCCTCTCCTAGCGCCTAAGATAAACACCCCAGACACGTATGGAAACAATACATAGAAACATACAGGTAGAGAGACCCAAACCCTTCCGCAGCCTTACCAAAACAAAAGAAAAGACTCTAACGGCCAGAAACGCTGCCCGAGGGGAAAGGATTGTTGATCGGCGACATAGGAAAACTCCAGTAGAGGGCCCACCGAAACCATGTTGTACGGTCAGGCAGGTCATAACATCGATCCAAGGCGTTGGACAATAGTCACGGAGGCAGTGCTATACCATGACTAGGCGTAACAGAGGAGGGGCCAACCGATCGGAAGGGTAGATGGCGAGCGGAGCCACCGGGCAGAGGGGATGCCAGCCAACGACGCTGAGCAGTAGGGTGCCAGCCGGTGAGTAGCAGTAGGGGGCCACCCAGAGGGGAGCAGTAGGGTGCCAGCCGGAGGGGGAGTTTCAGCAGTAAGGTGCCAGCTTATGGGGCAGTACGGTGCCAGCGGACGGAACCGGGAGGGGGGTAGATGAAGGATCGCGAGCAGGGTAGCCACAACCGACTAACGGGCGATAGTAAGGGCTTTTGGGGGGACAGCGAAACCGAGCGGGACCGTGATGTTACTAACCAAAGCTTTCCCCATCAGAGGTACAAGCCCAGCAGAACAGATGCCTTACTTCGACCGAGAGTGCCGAGGCCATATCGCCGACCGGGAACGAAGCGAGAAGCTTTCCGACCGTGCAAAATGCTAAGCGAGGTGCAAAGCAAGTGCGGGGTAAGGGGGAGAACCGAACTTCATGAGCGGGTGTCATCGATGAACAGGAACGAGAACCCCAAGGAGGGGAGGCATGCGTGCCTCAGGAGAGGAGGGAAGATGGCTTAACGTCAACCCCTAGGCAGTAGCCATGATGGGGGAAGAGAGGTGGGTTGGGGAAAGTGACGATGATTTCCCGTGGTGTTGAGATTTCAAGCGCCGGAGGTGGAGGAGAGATGGTTCGTGGCTATCTCCTGGTCGTTTTCTCTTTTTTTTCTTCTTTTTTAATCAAATCGTTATTATGTTTAAAGGTACAAAAGACTCATGGAGCGCTAGCTATGGAGATAAAAAACCTATAAGCAAACGTCATCCAGCCCGCTTCACCTCGTCCTAGGAAAAATCAAACCCCCTGAGACCATAGAAGAAACTTCCCCCGCCTAGCACCTAAGACTCGCACCTCAGACACGTAGGGAAACAACTCATAGAAACGTACAGGAGAGAGACCCAAACGCTTCAGCAGGCCCCCAGGTAACAGTAAGAAAAGAATCAAAGAAACGCCTAGATACAACTACTATTGCCAAAATGCCAAATCCAAGAACCCGTACGGGGAAATCCGGTTGGGGCGGCGGCTCAACCGTCGGGAGTGACCGGAATGTGGCGACGCGGCGGCGTTTAGGAGAGACCAAGGAGGCAGTGCAATACCATGATCAACCGTAACCTAAGCGAGGATTGCGACCGTAGAGTAAATCGCAGGAGGGAGAGAGGCAGGTGGGCGAGCGGAGCCACCGGGCAGAGGGGATGCCAGCCAACGATGATTAGCAGTAGGGTGCCAGCCGGGGAGGAGTAGCACTAGGGTGCCAGCCGGTGACGAGCCGTAGGGTGCCAGCCGTTGAGGTGGAATAGGAGTCAGGTGCCAGCATAAGGGGCAGTACGGTGCCAGGGGACGGAACCGGGAGGGGGGTAGAGGACGGATCGCGAGCGGGCTAGCCACAACCGACAAACGGGCCATAGAAAGGGCTTTTGGGACGACAACGAGACCAGGATGAGACCGTGATGTTACTACCCAAGGCTTTCCCCATCAGAGGGACAAGCCCAGCAATCTGGGGCCTACTTTGACCGAACGTCCGACATCGTAACGCCGACCGTAAGCGTAGCAAGAAGATTTCCGACCATGCAAAATCCTAAGCGCGGTGCGAAGGAAGTGCGGGGTAAGGGGGAGAACCGAACATCATGAGTGGGTGCCAACTACGAACGGGAACAAGAACCCCAAGGAGCGGAGGCATGCGTGCCTCAGGAGAGGAGGGAAGATGGCTTAACGTCCACCCCTAGGCAGTAGCCATGATGGGGGAAGACAGGTGGGTGGGCGAGAGTGACGATCATTTCCCGTGGTTTTGAGATTTTAATCGCCGGAGGTGGAGGAGAGATACTTCCTGTGGCTATCTCTTGGTCGGTTTTTTTTTTTCTTCTTTTTTTTTTTGTAATCATGTGTTCAGGGTTTTTAGGTACAAAAAGCCTCATGCAGCGCTAGCTATCGAGAGAACAAAACCTACAAATCAAAAACAACTAACAAAAGAAAGTTACAGCACCAGTTAAATATTCACTGTTGCGCAGGTTTCTCCTCCGCTGGGCCAGCGGCCACATATAAAAAGGAAAGTACAAACTAACAATTTAGTCGTCCTGAAAGGAAAGCTTTATATAAAACAAAGGAGAGAAACCCAATGACCCTATACCTCAGCCAGCGAAAAAACACGAAAAACCAGGGGGGGTACGTTGGGGGGTGAGAGAGAGAGCGGGGGGGAAGAGGCGGGAGTGGTGGGTGGGAACATCATGGGGCGAAATCCCGTGGAGGTGACGCCTATAAAGGAGGCAAGCCTTTTCAGCAGAGGGAGGGACAGCCAGAGTGGGGCTTCGGGACCGATATCAGTAACACCGTGGAGGAGGCGCGACCTGCTGTGTTGTCTCGAGTGGCAGGAGAGGATGGCGTGTTCGAAGGTTTCGGGCTCCAAACCACAGCGCGGGCAGGAGGTGTCGGCATCGGCGGACCTCCAGGTTGGGTTGGCGGCCAGATAGCTGTTACCCGCTCTCATCTAGTGAATTCTCCGGGCAACGAACTTGCCTAGTCCCATAAAAGGCCTTGGCTGCAGTGCGGGAGGGTGTAGGTAGTACCCTGGGGTCGGGAAAAGGGAGGACCACTCCTCAAGGAGCGTCTCTCTTACCCTCTTCTTCAGAGCGGAGTACGTGCTGTCCATCAGGGACTGGGGCGGGAGGTTGGGGGCTCGGCACACAAGGTGGGAGTTGATCATGGGCATCCTGGATAGCCCGAGGGTGAAGGGTATTGTTCGGTGAGCTACCGCGTCCACCGGAAGGTGGTTCCTTATCGGCTGGACAGGGCGCGGCGTTTTCCAGTGTTAGGGGAGGTAGACGGACGACAGGCCTCTGGTTAATGCCCGCGCGGAGTCAGGCGCCAGGTACACCGACAGCGAAGGAAATGAGGGGTGAAGGCGGGCCGTTGCCGGGTGCCCGCTAGGGGGGGAGCAGACCACCCAGAGCGCCGCCAGCCTTTGCCGGTGGGTTATCAGGAGGGAGACGGGTCGGAGGCAGGACTCCACCGAGAGTATCCCGGTGGGTGTAGCTGAGAAGCAGTTTGTGGTCCACCTCTGGACCTTTCGCCACAATGTGTCGAGGCGGGTCGTCGTCCCCACGCTGGGTGTAAACAGACCCGCGCCGTAGAGTAGGATGGGGGCAATCAATGATGTTGCCAATCTGTGGCACAGGTAGGGGGGGAGGCCTGTACCGGGTGGGCTGAGGCGACGCATTAGGGCGAACGCACCCTGGGACAGGACCAAGCGGCGCGAGAAGTGTCCGGCTGGGTCAAGGGCCGGAGAGAACCAGTACCCGAGCCATCGAACAGAGTTGCCCTGATGGAAAAGCTCCCCTTTGATCTGGATAGGTGAGACGCACTACGGGGAGTGCCTCTGGCTGGGTGTCCTCCAATGTATCAGTTCAGTCTTCGCGACCGAAAAGGAGACGCCTAGGCGCGACACCTTTCTTTCAAGTCTATCGAAGAGGTCTTGGAGCCGTCGGATGTTGCCACGATAGGAGAGGGAAGCTACTGTGAGGGTGAAGTCGTCCACATACGAGATCATCAGACCCCGAGGGATCCCGAAATGCAGTGGCGCAACGTAGAGCTGGAAGGGCCGTGGGGAGATCGGCGAGCCTTGGGGGGCTCCGACGTTGACTGGGGCAGGGGTTCCTGGTGCCCCTTGGAAAACCAGGGTGCAGCTTCGTTCACCTGGAAAGGACGAGACCCAGGAAATCAGGTAGGGTGGTATCCCGCCTTCCCTCAGGATACGGGCCAAGGTTTTGTTGTCGACGTTGTCGTACCCTGCTTTTATGTCCAAAAACAGGGAGGAGACCTTGAGTCGGGGCCTCTGCAGAGTTCTGACGTCGTTGGTCAGGGTGAGGCAAGCGTCGTAGGTGCTATGCCCCGGCCGCGAACCGCATTGCTTGGGGTGCAACAGCCCCTTGAGCTGGGCTGCCGCGAGTAGGCGGGCTGCGATAATCCTCTCCAGGATCTTTGAGATCGTGCGGATGAGGACGATTATCCTGAAGGAGGAGAGTTATTAGTAAGAGGGCTTTCCTGGCTTATTAAGCACCACGCGGTTCGAGCTTTTCAGTGATGTGGGGTGATACCCCAGGAGGACGAGCGGGGCAACTATGCAGAGGAGGATTGCCGGGTTGACTTTGTTGATCTGTTTCCAGACAGAGTAGGTTATCCCGTCCGGGCCTGGGGCCGAGGTCGGGGAGCACTTCGCGAGAGCCGCAGCTATCTCGTCCGTCGTCAAGGGGATCGCCGACATGTGTGGCCTGAGCCTGGGTGGCGGGGAGAAGGGTTCCTTTGGGGGAAAAAAGTGGTCCAGGAGGACATTGTTCATCTGTTGTGGGGTCTCGGCCCATGGGAGGGAGGGGAAGCGTGGCTGGGCACCCCCATAGGGGAACCTCTTAGCCGTGCACAGGCTCTGGGGGGTGGCGGCCAGCACAAAAGAGGACCACTGTTTGTTTTTAGCGGCCTTGATCGCCTTGAAGTACCCCGCCTTGGAGGTGCCGGCAACTTCCCGCATTTGTGGGGTGTCGTGTTATCTGGCTGCTCTGGCGGCCTTGTGTTATTCACGACGGAGGATAGTCAGGTGAGGGGTCCACCAAGGTTTGGAGTGATGGGAAGGCCTGGATACTGGCGTCTGCTCTTTTAGGAGAACTACCACACGGTTCAGTGATTCTGACTTCCATTCGTCCAGCTGCAGAGGGGTGGGGCATGGCGGTGCGGCCGGGACCTTGAAACCCTTAATGATCGGGTCGAGGGTCTCCCAGTCCGTGTCTGCCCAACGCGGTCTCGGGGGTTTTTGGCTCGGGGATGGCGTTGCGAGGGTGATCCTTATCGGTATGTGGTCCGAACCTGTTGAGGGAAGAGAGGCTTCCCAACTCATGATGAGGGGAAGGAGGGGGGGGTTTGCGAAAGCTAGGTCCATAACCGAGGGGCGAGCTTTGCCCACCAAGGGGAACCTAGTGTAATCACCTGGGGGGTTAAGGAGGGCGAAGCCGGACTCGGCCTCTTTCTCAACGTAGGGCGTCGAGGAAGAGATTTCCCCGTGCGAGAAGTGGCGTAAAGGGTCCGAGAGGGGGTTGTGGATGTTGAGGTCCGCTAAAACTAGGAGGGGAAACCCAAGGTCGGGGAAAAGAACTCCCGGAGAGACGGAGTGGACCCTATGGTCAACGGTGTTGGTGGAGTAAGCATTAATTATCCTGAATGAGTGGAAGGCCATGCCAAAGAGGGGCTCGCTGGAGGAGATGTCGAGAGAGAGAACATCATCCACCCCCGGGAACCTGGGGCGCACCGTGTAATTGGAAAGAAAAGACATATGAATGTAGGCCGCCACTCGTGGCTTCCTGACAGGGGGAAAGAAGCACTTGAAACCATTAAAGGAAGGAAGGTGAGCCTTGTTGGCAGGTGGATCCTGCAACAGGACTATCGAGAGGTAGGTGGTCGTTCCCTTGAACGACTCAAACAAGGAAAGAAAAACATTCCAGCTCCCAAGGCAGTTATGTTGAATGATGGAAAGAAACGCAGGGGCAGGGGCCGGCCCTTGATCCCGAGGAGGGGGCATGGGTTGATTATTCATTACCGGGACGAACCCGACGAGTCGAAGAAGCAGGGGAAGGGCTAGCTTCCTCCAGGGGGAGAGGACCACTGAAGCCGTGAATAGCTCCGGGACGCCCCGAGGGCCCGGCTGGGGGAGGCTGCCTGGGGGTTAGAAGGTCCACCTCAAGGGGACCCGTCCCGGACGGGGGAGTAGTGGGTGCTGGACCGCTATCGACCGCGAAATCCATGGGGTCTTGACCGGTTGGGGCGGGGGCAGGCGAGTTGGTTGTGGTGGGGACAGGCGGGGGAGGTCGAGCCGTACATTCCCTGAACGTGGCAGTGTGGTCACCACCGCAGTTACAGCAATGGGGGGGCGAGGTCGGACAACAGGATGGGACTGGCTTATTGTTCCCGTTCCTGGGGCAGGTTGGATTCTGGCATCTATGAGCCGCGCGAGTATGATGAAGCGCACAAATGGGGCACATGGGGTGGGGGGCGGGGCATCATTAATGGGCGTGTCCGTATCTCCAGCAGTTCTTACACTGGGAGGTTCTGGAGGAGGAGAAGGCAAGTTCGACCTTGCGTTTCTGAGAGAGGTTGACGACGCCTGAAGTGAGGGCCGAAACGTTGTGGGGGTCGACGGTGATAACCACCGAAGTGGCCTGCTTCGTCTCCCTAGAATCTCTGCTAGGGTTAAGGTACCTGGCTGAGAGAATCTGGCTCGCTTTGTCGTTGAGGATTGCTTGCCGGATATATGGGAAGAGTTCCTCTTCATCTTGGGGGAGGAAACGTAGGGGGAGGCCGTGGATGGCTAATTGAACGGCAGTGGGGGCGAGGACGAGGGTGCCCCAGGGGTTTTCACCTACCAGGAAGGACTGATTGAGGGCCCTGGTTAGCGAGTCGAAATAGGGGGCGTACGAGGCGGCGGGGGTTGCCTTGTCCGTGACGGTTAGGGAGACGGAGCCACGAGGGTTGACAGTAGCAGTGAAGCCAAGGGGGAGGAGGCAGTTTGATTCGCGGAGGACGCGAGCGGCGATGTCAGCAAAGGTAGCGGCAATGGTGAGAGCGTCTGGGTGAGGGGACGCGGACTGGCGAGGGGCAAAGAAGCGTCGTTGGGCACCTGGGAGGGATGGAGGCCCCTTTTTAACAGGAGGGGCCACCGCGCTCGCCACTTGTTGGGGGGAAGGAGGCTTCGCAGCTTTGCTTTTGCCCTTGCCACACGAGCCTGAGCCGGAGGCGGCTTGCGGATAAGAGGGAGAGGGGTGGACATCAGGGTGGAGGTGGCCTGGTGTGAAGGAGTCGAGGTCATACCTCCCCTTCCGGAACTCACCGGCTTCGTAGGAGTTGGGATACAGCCTGGCGTACTTCGCGGGGTCTCCGAACGCCTTGCCAACCCTCGTATCGTAGAATGGGATGAGGTATTTAGGGTCTTCAGCCGCGGCTGAGGGAGGTGTGGGTGGAGCACGGGCCCTTTCTTTTCCCTTCCTTGAAGGGGGGGGGCCAGCAGTTGTGGTGGGCAGGGGCTTTCTCCGTGGGGGGCGTGCTTGAGCCAGGGGGGGAGGGATCGGGGCTGACACACAATGTGACAGGTCACGTATGGATGCCTGGAGATCGGCGATCCCCGGAGCTGTTGGTTGTTCTTGTCTGTCGGGGAGGTTTGCGAGTTGTGAGGAGATGTCATGGAGCTCCTCCCTTAGGTTCTCGTTTTCCTCGGAGACTGTTGCGACCGCCTGGGTTACCCCGCCCAACTCGTGTGAGACGGTCACCAGGCCCTGGACGAGCTGGGAGAGGAGAACGATCGTGATGGATTCAATGGGGAGGGTGCCGGCCTGCGCGTCTGGGCTAAGGTCCGGGAAATCTTGGTTGCTGAGCCTGAGGGCCCTCCTCGCCTGTGCGAGTTGCCTCATCATGAACTCGATGGGGTGACCGGTCGAGGGTGTTCCTGAACGCGACGGGAGGGGGGAGTTGAGGGCTGAGAGCCTACCAAAGGCGGCGTTCCCTGGGGGAAGGTTGTGGGGGTTCGCCATAGCGACGCGTAGGTGAGGAAAACGTTGGCGAGGGGTGTGGTCCGGAAGCAAAGCGGGGTAGAGTTGAGATTGTATGTAAAATGTAGGGGGGGGGGAAGATGTTTGCGAGAAGCGTGTGGCTATCTCCTTGTCGTTTTTCTTTCTTTTTTTTTTTCTTCTTTTTTGTAATCATGTACTCATTGTTTTAAGGTACAAAAAACTGCATGCAGCGCTAGCTATGGCAAAAACAAAACCTATAAACAATAGCCACGACCCGCTTCACCTCTTCATGGGAAAAATCAAGCACCCCGAATCCATAGGAAAAGTCACCCTCGCCTAGCGCCCAAGATAGAAACCCCAGACACGTAAGGAAACAATACATAGAAATGTACAGGTAGAGAGACCCAAACCCTTCCGCAGGCTCACCAAAAGAAAAGAAAAGACTCTAACGGCCAGAAACGCTGCCAGTGGGGAGAGGATTGTTGATCGGCCCCCGCAGGAAAACTCCAGTAGAGGGCCCACCGAAACCATGACGTACAGTCAGGCAGGTCATTACATCGATCCAAGGCGTTGGAAAAAGCGACGGAGGCCGTGCTATACCACGACTAGGCGTAACCGAGGATGGGCCAACTGATCGGAAGGATAGATGGCGAGCGGAGCCACCGGGCAGAGGGGATGCTAGCCAACGACGATGAGCAGTAGGGTGCCTGCCGGTGGGGGGGGAGCAGTAGGGTGCCAGCCGGGGGAGGAGTTTTTGGCAGTAAGGTGCGAGCTTATGGGGCGGTACGGTGCCAGCGGACGGAACCGGGAGGGGGTTAGAGGAAGGATCGCGAGCCGGCTAGCCACAACCAACTAACGGGCCATAGCAAGGGCTTTTTGGACCACAGCGAAACCGAGCGGGACCGTGATGTTACTAACCGAACGCTCCCGATCAGAGGTACAAGCCCAGCAGAACCGAAGTCTTACTTCGACCGAGAGTCCGGACGCCATATCGCCGACCGTGAACGAAGCGAGAAGCTTTCCGACCGTGCAAAATGCTAAGCGAGGTGCAAAGCAAGTGCGCGGTAAGGGGGAGAACCGAACTTCATGAGCAGGTGTCAACGATGAACGGGAACAAGAACCCCAAGGAGGGGAGGCATGCATGCCTCAGGAGAGGAGGGGAGATGGCTTAACGTCAACCCCTAGGCAGTAGCCATGATGTGGGAAGAGAGGTGGGTGGGGGAAAGTGACGATGATTTCCCGTGGTGTTGAGATTTCAATCGCCGGAGGTGGAGGAGAGATGGTTCGTGGCTATCTCTTGGTCGTTTTCTTTTTTCTCTTTTTTTTTTTGTAATCATGCGTTCATTGTTTCTAGCTACAAAAAGCCTCATGCAGCGCTAGCTATGGAGAAAACAAAACCTATAAATCAAAACAACTAACAAAAGAAAGTTACGGCCCCAGTTTTAAACATCCACTATCGCACAGGTTTCTCCTCTGCCGGGCCAGCGGCCACATATAACAAGGAAAGTACCAACTAACAATTTACTCGTCGGAAAGGAAAGCTTTATATAAATCAAAGGAGAGAAACCCGACGACCCTATACCTCAGCCAGCGAAAAAACACGAAAAGCCGGGGGGGGCATGTTGGGGGGTGAGAGAGAGAGCGGGGGGGAAGAGGCGGGAGTGGTGGGTGGGAACATCGTGGGGGGAAATCCGGTGGAGGTGACGCCTATAAAGGAGGCGAGCCTTTTCAGCAGAGGGAGGGAAGACCAGAGTGGGGCTTCGGGACCGACATCAGTAACGCCGTGGAGGAGGCACTCCCTGCTGTGTTGTCTCGAGGGGCAGGAGAGGATGGCGTGTTCGAAGGTTTCGGGCTCCAAACCACAGCGGGGGCAGGAGGTGTCGGCATCGGGGGACCTGCAGGTTGGGTCGGCGGCCAGATAGCTCTTACGGGCTCTCATCTGGTGAATTCTCCCGGCAACGAACTTGCCCAGTCCCATAAAAGGCCTTGGCTGCAGTGCGGGAGGGTGTAGGTAGTACCCTGGGGTCGGGAAAAGGGAGGACCACGCCTCGAGCAGCGTCTCTCTTACCCTCTTCTTCAGGGCGGAGTACGTGCTGTCCATCAGGGACTGGGGCGGGAGGTTGGGGGCTGGGCACACAAGGTGGGAGTTGATCATGGGCATCCTGGACAGCCCGAAGGTGAAGGTTATTGTTCGGTGAGCTACCGCGTCCACCGGAAGGTGGTTCCTTATCGGCGGGACCGGTCTCGGCGTTTTCCACTGTAGAGGGAGGTAGACGGACGACAGGCCTCTGGTTAATGCCCGCGAGGAGTCAGAGGCCCGGTGCACTGAGAGCGAAGGGAACGAGGGGTGAAGGCGGGCCGTTGCCGGGTTCACGTTAGGGGGGGAGTAGACCACCCTGAGCGCCGCCAGCCTTTGCCGGTGGGTTATCAGGAGGGAGACGGGTGGGAGGCAGGACTTCACAGAGAGTATCCCGGTGGGTGTAGCTGAGAAGCAGTTTGTGGTCCACCTCTGGACCTTTCGCCAAAATGTCTCGAGGCGGGTCGTCGTGCCCACGCTGGGTGTGAACAGATCCGCACCGTAGAGTAGGATGGGGGCAATCAATGATGTTGCCAATCTGTGGCACAGGTAGGGGGGGAGGCCCGTACCTGGTGGGCTGAGGCGACGAATTAGGGCGAACGCACCCTGGGAAAGGGCCAAGCGGGGCGAGAAGTGTGCAGCGGGGTCAAGGGCCGGAGAGAACCAGTACCCGAGCCATCGGACAGAGTTGTGGGGGTGGAAAAGCTCCGCTCTGATCTGGATAGGTGAGACACACTTCGGGGAGTGCCTCTGGCTGGGGGTCCTCTAATGTATCAGTTCGGTTTTCCCGACCGAAAAGGAGACGCCGGGGCGGGTCGCCTGTCTTTTAAGTCTACCGAAGAGGTCTTGGAGCCGTCGGATGTTGCCACGATAGGAGAGGGAAGCTACTGTGAGGGCGAAGTCGTCCACATACGAGATCATCAGGCCCCGAGGGATCCCGAAATGCAGTGGGGCAACGTAGAGATGGCAGAGAAGTGGGGAGATCGGAGAGCCTTGGGGGGCTCCGACGTTGACCGGGGCTGGGGTTCCTGGTGCCCGTTGGAAAACCAGCGTGCAGCTCCGTTCACCTAGAAAGGACGAAACCCAGGACACCAGGTAGGGTGGTATCCCGCCTTCCCTCAGGATACCGGCCAAAGTTTTGTTGTCGACCTTATCGAACCCTGCCTTTATGTCCAAAAACAGGGAAGAGACCTTGAGTCGGGGCCTCTGCAGGGTTCTGACCTCGTTGGTCAGGGTGAGTCACGCTTTGTAGGTGCTGAGCCCCGCGAGCGCACCGCATTGGTTGGGGTGCAACAGCCCCTTGAGCCGGGCTGCTGCGAGTAGGCGGGCTGCTATAATCCTTTCCAGGATCTTTGAGATCGTGCGGATCAGGACGATTATTCTGACGGAGGAGGGTGATTCGTAGGAGGGCTTTCCTGGCTTATCAAGCACCACGCCGTTCGAGCTTTTCAGTGATGCCGGGTGATACCCCAGGAGGACTAGCGGGGCAAGTATGTGGACGAGGATTGCGGGGTTGATTTTGTTGATCTGTTTCCAGACAGAGTAGGGTATCCCGTCTGGGCCTGGGGCCGAGGTCGTGGAGCACTGAGAGAGAGCCGCAGCTATCTCGTCCGTCGTCAGGGGGAATCCCGACCTGTGTGGCCTGAGCCTGGGTGGCGGGGAGAATGGTTCCTTCGGGGGAAAAAAGTGGTCCAGGAGGACATTGTTCATCTGTCTTGGGGTCTCGGCCCTTGGGAGGGAGGGGAAGCGCGGCTGGGCATGCCCGCAGGGGAACCTCTTAGCCGTGCACAGGCTCTGGGGGGTGGCGGCCAGCAAAAAAGAGGACCACTGTTTGTTTTTAGCGGCATTGATCGTCTTGAAGTACCCCGCCTTGGAGGTGCCGGCAACTTCCCGCATATGTGGGGTGTCGTGTTTCCTGGCTGCTCTGGCGGCCTTGTGATATTCACGATGGGGGATAGTCAGGTGAGGGGTCCACCAAGGTTAGGAGTGATGGGAAGGGATGGATACTGGCGCGTGCTCTTTTAGGAGAGCTAAAAGACGATTCAGTGATTCTGACTTCCATTCGTGCAGCTGCAGAGGGGTGGGGCACGGCGGTGCTGCCGGGACCTTGAAACCCTTAATGATCGGGTCGAGGGTCTCCCAGTCCGTGTCTGCCCAACGCGGTCTCGGGGGTTTTTGGCTCGGGGATGGCGTTGCGAGGGTGATCCTTATCGGTATGTGGTCGGAACCAGTTGAGGGAAGAGAGGCTTCCCAACTCTTGACGAGGGGAAGGAGGGGGGGGTTTGCGAAAGCTAGGTCCATAACCAAGGGGCGAGCTTTGCCCACCAAGGGGAACCTAGTGTAATCACGTGGGGGGTTAAGGAGGGCGAAGCCGGACTCTGCCGCTTTCTCAACGTAGGGAGTCGAGGAAGAGATTTCCCGGTGTGAGAAGTGGCGTAAAGGGTCCGAGAGGGGGTTGTGGATTTTGAGGTCCCCTAAAACTAGGAGGGGAAACCCAAGCTCGGGGAAAAGAACTCCCGGAGAGACGGAGTGGACCCTATGGTCAACAGTGTTGGTGGAGTAAGCATTAATGATCCTGAATGAGTGGAAGCCGGTGCCAAAGAGGGGCTCGCCGGCGGAGATGTCGCGAGAGAGAACATCATCCACCCCCTTGAACCTGGGGAGCACCGTGTAATTGGAAAGAAAAGACATATGAATGTAGGCCGCCACTCGTGCCTTCCTGACAGGGGGAAAGAAGGACTTGAAACCATTAGAGGAAGGAAGGTGAGCCTTGTTGACAGGTGGATCCTGCAACAGGACTATCGAGGGGTAGGTGGTCGTTCCCTTGAACGACTCAAACAAGGAAAGAAAAACATTCCAGCTCCCAAGGCAGTTATGTTGAATGATGGAAAGAAACGCAGGGGCAGGGGCCGGCCCTTGATCCCGAGAAGTGGGCAAGGGTTGATTATTCATTACCGGGACGAACCCGACGAGTCGAAGAAGCAGGGGAAGCGCAAGGTTCCTCCAGGGTGAGAGGACCACCGAAGCCGTGAATAGTTCCGGGACGCCCGCAGGGCCCGGATGGGGCAGGCTGCCTGGGGGTTACGAGGTCCACCTCAAGGGGACCCATCCCGGACGGGGGAGTAGTGGGTGCTGGGCCGCCATCGACCGCCAAATCCATGCGGTCTTGACCAGTTGGGGCGGGGGCAGGCGAGTTGGTTCTGGTGGGGACAGGCGGGGGTGGTCAAGCCGGCTATCTCTTGGTCGGTTTTTTTTCTTTTTCTTTTTCTCTTTTTTTTTTGTAATCAAATCGTTATTATGTTTAAAGGTACAAAAGACTCATGCAGCGCTAGCTATGGAGATAAAAAACCTATAAGCAAACGTCTTCCCGCCCGCTTCACCTCGTCATAGGAAAAAT
>Ga0307513_10000429_pt1 | contig 60815 bp, 49 predicted proteins | sample 15_EM_MG_FD_202174 | JGI IMG/M metagenome (GOLD analysis project Ga0307513, IMG submission 202174) | Populus trichocarpa ectomycorrhiza microbial communities from riparian zone in the Pacific Northwest, United States - 15_EM | ecosystem: Host-associated > Plants > Roots > Unclassified | place...
AGCCATTATCCCGGGGCGCATGGAATGTTGGAGTGGGGGCAAAAGGAAGTTGGACGTGATACTGAGGCCTACGCCATTACGGAAGCGGTGAGAGTGAAGCCATGATCGATGGAGTTATTAGTGGGCTACTGGGCGGTATGCTTGCTGACCCTCTGGGCACTATTCGAGCCGTTTTCGTTACCGCACAGTTTTTCTAGGCGGCTTTGTTTTAGCGTTTGTAGGCCTGGTCATTTTCTTTGCAGCTTCTGATCTCTATTTCAGGTTCGTTGAGGGCAATGCTCCGAAGGGAAGTCTCTGGAATTTGTGGCCTGGGCTACTTTGCCTATCTTTGTTTTGGGCGACGGTAGGCGTTTTTTTGAAGGCGATTGCTCCTCTTCTGACCTGGCAGGAAGCAGAGGCCATCCTTCGCAACACCGGATATGTCCGAACAGTTGGCGAAGAAGGAGAGGTGATCTTCACAAAAGACAAGGTTCTATTTATTGCCAGGAACGCTGAAAGTGTTGTGCCAGAGCGTATCGAATGCTGGAACAAGGGCAAAAGGAAATTGGACGTGATACTGAGGCCAAGGCCTGTGCGGAAGCGGTGAGTTTGGGGTCTTCCATGAATGAAGGCGGGAGCCGTGATACGTATAGCAATGAGCAGTCCTTCGGGGACGCATATGGGGCGTATCGGAGGAGCAGTGCCAGAAGCGCTCGGCGCTAAGCCGGTGCACATAGCCTTAGAAGAACGGAATGAGCTACAAGCAATTGATCCTTGCCAATGATTGGTATTACCAGCACGATGACGTGGTCTGGAACGTGGCGGCTTTCGCCTTAACAGAGGAGGGTCGAGTGATTGGACTGTTGGGGGTTGGCAATGATGGAGCGCTACACCCCGTACCAAGTCATGCAGGCGGCGTCTATCTTCACCGTCAACAACTGACAGAACGAGAGATCGCAGTGGCAGATGGAAAGCGCTAGGCTCAGAAGAAAAATGTATTTTTAGATCAAGCATTACGGCAATTCTCGGAAGGAAATCGATCATTCCCATCGTCGCCGCGCAAAGCACTCTTGAGCAGCAAGCCACCAACAGCTCCAGTGGCTGGAATGTGGGTGTAGCCGTCAGCTACGGCTCTTTTCCTGGGCTAAAGGCGGATGGGCCAGCCGGACTGTTTTGGCCATGGGGGCGCGCGCAAAATCGGCTAACTGATGGCCCAAGCAACAACATTTGGCATTACTACCAAGCCCTTCTTGATAAAGACGGCCCCGCAGGTATGAGTTCCACTTCGTCAAGTGGCGCTCCGCCAAAGAAGTCGTGGTGGAGCCGCTTCGGATGAAAACAAATCCGTCAACTTTCTCGATCTGTTATAGAAGAAAGGGGACAGATTTATTTACTAGTCGAAGCAAACCAGGCCGGTCCAAGCCTTCAATGTTCTTATTCTTGCCCTGGTTGTTGCCGGCCCGGCTGCGAATGGATCAACGGGGTAAGAGCCTGAAGCCACCGCGCGGAATGCTTGACGTTCACGGCTTTCCTGCCAGCATCATGGCCGAGCAGATTGTCGATGAGCTGCAGAAAGTTGGGAGTGCCGTTATCAAACTGAACGAGGAAGTACGTTCGGTGTCGTATTTGAGCTTGCAGGCTCGGCATCCTTTATCCCGCGCGAGGTTGTGACGCCGCAGAGGGAATTTTGCAGCCAGGTAACTATTTGATATATATAGATTATCTGGGCTGCACCACACGGGGTGTCACCTCGGGCAACGTTCTACCTGCGAAACGATGGAACTCTTTTCCTGTTTAGCAGTCGAACTCTGGGACTGCTAAAATGACTGCCATGAACCAGACCACTGCAGCCACCGCCATGGTGGCAAACAACCTGCCCATTCCCAGCGCGCTAGGCTCGCTCGATGCGTATATCGGTGCCGTGCACCAGATTCCGGTGCTGACGGTCGACGACGAACAGGAACTGGCGCGTCGATATCGCGATGCCGAGGACCTCGATGCCGCCCGTGAACTCGTGCATTCGCACCTGCGTTTCGTCGTGCACGTGGCCCGCGGCTACAACGGCTACGGCCTGCAGCTGGGCGACCTGATCCAAGAAGGCAACATCGGCCTGATGAAGGCGGTCAAGCGTTTCGATCCCGAAATGGGCGTGCGCCTGGTCAGCTTCGCGGTGCATTGGATCCGCGCCGAGATGCATGAGTTCATCCTCAAGAACTGGCGCATCGTCAAGGTCGCCACGACCAAGGCGCAGCGTAAGCTGTTCTTCAACCTGCGTAAGTCGAAGACGCGCCTGGGTTGGATGAACGATGCCGAGGTCACTGCGGTCGCTGCCGATCTCAACGTGTCCAAGCGCGAAGTGCTGGAAATGGAATCGCGTCTTTCCGGCCGCGATATCGGTTTCGATGCGCCCTCCGACGAGGACGACGATCACGCGCCGCCGTCGCCGGGCGCCTACCTGATGACCCAGGACGAAGATCCGTCGCAGGCCTACGAGCGCGCCGATAGCGAAGGCAACAAGCTGGAACTGCTGCGCGAAGGCATGGCGGGTCTGGACAAGCGTTCGCGCGACATCGTCATGCGTCGCTGGTTGGACGACGACAACAAGGTCACTCTGCAGGAGCTGGCGGACGAATACGGCGTGTCGGCCGAACGCATCCGCCAGATCGAGGCCAATGCGTTGAAGAAGATGAAGGCGCTGTTCGCGGCCTAAGCGGCAGCCCGGCGGTATCGAAACGGCTCCGGAAACGGAGCCGTTTTCGTTTGCGCAAGAATCGGATATCGCACGCGCCCCATCGCATCCATGCTGTCGCCACCAACAGCAGGAGTGGATCATGGCTTACCGTATTTCAGGCTTGGCCCCGGAAATTTTCCAGGCTTTGTTCGCCTACGAGGACACGCAACTGGCCGCGCTCGATATCCGTCGGCTGGCCGCCGCCGACTCCCACGGATATCCGTGCCGGGTGTCGCTGCAGGACGCGCAGCAGGGCGAAACGCTTTTACTGTTGCCTTACGAGCACCATGCAGTCGCAGGACCGTACCGGGCAAGCGGTCCCATTTATGTGCGGGAAAACGCCCATGCCGCTGCTGCGTTCGAAGATTCGGTACCGCCTTTCTTGCATCGCCGCCTGATGTCGGTGCGGGCCTACGATGCCGAGGGATGGATGCACGCTGCGGAAGTGGTAGAAGGGAACGCGCTGGAGGCCTGCATCACCAACCTGTTCGCTCTCCCGCAGATCGACTATCTGCATCTCCACAATGCGCGCCCGGGCTGCTACGCCTGCCGGGTCGACCGCTGCTGATTGTCCTCGTCGCTGCCGAGGATGATGCGCGCGCCGCGTTGATAGCTCCAGTACGCCCATGCCCAGTTGAGCAGCACCACCAGGCGATTGCGGAATCCGATCAGGAAGAACACGTGCGCGGCCAGCCAGAACCACCAGGCCAGCAGACCCGAGAGTTTCAATTTTCCGAAATGCACAATCGCCGCCATCCGGCCGATGGTGGCGAGATTTCCGTAATCCTTGTAGTGGAAAATCGGCGCCGGCCTGCTCTCCAGGCGCGCGCGGATCGCGTTGGCGACATGCCGGCCCATCTGTTTGGCCGCAGGGGCGACGCCCGGCACCGGCTTGCCATCCTGTTGCACCGACGCCAAGTCGCCCGCAACGAAGACTTCCGGATGTCCCGGCACGCTTAGGTCCGTCCGTACCTGTACGCGACCGGCGCGATCCAGCGGCGCACCAAGGGATTTGGCTAGCGGCGAGGCCGCCACACCTGCCGCCCAGACCACGGTACGCGCGGCGACGAATTCATCGCCCAGCCGATAACCGAATTCGTCGATGTCCGTTACCGCGGTGCCGGTGGAAACTTCGACGCCAAGCCTCTCGAGCTGTCTGCGCGCTTTCTCCGACAGGTCTTCCGGAAACGAGGATAGCACCCGTGGTCCGGCTTCGATTAGGCACACGCGCGCATCCGACGGATTGATGTTGCGGAACTCGTTGGTCAGCGTATGGCGCGCGATTTCCGCCAGCGTGCCCGCCAGTTCCACCCCGGTCGGACCGCCACCGACAATGGCGAAATTTAGCCAGGCAGCGCGCTTGACAGGATCCGGTTCGGCCTCGGCGCGCTCGAACGCGAGCAACAGGTGTCGGCGTAACTGCAGCGCATCGTCCAGCGTCTTCAGCCCCGGCGCGTGCCTGGCCCATTCGTCGTGCCCGAAGTAGGCGTGAGTAGCGCCACTGGCCAGCAGCAGATAGTCGAAATCGAGCCGGCTGCCGTCATCGAGGGAGATCCGCTTCGCGGAAGCATCGATACAATCGACTTCCGCCAGCCGCACTTCCACATTGCGCTGCTTGCGCAGGATATGACGCAGCGGCGCGGCGATATCGGGCGACGACAACCCTGCGGTCGCCACTTGGTAGAGCAGGGGCTGGAACAGGTGGTGGTTGCAGCGGTCGACCAAGGTAATGCGAACCGGCGAAGCGGCCAACGCGCGCGTGGCCCATAGGCCGGCGAAACCGCCGCCGATGACGACGATGTGCGGAAGCGGGTTGGAAATCATGGAAGGCTCGGCATTAGGTGATTACGAGATCCGACTATTCTGCGGGAATAGCGTCTCGGCAAGGCAAAGCGGGAATACAGTGTAGGCATGTCGGTCGGGCCCAACGACCCGCCGGCCATAAACCGCACTGTGAATTATGGGTGCGGCGTGGGTTTTGCGGTCCCGCTAGAGCACTTGTAGAAAGCATTGGTTTGGGCCATACATGCTTGCTTAGGGGGCGGATTGGTCTTAATCCGTGCGCATATTATTGAACAGCGGTTGGTGGGAGCCGGTGGCATGAGGCCAATGCAAATCGCCGAAGATCGGCTGCCTACGCGCTGGCAGAGCCTGCTTTTCGAAGCCAAGGCTTGTGCGTTCCGGTGGCGTCGTTCACTGCTCGATCTATCCGGATCCGTGCGCGGGCAATTCCAAGCGTCCCTGCTCTGTAATGCGCCGGTGCTGGCGGAGTTCCGCAGCCCACTATGGCCAGCTGAGGAAGCGGCCGAACATCTGGTCACGGGAAAAATTCACAACCTGCGCGTGGCGGCTCGCTCGCTCAATGGAATTGAAGTCCCGCCGGGTGAAGTTTTCAGTTTCTGGAAGCAGGTGGGGCGGGCGCGCAAGCGACGCGGTTTCGTCATGGGGAGAGAGTTGCGAGAAGGCTGCTTGGTTCCTGCGATCGGTGGCGGACTGTGCCAGCTTTCCAGTGCGCTGTACGACAGCGCGGTTCGCGCCGGACTAGAGGTAGTGGAGCGCCATCGCCACTCGCGCGTAGTACCGGGTTCGTTGGCGGAAAGCGATCGCGACGCCACAGTATTCTGGAACTATTTGGATCTGCGTTTCCGGGCCTCTTGGCCGTGGCGTCTCGAGGTCGCTCTTGATGCGCACGAACTGCATGTCTCAATACGCGGCCATGCTCCGGCATCGCCGGCCGCAGTTCCATTAGCGCCCGCCCTGCGCAAGTCTGTGTCCATCGGGAACTGCGCCAGCTGCGGCGAAACGGAATGTCACCGATACGAGGCCGCAGAGCCGTCTAGCATCCGCCGAACCTGGCTCGTAGAAGATGATGAGTGGCCCGAATTCAGCACCTATCGCAAAGCCGAAAAGGCCGAGCCGGACGGGGTGCTGGATTTCGCATATAGGGCGGGTCTACGCGAGCGTATAGCCGCAACGAGAGCCAAGGCAGTCCGCCGCTGGCTGCTCTGGCGGGGAAAGGCGTTGCCGCAAGCGAGGCTGGGTGGTCATCAGCTAATCGCTGGCGCCTACGCACGCCGGCTCGGCTACGAGGATACACATCTAGTAGTACCGCAGAGCGTGTTGCCTTTTCTATGGAGGGCGGGCGAATTGAATGGACGTTCGTTCGATGTGTTGATGACGGCGTTGCCCATGCACGAAATACAACGGAGACTCGATAGGGCATTCGCGCTCCATCCGTCAAGCCGAACCTTATCCGACTTTCGCGCCGACCCTATGCTGGCGGAGGCGGAAAGAAATGCGCTGGAGCGCGCGATGCACTGGATCACACCCCATGCAGAGATACTCTGCATGGCGGGGGCACGCGCATCACCTTTGCCGTGGCAAACTCCCGCTTTGCAGACGATCGAGCCACGGACAATGGGAAGACCTCTGCGCGTGCTGCTTCCTACATCGTCTTTGGCGCGCAAGGGAGCGATCGAACTCCGCGAAGCCTTGGTCGGTTTGCCCATAGAGGTACTGCTTCCGCCAGGCGCCGAAGATCATGCGGATTTCTGGCGGGGCTTCCAGGTCATGCGGGTTGGATCCATCGGTGAGGGCGTCGATGCCACCGACATTGTGGTTTTGCTCGCATGGATAGAGCATCAACCACGCGGCTTGTTGCGCGCAATTGCAAGGGGTAAGCCGGTGATCGCAACCCAAGCATGCGGCCTGCCGAGCGAACTGCCATGGCATAATGTGGCCGAGGGCGACACAGAGAGATTGCGTGCAAAAATAGGCGAACTGCTGGCGACCCTGGGCCCTTGAGCGCCGTCAATAAAGATCCAGCGGGTCCACATCCAGTGACCAGCGCGTCTTGCGCGCTTCGCGCAATTCGTAGATAGCGGGTAATGCGGAATCCAAGAGCGCATGCAACTCTCGGCGATTGGGCGACGACAGCAGGAGTTGCATGCGATGCATGCCTGCGCGCCGGGACATGGGGGCAGGGATGGGTCCTTGGATTTCGATACTCAGAGCCCCTCTCCCATCGGGAGAGGGGTTGGGGTGAGGGTACGGCGAAGTTATTGCCTTGCCAGCTGTTACGGACTTCGCCGTACCCTCATCCGTCGCTTCGCGCCACCTTCTCCCGACGGGAGAAGGGAATGCAGACGAAAGCGCAGACTTGGCGGCATGCAGAAAAGCATTCGCCGCGTCGACGTGTTTGGCTTCCGCACGCAACAAGGCCAGATACGCGAATGGCGGGAAGCCTGCGGCCTGCCGTTGCTCCAGCTCGCTTTCCGCAAAAGCGTGATAACCGCCGTTGATGAGGGTGTTGAGCAGCGGGTGGTCCGGATGGTGGGTTTGCAGCCAAACTTCGCCTGGTTTGCGTGCGCGTCCCGCGCGACCGGCGACCTGGATCAATTGCTGGGCGAGTTTCTCGCTGGCGCGAAAATCCGCCGAGAACAGGCCTTCGTCCACACCCACCACCACGACCAGGGTCAGGTGCGGCAGGTCGTGGCCCTTGGCCAGGATCTGCGTGCCGATCAGGATGCCGGGGCGGTCGCCGAGTTTTCCCAGGTGGTCGGCCAGCGCATCGCGCCGTTGGGTGGTGCTGCGGTCGATGCGCAATACAGGCACGTCGATGAACTTCTCCATCAACATCTCTTCGATGCGCTCGGTGCCGATGCCCTGAGGTTGCAATGCCAGCCCGCCGCAATCCGGACACGCGGGCGGCACGGCCTGGCGAGCGCCGCAGTGATGGCATTGCAGGCGGCGGCCGGCACCGTGCACGGTCATCGGAGAGCTTTTCGTCGGCGTGCCGCACCGCTTGCATTGCGCGCTCCAGCCGCAGTCGTGGCACATCAGAACCGGTGCGTAGCCGCGCCGGTTCTTGAACACCAATACCTGTCCGCCGGCCTGCAAAGCGTTTGCAATCGCAGCCATCGTTTCCGTGGACAGTCCCGCTTCGAGCGGGCGCTTGCGCACGTCCTGCACGCGCACCGAAGGCGGCTTCGCATCACCCGCGCGCTGGCTGAGCCGCAGGTGCGCATAGCGTCCGCCGATGGCGTTATGCAGCGATTCCAACGACGGCGTGGCGGTGCCAAGAATGACCGGTACGTCTAACGCCTTGCCGCGGACGAGTGCGAAATCGCGCGCGTGGTAGCGCATTCCGTCCTGTTGTTTGTAGCTGCCGTCGTGTTCCTCGTCGACGATGATCAGGCCGGCGTCGGGCAGCGGGGTGAATACGGCCGAACGCGTGCCCACCGCTACCCTCGCCTCGCCGCGCGCGAAGGCGGCCCAGCCGCGTGCGCGCTCGTTGTCGTTCAAGCCCGAATGCAGCGCCAGCACCGGCACGCCGAGGCGTTGCCGGAAGCGGGCCAGGGTCTGCGGGGTTAAACCGATCTCCGGCACCAGCACCAGGGTCTGCTTGCCGCGCCGCAGGCAATCGGCGATCGCATGCAGATAGACCTCGGTCTTGCCGCTGCCGGTCACCCCATCCAAAAGCAGCGGTGCGAAACCTCGCGTGGCGAGAATCGCGTCTACCGCCGCTTGCTGTTCCGCATGGAGTTCAGGTCCGCTCTGTGGCGACGGCGCAAGGGTGGAGGCGGGGACCGCCACGCGTTCGGCCAGGCTGCGTTTGGATAAAGCACGCGCCGCGCTGCGCCAGTCGTCCATGTGCAGATCCAGGCTGTCCTCCCCGCGCGCGCCTTCTTGCAGCAGCTCGGCGAACCGGCGCGGGCGCGTGCCTTGGCGCAACCGTTCCTTTCCGTCCGCGCCAGACGCGGTCAGCCGCCAGGCCCAGGCGTGCGTGTCCGGCATCGGTTCGCCCTGGCGCAACAGCGTCGGCAATGCGGTGCCCAGCACCTCGCCCAGAGGCGCATGGGTGTAGCGCGCCAGCCAGCGTAGGGAAGCCAGCAGCTCGCCTTGCAGCAATGGGGCCGCATCCAGCAAGCCCAGGGCCTGGCGCAGTTCCGGTCCGTCGCCGCTCGTCTCGCCGATGCCGGCCACCACGCCGATCATCTCGCGCGAACCGAACGGCACCCGCACCCGTTTGCCAATGTCATCGGTGCCGGGCGAATGGTCGGGCGGCGGCAGATAGTCGAACCACTGCGGCAAGGGCAGAGGCAGGACGATCTGGAGGGTGGGGAACGGGAGGGTGGAATTGGAGCGCATCGGCTCCAGTTTACCGACCGCCGCAAGCCCCTCGCGAAGCGTGCTGCAGTTGCACGTCATTGCTACCTGGGGAGTGACGAAAATCACGCAAGTCGCGGTTGTGCCTGGAGATTCTGCTTTATCCACATGGTCTGTGGATAAAACTGTGCATCAAACCCTTGCTCCACGCTTCCGGAGGCTTCCAGCAAGCTTCGGCGTGAGGTTGGCTAAAAAAACGCCAACGTCTGAAACTCCATGAATATCAGCAACTTGCCCGTGAAACAGGATTGTAATGCGAATGCCGGGCCTGTCTCCGGACAGGCGTGTGACATTCCGGTGACGGCTGTGCACAACGTGTTTTGGCGCAAACCCTTATGGCGCTTGGGAGAGCAGGTTTTGGGAATCTGTCAAGCGACATTTCGTACTCTGGAACCAGGGCCTGTTACCGCTATTGGGAGGGGTCACGTTGCTTGTCCCGGGCCGTCAGGCGTTCGTGCGTGGCGCCGCGACAGGCTGGCCGCCTGTTCAAGCCGCGCGCGAGCGTCTGGCGGCCTGGGACAAGTAACCCGAAGGGCCACCGCTGATTGCACGCGGGGTGGCGTCCTGATTCGGTCGTGTATCGACATACACTTCCTCATTCCTCCTTGCCCCACGCGCACTCAGCGGTGGCGTGACCCCTCCCAATAGCGGTAACAGGCCCTAACTGCGCGCGGCTATGATGCGGCGACGAATCCCCCGGTTCCACGATGCCCAGCAACTTGAATGACGCCGCGTCCGCGCCGGCCGCTCTCTCCGCGTTCCTGCGTGGCGTCGAACGCCGGGGCGCACTGTTCGCCGAACTCCAGTGCGGCGACCGCGAGGCGGGCGACGACGCTCTAGCGGCCGCCATGCGCGCGTTCCGCAATCGTGCCGGCACTCTGCCGATGGCCGAGTGGCCGCGGCGCTTCTGGGCCCTGTTGGTGGCGACGCCGCAATTGCGCCAGTCCGCAGCGCCGGCGCAATGGCCGGCAGGCGTCGAAGCGCTGGCCGGCTTGCAGTCCCAGCCCCGTCAGGCGCTGTTGCTGCGACTGGCGGCGAGTCTGCCGGAGGAAGAGGCCGCAGCGGTGCTGGGCATCGTCCCGGAAGTCCACGAGCAGGCGCTGGCTTCGGCCTGCCCGCGCGATGCCAGTGGACAACCCGACGCGCTGGCCTGGCGCGCGCTGGCCGAAGCGATTCAATCGCTGCTGCGCGAATTGCCGCCGCAACGGCTGGCGCATCTGGCGCGCCTACGGGAAGCGGCGATCCTGGGCACGAAGATCGAACGCCCTGCCACCGCCACACGTTCGCCGATCGAGGCGCAGTCGAGGCACCGGCGTTGGCCCTGGGTCGTGCTGGTACTGGCGTTGTGTGCGGCTGCGCTGGCGGCGACCTGGTGGTGGCCGCAATGGCAAGCGTCGCGCGGCGCCGGCGCCAACCTCGATGGCGGCGTCCAGCGTCTGCAAGACCAAGTGGAAATCGCGATCGAAGAGATTCCGGAGCAGCCGCCCGCGGCGAGGTTCGATGCCACCACCGCCCTGCTCACGCATCCGGATTTCGAACTGCTGCTCGAACCGCAGGACGAAGCGGTCGCGCGCGATGCGGATTTCCTGGCCTGGTACGCGGCCGGCGCCAGCGCGCCCTCCGATGCTTCGGAAGAAAAAGCAGAAGAGGTGGCGGCGTCGACAGCCACGGGAACGGAGACTACCGATGCGCAGTTCTGATCGATCGCCCGTGAACGGACTGGTCCGCCATTGGCGCGGCGCTGGAATTCTCGTCGGCTTGCTGACGGTCTTGCTGGCGCAGCCCCTGCGGGTTTCGGCAGAGGGGGCGTCGAAGCAAATGGCGATGACCCAAAGCCAGCGGCAGGCCCGGCTGCAAGCGATGACGCCCGAACAGCGCGTGCAATTCGGGCAACGCCTCGCCGCCTGGAATGCACTGCCGTCCCGCGAACGCGAGCAACGCCGCGCGCATTACCAGGCGTGGCTGCAGCTCGATGCCGACGAACGCGTCAGCCTGCGCGCGCTTGCGGCCCAGGTCGAAGCGTTCGCGCCGGAACGCAAGCAGGCCTTGCGTGCGCAGTTCGACGCGCTGGACGACGTGCAGCGGCACGGTTGGCAGTTGGGGCCGGCATTGGGGCGCGACTACGCCGCGCTGCATCCGTTGCTGGCCTATGTTTCCGCGCCGCAACGCCTGCCACTGCTGGCCAGGTTGCGAAGCATGGATGCGCAGCAGCGTATCGACCTAGCCGTGCTGGCGCAGCGCACGCCGCCGCAGGATCGGCAGGCGCTGCGCAGCGAGTTGTTGGCGGTACCGCCGTCGGAAGTGGCGGCCTGGCTGCGACGCAAACTTATTCAGTAGCTTTGCAGATCGCGCAATACGCGGCGAGTGGAACGGAACCGGTCGCCGAAACGGCTGACCCCGTCGGCGCGCATTCGGCCCGAATGCACGCGCAGGTAGTCGTCGAGCGCGGCTTGGTCGACCAGTTCGTACTGGGTGCAGAACACGGTTTCCGCCGCGTCGGCGTCGTCCTGCACGGTTTCCATGATGCGCGCGCCGGTGAAGCCGGGCAGCGCGAGCATTTCCTGCACATGCGTCGCCAGCCAGCTGCGGTACTCGACGGCGATTTCGCGGTCGACGGCTAGATTGACTTCATAGATCACCGACATGCGGTTTAGACTACCCGGCCTCCGGACCCGGCGCCAGCGCGTCCGCGCGACCGCAGTCGGACGATCGCCTCCATGACTTCCCAACCTTCCCACACACCGCGCTTCGGCAGTGAAGTACGCGCCACGGCCACGCTCGCCTTGCCGCTGGTGCTGGGCCACGTGTCCACCGGCCTGATCGGTTTCGTCGACAACGTCATCGCCGGCCACCACAGCACGCAGACGCTAGCTGCGGTCACCATCGGCACGGCGCTGTTGTGGCTGCCGATGATGGTGCCGATCGGCACGCTGATCTCGCTCACTGCGTCGGTATCGCAGTTGAACGGCGCCGGGCGCCGTGCAGAGATCGGCCCGTTGTTCCGGCAGGCGCTGTGGTTGGCGCTGGGGTTGGGAGTGTTGATGTTCGTCTTTCTCAGCCTGATTCCTTATGCGCTGGCGCCGTTCGGCATCGCTGCGGAGATCATTCCCGGCGCGCGCGGCTTCCTGCACGGCATCCGCTGGGGAGCGCCGGCGTTGACGCTGTTCTTCTGCATGCGCTATCTGAGCGAGGGCATGCATTGGACCCTGCCGACCATGCTGATCGGTTTCGGCGGCCTGGCGCTGCTCGCGCCGCTTGGCTATGCGTTCACCTTCGGTAGGTTCGGCTTGCCGGAAATGGGCGCCGGCGGGCTGGGCGTGGCCTCAGCGATCATGATGTGGACGCAGGCTGTCGCCTTCGCCCTCTATCTGTGGAATACGGAACGCTTCGCCCACCTCCGCTTGTTCGCGCGCTTCGACGGCCCGCATGTCAAGCCGATCGCACAACTGCTGCGCACCGGCTTGCCGATCGGCGTGACCGTGCTGATGGAAGGCGGCTTGTTCATCGCCACCGCGTTGCTGATCGCACGCTTGGGCGCGGTACCGGCGGCGGCGCACCAGATCGCGATCAACGTGTCGGCGCTGTGCTTCATGGTGCCGATGGGCGTGGCCGAAGCCACCACCGTGCGCGTGGGCCATGCGCTGGGCGCGGGCGACGCGCTCGGCATCCGCCGCGCTGCGCATGCGGGCTACGTGATCGTGCTGGCGACGCAGGCGCTGGCGGCCACCGCGCTGCTGTTGGGCCACGATGCGGTGGTAGCGCTGTACACGCGCGATCTGGCCGTAGCGGGCCTGGCCAGCAGCCTGTTGCTATACGCGGCGGCGTTCCAGTTTCCCGATGGCATCCAGGTGCTGTCGGCCGGCGCGCTGCGCGGGCTCAAGGACACGCGTGTGCCGATGTGGCTGGCGGTGCTTTCCTACTGGGGCCTGGGCATGCCGTTGGGCGCCGGATTGGGCCTGGGGCTGGGCTGGGGCCCTCAGGGGATGTGGATGGGGCTGATCCTGGGCCTGACCGCCGCGGCGGTGCTGATGGCCATGCGCTTCCAACGCAGCAGCAGGCGCTTGCTGGGCCTTTCCGCCTCACAAATTCCGGGCAGTGACTTACGGGGCATGTAAGCGCGGCGGGCAACCGGTAAGCTGGTCTCGGTTATCCGGAGTTCGCCCCCCATGAATCAAGTCGTCCATCGCGGTCCCATTGCCGCTTTCTTTGTCGGCCTGTGGAACGTGATGAATTTCACCCGCAGGTTGATCCTCAATTTCCTGTTCTTCGGGTTGCTGTTCCTGTTCCTGCTCATCTTCGTGGCGGCGGTGGGGCGCGGCAACGGGGTGAAGCCCTTGCTGGATCGGACTACGCTGGTGATCGCGCCGGAGGGCAAGCTGGTCGAACAATACAGCGCCGATCCGGCCACGCGCGCGCTGGCCAAGGCTTTCGGCGACAAGAACGCCGAGGAAGTGCAGCTGCGCGACCTGGTCCGCGCCATCGACGCGGCCAAGGACGACAAAAACATCGAGCGCGTGCTGTTGCGCGTGGACCAACTGCAGCCCAGCGGTTACGCCTCGATGCGCGAACTCGCTGCGGCGCTGGCGCGCCTGCGCGCTTCGGGCAAACAGATCGTGTCGTTCGGCGAGAACCTGGACCAGTCGCAGTACTTGCTAGCTGCGCAGGCCAATGAGATCTACATCGACCCGATGGGCAGCATGCTGCTGGAAGGCCTCGGTCGTTACCGGCAGTACTACCGGCAGGGCCTGCAGGACAAGCTGGGCGTGGACGTGCACCTGTTCCGCGTGGGCGAATTCAAGTCCGCCGCCGAACCCTACATCCTCGACGCCGCTTCCAAGGAGTCCAAGGAAGCCGATCTGTTCTGGATGAACGACATCTGGCAGCGCTACCTGGCCGATATCGCCAAGGCTCGCAAGCTGTCGCCGGAACAACTGGCCTCGGGCATCGACACCTTGCCCGAAGGCATCGCGGCCGCTGGTGGCGATCTGGCCAAGTTCGCCCTGCAGCAGAAGCTGGTGGACGGATTGAAGACGCAAGAGGAAGTGGAGACGCTGCTGACCGAACGCGGTGTGGCCGATGAGGATTCCGACAACGGTTTCCGCAGCGTTTCGCTGGGCGGCTACTTGGCTCAGCTGGACGCGAAAACCGTGCGCATCGGCGACGAACGTCCGCAGGTGGCCGTAGTGGTCGCAGCAGGCGAAATCACCGACGGCGAACAGCCGGCCGGCACCATCGGCGGCAAGTCCACTTCCGCGCTGTTGCGTGAGGCGCGCGACGATGAAGACGTGAAGGCCGTGGTGCTGCGCGTGGATTCGCCGGGCGGCGGCGTGTATCCGTCCGAGGAGATCCGTCGCGAAGTCGCCGCATTGAAGGCCGCCGGCAAACCGGTAGTGGTGTCGATGGGTGACTTGGCCGCATCCGGGGGTTACTGGATTTCGATGAACGCCGATCGCATCTATGCCGATCCGTCGACCATCACCGGTTCGATCGGCATCTTCGGTCTGATTCCCAACGTCACCCGTACGCTGGACAAGGTGGGCGTGCATACCGACGGCGTGGGCACCACGCGTTTCGCCGGTGCGTTCGACATCACCCGGCCGATGGATCCGGCGGTGGGCCGCGTGATCCAGTCGGTGATCGACAAGGGCTACGCCGATTTCACCGGCAAGGTCGCCGCCGCACGCAAGAAGCCGGTGGAAGAGGTGGACGCGATCGCCCGCGGCCGCGTGTGGAGCGGCGCGCAGGCGAAAGAACGCGGGTTGGTCGACGAGCTCGGCGGCTTCGAGGCCGCCGTCGTGGATGCCGCCGCGCGCGCCAAGCTGGGCAAGCCGGACAAATACCGCGTGCGCTACATCGAGAAAATGGCCTCGCCGTTCTCGCAGTTCATGAGCGGTTTCGCCGGCAGCCGCTTGGGCGCGGCCTGGCTCAAGGATTCCGACTTCGCCCGCGCGCTGTTGGCCAAAGCCATGCCGGAAACCGACGCGCAGCTGCGCTTCGTCGAGCAGGCCGCCAACGGCCGCAACGGCGCGCCGGTCAAGGCGCTGGTGTACTGCTTCTGCGGGTTGTAGACGTTCTTGCCAAGGCGCAAGGCGTTCTTGGGTGCTGGCATAGCCATGAAGCTGCGGCGTAGCTTCCCTCTCCCTTGATGGGAGAGGGTGGCCGAAGGCCGGGAGAGGGTGGGCCGGAGTCGGTGGTGGTGAAATAACTGTGGCGCCACGAGCGAAGCAGAGCCAAGAGCGCGCATCGCTGCGCTCGCGTACCCCTCTCCTGCCCTCCGGGCATCCTCTCCCACAAGGGGAGAGGAGAAAAAGCGCTGTTAGGTAGGTCGGGGCTACATCCCCGACACACCGCTACTGCGCCGCCGCGTCGATCGCCGCATCGTTCTTGTCGGCCGCTTCCTGCACGGTGCCTTCGACTGCCTTGGCCTGGTCGATCGGTTTCTGGATCGCGTCGCGCAGCTCGGTGTTTTCGGCGGCCACGGCCTTGGGCTCGGGAGGCTCGTCGGTAGGCGGCGGCTCGGGTTTGCAAGCGGCAAGGCCCGTCAATGCGAAGGCGATCAGGGCGATACGGAACTTCGGTGCATTCATGACGGCATCTCCGCAGGGCGTGGCGGTATGCTACGCCCATCCGTGAAGGGCGATGCGATGACTCCAAACCGCTGGCGACTGGAGGGACAACTGGCGCTGATCACTGGCGCGAGCGCCGGCATCGGCCTGGCCATCACCCGCGAACTGCTGGCTTTCGGCGCCGATGCGATGATGGTCGCGCGCGATGCCGATGCACTGGAAGCGGTGCGCGACGAATTGCTCGACGAATTTCCAGAGCGCTCCATCAATGCCATGGCCGCCGATGTCGCCGACGACGAAGACCGCCGCGAAATACTCGATTGGGTGGAAGATCACGCCGACGGCCTCAATATTCTGGTCAACAACGCGGGCGGCAATCTGACCAAGGCCACGGTGGACTACACCGAGGACGAATGGCGCGGGATTTTCGAGATCAATCTTTTTTCGGCGTTCGAACTTTCGCGTTACGCGCATCCCCTGCTGACCAGGCACGCGGTATCCAGCATCGTCAACGTCGGCAGTGTGTCGGGCGTCACTGCCGTGCGCAGCGGGGCGCCCTACGGCATGACCAAGGCCGCGCTGCAGCAGCTCACCCGCAACTTGGCGGTGGAATGGGCCGAGGACGGCGTACGCGTCAATGCGGTAGCGCCATGGTACATCCGCACGCGGCGTACGTCGGGCAAGCTGGCCGATGCGGATTACTACGAGGAAGTGATAGACCGGACCCCGATGCGGCGCATCGGCGAGCCGGAAGAAGTCGCCTCGGCGGTGGCCTTCCTGTGCCTGCCGGCGGCGAGCTACATCACGGGTGAATGCATCGCGGTGGATGGGGGATTCTTGCGTTATGGTTTTTAATTTTCCCTTCTCCCATTGGGAGAAGGTGCCCGCAGAGCCTGCCCCGTACTTGATACGGGGCGGGTGAGAGAATGGGGTGTCAGCGTGTAATGAAAGTTGGATGGGAAGTCATTGCCATTCCCTCATCCGTCGCTTCGCGCCACCTTCTCCCAATGGGAGAAGGGAAACCAAAGCACTACTCCCCGCAGGCGCTCTCGCGATAAATCTTGCGGGTGCGCTCGAACTCCGCTTTGTTCTTCGCTTCGTTGCCGGGTCGCGCGTAGCGTGCGGCTACTTCGGTTTCTCCCACGCGTTTCTTCCATGCCTCGCACAGCGCGCCATCGGCTACGCGCGCGCACTGGTCGCGCATCATCTCGCAGGCTTCGCCGGCGCCGGTCTGGGGATTGCCGTCCAAGCCGACCGTGCGCAGGGAGATGCAACGCGATTGCGGTTCCTCGCTTTCGGTGATGTAGGTGTCCTTGTCGTAGGTCGTGCATTGGAAAAGAATCGGTGGCGGCAAACGATTCTCGACCGCGGGCTCGGCGCCGCTGTCCGCGACGACTTCGGAAGATTTCGGCGCGGCGGGGACGGCCGGCGTTGCCGCCGAGGCGGGCGGCGCGCTGGACGGCACCGGCTTCGCGGACGTGGCGTCCCCCATCGGCACCGTGCTCACGCTTTGCATGACCTTCTTTTCCTGCTTGGCGCCTTTCGGACATGGCATGTTCTGCAGGGTCAATGCGCCACTAGCGTCGGTGCAACGATAGAACACCACTTCGTCCGCACTCGCGGTCGCGGCCAACAACAGCAGGATCGGCAAGGCGTATAGGAACTTCATCAATAATTTCCACAGTCATTGGCGATGCGCGCATCGATGCCGCGCTGTTCCAGCTCCAAGCGGTGCTGGTCGCTTTGCAGTGCGCTGTTGTAGCGGCGGATGATTTCATATCGCCGGTCGGACAGACGTGAGCAGACCTCCTGCTGCGGCAATGCATGACACTCGTCACGAACCCAGGTATAGCCGCCCGGAACGATTGCGCCGGGTAGGTGCGGACGACGGTCGTCAGGCAGCCGGTCGTCAGGCGGCCGGGTTCCGCCGCCACCGGAGCCGCCATGATGCGACCACATCGGATAACCCAGTGTCCACAATGGAACCGAGCGCGGATTGCCTTCGCCGTTGTCGCTGGTGTACTGCTCGCCGTCGGCGGTGACGCATTCGTACATCGGGCGTGGTGGCGTGCGGTAGATGACCTGCACTTGACGCTGCGGCGGCGGGGCTGGTGGCGGAGCGGCTTTCGTCACCGGCGGCGCAACGGGCGCAGGATCTTTGGGCCGCTGCATGGAACGTACTTCCTGGGTTTCGCCCTTCGCGCAAGGCGAGTCGCGCAGAGTCAGCTTGCCGGCTGCACCGATGCAGCGATAGATCGTGACCTCCTGCGCGTGCAGACGCGCTGGCGAGGCCGTCCAGGCCAGGAACAGGAGTAGCAGCGAAGGGCGTAGGAGTTGCGGCATGCACGCATCTTGCGCGCATCGGGGGAGGCGGAAAAGGGAAGCCGGTTGGATGGTTCAGCTGGTAGGTCGGGGCTACGTCCCCGACATACGGGACCCGACACCGCGCCTGTCGGGGGCATAGCCCGACCTACCTGATCACCGCCCCTGTCAGCGCATCCCGGATGGCGGTGGGCGCGCCCAACCCGCCGGTTTCCCCGGCCACCAGTCCATCCACGCCCTCCAGCACTAGCGGGTCGAGCGTCTCGCGAACCAGCGCCGCTGGTTGTCCTGCCCGATTGGCGCTGGTGGAGACCAGGGCACCGCCGTAAGCGTTGCAGAGTTCGATCACCAGCGGATGCGCGCTGATGCGTACAGCGATGCCGGCATGAGCACCGGTTACCCAGCGCGGCGCGGAGCTTGCGGCCGGCATGACCCAGGTATGCGGGCCGGGCCAACTGGCCAGCACTTCAGCCAGGCGCTCGGTAGGCACCGCGGTGATGTCTAGGAAGGGGCGCAATTGTTCGTATTGCGAGGCGATCAGAATTAGCCCCTTGTCGACCGTGCGCTGTTTGATCGCCAGCAGCCGCAACACCGCCACCTCGTCGCGCGGATCGCAGCCCAGGCCCCAGACCGCTTCGGTCGGGTAGGCGATGACGCCACCAGTTTGCAGGGCGGTGGCGGCTTCGGGAATGGAGAGAAGCGGCGCGGTCATGGGCGATGCATGTATTTGCGGATCGTGATGCCCGCTCACAGACGAAGTTTATCGCCCCGGCTACTTGGCCGCCTTCACGATCCGTTTCTTGCCTACTTCGCTGTTGGCCGAAGGCGTCAGCAGGGATTTGGCCGGCTCCACTGCGGCGGCGACGGGGTTGCGCACGGTGGTTTTCTTGGCGGCGGTTTTTTTCGCAGCGGTCTTCTTGGTCGCCGTCTTCTTCGCCGCGGTTTTCTTTGTGACTTTTTTGGCTGCCGCTTTCTTCGGCGCCGCTTCCTTCTTCACCGCCGTTTTTTTCGCCGCCGTCTTCTTGCCGAAGCCCTTGCGCATCGGCTTGCCGGTTTCCTCCATCAGCTTCACCACTTCCTCCAGGGTCAGCGAAGCGGGTTCGCGATCCTTGGGAATGCGGCCGTTGAGCTTGCCGTCGCTGATGTAAGGACCGTAGCGGCCGTTGAGCACCTGGATCTCGCTGCCGTCAAATTCCTTGATGATGCGGTTACGCGCGATTTCTTCCTTCTCCTCGATCAGGAATACCGCGCGCGCCAGGTCGATGGTGTACGGGTCGTCTTCCTTTTTAAGCGACGCATACACGCTGCCGCGCTTGGCGAATGCACCGAAGCGGCCGATGCCCACGCTGACTTCCTCGTCCTTGTCCTGGCCCAGCTTGCGCGGCAGCTTGAACAGCTCCAGCGCGTCCTCCAGGGAAATGGTGTGCATGCTCTGGCCGGGACGCAGCGAGGCGAAGGTGGGCTTGTCTTCCGCGTCTTCGGCGGTACTGCCGATCGCCGCATATGGCCCGTAACGGCCCAGGCGCACGCTGACCGGCTTGCCGGTCTTGGGGTCGGAGCCAAGTTCGCGCGCGCCGGTGGCTTCGCTGCGGTCGACCGATTCCTTCTTTTCTTCCACCAATTTCTTGAACGGCGTCCAGAATCGTTCCATCAGTGGGATCCAGTCCTCTTCGCCACGCGACACCGCATCCAGCTCATCCTCGAGCTTGGCGGTGAAGTCGTAGTCGACGTACTGGGTGAAATGTCCGCTGAGGAAATTGCTGACCGCGCGGCCTACGTCGCTGGGTTTGAAGCGACGGCTGTCCAGTTCCACGTATTTGCGGAACAGCAGGGTCTGGATGATCGACGAATAGGTCGACGGCCGGCCGATGCCGTATTCCTCGAGCGTCTTCACCAGCGAGGCTTCGGAGAAACGCGGCGGCGGCTCGGTGAAATGCTGGTCGGTGTGGATGCGGTCCAGCGGAACGCGGTCGCCCGGCTTCATCGCCGGCAACTTGCGGCCTTCGTCCTCGTCTTCGGACGTCTTGTTGTCCTTGCCTTCCTCGTACACGGCCAGGAAGCCGGGATCGATGATGGTGGTGCCGCTGGCGCGGAACACGTGCTCGCTACCCGCGGCCAGATCCACGCTTACCGTATTCATGGTGGCCGGCACCATCTGGCAGGCGACGGCGCGTTTCCAGATCAGCTCGTACAGACGGCGGCCGTCGTCGTCCAGATACTGCGCCACCTGTGCCGGTGTGCGCAACGCGGAGGTCGGGCGGATCGCCTCGTGCGCTTCTTGCGCGTTCTTGGATTTGGTCACGTAGACGTTCGGCTTGTCCGGCACTGCCTGGGTGCCGAAATCACGCGCGATCACGTCGCGGATCTCGCCGACCGCTTCGGCCGACAGGCTGACCGAGTCGGTACGCATGTAGCTGATCAAGCCGACCGTGCCTTCGTCGCCGATCGCCATGCCTTCATAGAGCTTCTGCGCCACGCGCATGGTGCGGCTGGTGGTGAAGCCAAGCTTGCGCGAGGCTTCCTGCTGCAGGGTGGAAGTGGTGAAGGGCGGCGACGGACGGCGCTTGCGTTCCTTGCTGACCACATCGGTGACATGCAGCGCGCCCTGCGCGGCCTGCTGGATGCGCAGGCGGGCCGCTTCGGCGGTGTCGCCTTCGGTGATGGTGAACTGTTCGAACTTCTGTCCGTCCAGCTTGGTCAGCTTGGCGGTGAAAGCCTGCGACGGATGCGCGCACTCGGCCTGGATGCTCCAGTACTCGCGGGCGACGAAGGCTTCGATCTCCTCCTCGCGTTCCACGATCATGCGCAACGCCGGCGACTGCACGCGGCCGGCGGACAGGCCGCGCTGCACCTTGCGCCACAGCACCGGCGACAGGTTGAAGCCCACCAGATAATCAAGTGCGCGACGGGCTTGCTGCGCATCGACCAGATCGCCGGCGATCTGGCGCGGCTTGGTCATCGCTTCCTTGATCGCACGCGGGGTGATCTCGGTGAACACCACCCGGTGCAGCGGCTTGTCCTTGAGCAGGCCACGCTCCTTCAGGATCTCGGCGATGTGCCAGCTGATGGCCTCACCCTCGCGGTCCGGGTCGGTGGCCAGGAAGATATCGTCGGCGCCTTTGGCGGCCTTGGCGATGGCTTCCACATGCTTCTCGTTCTTGTCGATGAGCGCATAGCTCATGGCGAAATCGTGGTCGGGGTCGACCGCGCCTTCCTTCGGCACCAAGTCGCGGACGTGGCCGTAGGAAGCCAGGACGGTGAAGTCCTTGCCGAGGTATTTGTTGATCGTCTTGGCTTTCGCGGGCGATTCGACGATGAGCAGGTGCTTGGGCATTGGTTGGGTTCGAGCGCCGGCAGGGCCGGCGAGTGTCCTTCAGATGGGGTTGGCGTAGAAGCCAACGCCCGGGGTGTGTGCCCCGGGCGTTCAGGTTTCTTCTATTTATAGTGGAATCACGCCGGACCCCTGCCTGTCAAGCAGGGCCGGTCGGGTTCAGTTCCAGTTGCCGGCGGAAGCCGCCATGCCGATGGCCAGCGCGAACACCGCCAAAACAGCCAGCATCAACACGCCGAAAATCGCCAGAATGACCACGGTCACAGTACCAAGTTCGCGCTTCTGCCATTCCGGATGGGCGGTGTAGGCCCACTTGTCGACTACCAGGGTGTCGCAAACCATGTCGTGCAGGGCTTGCTTGCGCTCGGTGAAGGCGGCCATCAGAAAACCAATGCCGATGATCAGACTGCTCAGGAGGGTGGCGAAGAACCGGCCGACGCCGCGCGCCAGGCTGATGCGGGTTCCGTCGGTGCGGACCACTTTGATCCCCACCGCCATTTTGCCCAGCGTGGCCTGCTTGGAAGAGGCGTGGAAAGCCGCGTAGTAGGCGGCGTTCATGGCCAATGGCACCAGGTATAGCGCCGCCACGAACAGGATGCCGGTACCGCTGGCGAACATGGTTTCCGGGTTGCTCAGACTGGAGGCGCTGATGCCGAAGAACACGCCCATCACCACCAGCTGCACGACCTGAGTGGCGATGCCGATCACGAAAGCGTCGATCAAATAAGCCGCCACGCGCTTCCAGAAGCCGGCATAGACCACTTCGCCGCCGCCGTAAAACGCCTCATCGGAAGTCAGGGTCGCGCTGGGTGGCGCGTAGGGCGAATCCGTGCGCGCGCTGGATTCCGCGAAGACGGGCTTCGTCTCGCTGGCGGACATTGCTACCGCAGGTTCGACGGGGGTGTAGAAAGTTTCCGCCGGCGCCTGGTGCAGCGCCAGTTCGTCGCTGAAGTCGCGCAGCGGCTGCCAATCGGCCAAACCGTCGCGCCACACGAGAGTGTCCAGTCGCAGACGACCCTGGTGAAAGCGTTGGGCTAGCTCATCCGCCGTCAGCGGGCCTTGCCGCTGGCGTTCGGCATCGGCGTAGTACCAATTGGACATCGATTTTCCCTTCGATCAAAAATGCTGGATTAGAGCGGCTGGATCAGAGCGGCCGGATCAGAGCAGACGTTAACGCATGGAACAGGCAGCCGCTATCCGCGGCATTGCGCCGGCAAGTACTTGTCGTCGATTTCAGAACTGCAATGCCAGGATGAATCAGACGGGTCGTACTCCAGCCACACCGCCTTGCCGTCCAGCGCTGCCTTGCCGGGCACGGTGAGCCTCAATTCCATGCCGCACAAATCGCTTTCGAATTGGCCGAACGTGATCGAGGCGACGTTGCCGCTGGCGTAGCGCTCGGGCGCGGCGAAATCGGCGTCCTCGTTGCTGGGACAGGTCTGTTCGCGCTCCAAGTGGGAAATCAACGCTGGCTTCATCGGTTCGGCGACTGGAAGCGCCATCGCGACTTTCGCGCGCAAGGTGTAATCGTTGTAAGCGGGCAAGGCGATTGCGGCCAGGATGCCGATCACCGGGATAGCCAGCGCCGCGGCCACGATGACCGCGATCATGCAGCCAGACATGCCGGATTTCGGTGGGGCGGATAAGGGTTGCGGATTGAATGCCGGGCGAGGTGGGGGCAGGGGTGGCGGAAGCGGTTCGCCATTACCTCCAGCAAGGCCCAACTCGGCGGCGAAATCGCCAAGCGGCTGCCATTGCCCCTGACCTTCCCGCCAGACCAGCGTGTCCAGGCCAATGCGGCCGTAACGGAATTGCGCGACCAGATCGTCCGTGGTCAGCGGTCCCTGGCGTTGATCGCCACCGGTGGAATAATACCAGTCGCTCATGCGTTCCCTGCAAGGTTCGTCCTTTCCCGAGGCGGGGAAGGTCACTGCTACTCAGTGTACCGGTTCAGGTTCGTCGTCGAACATCTGAGTTTCCATCCATGCGTACGCGGCTTCCGAGCCGGGCTGGTTGAACAGCACCATCAGCACCACCCATTTCAGGTCGTCCAGGTCCAGTTCGTCCTGGTCCAGGGCCATGGCGCGGTCTAGCACCAGCTCGCGCTGGTCGGCATCGAGTACCCCATGCTGTTCCAGGAACAGCAGGAAGCCACGGCATTCCACGTCGAGCTTTTCCAGCTCGGGACCGTGATAGACACGGGTGGGGCCGCCGATGCGCGGCTCGCTGGCGGCCGGGCGCTGCTCGGCCAGGGCATCGAGCCAGTCGAATGCCTTGCTGATCTCGGTTGGGCTGAAGCCGGCCTGGATCAGGCCGTTCTGCAGCGAGTCGCGGTCGCGGACGGGGTCCGCGTCTTCAGTGAAGTAGTGTTCGAACAGGTACAGCAGTACATCCAGAATGCTCTCTTTCATTGCCCCTCGGCCTGCGTCCCTGACGCTGTGGAGGAAAGAAACTAGGTCTTGCGCGAGTAGCGCCCGTGTTCGACCGCTACCCGTCCATCCAGTTCCATGACCAGCAGCATGGAGGACAGTTCGGCGGCCGTCAATCCGGTACGCTCGACCAATAAATCCATACCGGTTGGGTCATGGCCTAGCGCCAGCCACAAGGGCTGGTAGTCGGGATTCAGCGGCGCAAGTTCGGTGTCGGCACCGATATGGGGACGGGCGAGGCTGCCCGCAAGCCGCCCGCGCAGGAAATCGGCCAGCTCATTGGCCATCGGAACCAGGGCGTCGAGCACCTCCTGCGCGTTCTCGACCAGGCCGGCGCCTTCTCGGATCAGCCGGTGACAGCCGCGCGCCAGCGGGTTGTGGATGGAGCCGGGCACGGCGAATACTTCACGCCCGTTGTCGCCGGCCTGGCGCGCAGTGATCAGGGCGCCGGAGCGCTCGGTGGCTTCCACCACCAGGGTGCCCAGGGCCAGCCCTGCCAGGATTCGGTTGCGGCTGGGGAAATGCGCCGGCTTGGCCTGGGTGCCGGGCGGGTGTTCGCTGACCACCGCCCCTTGCGCCGCGATCCGCTCGCGCAGGCCCGCATGACGCGGCGGATAGGCCAGATCGGGTCCAGTGCCGAGAACCGCGACGGTGACTCCTTGCGGAGTTGCCAGCGCCGCTTCATGGGCGGCGGCATCGATACCCGCCGCCATTCCGCTGATCACCGCGGTACCGGATGCCGCGAACGTCTTGGCGAAGGAGTACGCATTGTCGCGTCCACCGGCAGTGGGGGAGCGGCTGCCAACCACGGCCACCCCTGCGCGCCAGAGCAGCGAAGGATCGCCATCCACGAACAACGCCAGCGGCGGGCTGTTGATCCGCCGCAACAGGGGCGGATAGTCGGGATCGTGCCAGCCCAGCAGATGGTGCCGGGCATGCTCCAGCCACTGGCACGTGCGTTGCAAGAGTTCGTTATCGGGCTGGCGGAGGCGCTGGATCTGCGCTTCGGTCAGGCCCGCCGCCCTCCAGGCGGATGCGCCAGCGGCAAGACTGCGTGCGGGAGTGCCATGCACATCCAGCAGACCACGCCTGGGCGCGACAGCGCCACCGACAAGGACCAGTATCAGCAGGGCGAGGGCGTCTTCGTGCATCCGCCCAGACTAGGCCGGAGACGACGACGGCGCCTTCAGGCGCCGTCGTGTTGTTGCCTAGGAAGTTTCGAGTGCAATCAGTAGGTCGCGTCCGGATGCTTGAGCGCATAGCCCACGCGCGCCGGCTTGGTGCCTTCCATGACCAGGCCATAGCTGACCTTTTCGAAGGTGCGGAACACCATCACGTGGCCGGCGTATTCGTCGGGGAGGACATGGTCGCTGCTGCCCGCCTTGGTCCGCGAATTCGGGCGCGTTTCGGTCGTGCGGGAGTCTTCCGGATCGTGCAGGCGATCGATGACATGGCTGCCCTGGCGCCAGATGGAGAACACGGTACCGTTGTCGATTCCCTCGCGGGTGCCTCCGGAAATGGCCACCACGTCGCGCGGGCCGCCCGAGGTCAGGGCGTTGGCTACCGCGGCGATCTGAAGCTTGCCTTCGGGCTGCAACACTTTGGGCACGTGCGGGAAGAACTGCAGGTCATAGGGCTGGGCCTCGACCGGAATCAGGCGGTCGCCGACGCGGACTTCGTGGCCATTGCCTTCCAGAGCCAGCGTGCTGGCGTCCGAACCGGGCACTACGCCACGGGTCAGGGTGCCGACACTGACCTGGGCCAATTCATACCCCAACAGTTCGAGCTGCGGTCCAGTATCCAAGGCTGCGCTGTTCCAGTTGCGTTCCCAGTCGATGGTCTGCGAACCCACGCGCTCGCCGCGGAAGTCGAGATCTTCCTTATAGGTCGCGTAACGGCCATTGGAGACGAAGCGGGTGTGGGTATAGCGCAGAGTGGGGCGCACGACCGCGAAACGCTGGCCGACCTGGGCGCCTTCCAGGCCCACGCTATAGATCAGCTGACCGCCCGAACTGCGCAGGCGGTCCTCTTCCAGGCCCACCACGCGCGGCAGCTGTTCGAAGCTGTCCGTCACGCGCAGGTTCTTCAGGAAAGGCTCGATATCCGACAGCGGGATCGCCCCGATCGGCGCTTCCTGGCGGGGACCCGGCTGCACAGCTACGCGGTCCAGATAGGCCAGGCTGATCACGTCGCCGGGGTAAATGAGATGCGGATTCTTGATCTGCGGGTTGGCCTGCCAGATTTCCGGCCACAGCCAGGGCTTCTTCAGGAACTTGCCGGAGATGTCCCAGAGGGTATCGCCCCTTTTCACCACGTAGGTGTCGGGATGGGCGCCGGACATTTCGGCTGCCGCAGCGTAGGTGGCCACGATGAACGCGGCGGCGGCAAGAACCGTACGAAATTTTCTGAACATGCTGATCCCCACCCTTGATTCTCTCACCTGTTCCCCACAGGTTGTCCGCACTATAGTCCAGAAACCCGGGCACTAAGCAAGCTCGGGAGTTAGAATTCGTGAGGCCTTGCCGAATTCCGACGGCATCCCCATTACCGCATCCCCATTACACCACCGCCATGGCACTACTCCCCATCCTCGAATTCCCCGATCCCAGGCTGCGCACCAAGGCAGCGCCGGTGGATCCGGCGCAGATCTCCGATCCCGCGTTCCAGCGCCTGCTCGATGACATGTTCGAGACCATGTACGAAGCCCCAGGTATCGGTCTGGCCGCCAGCCAGGTCGATGTGCACAAGCGCTTCATGGTCATCGACATCAGCGAGGACAAGTCCGGGCCGCAGGTGTTCATCAACCCGGAAATCCTTTCCAGGACCGGCGAGCAGGTCTACCAGGAAGGCTGCCTGTCGGTGCCCGGCATCTTCGCCGATGTGACCCGCGCCGATTCCATCGATGTGCGTTTCCTCGATCGCGACGGCCAGCCGCAGCAACTGCAGGTCGACGGCTTGTTGGCGGTGTGCATCCAACATGAGATGGACCACCTGGAAGGTAAGCTGTTCGTCGATTACCTGTCGCCGCTCAAACGCGAGATGGTGCGCAAGAAGCTGGCCAAGCAACGCAAGCTGGCCGGCGACGCGGCTTGAGGCCGCGGGAATAGGGAATAGGGAATAGGGAATAGGGAATAGGGAATAGGGAATAGGGAATCGAAAAGGCGGTGCGCCGTCGCTTCGCCGTTACCATTCTCTACTCTCCATTTCCCATTCCCCCCAAACATGAGAATCGTCTTCGCCGGTACGCCGGCCTTTGCCGTCCCCAGTCTTCGCGCCGCGCACGCGTATAACGAGGTGATTGCGGTTTACACGCAGCCGGACCGGCCCGCGGGGCGAGGACGCGGGTTGACGCCGCCGCCGGTGAAGCTGGAAGCGATCCAACGCGGCATTCCCGTGCTGCAGCCGGAAACCCTGAAGCGAAGGGAATCGCAGGAAGCGTTGCGGGCGATGGAGCCCGATCTGCTGGTGGTAGTCGCCTACGGCCTGATCCTGCCGCGTGCCGTATTGGAGATTCCGCGCTTCGGCTGCTGGAACGTGCACGCTTCCTTGTTGCCACGCTGGCGCGGTGCCGCGCCGATCCAGCGTGCCATCGAGGCGGGCGATACCGAAACCGGCGTTTGCCTGATGCAGATGGAAGCCGGCTTGGATACAGGCCCGGTGTTGCTGGCCCAGACCACGCCCATCGGCCCGGAAGAAACCGGAGGGCAACTGCATGACCGCCTTGCCGAACTGGGCGCAGGTGTACTCGCCGATGGTCTGGCATTGCGGCGCGCGGATGTGCGGCCGGTGCCCTGGGTGCAACCGGAGGCAGGTGTGACCTACGCGCACAAGCTGGACAAGCACGAAGCGCGCCTGGATTGGAACCAGCCGGCCGCGGTTTTGGCGCGCAAAGTGCGTGCCTTCGAACCTTGGCCGGTGGCCGAAGCGGTGGTGGCGGGCGAGCGTCTGCGCATCCACGGCGCGGCGGCTTTGGATCTTCCCCATGCATTCGCGCCGGGCACGTTGCTCGCCGCCAGCAAGCAAGGGCTGGACATCGCTTGCGGAGAAGGCGCGTTGCGACTCCGCGTGATCCAGCGCGAAGGCGGCAAGGCGATCACCGCCGCCGATTATCTGAACGCGCGCCGCGATCTGGCCACGTCATGAGTGCAAGTCCGGGGGTCGCCACGCGCGTGCTCGCCGCCAAGGTGCTGGAGGCGGTGATCCATCGCGGCCGCTCGCTGAAGGGCGAGCTGATCACCGCGCTCGCTCAGCTGCCCGATCCGCGCGATCGAGCCTTGCTGGAAGCGATCTGTTTCTCGGCGCTGCGCCAGCGCGCGCGTTACGACGCGGCCTTGCAGCTCTGGCTGCAGAAACCTCTGGGAGAAAAAGACGGCGACCTGCGTTCGCTATTGCTGGTGGGTTTCGCCCAGATCGATGCGATGGGACTGCCCGCGCACGCAGCGCTGTCGGCCACAGTGGAAGCCGCACGCACGCTAGGCCGCCCGCATCAGGCCGGCATGGTCAACGCATTGTTGCGGCGGGCGCAGCGGGAAGGTTTCCCCGAATCCGATCCGGCCGCGGCATGGCCGGCGTGGCTGCGCAAGAAGATCAATCTGGAGTGGGGCGAACACGCGAACGCGATTTTCCAGGCCAGCGCGCATGCCGCGCCATTGTGGTTACGGGCGAACCGCAGCAAGGGCACGCGCGACGAATATGCCTCGCGTCTGCGGGAGGCGGGCATCGTTTCCAGCATCGACCCGGGTCTTTCCGATGCACTGCGCATCGATCTGCCTGTGGCCGTGTCGGCGCTGCCGGGCTTCGCCGAGGGAGATGCCTCAGTGCAAGACGGGTCTGCGCAGCAGGTGGCCGATGCATTGCCGCTCGGCCCTGGCGCGCATGTGCTCGACGCCTGCGCCGCGCCGGGTGGCAAGGCGGCTCATCTGCTCGAGCGAGATCCTTCTCTGCGCTTGCTGGCGATGGACGTCGATCAACGCCGTTTGAACCGGGTGCGGGAAACGTTGACGCGCATCGGTGCGCAGGCCGAGTTCCGCGTAGCCGATGCAAGCGATACGCAAGCCTGGTGGAACGGTGAGCCGTTCGACGCTGTGCTGCTCGACGCGCCGTGTTCGGCGACCGGCATCGTGCGGCGGCAGCCGGATGTGCTGCTGCATCGCCGCCCAGAAGACTTGTCTTCGCTCGTCGCCTTGCAGGCGCGCTTGCTGGACGGGTTGTGGAAGACGGTCAAACGGGGTGGAGTGCTGCTGTATGCGACGTGTTCGATCCTGAAGGACGAGAACGAGCAACAGCTCTCCCGTTTCGTCGCGCGCACCGCCGACGCGCAAGCGGAGACGTTGGATGCGCGCTACGGCCATGCTGCCGGCCATGGTCGTCAGCGATTGCCGGGTGAGCAGGGCATGGACGGATTTTTCTATGCGCTGTTACGCAAACGTAATTCGTACTAGAAGCATCGGGAGCTGCAAGAAATAAGTCATGCAGGTGAACAAACCCTGAAGATATTGCGCTTGCATTTGTGAGACGGGATTTCCCGATATTTTCCGCTGCCGCTATTACTATCGGAAGCCTGACTTAAAAAGCTCCATCAGGTGGAATATGGCTGTTTCGGGAAAAAAACTTTACTCGCAAAGTTATCTGGAGCGGCAGCGTTTTTCAGCCAGTGCCGGTGCATTGTCCTTGGTTTGTGCTACCGCCTTGATATTCCTGCCGAAGGGTTTCGCTCCTTTCGGCGTGCTGCTCGCAGGGACGACCCTGTTGGTGCCCGGCGTGCTAACCGAAGCATGGGCGAAGACTGGGCAGGTGTTGGGCTCGTTCGCGCTGCTCGCGATCCTGGTGCTTGGGTTGGCCATTCTGTCCATGCAGTTTTCCGGCCAGGGTTGGCGAACCATCGACAATTACGCGAGGTTCCTGCTGGTGCCGTGGTGCGGATTGCTGGCGTTCGCGCTGGCTCCGTCGCGCTTCTGGTTATGGATCGGAGCGATGTCCGGGGTCGTGCTCGCCTGCGCCTTGGCAATTGTAGAAATGATTTCCGGAGTCGAGCGCGCCGGCGGAGGCGACAATCCCATCGTATTCGCCAACGCCGTGCTGGCGTTGCTGGTTCTAGTGGTCTATTGCCGTCCACAGGGCAGACAGCCGTGGATGCTGTTGCTGCTCTCAAGCATGCTGGTTTTGGGAACCGTCGCCATCGTGTTGTCGGGAAGCCGTGGCGTGCTGCCGGGCCTGGGTTTGCTGGTGCTGGTCGCCGCGATCGGCAGCGGCGGGCGCAAGGCCCGGATCCGGATCGGCGTTTCCTTGGCCGCCCTGCTGCTGTTGCTTGCACTGATGTGCCTGGTGCCGTGGCTGACCGCGCACATGCGGCTGGAAAACATCCAGACGGACCTGCAGAAATATTCGGCCGGCCAGGTGGATTCGGCGCTGGGGGCAAGATTGAAGTTCTTGTCCCTAGCCTGGCACGCCTTCTTGGATCATCCCTGGATGGGGCTGGGAATAGATCGATTCGGCACCGTGGTGGACCAGCTGCCCGAATGTCGCGCGCAAGAATTGACTGTATGCAAGCTTCACCATGCCCATAACGATCTGGCGCAATGGTCGGCCACTCTGGGCATTCCCGGGCTGGTCCTGATCGTCGCCCTCTATCTGCTTCCCGCAACCCATTTCTTGAGAATCATCAGGGCCAATCGTCTGACCATACCCAAGGGTTCTGCCTGGGCTGGTTTGATCCTGGTCGCGGTCTACGTACTTTCCGGCATCACGCAATCCATGTTCGCGCATGCGCTGACCACAACGCTTTACGCGGTCCTGGTGGGTCTATTGCTCGGCTTGGCCCTGCGCGAAAACCCGGCCACGCCCAGCATAGCGCCGTCCGAATGATTATTTGCGCTTGCCCGATACCGGTTGCCCATGCCGCAGCATCAGCAGCATGATTGATTTCTGCCGCACATAATTGGCGCGCACGTAGGCGTATACGAGTCCCTGCCAACCGTCCAGGAACCCTAGACGGAAGACATATCCTCGCCAAAACCGCCACGCAGGAGACAATACGAGTTTGAACAGCGAAGGACGCTTGCCGCGCGCATGTTCGTGCTCGGCCATCATCCGCGCATAGGTCTGGGTCTTCGCCAACTGCTGCTCAAGCGAGCGGTAAGGGTAGTGAATGACGTCGCCTTCCAGCGGCAGGATCGGGCCATCCACGCTGGCCGCTTCATGGATCTCGCGATCACCGCGCCAACCTCCACGGCGTCGGTCGAACAGGCGCAACCCGCGGTCGGGGTACGCATTCCCGTGGCGCAGGAATTTGCCGAAATACCACGACAGCCTGGCGAACCGATAACCTGCTGCGCCGGAGAAACCGCATGTCTGGGCGTCCTGGATCGAGACGCGCAAGCGGTCGCTCACGCGTTCGTCTGCATCGAGAGTTAGGATCCAGTCATGGCTCGCTTGCGCGACGGCGAATGCCTTCTGGCTGCGATAACCGTCGAAAGGACGCGTGGTCACTTTAGCGCCAAGTTGTTCGGCCATCGCCGCCGTGCCATCGGTAGAGCCAGAGTCGACCACCACCACTTCGTCGCAGAACGACACCGACGCCAGACAATCGACGATGCGGTCGGCCTCGTTGAACGTGATAATGCAGGCCGAAAGCCGAGGCCGCTCGTCGTGAGCGGTAGTTGGGGACGTATCGATGGCCGAGTACCTGTTGTTTGCTACCGAGCGGTATGCGCTGCCTATTCTGCAACCTTTGGCGCGCGCATTGCATGAGTCGGGCCAGTCCGTTTCGGCCTGGCTGGAGGGTGCGGCGTCGGGTGGGCGCTGGGAGACGCCGGTGAATGCCGTCGGCCTGCGCGAGGCGCTGGCGTTGCGTCCGCGTGCGGTGTTCAGCGCAGCCAACTGGGTGCCGTCCTTCGTTTCCGGAGCCAAGGTGCAGGTGTTCCATGGTTTCAACGTGGAAAAACGCGGCGATACGCGCGGGCACTTCCGGGTCCGGGGCATGTTCGACCTGTACTGCACTCAGGGACCTGCGACCACCACGCCGTTTCGTGCGATCGCCGAACGCGAAGGGCATTTCGCGGTGGCTGAAACGGGCTGGCCCAAGCTCGACCCCCTGTTCCGTCACGATGTACATGAAGACGATGCGCTGAAACTGCCTGCCGCCGGTCGCCGCATCGTCTTGTTCGGATCCACCTTCACCGAGCGGCTGAGCGCGGCGCCGCTGCTGTTCGAGGGCATCGCCGCCGAGGTCGCCCGCGGCGACCACTACTGGCTGTTGACCTTGCATCCCAAATGCCCACCGGAATGGTCCGACCGCTACCGCTCCCTGACAGGCCCCAATGCCAGTTTCGTGGAAACAGAGCAATTGATGGCGGCACAAAGGGTCGCCGACGTTCTGGTTTCGGATACTTCTTCCCTCGTTTCCGAATTCGTCGTGCAACACAAGCCGGTGGTCACCTTTCGCAATCGCGCGCCGAAACCGCATATGCTCGATTTCACCGATAGCGCGCTGCTACCGGCAATGCTGAAGCAGGCATTCGCGCCCACGGCCGAACTGAGCGCGGAAATCCTGCGCTACGCCGATGCCATCCATCCCTATCGCGACGGACGTTCCGCCGAGCGTGTGATTGCGGCCACCGAGGACTTCATCGATGGCGAGATGGGCTCGTTGCGCGCCAAACCTTTGGCCGCGCGTCTGCGCAATCTGCAGATCAGGCATCGCCTGGGTTATTGGGGTCCTGAGCGCTGACGGCATCGGACTCTGATAAGCGGTCAGGGACATTCAAATGCGGATCACCAACATCCACTGCGACCGCCGAGCGCCACGCTGAGATGACCTGCGCCACCGACAGGTCGCGCACTTCGCTCTGGTCTCCCCGCTCACCGCGCAACACCATCACCTTGCTCTGTCCCAGTGGACGCCACTTGAGCGGCGAAGCGGGGCCGAACATCACCACCAGCGGGCAAGCCAATGCGGCGGCGGCGTGCGCCGGGCCGGTATCCACCGAAACCATGCTATGCGCGTCTTCGATCAGTGCAAGCAGGCGCGGAATCGGCAGTTCGCCGCCAAGGTTGCGCATGCGCGGATCGTTGCGAGCAGCCACGCGTATTTCCTCCAGCACCGACTGCTCCTGGGGCGATCCGCATAGCAGCACCTGCGCGTCCGGCAGGTCTTGCCAGATGGCGCCTGCCAGTGCGGCCCAGGATTCGGGCGGCCAGAATTTCGGATGCTGGCGTGTCGCGACCGTGCCGCGCTTGTGCGTTCGTTTGTTGCCAGGCTGCAAGAGGATCAGCGGCCCGCGCAGACCCTTGGCTTGCTTCCATTGACGATATTCGTTGCGCGCGGCGTCGCCCAGCACCAGCGAGGGCAGCCGGTACGCCTGCGCGTCGACGGCAAGCGTCGGATAGGACGAGGCCGGGTCGCGTTGGCCCATGTCCAGCCATCGGTCCGGCCATAGGCGGATCGGGGCGCCTGGCGCTTCATCCTCGATCGGCCGCCGCACCACGTCCTCTTCGCGTACGCCACTCCGTCGCAACAGTGCCAGTAGGCGCGGATGGTTGTCGCACATGTAAACGGGCCCGCGACCGCGCTGCCTCAGCCAGCGCGCGACTCTCCATTGACTGGGGTTTAGCGCATACGGCGTGTTTCGGCTCGTGAGCAGGCGGACCTCGGCCACGGCCGGATCATCGGCCAATAACGCTTCGGTCCATGCATCGGCGCCGATCACATCCACCGGCGACCCGTAGCGGGCATGCAGCAAGTGAATCAGTGTAGTAAGCAGCACCACATCGCCGAAGGCGCCCGTGCGCACGATCAAAGGGCGCGCGCTCAAGCTGCCATCCTCATGGCGCACTCATCCCTTCCGCTCTCAACCGCGAAATGCCGCTCTAGATCGCCATCTCCACAGGGCGGGTGGAGGGCGTACAGGCAGCGATCAGCATTGTCAGTTTCGTTCTTGGCGATGATCACGTCGGAAAGGGGGAGTTGAATTTGCATCGACCTAAATTGACCGCAAGTGAACAGATGCGCGATTGTGGCCTATTGCGGTGATCGTTTGCACAGTCGCTGCGCGACTGCTTGGTTATGCTGCGGCCCCCTATCTAAGGCCCGCAGATGTGCGTGTAAATCTTGTTATATCCGACAATGGTGCGGGCCTGACCCATGACATGCACTTGCTTGCGGGGGTGCTGGCCGAGGCAGGCGTGGACATCACGGTCACCGCCCTAAGACGGGGAAAGTTGCGCAAGTGGCTCCGTCCCTGGTTCGTGCGTGCTGGCAACGTGTTGCGTCGCCTATCGGGAAGAAGGCCGCCGTTTCGCCTGAACCTCATGCAAGAACATATCCGTGCTGAATACCTGTCGTGGGCCGAGATTAACGTGCTGGTGCCCCATCCGGAATACCTGCTGCAGACCGACATTGCACTTCTACCGCGGATCGACTGTGTGTTCGTAAAGACCCGACATGCCGAGGAAATCATGGCTCGGTTGGGAAGCCGCACCGAGTACATCGGGTTCACCAGCACAGACCGCATGGATGATCGGATACCGCGCACGCACGCCTTCATTCATGTGCCCGGCAAGAGTGGCAACAAGGGAACCCACGCCGTTCTGGAGGCATGGAGGCAACATCCGCACTGGCCGCGGTTGACCTTGGTCCAGCGTTCAAGAAACCCGCCAGTGGGCGATGCTGATCCCGCCAACGTTGTCCGGCTGGCAGAATACGTGGCCGATGACGCGCTCAAGCAACTGCAGAATTCGCATCGTTTTCATCTATGCCCATCGCGCACTGAAGGATTCGGGCACTACCTCATGGAAGCGCTCGGGGTAGGAGCGGTGACTCTCACCACGGACGGAGTGCCCATGAATGAACTGGTTACCGCGGAGCGCGGTATCTTGATCCCAGCGGCACGTACCGGCCACCAGGCCGCGGCGACTACCTGGCTTGTCGATGCGGCCGGAATCGCCGAAGCGGTCGAGCGCGCGTTGGTATTGGATGCGCAGCAATGCGAAAAGTTGAGCAAGGCAGCCAGGGAGTTTTTCCTGGAAAACGACCGCATGTTCCGTGATCGCCTAGTTGCCGTATTGAACGCTTGGCTAGAAGGTGCCCATGACTTACCAGCGCAGCCTGCGCCGGGCCAGCGCTTGGCTGAGCTGCGAGTACAGTAAACGCGCATCGGCTTCTGGCAGGAAACGGATTCGCAAAGGCGGCGCAAGGCCGCTGGCGCCAGCGGTATCCAGCCACAGGCTAGCAGTGGCCATGCGTCTGTCCATCGGCGATCGCACCAAGCGCAGCGCCTGCAGCTTGTCGATTTCTGCGAAACGCCAGTATCGCGACCACCAGCCGCCGCGAATGGCCACCAGCCGGTCGTCCACCGCGTAGCCGGCGCGTCGCGCCTGTTGAATCGCCGCAAAGGCGCTCCATGGCAGCCATAGCAGCGGCACCAGTGCCCAGGCGTTCTGGAAGTAAGAAGCCAATGCCAGCGCCAGGATCACGATGAAAATCAGGGTGGGCAGGAAGATCCGCCACCAGACGCCCGCCGACAATACCGTCCACTCCGATCGCGGCCATTGCGCCTGCGGCAGCAAATGCTGGATCAGCGCATCGCAGGCATCGGGTGTGGCGATGGGCGCCAACTCCTTCAGCGCGCGCTGGTCGTTCTTGCCTTGTTGTTCGGCCACGGCGGTGTCGATGCGCAGGCTGCGGCGCTTCAGCAACCGATGCAGGAATCCTTCGTGCAAGGTCCATGCCTGGATGCGCCGACGGGCCACGCTAGTGCGCAGTTTCGACAGCAGGCCCCGCTCCACGGTGAGGCGGCGTTGTTCTTCGCTGAGACGAAAGCCGTGGTATTGCACCAAGGCCAGTACCACCGAAAGCAGACGCAGTAATAGCGATGCCAGCAACAGCAAGGCCATCGCGGCGGCGGCCGTGGTGAGCCAACCGTATTGCAGGTGGCTGGCGTATCCGAACAGCTGGCGTGCGAAGCGCTCGAAATAGTCGGCGACCATCCTGTCGGGAAACGCCTGCCACGCCGCGCCGAACGCCGCCGCCATCACGATCATGCCGCGATTGGAGACCAAACCCAGCCGGATCACCTCAGCGGTCGGCAGCGACAACAAGCTGTCGGCTTGCACCGCGGGAGCATCGGCATCCGGCGTCTGGCCGCGATGCTTGATCAGGCTTTCCAGGGCCAGCGCTTCGTCCAGCCGCAGCACGCGCATCTGGGCCTCGGGTTTCTGCCCGCCAGCCGATTCCAGCCTGACTTCGGCCACACCGAACATGCGATGCAGCACGGTCTGGTGCAGGACCACGTTGTGGATGCGCGAATACGGGATCTCGCGCAGGCTGCGGTGCAGCCAGCCTTCGCGGATGCTCAGTCCGTCGCGGCCGACGCGGTAGCGATAGGTGAAATACTGCAGTACCGAGATCACCACCAGTACGCCCACGGCGATCAACGGGCCGATGCCGGCCCAGATGCCGCCGGGCCCGCCGCTCCCGCCGAACACCAGCAAGGCGATCAGCGGCACGATGAATTGTTTGAGCTGCTGCACCAGCACGAACAGCCACGACCACGGGTGCAGTCGGCGCTCGGGCTTGTCCTCGCCTATGGCTTCCGTCTGCATCACAGCGCGTCGTCGTCGTGGTCCAACTGACGGGCCAGCCGGTCGCGCAGGCGCTCGGCGTCCTCGCCATCCAGTCCGGAGACCGACACCGCCGCCATCCTCGTGCCTGCGGTATGGATTACCAGGGTGGCCAGCCTGAAGGCCCGCTCCAGCGGGCCGCGTTTGAGGTCCAGGTGCTGCACCCGCGAGATCGGCACGCGGCTCTCGGTCTGCCACCAGCGCCCGCGCTGCAAGGCAAAACCCTGCTCATCGAGTTTCCACAACGTGCGTCGGTGGCGTTTGACCGCCAGCCACGCACCGAATGCCGCGCCGAGCATCCCGACGGCAGGGGCGACCAGCCACGGGGAACCGAAGTCAGCGAGCCGCGACAGGAAAGCCGACGCCACCGCGAAGGGAATCGCGAACCCGGCTGCCCCGCCGAAGGCGGCCAGCTTGGCGCCACGCGCCGGCAGATGCTGCCAATCGACCGCCAGGGGGGCGGGCGCGATGGTTTCCGCCGACGGATTCTGCGGCGCAGGCGGTGGCGCAGGAATGCTGGGAAGGTCGCTCATGCCGGGGCTTGTTCCTTGTAAGGATTGGGTTCGCCGCTACCCGGCGGACGCGCGCCATAACGCTTATAGGTCCATTGGTACTGTGCCGGATCGCGACGCGCGATGCGCTCGATCATGGCATTGAGCGTGGTCGCCGCCGCTACCGGATCGGAATCCGCAATGCCGTCCGGCGCCGGTTCCACCCGCAATGCGAACTCCAGATCGGCACCTGTACGTTCGCACCAAGCGAACAGCACGGTGGCGCCAGTGCGGTCGGCCAGCCGCGACACCAGGGTCATGGTCAGGGCCTGCACGCCGAAGAATGGGGCGAATTCGCCGTCACCCAGCTTAGGTTGCTGATCCGGCAGAATGCCGACCGCCCCCCCGTTCTTCAGCGTTTTCCACAACTGCCGTACCGCCGGCCCTTCGGCGCGGACCTGGTGGATGTTGTCGGCGCCACGCACACGCAGCAGGAAGGCATCGCCCACCTTGGAGTCCGGCGGGTTGTAGACGATGGCGATGGGCCCGCGCGAGGACAGCCACTGGTTCAACAACTCCCAGTTGCCGAAGTGCGGGGCGACCACAATGACTCCTTTTCCCGAGGCCAACGCCGCGTCGTACAAGGCTTCGCCGTGACGTTCGCGCAGCCGCATCAGGTTGTCGGCGGGCGATCGGGTCCAGAAGCGCAGGGTTTCGAAGGCCTGGCGCGCGGTCGTGCGCAGGATGCGGCGATGCAGCTCGTCGCGCTGGGAGGGCAGCAGTTCGGGGTAGGTGAGCTGCAGGTTGCGGTGGGCGACCTTGCTTTCGCGCGCGTCCAGGCGCCGCCAGACCCAGGCCAGCGCGTCGGCCAGCGCCCGCAACCAGGGCCAGGGCAGGGAAGTCAGCAGGGCGGTGGCGCGGTAGAGCAGACCCGCTAGGGTTTCGGGCTTCATCCGCCAAGTCTATCGGGTTGGTGCGGCCGTCCGGCATGCCCAAGCAGCAGCCCGCAGGCGACTAGGATCCCGTTCCCCGCTCACGGTAGCGAAAGGTTAGCCACAGACCCACGGAAACGGCATAGCAAAGATTGGGGATGAAGGCCTTGTCCAAGGTCGTCAGATGGGTGGTGACGGCAATGAAGTTGGTATAGGCGGCCTGCGCGGCCGTGAACGCGCCCAACATCAGCACGAAGCGGGTCAACACCGGCCTACCGATCCCGATGGCGATGATAGTCACCTCGGACACCAGCGCCCCCACCAGGAATGGGACGACGGCGCCGATCAGGATCAACATGAAGATATCCTGCTGCTGCAGCGAGGAAAGCAACAGGTTGGCGAAAGTCAGTCCCAATGCTTTGGTGATCAGGAACATCAGGATGCCGGTGGCGTAGGACATGATCCTGACGTACTGCTCGGGGCCGTCGGAATTCAGGATCACCTTACAAGCGATCCAGATTTGACCGGCGATGGTCAGCAGGATGATCAGTTGTTCTATAGCGGTGAAGATGTCCCATTTCATTCTCGATCTTCCTTGATGCTGCACCCGGCGGGTGAGGGTAAGCGGCCCGGTATGCTCACACAACCCATTCCGGGTTCGGACTCAAGCCCGTACGCTGCCACCTACGCGGCTCCCTCCTCAAGCACGACGTCTCCATATGCTTTCACTCATACAGCGCGTTATCCAGGCCAGCGTCAGCGTCGAAGGCCAGGCTGTCGGCGTCATCGGTCCCGGCCTGCTGGCCCTGGTGGCGGTGGAACCGGGCGATGGCGAGGCCCAGTTTTTGCGCATGGCCGAGCGCTTGCTTGGCTACCGGATTTTCGCCGACGCGGCGGGGAAGATGAACCGTTCCCTGACCGATACCGGCGGCGGCCTGCTACTGGTCAGCCAATTCACCCTGGCGGCCGACACCCGCTCGGGCATGCGCCCCAGCTTCACCACGGCTGCGGCCCCCGACGAGGCTGAACGCGGTTACAACCGTCTGGTCGAAATATGTCGGCAAAAACACCTGCCAGGGGTGGAAACCGGCCGTTTCGGTGCCCATATGGTTGTCAGTCTCACTAACGACGGCCCCGTGACCTTCCTGCTCCGTCCATGAAAATGGGCGTGGAGGGCCGGGCCGGTGACTGTGCCCCAGCACGTTCATCACCGAGGTAAGGCCAAATCCCCGGCAGCGCGGTATAATGCTGGGTTCCCCATTCTCCTATTGCCGGTGGCGCAAGCACTGATGGCCAACGAACGTCCTGCCCAACAATCCGATATCAAGCTGCTGATTAGCAAGGGCCTGGAACAGGGCTACCTGACCTTTGCCGAAGTCAACGACCACCTGCCCGACGACATCGTCGATGCCGAGCAGATCGAAGACATCATCGGCATGATCAATGGCATGGGTATCGAGGTGCACGAAGTCGCGCCCGATGCCGAAACGCTGCTACTCGCCGGCAACAGCACGGGCAACCGTGAAGTCGACGACACCGCCGCCGAAGAAGCCGCCGCTGCGCTGACCCTCGATACCGAAGGCGGCCGCACCACCGACCCCGTGCGCATGTACATGCGCGAGATGGGTACGGTCGAGCTGCTGACCCGCGAAGGCGAAATAGCCATCGCCAAGCGCATCGAAGAAGGCCTCGGCCAGGTGCAGGCTTCGCTGGGCAGCTTCCCGTGGTCGATCGAACTGCTGTTGGAAGATTACGAAACCCACAAGGCCGGTAAGAAACGCCTGGCCGAGATCGTGGTCGGCTTCAACGACCTGATCGAAGAAGTGCCCGAGCCCGTGGTGGTCGTGCCCGCCGACGATGCCGAAACCGAAGACGACGAGGAAGAACCCGCCGTCGAGGAAGAAGCCGAGGAAGCCGGCCCGACCGGCCCGGATCCGGAAGAAGTCGCGCGCCGCATGCAGGCCCTGGCCGACAGCTACGCCAAGTTCAAGAAGTCCTACGCCAAGAGCGGCGCCGACAACAAGGCCGCGGTCAAGCTGCGCGCCGAGATGGCGGAAGTCTTCGTCACCCTCAAGCTGCCGCTGGCGCTGACCGACACGCTGGTGCGCAAGCTGCGCGAAGTGGTGCAGCAGATCAAGGACCACGAGCGTCGCGTGCTGCACCTGTCGACCAATTCGGCCAAGATGCCGCGCAAGGATTTCATCCGCGCCTGGGAAGGCAACCAGACCAACCTGGGCTGGGTGGACGAAGTGCTGAAGCGCAAGCAGAAGTGGTCTTCCGCGCTGCGTGATGTGCGCGAGCAGATCATCGCCGAGCAGGAAGCCACCATCGCCATCGAACACGCGATGCACCTGAACCTGATCGACATCAAGGAAATCAGCCGCGCGATGGCCTACGGCGAAGCCAAGGCGCGCAAGGCCAAGAAGGAAATGGTCGAAGCGAACCTGCGCCTGGTCATCTCCATCGCCAAGAAGTACACCAACCGCGGCCTGCAGTTCCTCGACCTGATCCAGGAAGGCAACATCGGCCTGATGAAGGCGGTGGACAAGTTCGAATACCGTCGCGGCTACAAGTTCTCCACCTACGCCACCTGGTGGATTCGCCAGGCCATCACCCGTTCGATCGCCGACCAGGCGCGCACCATCCGTATTCCGGTGCACATGATCGAGACGATCAACAAGTTGAACCGCATTTCCCGCCAGATGCTCCAGCAGTACGGCCGCGAGGCCACGCCGGAAGAACTGGCCAAGGAAATGGACATGCCCGAGGACAAGATCCGCAAGGTGATGAAGATCGCGAAGGAACCGATCTCCATGGAAACCCCGATCGGCGACGACGAGGATTCTCACCTGGGCGACTTCATCGAAGACACCAACGTGGAGTCCCCAATCGAGAACACGGTCAACATCAACCTGTCGGAAACGGTCCGCGACGTGCTCGCCGGCCTGACCCCACGGGAAGCCAAGGTGCTGCGCATGCGCTTCGGCATCGATATGAATACCGACCACACCCTAGAGGAAGTCGGTAAGCAGTTCGACGTCACCCGTGAGCGCATCCGTCAGATAGAGGCCAAGGCGTTGCGTAAGCTGCGTCATCCCAGCCGTTCGGAACAGCTGCGTAGCTTCCTCGATATCGAGTAAGCGGCAACTGCCGATGCCTTCCGGGCGTCGACGCGGGCATTGACGCAAAAACCAGAAGCCCCGCCAGTGCGGGGCTTCTTCGTTATAGGGTCCGCATGACAGGTCCGGCCTCAGCCCAGGATCATGTCTTGGCGCTAACGCGGGCATGCCTACAATGCGGCGGCTCCCCCCAGCCCTGATTCGCGAGGAATAACGGTGCGCAGACGAGAACTGATCCTGGGCGGCCTGTCGTTGCCGCTGGCGACGATAGCCGGCAGTGGTTTGCTGGCGCCGCTGACGGCATTGGCCGCAGACAGCAGCACCGCATTCAACGACGACAGCGTGCCGGCCATGGCGCGGCAGCTGGCCGCCGTCCCTTTCCGCAAACCGCCCGCCGACCTGCCGCAGTGGCTGCAGGACATGGGCTACGACGAATATCGGGATATCCGCTTCAATCCGGTCCATGCGTTGTGGCGCAAGCAAGGTTTGCCGTTCCAGGCGGAGTTCTTCCATCGCGGTTTTCTGTTCAAGGACCGGGTACAAGTCTTCACTGTCGCCGCCGGGCGTGCCAAGCAGGTGGATTATTCCCCCGACCTTTTCACCTTCCGCGCTTCCGCGCTGCGCGGCCGCGCCGGAGCCGACTTGGGATTCGCGGGCATGCGCCTGCACGGGAAGATCAATCGTCCCGATTACTTCGATGAAATCGGCGCCTTCCTGGGCGCCAGCTATTTCCGCGCGCTGGCTAAGGGTCAAGCCTATGGTCTGTCCGCGCGTGGCCTGGCATTGAACACGGTCCGACCCGAAGGCGAGGAATTCCCGGTGTTTCGTGCATTCTGGATAGAAACTCCGGCGCCCGATGCCAGCGCGATCGTCGTGCATGCGTTGATGGATAGCCCTAGCGTTTCCGGCGCGTTCCGTTTCGTTATCAAGCCTGGGGTCGAAACCGTCTTCGACGTGCAGGCGCGGCTTTATCCGCGCGTGGCACTGAGCTACGCGGGCATTGCGCCGTTGACCAGCATGTACGAGTTCGGCGCCAGCGATCGCGTGGGCGTGGACGATTACCGTCCCGCGGTGCACGACTCCGACGGCTTGGCGTTGTGGACCGGCGCGGACGAACAGATCTGGCGGCCCCTGAGTAATCCGGCCACCGTGCAGGACAGCGGCTTCCAGGATACGACGCCGCGCGGTTTCGGCCTGATGCAACGCCAGCGCGAGTTCTCCGATTACGCCGACAGCGAAACGCATTACGAAAAGCGTCCGAGCCTATGGGTGGAACCGGTCGGCGACTGGGGCAAGGGCGCCGTGCACTTGATCGAAATTCCCACCGGCGACGAATACAGCGACAACATCGTCGCGTTCTGGCGTCCCACCGCGCCGTTGGCCGCAGGACGCGAGCATCGCTTCGACTATCGCTTGCACTGGTGCAACGAACACAGCTGGAAGCGCGAATTGGCCACCGTCGCCGACACCATGATCGGCGCGGCGCCGCAACAAGGCCGGCGACGGGTGATCATCGATTTCAAGGGCGATGCGCTCAAAGGCTTGGACAAGGAAGCGGGCATCAAGCCGGACGTGTGGTCCGGCGCGGGCAAAGTCCTCAATGCCGTCGCCCACCCGGTGGAAGCGACGGGCGGCTGGCGCATCGGATTCGAACTGGATCCGGCGGGCGCACAAGCGGCGGAACTGCATGCGCGCCTGGTCCAGGGCACACAACCGGTCTCGGAAACGTGGCTTTACCGTTGGACGGCGTAGACGTGATGCAGGTGCAGCCGCTCCCTTCCGCTGCCCACGAATCGTTGCCGACGCCATCGCCGATGCAGATGCCGGTGCAATCGCTGCGCACCGGAGCACTGGACCCACGCGCGCTGCCCAGCGCGCCACGCGGGATGTTCTGGCGGCGCGCCTACATTCTAGGCGGCACCGCTGCGCTGACCGCACTGGCGACCTACCAGATGTGGCGAGTGCTGCGCGTCGAAGGTCTGACCGTGTTGGAAGGCGTGCTGCTTGTATTGTTCATGGCCTTGTTTGCCTGGATCGCGCAATCGTTTCTGGGCGCGCTCGCAGGCTTCGTACTGGTGCTATCGCGCAACGGGGGCCAGCGGTTGGGAATAGATCCCGCCGCGCCATTGCCGTCGTTGCCGCCATCGGCACGCACGGCCTTGCTGATGCCGGCGTACAACGAAGATCCGCGCCGATTGATGGCGGGCTTGCAGGCCATCTACGAGTCGTTACGCGATACCGGCCAGCTGGACCGCTTCGATTTCTTCGTGCTCAGCGATACCAACCGTGCGGAAGCCGCCGAAGCCGAAGTCGCCGAATTCCATGACCTGTGCGCGCGCCTCGGCGACCCGACGAATCTTTACTACCGGCGCCGCACCGACAACCTCGAGCGCAAGGCGGGGAATATCGCCGAATGGCTGAGGCGTTTTGGCGGCGCCTATCCGTACATGCTGATCCTGGACGCCGACAGTCTTATGACCGGCGACACTATCGTCAGGTTGGCCGCGGCCATCGACCAGCATGCGGATGTCGGCCTGATCCAGTCGCTGCCGGCGATCGTCAACGGCACCAGCCTGTTCGCGCGCATGCAGCAATTCTCCGGCCGCGTCTACGGTCCGATCATCGCCCAGGGTGTGGCTTGGTGGCATGGCGCCGAGAGCAACTATTGGGGACACAACGCCATCATCCGCACCAAGGCATTCGCCGAACAGGCAGGGTTGCCACAACTGCCGGGCAACAAGCCGTTCGGCGGCCATGTGCTGAGCCACGATTTCGTCGAGGCGGCGCTGATCCGGCGCGGCGGCTGGGCGTTGCATATGGTCCCTGTGTTGCATGGCAGCTATGAGGAAGGACCGCCTTCGCTTACCGACCTGCTGGTTCGCGACCGCCGCTGGTGCCAAGGCAACCTGCAACATGCAGCCGTGTTGCGCGCGCGCGGTTTGCATTGGGTCAGTCGCTGGCATTTCATGATCGGCATCGGCCACTACTTCACCGCACCCATGTGGGCGATGCTGATACTGGTCGGTATTGCGATTCCTTTCGAGCATATCGGCTTGGCCTCCGAGGGCGGTCTGCGTGCCGCGCTCTCCCCAGCGGCGTACTGGAGGTCGCTCGATCCTGAGCGGATCCTGTGGTTGTTCGCGGCCAGCATGGCCGCATTGTTCGCGCCCAAGGTGCTGGGCTATCTGGCCATGCTTGTGAATCCTGCGGAACGCCGCGGCTGCGGCGGCGCGCTGCGCGCGTTGCTGAGCATCTTGATCGAAAGCGTGCTTGCGGCGCTGATGGCTCCGATCGTGATGTACGTGCAGTCGCGCGGCGTGGCCGAAGTGCTCGCGGGCAAGGATTCGGGATGGGAATCGCAACGTCGCGACGATGGCAGTCTGCCCTTGTCGGGACTATTGAAGAGCTATAGCGGCCTGAGCTTTTTCGGGTTGCTCATTGGCGTGTTGGCGCTGTTCGCTTCGCCTTCGCTGGCGGCCTGGATGGCGCCGGTGACCCTGGGCTTGGTGCTGGCCGTCCCCCTCGTGGCCCTGACCTCGGCACGTGCCCCCGGGCAGTGGCTGCGCAGAGCGAAACTGCTCAGCATCCCGGAAGAGAGCGATCCGCCTCCCATCCTCAAGCGCGCCACAGCGCTGCGTTCGCGAGCGGCGGTGCGGGCGCAGGACAACGCAGCGGCGACTTAGGCCTCCGATCAGCCCGGCCAACCAACGAAAAGTGCCTTGCCGCGAAGCGGCCCAGTTACAATTGCCAGCCGCGAAGGGCCCATAGCTCAATGGTTAGAGCAGAGGACTCATAATCCTTTGGTTCCAGGTTCGAGTCCTGGTGGGCCCACCAAAATTTTCAATTCGTGATCGGCACAGCATTGAGCGCCAAGCGCTGTTTTGCCATCCAGCAGCAATTCGAGCGCTTACCAGCCTGCGAGCGAGCTCGGCGAGATCTATACCGAGATCGAAAAGAGCCAACAACCCCAAACCCGAAGCGCTTCCTGACCAAGCGCGTGGACGAGAGCACCATCGAAGTCGACGCTTTGCACCTGTCCCCGGTGTCGCATCCTCAGCAGATCGTAGACTTCATCCTGAAGGCTGTGGCAATGCGAAATTCGGCGTGAGATCGGGCTAGAGCTTACTTCACCGCGAAGCTTTCTTGCCCTTGGTCGTAGTGCGCGTGGCCGCCGACTCGCCTTGCGCGCGCTGCGCGATGGTCTCTTCCCCATGCAACGTCATCAGCGATTCCATCAGCTGCTCATCCGAACTCGAGCACACACCCAGCAACAGCACTTCATCGCAACCTTCAGCCGCGATATAGGCGTGGCCCATGTTGGAATCTATATACACCGATTGACCGGCTTCCAGGACGATGGGGTCGTAGAACTCGGTATGCACTTCCATGCGTCCTTCCAGCACGTGGATGTACTCCTCGCCGGAGTGGCGCACGAGTTCGCCGAATTCCTCGATGGTCTTGGCGCGTACGCGGGTCAGTACCGGGATCATGCGCTTGCGGCGTAGTTCCGGACAAAGGTAGTAGTAGTCGTAGTTGGGCGTGTTGACGCGGATCGCGTCTTCGATGCGGCCGATGCTGCGGCGGGCGGTCACCGCCGGCTCTGTCGCATCGTCCTGCTCGGCGAACAGCTCGGACATGCGCAGGTTCAAGCGCTGGCTGAGCTGCAGCAGTTTGTCGTAGGTGAGCGTCAAGCGGTCGTGTTCCACCTTGGAAAGAGTGGAAAGCGGAATGCCCGAATGCTGGCTCATCTGCTTGAGCGTCCAGCCCTTGCGGGCGCGGAGCGAGCGCAGCAGGCCGCCGATGGTGGGATGTTGCGAAGTCATCCTTGCTTGGTCTCCCGAGTGAGTACGCCCAATTTTAGAAATGTCCTGAGCAGGATCATCATCGCCTCAGCAGGCGTTCTAGGGAAATGGCGGCGGCAAATGGCCATACAAGGCGGGAGGGGTACTTTCGGCAGGTTGACAATTCTCTGATTAGGATCATTATTGCCGAATCAGGATAAAGTCAATCCGCCCAAGTAGTACCAAAGGCGTGCCTATCCACCTCCGGAGACTATGCGATGCGCGTAATTCCGTTCACGTTGTGCGGCTGCCTGTTGGCCATGGGCTTGATCTCGACACTGACGGCGCAAGAGGCCTCTTTGCCCCCTGTTGCTGTTCCGCCGACTACGGTGCCGGCGGATCCCTCCGCTTCCCAGCTTCCCAAAACGCCCTCTCCCAGTGTCGTGCCCGAACTCACTCGCACCGATGCCGAAGCCTGGTTGGACGGCTACCTGCCCTACGCACTGGATAACGGAGACATCGCCGGCGCGGTGGTCGTGGTGGTCAAAGACGGCCAGGTACTGCTGCAGAAAGGCTATGGCTACTCGGATATCGAAAAGCGCACTCCGGTCGATCCGGCGAGCACGCTTTTCCGGCCCGGCTCGGTGTCCAAGCTCTTCACCTGGACCGCAGTCATGCAACTGGTCGAGCAGGGCAAGCTGGATCTTGACACGGACGTCAACAAGTACCTCGATTTCAATATCCCGTCGCGCGATGGCAAGCCGATGACGCTGCGCCAGGTGATGACCCATACCACCGGATTGGAAGAGCAGATCCGCGGCCTGATCACTTCGCGCAAGGAGGAGATCGTGCCCCTGGGAGACGCGCTGAAACGCTGGGTGCCCGAACGCATCCATGCACCAGGCGCAACGCCCGCCTATTCCAATTACGCCACGGCGCTGGCGGGCTACATCGTCCAGCGCGTGTCAGGCGAGCCGTTCGACGCCTATATCCAACGCCACATCTTCCAGCCGTTGGGTATGGCCCACTCCAGCTTCAGCCAGCCGTTGCCGTCTGCATTGCTTGCCAAGATGTCGAAGGGATATGCGAAAGCTTCAGACGGCAAGGCGAAGGATTACGAGTTCATCAGCTTGGCGCCGGCGGGCAGTCTTGCCTCCACGGGTGCGGACATGGGCCGTTTCATGCTGGCGCACCTGCAGGATGGCGCTTACGGCGACGCACGCATCCTCACTGCCGCAACCGCGCAAAAGATGCATACCACAGGACAGACTTCGGTCGGTCCGTTGAACCGAATGATGCTCGGCTTCTATGAAACCACCGTCAATGGTCATAGGGCGATCGCGCATGGCGGCGACACGATGTATTTCCACAGCGACTTGGAACTGTTCCTGGACGACGGCATCGGCATCTTCGTTTCCATGAATAGCAGCGGCCGCGAAGGGGCCACCGGCGTGATTCGCGGCGCCTTGGTTCGCGGCTTCGCCGATCGCTACCTGCCCGGACCGAAAGCGCGCGCGCCAGCGATGGATGCGGCACAGGCCAAGCTGCACGCGCAGCAGATGGTGGGGCACTACGACAGCAGCCGGCGTCCGCAGAGCAACCTGCTATCGCTGGTGAACATGCTGGGCCAAGTCAAAGTGGTGGCGAACGAGGACGGCACCATCAGCGTGCCGCTGGCGATGGGTGCCAATGGCGTACCGAAGAAGTGGCGCGAGATATCGCCTTACCTGTGGCAGGACGTGGCTGGCAGCGACCGTCTGGCCGCCGATGTGGTCGATGGCAAGGTGACCCGTTTCAGCATGGAGCCTTACGCGCCGATCATGGTGTTCGAACGGCTTTCCACTTGGCGCTCGCTTTCGCTACCGCTGCTGGCGGCCAGTCTGGCGGTGTTGCTGTTGACTGTGCTCGCGTGGCCCGTGTCGGCGCTGATTCGTCGCTACTACCGCGTGCCGTACGGTTTGTCGGGATCCGACGCGCGTGCGCATCGTCTGATGAGGCTCGCCGCTTTAGCCGTGCTGTTGTCCATGATCGGCGCGATGGGGTTCGTGGTCGCAATGCTCAATGATCTTGAGATGACCGGATCCAGTTCCGATCTGTGGATCAACATGCTGCGGCTGTTGGCAACGGCGGTGCTTCCCATTGGCGCGGCGATCTCCGTATGGAATGCGTGGCAGGTGCTGCGCAGCCGCCACCGTTGGCTGGCCAAGCTGTGGGCCGTGCTGCTGGCGCTGTCGTGCCTGTTCCTGCTCTGGATCGGCTTCGCCAACCATCTGATGGGTTACGGCGCGTACTACTGACCGAGAACGGCCGGCGGCTCTCCGTCGGCCGTTTCCTTGATTCCCAGCCTGCTGAGGTGCGCGTGGCCGCTGCCGTGTCCGTCGAACTCGAACTGCACAACGAGCCGTTGCCGATGTCGGCCCCGTTCCGTATCGCCGGGCATGTGTTCGAAGCGATGCCGGCCACGGTGGTGACGCTGCGCGACGGCGCACATGTCGGGCGTGGCGAAGCGGCGGGCGTGTATTACAACGACGATCATCCCGAGAAGATGATCGCCACGCTCGAAGCTCTGCGGCCACGCATAGAAGCGGGGCTCGACCGAGAGACCTTGCGCACGTTGTTGCCTGCCGGGGGCGCGCGCAACGCACTCGACTGCGCGTTGTGGGAACTGGAATCGCAACGCAGCGGTGTTCCGGTCTGGAAACTGGCAGGACTGGAGAAGACGAGCAAGCTGCTGACGACTTTCACTGTGGGTGCCGACGAGCCTGCGGTAATGGCAGATAGAGCGGCGGCGTATTCGCAGGCGCGCGCATTGAAACTGAAATTGACCGGCGACCCGGAGCTGGACAGCGCAAGGGTGTGTGCGGTGCGCGCGCGTTGCCCGCAAGCTTGGATCGGCGTGGACGCCAACCAGGGCTACAACGCGGCGACGCTGCCGTCGCTGTTGCCGGTATTGATCGAGGCAAAAATCTCGCTGCTGGAACAACCCTGCGTGCGCGGGCGGGAACACATCCTCGACGGGATCGAACGCGTACTGCCGTTCGCAGCGGACGAGAGCATCCTCGATCTGGCCGAGCTCGAAGCACGCCACCACCAATTCGATGTCATCAACATCAAGCTCGACAAATGCGGCGGTCTCACCGAAGGCCTGCTGATGGCCAGACGCGCACGCGAACTGGGGAAGAAGGTCATGGTCGGCAATATGTGCGGCACCAGCCTCGCGGCCGCGCCGGCATTCGTGCTGGGGCAATTCTGCGATGTCGTCGACCTGGATGGGCCGATATTCCTGAAGACCGACCGCACGCCTTCGGTCCGCTACGCAGACGGCTATATCAGCTGCGGCGACGAAGTCTGGGGTCCGAAGGCTCACGCATGAGCGCAATGGCCGACAAGACCTGGTTCGGCCAGCCGCGCGGCCTCACGATACTGTTCCTCACCAACATGTGGGAGTTGTTCTCCTACTACGGCATGCGCACGCTGCTGGTCTATTACATGACCAAGGAGTTGCTGTTTGCGCAGGAAAAATCCTCCTTCATCTACGGTACGTATACGGCGATGGCGTACTTCACGCCGATCCTGGGCGGCGCCATTGCCGACCGCTGGCTGGGCAAGCGCAACGCGGTGGTCATCGGCGGCAGCGTGATGGCACTGGGCCATTTCATGATGGCGTTCGAGCCCATGTTCTACCTTGCGCTGGCGACCATCGCGCTGGGTAACGGCCTGTTCCTCCCCAGCCTTCCCAGCCAGATCAACGATCTGTACCGCGCCGACGACCCGCGCCGCGGGCGGGCCTATAACGTGTACTACGTGGGCCTGAACATCGGCGGCTTCATGGCGCCGTTGATCTGCGGAACGCTTGGCGAGGTCTATGGCTGGCACTATGGTTTCGGCGCCGCCGGCATCGGCATGTTCATCGGCCTGATCATCTATGTGCTCGGCCGCGACTATCTTCCGCCCGAGAACCGGACGCGCACCGTGCGCGCGCCGACGGCAGCAGACGAACGAACAAGCGACCAGAGCCGGATCTGGCTGTTGCTGTTGGGCGTCGGACTTGCAGCGACGATCTTTCGCGGCGCTTACGAACAGATCGGCAACACGTTGCCGTTGTGGACCGACATGGGCGTGGATCGGACATGGGGCGGCGTGGTGATCCCGATGACCTGGTTTCAATCTTTGAATCCCTTGCTGGTGATCAGCATGACACCGCTGCTGCTGCTGCACTGGCGCCGTCGTGCCGACATCGGCCGCGAGACGTCGCCGGCACGCAAGATGGCAATTGGCGCAGTCATCGTTGCGCTTGCGTACCTGCTGCTGGCGACGCTGGACAGTTTCACCGGGGGCGAGCGCGTTGGCTGGCCCTGGCTATTGTTGTTCTTCGTCATCCTTACCCTGGGCGAGCTGTATATCCTTCCGACCGGTCTGGGCCTGTTCGCACGGCTGGCGCCGCCGCGGCTGGGAGCGACTACCGTTGCGGCATGGTTCTTGGCGATCTTTACCGGCAGCCTGCTGGCCGGTGCGGTGGGTGCATTGTGGTCGCGGACCAGTCATGCCGGATTCTTCGTATTGCTGTCGGGGCTGGCATTGTTGGCCGCGTGCGTTCTGTGGATGCTGGATCGCCCCATCCGCAATATGGAATCGGCACGCCGTAACTTGCTTGTCGAAAAGAACGCGTCCGCCAGTGCGGGCGGGAAGCTCGAGGAAGTCCGTAGTTGACCTTGTCGGTCACGGCGCTTTGCCGTGATGCCTGCCGCCGTTGCGATATCCATGAGGAGCATACCGATGTATCGATTGAGCCTTTCCCTGCTGGCCTTGGCGCTTGCGGGCTGTTCGTCCGCACCGGGACCTAAGACTGCGAGTGAAACGTACGACCTACTGATACGCAACGGTGTGGTTTACGACGGCAGCGGCTCTGCAGCGCAGCAGGTCGATGTGGCCGTGCGCGGGAACCGCATTGCCGCACTGCTGCCGGCGGGAAGTAACGTTGTGGCGACCCACACTCTGGATGCGCACGGCCAAGCGGTCGCGCCGGGTTTCATCAACGTACTGAGCTGGGCTCCCGAATCGCTGATCGCGGATGGGCGCGGAGTGAGCGATACCAAGCAGGGCGTGACCCTGGAGATTTTCGGCGAGGGCTGGTCGATGGGGCCGTACAACGAACGGATGAAAGCCGATGCGCTGAAACAGCAGGGCGATATCCGCTACCCGATCGAATGGACGACGCTGGGCGAGTATCTGGAGTATCTGGAGAAGCGGGGAATCACGCCTAACGTGGCCTCCTTCGTCGGCGCTACGACCGTGCGCATCCACGAATTGGGCGAGGGCGACGTCAAGCCGGATGCCGCGCAATTGGCGCGCATGCAGAATCTGGTACGGCAGGCGATGGACGAAGGCGCGCTCGGCGTGGGCGGCTCCCTGATTTACCCGCCGGCCGCTTTCGCCGACAGCGATGAACTGACCGCGCTTGCGCAGGCTGCGGCCGAATCGGGCGGCGGTTACATCGCGCACATGCGCAGCGAAGCCGACCGATTCCTGGAAGCGCTGGATGAAACCATCGCCATCGCCCGTGTCACCGGACAGCGTGCCGAGGCTTACCACCTCAAAGCCGCGGGCGAGAAGAACTGGCCGAAGATGGCCCAGGCCATTGGGAAAATCGACGAGGCTCGAAAACAGGGCTTGCATGTCAGCGCCGACATGTATGCCTACACCGCTGGCGCCACCGGCCTTACCGCAGGCTTACCGCCATGGGTGCAAGCCGACGGCCACGACGCCATGGTCGCCCGGCTCAAGGATCCGGCCATCCGCAAGCGCGTAATCGCCGAGATGAAAGATCCCAATGTGGGCTGGGAAAACATCCGCCTGCTCGCAGGATCGGATGATCGCGTGCTATTGATCGAGTTCAAGAACGAAAAGTTGAAGCCGTTGCTCGGAAAATCTCTGACGGAAGTGGCCAAGGCGCGCGGCAAGTCTGGCGAGGAAACCCTGATCGACTTGGTCGTCGAGGACGATTCGCGTGTAGGTGCAGCGTATTTCCTCATGAGCGAGGGAAACGTCGAGCTGGGTTTGAAGCAGCCTTGGACCAGCCTGGGTTCGGATGCCGAATCGTCTGCTCCGGAAGGTGTCTTCCTCAAGTCCAGCACGCATCCGCGCGCCTACGGAAACTTCGCCAAGTTCCTGGGACACTACGTGCGCGATCGCAAGTTGATGCCGTTGGAAGAAGGCATCCATCGTTTGACCGGCCTGCCGGCCACGAACTGGAAACTGCGCGACCGCGGTTGCCTCAATCCCGGCTGCTTTGCCGACGTGGTGGTGTTCGACCCGGCCACAATCACCGACCACGCCACTTACAAGTCGCCTCAGCAATACGCCACCGGCGTAAGCGATGTCTTCATCAATGGCGTGCAGGTGCTGCGCGACGGCGAACACACCGGCGCCAAGCCGGGGCGGGTGGTGCGCGGGCCTGGATGGAGCGAACACAAGCAGGACTGACCGGTTCCCGAAGCTTGGCGCGCACCCGCTTGTCCATCAGTCTCACGGGTATTTTCCAAATATATTGACAATTCTCCGATTAGGATCATTATCCCTAATCAGGATATTCGGACGGTCGCCGTGGACGTCATAGGCAGGACCGGTCACACCACTGATTTGCCACCCGGGAGAGCAAAATGAACCCGCTTCAGTCCACACGCTCGTGGTATCGCTCGCCGTTATGCATTGCAATCACCAGCGCGCTTGCCTGGGCCGTCGCGATCCCGGTCATGGCGCAGGAAAGTCCTGAGCCCCAGACCCAAGCGGCACCCAGCGCGTCGGACCGGGCGAAAACCTTGGATACCATCGTGGTCACCGCCAACAAGCGCGTGGAAAACATCCGCGATGTCGCGGCCTCCATCAGCGTGGTCGGCGAGCGCCAACTCGAGAACCTCGGTTCCAGTTCGCTGGCGGACTACGCGGCCCTGATACCCGGACTGCAGGTGCAGGACAACGGAAGTCCCGGCATGACGTCGGTGTCGCTGCGCGGCATTTCGGCGTTGTCTTCCAGTGCGACCGTGGCGACCTATATCGACGAAGTGCCGGTTGGCTCCAGCGGCATCTACCAGGGCGCGAACACCCTGATGCTGGACCTGCTGCCCTACGACATCAGCCGGGTGGAAGTGCTGCGCGGGCCGCAAGGCACGCTATACGGGGCGGGCGCGATCGGCGGCCTGCTCAAGTACGTGACGCGTGCGCCGGAACTGAGTGGAGACGAGTTCCGCCTCGGTATGGGTCTGCGCTCGGTGCAAGGCGGCGGCGAATCCTGGAACATGCGCTTCGGTGCGAGCGTTCCACTGAAGGAAGACCGCTTGGGACTGCGCATGAGCTTCGCGCGTAACGGACTGCCCGGGTACACCGACAACGTCACCGATGGCCGTCAGGACATCAACGACGGCGAACAGATCGGCGCGCGCGCTGCACTGTTCTGGGACGACGATGCGTTCGACCTGAATCTGTCGGTGCTGCATCAGCGCGTCAATGCCGACGAGCGTGGCGGCACCGCATTGGATCCCGACACGCTTGAGCCGATGTTCGGCGACAACGTGGATCGGACTTGGCAGCCGCAGCCGTTCTCCAAGGAACTCACGCTGACGTCGCTGAGCCTGGACTGGGATCTAGAATGGGCCGACTTCGTATCTGCAACCGGCTGGTCGCAGACGGAAACCATGACCCAGATGGACGCCACCATCCAGTTCGGTGGAGTTGCCGATCTGCTGCTCGGCCTCCCGGATCCCGGCAGCTCTTATGTGCGTTACACCTTCGATCTGGACAAGGTGACCCAGGAGTTCCGCCTGAGTTCAAAAAGCGGCGGGCCATTCGAATGGTTGGTGGGCGTGTTCTACACCAAGGAAGACGCGCTGCAGGGCCAGTTCGTCTGGCTGGGACAGCTGGACGGTTCGCCGCTGCCCGCGCCCTACGACAGCATGTTTTCGACGCTCGCCAATCTTTCTCTGCCCAGCACCTACAAGGAGCTTGCGGTGTTCGCCAATGGTTCGTGGCGTATCGGCGAGCGCTTCAAGATCGATGCCGGCGTGCGCCAGGCGCGCAACGAACAATGGTTCAGCCAGAACGTGAGCGAGGGCATTCTGGTGCCGCTCGGCGATGTTCCGGGCGAATCCAGCGAGGACGTGTTTACCTGGAGTCTCAGCCCGCAGTTCAAGCTCGGCGACAACTCCATGGTCTATGCGCGCATCGCCACCGGCTATCAACCCGGTGGGCCGAACGTGGCGCTTGAGGGCATTCCACCGCAGGTGGACTCCTCAATGCTCACAAGCTATGAGCTCGGGCTGAAGTCGCAGTTCGCCGACCAGCGCGTGCAACTGGATTTGGCCGCGTTCCGCATCGATTGGGACGATGTCCAGGTCGCCTCTTCTTTCAACGGCGTCGGCGGTCTGGTCAATGGCGGTGAAGCGACCAGCCAAGGCGCCGAACTGTCCAGCACGTTTCGTGCTACCGACCAGTGGACCGTCGGCTTCAACATCGCTTATACGAAGGCCGACGTTAAGAACGATTTTGAACCTACGGTGATCCCGCAGGATGGCTTCGACGTCATCCTCAACACCGGCCTGGCCGGCGATCGGATGCCTTATGTGCCCGAGTTGTCGTGGGCGCTGACCACGGAGTATGCCTTCGCGACGAATGGCGGTTTCAGCGGCCAAGTGGGCGCTGCGCTGCGCGGCGTGGGCGATCGCGTCAACGACACCACCGAACGGCAACGCATCACCGCCCCGGGCGATCCTTCGACATTGCTGGCGCCGGACGAGATAACGGCGCCAGTGAAACTGGACAGCTACCGCGCCTTAGACCTGTACGCGGGTATCGGTAAAGGCAATTGGGAACTTCGCTTCTACGCTAACAACGTAACCAACGAAGGCGCCTGGTCTTCGCTTACTCCCTTGGCTAGCGCGTTTGGCGGCCCTGCCGTACAAGTGGCGGCCGTGCCCATCCGGCCGCGCACCTTCGGCATCGAGTTCGACTACCGGTTCTGATCATCGCAACGCATGCGGTAGCGCAGTCCCCTTCGCATCCGCTGCCGCGCAACGGCGGCGGCATGCCCCTCTACCACGCCAGGTGAAGAACAGCCGCATGCTACAGACCCGCTTGCCAACTCCACAGGCATTGACGGCGTTGCCGGGCCCGCATTTGCTGTTCCTGGGCGATGTCACCGAACCGGGCTACGCGAAGACCGCTTTCGGGCTGCGCGACTGGGCGCCAGAGCGTTGCATTGGAGAGTTCCGCTGCGAGGCCGCCACGGTGAGCACCGGGCTGCGCTCGATGACGCCCGCCGAAGCCTTCGCGCAAGGCGCACGCTCGATGGTCATCGGCGTGGCCAACGCCGGCGGCGTCATTCCAGATGCCTGGGTGGGGCCCCTGCTGCAGGCGATGGAAGCCGGTTTGGACATCATCAGCGGCATGCATGTACGGATGGGAGAAATAGAGCGTCTGCGCGATGCGGCCTCGTTGCTGGGGCGCAGGCTCATCGATGTGCGCAGGCCGCCGTCGGGGATTCGAATTGCGACCGGGCGGCCTCGCAGCGGCAAAAGATTGTTAACGGTGGGCACCGATTGCGCGCTGGGAAAAAAATACACTGCTCTGGCACTCGCGAAGGCGTTCGCGCAGCGCGGCGTAGATGCCGATTTCCGCGCCAGCGGACAGACCGGCATCCTGATCGCAGGCGGTGGAATTCCGATGGATGCGGTGGTCTCCGACTTCGCGGCTGGGGCTGCGGAAATGCTTTCGCCCGATGCCGCCGAAGATCATTGGGACGTGATCGAAGGGCAGGGCTCGCTGCTGCATCCGGCCTATGCGGGCGTCTCGCTGGCGCTGTTGCACGGCAGCCAGCCTCACGTCGTGGTGGTCTGCCACCAGCCCGGACGCGAGCGTGTGCTGGGTCACGCCGAGTTTGCGCTGCCTAGCATCGAAGACACGATCGCGCTGGCATTGCAGCTTGGGCGACGCACCCAACCGGCCATCCGTTGCGCAGGCGTAAGTCTCAACACCTCGCACATGGACGAGGCTGCGGCGCATAGTCTGTGCGCGGCCGAAAGCAAACGCTTGGGTTGCACCGTAGCCGATCCGATGCGCGGTGGAGCGGCATTCGATCAACTGGTGGAGGATTGCCTGGCATGAAGCTCGCTGACTACTACTACGTCGCTGTATATCGTCTTGCCTCGCAAGCGCGCGCGCCATGAATCCAGGATCCACGTGGTTTCAGCGCTACCTGCTGCCGGGATTCGTCTTCCAGGCGGCGGTGATAGCCGGCGGCTACGCCACCGGGCGCGAACTGGTGGAGTTCTTCCTGCCGGCAGGTCCGTGGGGGGGATTGTTGGGCATGGCGGTCAGCATGCTGGTGTGGAGCATGGTGCTGATGGTCAGTTTCGAACTGGCCCGGGTCGCGCGGGCTTACGACTATCGTTCGTTCTTCAAGGTGTTGCTCGGCCGCGGCTGGTTCCTGTTCGAAATCGGCTACTTCGCGCTGATGATCATCATCCTTGCGGTGATGGGCGCGGCCGCCGGAGAAATCGCGCATAGCTTGTTCGGTTTGCCGAAGCTGGCCGGTTCGCTGGGCATGATCGCCGCCACCGGACTGATGCTGGTCTACAGCAGCGCCGTGATCGAGAAATTCTTAGCCGTGTCGGTAGGCTATCTCTACCTGGTCTACTTCGTGTTCCTAGTCTGGAGCGTGTTTGCGTTCGGGGATCGCATCGAAGCCAACTTCGCGGCAGCCCCAGTCGCCGAAGGTTGGTTCACCGCTGGCGTCACCTATGCCGGCTACAACGTCGCCACCATTCCCGCGGTCCTGTTCTGCATTCGCCATCTGGGTAGCCGCCGCGAGGCGCTTGCCGCCGGCGCGCTCGCCGGTCCGCTGGGCATGTTGCCGGGGGTGGTGTTCTACATCGCCATGATGGGCTACTACAACGAGATCGGCGCCGAAGCGTTGCCTTCGGCTTTCCTGTTGGCCAAGCTGCACGCTCCGTGGTTCGAATGGGCGTTCCAGATCGCGGTGCTGCTGACGCTTGTGGACACCGGCGTGGCACTGCTGCATGCGATCAACGAACGGGTGGCCAAGACATTCGAGGAGCGCAGGCAGCCGATGCCGCAGGCGCTGCGTCCTGCGCTCGCGGTCGGCGTGATGCTGCTCGCCGTGTATGCGGCCAGCGCGGTCGGTCTGGTCGACCTGATCGCCAAGGGTTACGGCACGCTGACCTGGCTGTTTCTGGCGGTATACGTGCTGCCGCTGATGACTTGGGGTGTCTGGCTGCTGTGGCGACGTTCGCAGCGCATAGATCCTGATTTCCGCTAGCAAACGCATCCGGGAGTTCATGATGGTCTTCACTACGAAATGGTTGCGAATCCTGGTCATCGCGACAGGCCTTTCGATGGCCACTGCCGCATCGGCCGCGCCACCGCCGGACTTCGATGCGCACGTAGACAAGGCAATCCGCGATCACGGCGTGCCCGGCATGGCGATCGCAATCGTGGAGCAGGGCAAGATCGTGCATGCCAAGGGTTATGGCGTGCGCAGGTTGGGTGGAACCGAAGCCGTCGATGCCGACACTCTCTTCCCCACCGGTTCCACCGGTAAGGCCTTTACTGCCGCAGCGCTGGCGATCCTGGTGGACGAAGGCAAGTTGGGCTGGGACGACAAAGTCATCGACCACTTGCCCGATTTCCGCATGTACGACGCCTGGGTGACGCGCGAGATGACCGTTCGCGACCTACTGGTCCATCGCAGCGGTCTGGGGCTAGGGGCGGGCGATCTGCTTTTCATTCCGCGCAGCTCGCGCAGCCGCGCCGATATCGTTCGCGCGCTGCGAAATCTGAAGCCGGCAACGAGCTTCCGCAGCAACTATGCGTACGACAACATCTTGTACATCTTCGTTGGAGAAGTGATCGCCGCAGTCAGCGGACAGGATTGGGAAAGCTTCATGCGCGAGCGCGTGTTCAAGCCGGCGGGAATGACCAGTTCTGTCAGCGATGAGAAGGACCGTTTCGCCAATCCGAACCGGGTGCAGCCGCATGCGCGACTCGATCCGCGCGTGCGCGGGTTGGGTCCACAACAGGTGCTGCCCGAGCGCGAAGGTTTGGGTCAGGTAGGGGCGCCGGCGGGCGGCTTGTCATCCAGCGCCAACGATCTGGCCCACTGGCTGCAGATACAGCTGGCGCATGGCGCATTGCCTGGCGGCGACGGCAAGCGCCTTTACAGCGAAGCCTCCGCACAAGAGATGTGGACGCCGCAAGTACCGGTGCCGATCAATACCTACCCGGCGCCGATCAGCGACATCACGCCGCAGTTCTCCAGCTACGCATTGGGTTGGAACGTGCAGGATTATCGTGGCGTCAAAGTAATTCAGCATGGCGGCGCAGTCTTCGGAGTTCTGACTTTCATCGTGCTGGTGCCTGAGCGGAACCTGGGAATTTCGCTGCAAATCAATTCCGAAGATGTAGGTGTGATGCGCGGTTTGGGCTACGAACTGCTGGACCATTATCTGGGTTTCGAGCCGCGCGATTGGGTGGCGGCCTTCGACACTTGGTACAAGCAGCGTCTCGAGGGGGGGCTGGCGGCGCTGCAGGCCAGCGGAAAGAGCGCCCGCAAGGCGTCGCGTCCTTCTTTACCAGCATCGAACTACGCGGGTCGCTATGCCGATGCTTGGTATGGACCGATCGATATCACAGAGCGTGCAGGCAAATTGCGCATCGATTTCAAGCAGACGCCGAACATGGCCGGAACGCTCAGCCATTGGCAGTACGACACCTTTCGCACCGAATGGGACGACCGTTCGATCGAGCCCGCTCATGTCACTTTTGCGCTGGATGCCGAAGGTAAGGTCGCACGCATAAGCCTGAAGCCGGTTTCACCGCTGGCCGATTTCAGCTACGACTATCAGGACCTGATGTTCACTCCCTCAGACGATAGGCGGGCTGTTGCGCCTTAGCTGTGAACATCGTGCTGGGAACGTTTCCCAGATACTTCTTGGCTATACGTCGAGGTAGCGAGCTGTGCCGGGGAGCGGAGATCAGCGCGACAATCGGATCACGTTTGCCCCAAGCGCCGGGAAAGCTTGGCCGCGTACAGCGCCGCGCCATAGTGCGGCTCGTGTATCGGAGATCGCAGTTCGAATGCCGGGCAGGCACGATGCAGCGCTTCCTTGAATGGGGTCAGCAGCAGTTCGCCGGCGCTGAACACGCCGCCCGAGTAGGAAAGCGGAATCGTTTCGTCGGCGCCGAAGTCCAGCGCCCGGCGCAGGGAATCGGCGATCTGGGCCAGCTCGTCTCCGGCCTGCGTGTAGATGTGCATCGCATTCGTGTCGCCGAGGTGCGCTGCCTTGGCCACCAGCAGGGAAAGCTTGGCGAAGTCGCCGCGGCTCAGAGCCTGCTCGCCGTATACGCGGGCGCAGATATCCAGATCGTTGCCCAGACCGAGTGCTTCGTTGAACACCGCATGCAACGGCCCTTTCGGCAGACGACCATCGCTCATGCGCGAATAGATGTTGAGACCCTGAGCGGCGATCCAGTACGCCGAGCCCTCATCCGAGAATGCCTCACCCCATCCGCCCGCGCGCGCGGCATTGCCCTGACGCTGCCCGTAGCCGATGGAGCCGGTGCCAGCGACGATGTTGATGCCATCCGCACAAGCCAGCGATCCTGCCCATCCGCAGACCATGTCGTTGTCGCAGGCGTAGCGGTCGTGGCCTAGGAGCTCGCGCGGAATGGCCTGCAGTTTCGCCGTCGCGTCGCTGTCTTCGCCATAGGCGGGCAGGCCGAAGAACGCATGGCGGATGGTGTCGATTTGCACGCCGGCTTCCAGCAATACCTGGTCGATGCCGGCGTGGAGGATTTCGCGAACACCGTCCAGTCCCACCTGCGGATGATAAGTAGTCCCGTGCTGCGCCTCGGCGAGTAAACGGCCTTCCGCATCGATAAACGCGAAGCGCGTCTTGGTGCCGCCACCGTCCACGCCAAGGAAGCAATCGGATCCGCTCATGGCGTGATCGAATGAATCCTGACGCCCTGCACGACACGATTCACCGTCCCCTGCTTGTTGGGACTGTCGGGAGACAGACCCAGCGCCCGCGAGGCGTTGAAGGCGTAGATCTGCGCGACGGCCACATACGGCCACAGCAGGTCGATGTCGCTCGCTGCGGACATGCCGGGAACCAGTAGCGTGTCCGGCGCCTGCGGCTCGCGCCGATGCGCTGCGACTTCGATGATGCGTGCCGCACAGCCGTCCTGACGCAATTCGTCCAGCAAATCGTGGTCGTACTGGCGGGTGAGCGGATCGTTGGAAACGAACACCATCACCAGAGTCCTGTCGGTGATGAAGGTCTTTGGCCCGTGCCGGAAGCCCAGCGGCGAGTCGAAACAGGTGGCGACGGCGCCATTGGTAAGTTCGCCGAGTTTCAGCGCCGCTTCGCGGGCCAGGCCCTGGAACAGGCCGCTGCCCAGATAGACCACACGGTCGAAGCCGTGCAAAGCGAGCTTCTGCAGCGACAGTCGCGATTCGCCGATCACGCGCTCGGTCGCCAACGTGATCGGCCCGATCCTGTCGTCAAGCGCCTGCGCGTCGCTGAAGGCGAGCAGTGTGGCGTACAGCATGCAGCTGAAACTGGAAGTCATGGCGAAACTGGTGTCGTGCGTCTCTTCCGGCAGCAGCAGGGTCATCGATTCGCGCGCCGGAACAGTGTTGAGCGCGCCTTCCGCGTTGCAGGTCACCACCAGATGGCGCACGTCGCGGACCAGCGACTCGGCCAGCGCCACCGCCGCCAGGCTTTCGGGGCTATTGCCCGAGCGGCCGAACGACACCAGCAGCAAGGGCTGCGCGGGATCGAGATAGAGATGGGGAGCGCTGACCAGGTCGGTGGTGGGCACCGCATCCACGCGTGCGGTTAGTTGGCGGTCGAGCAGCGGCGCCAGGCACTGGCCGATGTAGGACGAAGTGCCGGCGCCGGTGAGGATGATGCGGGCGCCGGAGTTGCCGGCGACGGGCGCAACGAAGGATTGGATCCGCTCGCGCAGGGCCGAGAGCAGCTCATGCGTCTGCTGCAGCATGCGCGGCTGCTGTTCGATCTCGCGTGCGGTCCAGATCGCACCCGAAGCGAGCAGATCCGCCTCCGCTACGCCCAGGTGTTCAGTGGTCTTGTTGGTCATGGCATGCATGGTAATAGTCGTCGAGTACGGCACCGATATGCGCCATGGCCAGGGACAGCGGGTCGTTGCTGGCGGTCCCGGTACGTAGCGCGTGCAGTGCGTGGGGAAGGAACTGGCTGATCAGCGAGATCGGCGGCGGATTGGCGCGCAGGTTGTCGAACAGCCGCTGGCGCG
>Ga0307513_10000430_pt1 | contig 60744 bp, 52 predicted proteins | sample 15_EM_MG_FD_202174 | JGI IMG/M metagenome (GOLD analysis project Ga0307513, IMG submission 202174) | Populus trichocarpa ectomycorrhiza microbial communities from riparian zone in the Pacific Northwest, United States - 15_EM | ecosystem: Host-associated > Plants > Roots > Unclassified | place...
GTGAAGTAACTAAAGTGGGTAAAGTAAGAAATAATGGTGGCAACCATGATGTAAGTATCAAATGAGCAACTTGAAGGGTGACATGCGAAGAGTATCTGCCACCAAAATCACTTTGAACCCTGAAGATATTTTGAGCTTTACAATGAGTGGAGAAGGGGAATCTCGAAACGAAACCTATGAGAGTAGTGAAGATGAGTTTGAGTTTGAAGGAAGAGGTCGGGTGTTAGGAGGGTGTGACATTACCGATATTCAAGAAAATCCTGACCAAGCAGACCACGAGGATCCTGAAGGAGAGCAATTTGAAGGAAACGCTCCTGGACAGCTCGATTCCGAAGAACAAGACCAGCGAGTACATCAGCAACAACATGATCTTCCACCTGTTTCAAATTTCCAACCTTATAAACATCCTCAACCAAGACATGATCGTATACCTCATCTTCCAGCAAATCTTTCAACCCATTACGATCCCGTCCACAACCCTAATCCAAAGATACTTCGGCCATTGGAATATTTTATGCTTTTCTTCGATAATGATCAGTTTAATGAGCTTGCCTCTAATACCAATCATTATGCAACAGCAAAGGGAGCAGGGGAGGATGGTAGAAGAAGGTGGTATGCTGTTAAAGGTCCAGAGTTGATGATCTTCATTGGGATTATTATCTATATGAGGCTTTATCGATCGAGTACTGTGGCTGATTACTGGCGAAAAGATGGACTTTCACCACTTCATAAGTATATTTCTCCTTTTATTAATTAATATCTTATAAATGTTGTCTAACAGGAGAGTATATAGAATATCTCGATATATGACACGCACACGATTTGAACAATTGAAACGATTTTTTCATATATCCCAGCCACTACCCAACCTACCACGAAATCGATGGTACCAGAAACTGGAACCCCTTTCTTCAAATCTTCAGCATCGCTATCGCCTTTACTGTACTCCTGCAACTGAGGTTGCAATTGATAAGATGATGATTAGATTTGTGGGTCGTTCAGTACATACTGTCAGAATGCCAAAACAGCTTATCCCGGAAGGATATAAGGTGATAGCTCTCTGTGAGCATGGCTATACATATTCTTTTATGTATACCTCCCGAACTGATCAATTCGCGCATCACGATTTGCCCTATCAGGGTGAAGATAATCTCCGACTCAGTCCTACTCCCTGAGCTGTTTTCCATTTGGCAACTTTTCTACCTTTCCAGGATCGAAGATTCATTTTATTTTGTGATAATTATTTCACAAATGTTCCCCTCTTTCAAGCTCTCCGCAATTTCCAAATTGCTGCATGTGGTACTGTTAGGCCAAATTCAGCTGAATATCCACGAGCCTTCAAAATTGACAAAAAAAAAGTTCTCTTACCATGGGGAACTGTCTCTGTGATTATACCTGATAATCGTCAAGTGCTTGCCTTCCTCTGGCAAGATAAAACACTTGTTCGCTTCCTGACAACCGCTTACCATATGCGACCTAATCCAGAGAATTTTACAATACAACCACGGCGTCGACCTTACTGTCCCCGAACTCGTACTCCCTATCGTGATATGATAACCGAAGTTTGGGGTCAGCTGCCTGTACGAGAGTTAGCAGTACCAACTGCTACTGCAGATTATAATTTGTATATGGGTGGGGTTGATATAGCTGACCAGCGTCGGAGCTATTACTCTACCCAACTACAAGTTGTTCGGACTTGGATGCCAATCTTTTTTTGGCTGTTGGATACGACGATTATCAACTCCTTTCTCCTTGCGGGTCAAACTATGAGTAGTGATCGAAACCCACAATGGAGTGTGCATAGCAAATTCCGAGAACGCCTTGCTTGGGATCTTGTTGAGCAAGGCTTTCAGCAGCTCAATCCTACGCACTCTCAGCAATTGCAGTCACTCCCTCCTCCACCTACACTAAAACCTCATGGTCGATATTGTGCAGGGATCACTCCTCCAGGAAATAATTCTCAAAGTCGTGCAAAGGGCTATGTTACCAAACATACAGCTCTACCAACTATGCGAAAAGATCCTGTTCGCCATAACCTTATCCGAAATGAAACCAAAAAAGCTCCTCAGTTGTGCTTTCTTTGTCGCTTCCTATCGAAATGTTCTCCAAATACTTCACAACACGATGCCTTCATTTCAGCCCCCAATGGCCCACATGGTAGTGTGCGAAGAACACATTTTATTTGTAATTATTGTTCTATTTCTGACACTCAGATTTCTCTTTGCAAGGATTTTTGTTTTGACTTTTTTCATATCTGCAATCAATATCTATATTCCACTTGTCATATTTGAGAATTTAATATGCCCAATTTGCTCCTCCGAGCTAAATTGTTATTTGTATTTTCTGCACCAATCTCAATCGACTAAGCAATACAGACAACTTTGTTGGTACTTCTTTCTTATTTTTCATTAATTGTACTCCCATCCACTATTTTCATTCAAGAGCTGTAATGATTACCAGTAGAACGATAGAGTGCAGTGAAGAAAAATAAGAAATATTTTCCCTAACATGATTGTATATATTTCTTCAGCAGTGCCACTTCAAAGAATAACAGGATAAGTAAAGTAACACTAAGTTGGAATTTCTTCCCTATTTTCTATACACTATACTCCCATCCACTATTTTCATACAAGAGCTGTAATGATTACCAGTAGAACTATGGAGTATTGAGATAGAAAATAAGGAATAGTTCTCCGAACTTGTAGTGTTGTGTTTCTTGCTCTGCCTTCTTCGGAGATGAATTTAGGAAACGAGAATATTCCCCTTTAATACTACAGCCAACATTTTTCCGCCCACAAATACCTCTAATGACAGTCACTTCATCTAATCCTACAATTTACTATTAACCCTTCATCAGTTTCCTGCTCTCATCCACAGTATCAATAAAGCCCTATAAATATACTTGGGCACAAATTAAAGATCCAGAAAAAGTGACAAACAAAATGTATGGTTGAGACACACATATTTCAGGTCAGTTTTTCAGGATCTTTAATTTGCACCTGAGTAATTTCAATCATACAATTTTACCATACCTGACTGTTGAATCAGTGTTTGTACCCCACCAACTTTGGTTTATCTTGTGGTGTTGTGCATCGTTGCCCCTCTTGTCATAGCTGCTACCGATCATCCCATGAGTACGACGCTAAAAGTGCGTGAAATTCGGGAACAAACGAAGGGATATGTATCAATACAACGAGATACCGTAAATTCTCGTATCAGTCGGAATGGCGCTAGCGCTCATTTAAGGGAAGGTGTGGCAAGCCAGGTGTGGCAAGTATGAAAAAGGGAGTGGCGAATATAAAATTTTCTGGTAACACAAGCCGAGTGATCGTTCATGATAGCGAGGACATCAGTCCCGGTGATCGTATTCCCATCTTTCATCATGTTCCTCCTCCTCCTCCATCTCTAAATCCTTTAAATTACTATTACCGGCTGTTTCACTTTCAGATCCGCTGCCTCTCCAATCTCCCACCTCAATCGCTGAAAGTTCTTTAATATGAATTTCTATATCTCTGCTTCCGTTCACTGGAAGGGACATGCCAACAACCCGGAATGCCTTTGTAACAATATGTGACTTCTCATAACAAAACTAGGGTAAATTACAAGCAATTAGTATATAGGTAAGAACAACTGACTGCATTATTAGTAACTTACTCTCTCCCAAGCAGCGCCAACAGCCCAGGTCATAATAATTCTTCTCTTTCCAACGGCAGATTCTGTAACATCATCAAGTGCCTCCAAAGCCTGCTCCCTTATTGTTTCCAAAAGAGTATCATATCTAATTCATCCTAAATCATTTGCTTTAAAGGCCTATTGACTAATACATCGATAACCTGAATTAGGCTTGTACATCCTCCTGGTATTAGGGATGGTGTAATATCAGATTCTTTTAATAGACTCAAAACTTCAGATGTGTGATGAAACCTAGCAGCATCTAAGGCTAGGATTGCAGGCTGTAGCTTGCCGTTTGGAAGAGTTTGAAGTAAGGAAGGTCCTCCAGTCCACATCCTAGGTCCAGAACTGGCAGGATTGAGAGCAGGAATCAGAAGTTGTTGAATCCATTGAAGAGTAGTTTGAGTATTTGAATATCCTTTAGGATTAAACCAGACCACTACTCTCGGATCATACTGCTTTCTTTCCGAGTCCTCTCCATAGTAAGTTTCTTGCAATTGTAACTTATCTGTACCTTTGAAAATAATTAATGGCTTAACTCTTCCTATTCCATCAGCAAAGACTGTTAAAACAAGTGTTGCTTGTCTTTTATCCCATCCAGAGTGCAATGACTTAGCCCAGATGGTTTTGTCTCCTTTCAAAGCATAAGTTTTCCCACTTAAATACTCAAAAGGTAATGGAGTTTGATTCATATTTACAATATGAGATAAAGCATATCTTCCAATATCATAAGAATAGTCACCCAATGTTAGCTCTGAGTTGCGCCTATTAAACTGAAGCTAGTTGATAATTAACCGCCTAGAGTTTTCTGGAATTTGTTGGGCTTTGTTGGTCATAGCTCTGAGTGAGATACCCCATCTTGTAAGAAATCTGGTAAACCATTCTCGAGAAAAGCGAAACTGTTCAGGGTCCAACTCTGGATAGGTCTCCTTGAACTGCAACTTGCTTGCTAAACAAAACCACACAAGGCGTACTATTCCACCTTCTGTCCTGGGCTGACAGAATTTCTCATAGAGCCATTGTTCCAGTTCCGGGTAAAAGCAGTTACCAGTAGGCTTCGCTCCCCTTCCAGAAGAATTGGTATTTAGAATACTTTCTTCCTTTCTCCCCCAGTCTGATATGGTGCTTATCAGTATCTGGAATTGATTCTATTAGCAAAAACTTTAATCTGTTGGGTATTGTATTCACTCTGAGAATCAGATTCTCACCGATCAACAGGTTTTAGTATCAACAATACTAATACTAGTCACGGCCAACCAAGCTGTCGTTTGCTACTTAATCAATATTTTACAATTATTAAAATTTATTCATACCTTATATCGTTTAGAAACCTCATTTAATGTTACTCGCCGTTGATCGTTTTCTCCTTTGGCAGCATCTGGCACTAATCCATACCTCCAATATTGCAAAACTGCTAACTTTCTCTCTCTTGGTCTACTGTGTACAGCTCTCTTAATAGGCGGGAGGAAGCTTGACTTAGAGCTGTGTTTTCGCAATTTTAAGGGAGTTGGTTTCGGCCCCGGCTTGGATTTTCGCCGAAGTGTTTTTGCGCTGGCAATAATCTCTGTGCGAATGGCCGTCCCGCTGGATGATCGATAAGGCATGATAAACCTGGATTTCAACTTTGGATATGAACTTGGGACATGAACTAGGAATACTAAATGGTAATTATTCGGTCTCTCATTCTCTGATTTTATACAAAAATACTATTTTCTTACTAACTATTGGGAATACTCTGGAATGGGGTTGCGAAGACCAGAACCTCCGTTGATGATCAAATAAAATGTGGCAAACAGCGACCGGCAGCCGGCATTGCCACACTTTCTCTTTAGCGACCACTAGTGCCATTCCGACTCATACGAGAATTTACGGTATATCATAACACCCATTCCCGCCTCTACCAAACTTTTTGGTGTGAGGCGATAATACTTGTGGCTACGGCTATCTCACCCTACCAGTGAGTTGGGTGCATTCCGTAGGCTCCTGAGCATGTGGCGTTAACTCTTGTACTTAGCAACCAATCTCCAGGCTATTTCAATGAGGGGCGGTTATCAACTTACCCGACCAGTACTATCTCATCTTTGTTTGCAGGTTTATTTCTACAACTCGCTGCAGTATCCAGAGGCTTTACCATCATTCCAAGGGCTAACCGGCAGTGGCCGTCCTGTTTTCTTAGGACACTGTAGACATTCAAATAGTGAGTTAGAGTAACTCAAAAATGGATTATGAATCCCAGGATTGCTGTCACATTGTTGACAACCGACGGGATAGAACTGTAAGATACCCTAGAATTATAGGTAGATACTAGTAAAATGGGAAACATTGAGGAAGTGAAGGAAAATATCCGAGTTCTGAATTGAGGGATCTGTTCACATGGTCCTGTTGACTCTATTACATGCCCATTGAGCCACTAGGACATTTCTCGGAAACAGGTTCGCCATTAAAATACACGGTATTTCCTCGGTGCCTCCCATAAATCCCCACTCTCTCGGCTGACAACCCAGCACTACCGCTGGTAGATCAATCCCTTAACCTTTTTTCAGGCACTAGTTTTGTTCCACCCCCTAGCTCTAAAGGTTACACACGGTTGTTCATCTTTAGTTAGAGGAAGGCCAAGTTCGTTGGTTGGTTAGGTCAGCTTTTGGCCAGTGAGCCTCTTCCTCTGATAGGCCAGATTTGAAAAAAATAGCAGTATGGCCTTGTCTCTCACCGTGTGAAAAGAGGGTAAAATTCAGTACGGATGAAGGGATAAGTAAGTACTCAAGTACAATCACTTGTCATAAGTGTTTATGAGCTACTCGAGTAAGACCTGTTTAATTGTGATAGCGCCATAGGCCCGTGTCGTGAGAGGGGTGGAGGGTTGCTTTGTCAACGAAGAAACCTACCGTATGAGGAAAAACATGACAATAAAGCATCTCCTTCAATCCTTTCAACTCCAGAACAAACAAAATTACTTTATTTTTATCTGCTAACTCTGAAGGTATAGACACTCAAGGGAAAGCATCAAGGCTATAGAGATGGAGGCATAACAAGGGGCCGACACTTGAAGCAGGGGCACTTGAAAATGGTAGTTCTTATTAAGCATGTACTTTGTAAGAAATTATACAGAAGGTTTCTCCCTCTCATTGTCACTGTGGTAAGCAAGTAATTGAGAACGCGAGTGGGAGAAAGCATACATGAGTGGTGATCTATGGAAAGATTACTTGGTTATTCTTTCTATACATTTCGCTGCCTTCACCACTAGTCCAGCAAACAAGATAAGAAATGATGAAGGCCATCCATCCTAGTGCCACTCAGTACTCTATTTTCATTCTGGTTAATTTGGTCAGGGGTCAAGAACATGAGAATAGTAGAATAAAAGGAGTACAAATTAAATAACAAAAATAGAAATCAAAGGAAATAATAGTCACAGTAAGTTAGTTAATACCTTGTATAACTCCCTTTACTTCTAAAACTGTAGACATCTTCTTAGGCATTGGTTTCCTCGATTCCTCAAAAGATCGCCTCAGAAACTGTCTCTCAAAAAAATGGTACTATTTGGTTGAGTTGACAATTGTTGAAAAACAGAATGCAGTAGGGTGAATACCTGGAGACAAAAGCTAGTTTTAATATCCACAAACTGAGCATCGGAATTAAAAAGACCTATAATCACCCACCATGACTCAAAAGCACTTAAAAGCATTAAGAATAGTACATTTAATGAATTCTATATTCCTAGAAAGCTAGAAACAATACCAGCAATGCAAGTAGGGTAAGACATCCTCCAACTCATGTACTGTACCACGTATGCGGATAGCAAACATATGAGAAATGAATATTGAGGGAAACGAAACGAGATAACAGCCCAGAGGGTGGTCATCTCAATGAGAAGAAATTTTGATTTCTGGCCATTGCGACTTGCCGTTGACGGGACGAGATCCGGGTATAAAACCCGGCCGCTTTCCTTAATATACTGTCAATCGAGCTCGTTTAGTAAGTATACAGAAGCCAAAATAGACCAAAATTGCAGGTTTTTGAGCCATTATATTTCCACAGATATCCCGAAACTTGAATACGGAAATCTTTTCAAAAAATATAGCATACCAGAAGTATAGTATATATTTATTTCAGGTTTTTGTCTATAGCTTGTAGAGAGTAGTGGACACATGAACTGTGTAAGATGTATTGCAATATATCTTTCCCATACAAAAACCCTGGTCTTGGCAAGTACCTTGTGGGAAAGGACACTCCACTCCTTACTACTCTAGAAGAATTGAAGGACAAACCCCTACATTTTTTTCTGTGGGTGCCATTATAGCAAACTGTTTTTAGAGTTTTTTTCTTCTATGCCATTTCCACCTATGATGGTTGGGTAATGATAGCCCGAAAACCTGCAATTTTGGTGTGTTTTGGCCGCTGTATGTATACTTAGCAAACGACCCCAATTGAGTTCATGAGGGCGGCTTCTACGTAGGCACCGTTGAGGACGTTGGCAGTATTCCCGAGAGCCCGATACTTGATCTCAGCTAGACTGGCTGCTTTGTTAAGGATGGTTCATACACAGGCGAGCAACAATCAATTCAGCTGCGAAGTAGACGTAGCGGAAGAGATACTATTTGAATCTGAGGTTCTCAAGACTGACCGAACCGACATATTGGTTGAAGACGAGAGCAGCTTGGACATTCCAGTTCACCAACATTGAATTTTTAGCGCAGAGTTAGTTAGGAAGAACCTCGATCCTGTAGAAGACCAACACTCCAGGCGAGCGGAAGCTATCAGTAGTGCTATGAAGGAAGATGAGAGCAACTACCGAATTTCGGGCAGTTTTGGACTTGTATGGAGCGTACCGGGCCAAGCAGATCCCCCAGATGAAGGAAACTAGTATCCTGGCGGTAAGGATCAAGGAGAGAGGAAGTCTTTAGAATCCGTAAAGGATACGGCGAAGGAGATGGTGACGATCTACTTTCACACTTATCATACCATCTCTCATAAATCAGAAAAGAGGAAGCATTACACGTGCATTCCAAATGACAAGCTCCCCTTTATCTTGAACCTAGGGTCGAGAACCTCCTTAAAATAGTGTGAGACCGAATAGCTACTTGACGGTTACTAACTCTACCCCTCACTAACAAAAAATAAAGCAATAAACACTTACACAGTATCTCCTCCATACCATTTGAGGACTGGCTTAGGATCTCTGCCCTCAGCACAATAGCTCCCTCGGACAACTCCAATACCACCGTGCAACCTCGCTCCAACCCTAAGCCTACAACACGCATTACGCCTATAACTCTTGGATATAGCTATCGTTGGTGAGCCCAGGTACTGCAAAAAGCACACCAAACGGACAAAAATTCGGAGCCTCTGAAATCCCGATTTGCACCCCCACCTCTTAATTAATTAAAACAAAAGCTATATCAACAGATAGCTAAAGATCTAGAGAATCTGAAATTTGCATTTCTCCAGTGAATTCCCTTTTCTGTAGGCAGCGCTCATCAATTGGCATGGCCCGTCCTAAAAGTAGAGTTAAGCATCAGGAATTCCATTGAAAAAGATACATGTTTTGAAAATTTCCAATTTCATATGGCCACAGTCCCTCTGATATTGCACTATATGCTCCAATATTGAAATACCGGCATCACAACTAGAATACTCAGAATCACTATTTTACCGAGGATTGATTTACTTGCACAGAGGGTGGTCGAGTTCTAGTGCCCTGAAAACCGATATTTTGTGAAAGTGGCCAACAACGATGACTTCTGTCAGACACTGTATGTATGGGAGATTATTCTAGTACTAAAGGAGACGGTTTAGAAAAGGATGGAGAGGAGGACGAACAACATTTAACCTGTGTTCCTACAGAGGTCAAGGACTAGGCAGAAGTCTTTGTGAGACATATGGTATCTCGTATTAGTCATACACCCACAAAAAAGTAATAACAAGATAAATACCGCATTAACTGGTTATATTCGGAATGGCGCTAACACGAAAGATCGGCGTGTGGCGCAATTTTGAGGCCAAGCGAATATAAAAAAGAGAGCAAGCGAGAGTTAAGGTGACTGATTAATCTTGGTTAATTTCCTGTATTTGTCATAACCTGATGGCTCATTGGTTCAAAATTCAATTTACTACTCCAAGATCTCCAGTTTTGGTAGTTGTTGTCACAAGAAGGTTGGGTGGCTCCTTGACTGGGCTGAGTTTCTACAGAGCCATGTGGGTGGCAACTCGCTTTTCTATCTACTTTGGTAATAGCGACATTCCGAATATAACCAGTTAATGCGGTAGCACAATGAGCCACATCGCCCCGCTTCAGCTCTAGCACAGAACGGTTATAAGCTCCCCTAGTCCCCTCACAAACTACGGCACGATTTCTACATTCAACCAACACTTTGGATAAAATATCATGGCCCAAGCTTCATATTCTGTCAGCGTCGGTGACGGTAATGTCAACTCTGGCAACATCATAGGTGTCAACAATTTCTACAACTCCGATGAGGATACGCAAATTATGCGATGGCTCTCTCCACTAGAGCCAAATGCTAGACATCAAGGCGTGCGCACCGACCGGTTCGGGGGTGTAGGGGATTGGCTTTTGGAAACTCGCGAGTTTCGGGAGTGGAGGGGTAGTGAGGGTGGAGCTGATAAGGCTGTCTTGCTTTGCTCCGGGAATCCGGGAGTCGGCAAGACATATCTGAGGTGAGAGGCGGAATCTTTCGAAAGAAGTTAATGCCACTGACAGCCAGAAACACTAGTTCCTTAGTGATCGACAGCCTGTGCGATCGGGCGGAGGAGGAAAACATCGCCGTTGCTGGCTTGTATTGCGATTTCGTTTCCCAACAAGAGCAGACAATCAACAACATTATGGGAGCCGTTCTAAAGCAGCTAGTAGGCAGAGGAGGGATCGCGGAGGATCTACGGAAGGCGTTTCAAAAAGCGAAAAAGGAGTTTGGTGGTAGAGGGCCGCAACTTGCGGATCTGATGGGAATGTTGAGAACTGCTATTGCTCCATTACCTCGAGTTTTCATCTGTATTGACGCCTTGGACGAATGTCCACCGAGGTGCCTGCCGGACTTTCTCGAGTCTCTGAGAGATATTGTTCGGGATTGTCCTAGCACGAGAATATTCCTCACCGGGAGGCCCCATGTCAAGGAAGATGTTCAAAGATATTTCACCGGGGCGGCTGTGATACCCATCAGCCCTAACACGGATGATATCCGGAATTATGCGGAGATGAGGTTAGACAAGGATCCCGAGCCAGAGGCGATGACCGATGAGTTGCGGGCGGATATTATGAGAGTTATCCTAGAAAAGATATCTGATATGTGCGTAGGGCCATTTCGCATCCCCACTCCATTTCCACGCCATTAGTGGTGTATACTTACCAAAGGTTTCGTGTAGATTCCTCCTTGTTTCGCTCAGCATCGACGCCATTTTAGGAGAGGTGACAATTCGCCGCAGAAGAAAGAAACTTGAGGAGATGACACTTGGCGGTGGATTGAGTGATGCCTACACGGCAACCCTAACGCGACTGAAAGCGCAGAAGGGATATAAATCGGTGCTTGGGCTGAGGGTCCTGATGTGGGTGGTGTATTCGGAACGGCCATTACGAGCCCAGGAGCTCAGTCATGCCTTGGGAGTGGAGATAGGATCTACAGATCTCGATCCTGAAAGCGTTCCTGCATTGCGGACACTCGTATCATCTTGTCTGGGTCTTGTCACGGTCGAGGCGTCTTCGTCCACAGTCCGACTGGTACACTTCACTCTACAGGAGCATCTCGCGCATGAACCGACCCTATTCCACAATCCCCATTCAGCAATTGCCGAGGTTTGCTTGACATACCTCAATTTTGGATGTATCAAGAATCTTTCGCCAACCCATGACTTGGCATCCGCAGAAACCCCTCTTCTAGAATATGCTTCTATTTACTGGGGCATGCACACGAGAAGGGAGATGACGGAGAGTGTCAAAATGCTTTCACTAAAGCTTCTCGACAGATTTGATGAGCATATTTCTGCTCAACTGCAATTATTGCGGTATAATCGAGATGGCTACGATGGCCTATACTTTTATGCGAGAAGGGGGCCTACGGGATTTACAGGACTCCACGGAGTAGCATTTCTCGGGATTGCGGGGATAGTGCCTCCTGTATTGGAGATGAGGGTATGGGACGTTAATGCATACGATTGCATGGGGATGACGGCTCTCACGTGGGCAGCTGCAAGAGGGCACTTGGAGGTCGTAACGATGTTTCTAGGGCGAGAGGATGTCAATCCCGACCAAGCAGACACCGAATATGGCCAGACACCACTCTCGTGGGCGGCTAAGAAAGGGCATGAGGGAATAGTAAAGATGCTTTTGGGACGAAAAGATGTCAATCCCGACCAAGCAGACACCGAATATGGCCTGACGCCACTCTCGTGGGCGGCTAGGAATGGACATGAGGGAATAGTAAAGATGCTTTTGGGACGAAAAGATATCAATCCCAACCAGGAAGACACCGAATGGGGCGCAACGCCACTCTCGTGGGCGGCCACCAAGGGGCATGAGGGAGTAGTAAAGATTCTTCTAGGACAAGAGGACGTCAGTCCTGACCAAGCAGACACCGGATCTGGCCGGACACCACTCTCGTGGGCGGCTGAGGGGGGATATGAAGGAATAGTAAAGATGCTTTTAGAACGAGAGGACGTCGATCCGAACCGTGCAGGCATCGAATCTGGCCGGACGCCACTCTCCTGGGCGGCTGAGAACGGGCATGCGGGAATAGAAAAGATGCTTATGGAACGGAAAGATGTCTTCACCGCTATGCCGGACAACACAAACCAAACCCCACAGCCACCGGCCGTCTCCGAAGAACATAACGCAGTTGTGAGCATCCCACCGGAGCGTAGCAATGTCAATTGCGCCGCAGCAGATCGCGATAGCCCAACATCCCCCCCCACCCTCCTCTATGACTCGGGACGAGTGTGTGGTGGGGATGCAATTCCGATCTCACGATTCAAATACCGACATGAAGGACTTTAATGGCCAACCTGAACCCCTGCCAGCAACCCACCATCAACAGCCGAGATTATCAGACCTCGGGGATTCTATTCCCAGGCCCGCAGATAGCGGCCCCTCAACCCAGTCACCCTGGTGGCCCCAGTCCCTCTCCATCTGGCCTCCAGAGCTTTTGTACCCTCCCCAGAAAACTGATGCCCATCCTAACACTCAATCCATCTTCTTATTCGCCGTCGACAGACCTTTTATCATCGCCTCTCTTATTTGCCTTTTCGCTTTTCTCCTTTACATCTTTCCTTTCTCGTCACCAGATATATTCTCCCTCCGTAAACACCCGCCGAGCGAAGGATTGGCGTAGGCCAGACCCGCGTAGATTTTGATGCACATACACTTTGATAAGGTTGTTTTCTAGTTCCCGCCGGCCATTTGCTATTCATCAACTTTTGTGTTTTTCTCTCTGCCTTTCCCTACATTGGCATTCAGGCTATACCCGGTCCTATGGCGTTGTCGTCCTTGTTCATCTCTTTCATTCCTTATGTTGGCGTTTTTCTTGGGTTTTGTGTACGGTGGTGTATGGTACAGTACAATGGCCTCTCAAAAGTGTTGTCCCACTTTCTAAAACCCCACCAAAAAGTGTCTAAACACGGGTAATTAGCTAGCCCATTTCTATATAACAAAATATCCTAAAGTGATACAGAAAAATTACATAAATTCCTCCTTACAAGGATTAACTTCTCATATAATAAAAATCATAAACACTCCATATTTGCATGAGTTGCCCCTGGATTTACCTCAGCAAAGTGTGATGAAAGGTGAATCCCCACCAAAGTTAGCACCAAGTCCCCAAATTTGTATGCGGGCTTGGCATTCCATTTTAACCATCTTACAGAAATGGATACAAAACCTTGTGAAAATTAATGAATATATTATAAAATAAATAAAAATCAGAAACAGATCCTCCTTTTAAATATCTCCATATAATAAATTTTTATAAATTTTCATAATTTTATTTTATCATTATTTCAGTTAATGAACATACCGACTTTGGCGGTAAAACAGGCTTTAGGACAATACTTTTGAATGATAAGTTTACGACCCGTTACGACAATTAGGCAGAAATAGATAGTGCTTATAACCTAAAAGACATCCGCCCCAGGTTTCAAGCAGTTGGTTTATCCCCTTCATATGATTTCCCCCACCACCATCCAGGTGTCCCCAGTGGTCCTCTTTACGAACTATCATACTCCGATCCCAGTTCTGCTACCGTAAGAACTCGAATAATTGGACCTGAGGCAAAGACGTCCGAAATTCTCTCTCCAGGATAGGGGGGCGAGCGCACAGCGAAAACTGACCCCCTCAGCCCCTGCTTGAGACAAAATAAAAAGAAAAAAGAACCAGACCTTACCAGCAAAGGCAACTCCAACGTCCTAGCCTCAGGTTCAATTATTCGAGTTCTTACGGTACATGCCATGAGGGGGAGTCCCAAATCATTGAATTACAACCCTAACCCTACCCCACCAAATGTCCGGTAAATGGTCTAGTGGTATCAACACAAACCATCTCCTCTCCATCTCTGGCGATTGAAATCTCAACACCACGAGAAATCATCATCACTTTTCCCCACCGACCTCTCTTCTCCCACGATGGCTACTGCCTAGGAGTTGACGTTAAGCCACCTTTCCTCCTCTTCTGAGGCCTGTCGGCCTCCCCTCCTTGGGGTTCTTGTTCCCGTTCATGGTTGACATGCTCATGATGTTCGGTTCTCCCCCCTACCTCGCACTTGCTTTACACCTCGCTTAGAATTTTGCACGGTCGGAAAGCTTCTCGCTTTGTTCACAGTCGGCGTTACGGTGTCGGACTCTCGGTCAAAGTAGGCCTCAGCTTGCTGGGCTTGTACCTCTGATGGGGAAAGCCTTGGTTAGTAACATCTCGGTCCCTCCTCAGTTTTGTCGTCGTCCCAAACACCCTTGCTATGGCCTGTTTGTCGGTTGTGGCTAGCCCGTTCGCGATCCTTCCTTCCTCCTCCTCCCGGTTATGTCCGCTTGCACTGTTACTGCTACAGGAGCTGGCATCTTACTGCCTCATCATCCTCCCCGATCTTCAGTGCCCTCCTCGGTGACGCCCAGTCATGGTATCGCACTACCTCTGTGCCTAGTGTCCAACACCTGGATCGATGTAATGCCCGGCCCGACTGTATGGTCATCTTTGCCGGCCCACAAGTCCAGTGGTTTTCTCATGACGCGACGGTCACCTATCCTCCATGCCACCGCGGTGGTTTTCATTTTTGTTTCTTTTGTTTAGGGGAGCCTGTGGAAGGGTTTGAGTCTCTCTCCTGTACATCTCTATAAATTGTTTCCTTACGTGTCTGAGGTATTATTGTCTTAGGTGCTAGGCGAGGGGGATTTTTCCTATGGATTCAGGGTGTTTGATTTTTTCCATGAAGAGGTGAAGCGGGCCGTTGTTGGATTTAAGGTTTTCTTTATGCCATAACTGGCGCTGCATGCGAGTTCTTGTACCATAAACAATGAATACATGATAATATTATATAAAAAAAAAATAAAAAAATAAAAAAAAGGTCTAGTGGTATCAACACTGGCGAGGGCGGCGTTGTTGCGGTGCTGACTAGCTAAAAACACGATAATCCAGCGCAGGAAGCGCTGAGTTATCCAACACCCGCAGTGGGTGTCGTAGGGTACAATGCTGGGACAGATCATAAAGGATCGGGAGGTTCTAAAAGAGGAGCCTTAGGAATAACACCCCCAATGCGGATATCGTGGTCGCAGTTGCCGATACAACTATATAAGCCCTTTCGCATACTCGTACTAGCTGCCGGTATAATACCAACTAGGACCAGTCATAAAAGAATTCCTTCGATTCGGCAGTGTTGAGCAGTTAATCTGTACCTGATATGTTCACAAAAAACCCCATACCAATGGGTTTCTAAGAAGCCCAACCGACCACGCCCACCAGGCCAGGTGAACCCTCCTCCACTTATTAGGGATCTTGTCCAATAAAGCCTTCCCCGTGTGAGATTTCATGACTGCTCTCTCCGAATGGAGACCCAGTGCTTATTTAACGCGCCCCCACCATACATGCCATCATACCATTGAATACTTAGCACATGCCAGTTAGATAAGCTACATGTAGTAAGATACCCAGAGCAAGAAAAGGTAAGGCAGTCGCAACATATACAAAATTTCGCAAAAATCTTTTGTTTGGGCATTCAGATATCCACTCTCATCTCATGTAGCAGACCCGCCCATATTAACCCAGTGAAATGGTAATACAGAATCCCCTTGCCCACATTTTCTACACTCTCCGATACCGGTTGGTTAAAACAAGACATAACTACACCCATAATATCACGAGAGCCGGTTCAGGTAGCAAGAGAGAGGCTTTCCAGGGGAATTCCAGAGACCACAGTGTGGCGCTCACTATCATCCTCCTCTTCCGCCTTTACAGATACGATACTATAAGCGGAATGCTTCCATCTTGTACGAATATTAAGAGCAAGCTTTTTTAGGGGCGTGATAAATTTCAACGGTTTTGAGATTTTAGGATATAAGGAGCAAATCCAAGACACTTAATACACCTTCCATGTGAATAGTGATCAGAGATTCTTCAATTTTTATCTGGTCAAAAGAGAGGCAAAATCCAGGATTGATTATAGCGCTACATTATTAAAGGATGTACGCACCAGTATCATAAAAGGGAGTCCTTTGCTAGGTATGATGTGATAGACTACCGGTATCGCGATTTCTGGGGTTTGCTCAGCTAGGAAGGATTCACCACTTGTTGACTCCTTCCTGGGGTTTCAACCGGGCAAAGATATATCGATGGACATTGATCCATCCACTACTTGCTCCCATTTTGCTATCCTAGATCCTTTTCTTTATTTTCTGTACAGTACACTTCAGGTAATATACCTATACTCTCAAGCTCACAGCATACACAATTTCGTCATTGGCGCCCCCCCCCCCCGATCTCTTGCTTCCGACCAACACCAACTAGTGGCTTTCCTGGCCGTGATAACAATAATCTCTTACAGGACACTGTCTACTGTCTCCCCATAACCAGCGCGGCTGGTCCCTATCATAGGCGCAAGCATGCGGGAATAAAGAAATTTAACGACGGTTTGACCTCTCACCAAGGAGACGTTCAATAAAGATTTTGCAAGGCCCTCTGGATTTCCAACCGGGTGTTCAATGGTTTCCCTACCCCAAGAGCGAGAAAGGAAAAGGCGCAGTGGAGCGATTAGGTACGGAGGTAGATATTCATAAGGTAAGAGAGGTTCTCTATTTATCTGCTCATGATCAGTATTGGCCCCTGGAGGTGGATTCCAAGGGGATTAATTACCCATGCCATGGTTGCTACCTTTTACCATATCTGGCCGTCCGGCCCCGTTCCAGACCCTCCATCGCTCTCCTCCTCACGGCCCTTCCTCTGCATCACCAGAAACACGACCAGAGTGGCCAATATAACCAAGAATATCACTCCGCCCAAAACACTCCCGACAATCGCTCCAACGTTCTTTACTGAGTTGCCGTTGTCGGCGTCGGTGAAATTGAACTTGTTTGGCGAAGATCGCTGTGTCGGAATTCTAGTCGGCGCAGATGGCGTCTCCCCGGGCGATAAGTTCTCCGGAGCTAGGGACGCTGATGCCTTGAATGCTTCTAGTGATTTCTGGGGCGTCCTGAGATACATGTTAGACTCCGCGATTAGATTGTATAGATAAAGATAGAGTAGGCTAACGGATTTATAACGCCCACAAACCCCCGTTGACAGTGCCGGCCTTGCGAACAATAGAAAAAGATAGGATCCGCATGGGTGATGTTAACGGTGAACGTAGTAATCTAATCCCAACCCCCATGTTAGAACATATAATAACCGAACGCAAAAGGAGACATTTATGAACTGGCATCTCAACTATTTTTGTGTCCAATGGGAGCGGTCTGAATCCTGAAAAGAATCCTTGATCCGTGGTAGAATTGCTTATAGGAATGCAGGGTCTTTCAAACTTCGCCTGTACAGCCGAATGATTCTATATTGCCAATCTGTAAGCCTCACTGCCACCATGTCACAGTCACGATAACAAACTCCAAGAGAGAGAACAAATACCTACCAGTGGGTAGAACTGGAACTGAACCTGATCTCCGACATTCGCGTAGACCACCTCAGGGCTAAATTTTAGAGCCAATTCCTCCCCTTCCCTTCCCACAGAGACCACAAGCACCCGCTGCGCACTCGTAAATAGGGATAAGAAAAGAACGACGTCGAGTACGAGTGCTATCGCATGAACGATCATAGCCAGCATCCGATGATAGCCCCGCCCGCCAAGCCCGAAATAGCTAAACACGCGGAGCATACAGAGGTATTTGTACCGAATTCTTTGCAGCCGAAAAAGCGAACCTCCCAAAAGTGTCCCATGGAGGGGTTGGGGTAGGGGGAGGGAAGGGAGGTAGAAACCAGTTTGACATCTGCGCTCGCTATGTATTGCTTGACTTGGTAGAAAAGGGAAAGAAAGATATAAAAATATAACGCTGCGGAAGCGTGTGCAACGGTAAAAATCCCCAGAAGAGGGTTTGACGTTTCATGATGGTTTCCAGGGGCGTTTTGGAGTCGCGAATATGTGCCCAACGTGGAATACATGTTCGAGAAGCGATCTATCGAGAGTCTTGGTTTGCTGGATTCGGAGAAATACAGATAGTGCCATATTTAAGCGATGGTCCGATCCCGCTCGCATGAGTACTCGAGTACTGTACTCGCAGCAAATCCCCTTACCCACCCCGGTTTCAACGCTATTCCAGCTAGAGCAAGGTACCGAGCTGTTGCCGGGGCCAATGATTTCCTCCTCCCTCTCCTCGCCTGCGCTCGAGTATTGGAGGATAAGCAAACAACGGTGCAGCGACAGAGTGAGCGAAACAGAATAGGACGCAGACGATGTGAATCGACTGGAGGGAAGGTGCAACTACAAACTTCGTCCTCTTGCTCCACGCTTCCCGTAAACTAATGACAGAGAGGGGAGTATACCAGAATACGAAACACTAGAAAATCATCTTTTATCTTTCCACACCCGAGTAGGTCACCACATATATCCTTTTTCCTCTTTCCTTGCTTACTCCTATGACAACAGAGGGGGGGCATATTTATAGAAACTCCTCTGCAAATCATTCCAGCTCCAGAACAAAAGAAACAGCCCCCAACATTCCTCTAACTTCCACCATCAACCACAACTCACTGCCCCCTCCATCAAGCCCAACACCTGAGGTCCGAGGAAGAGTTTCGGGCATGTCTGTTCCACACAGAGTCTAGTAGATCCCGCTAGCACCAGAACAGCAGCGGGTAAGAAGTTCCCGAATGCACGGATTCGTAAAATATATGGTAGAAAATCCGGGCTTATCGGAGCAACCATTTTGGTACAAACTCAGGCCCGAGAACAGGGGAGGTATGTTTTGTGCTTGTACCGCACACACAGATTTTTTACTTTTTTTACTTCTTTAATCCTAGTTTTCCCGTACCTCTTGTCCGGGACATGCACGAGTCCGTTCCGGCACCCCCATACACGGACACTCGAGCAATACTCGAGTGCCAGACACCGGGAACCGACCCTGTTACCCCCTCGAGCTCGGTTGTTCATGAGGAAAAGTGGCGCCTTGGCATATATTTGCACGTTGGGCTCACTTTTTCGAATTGCGCTCAAAAAACACCGCTCTCAACCCACTCCACCCTACCGGCAAGTGGGGGTTTGCAGCATCAGAGGAGGGCCAATCTTAAGCAGTTCTATCAGAGTTTTCGGAGGAAAACTTTGCAGTTGCTGAATTTGGTCGTGACGAGGGTCGATTTCAAACGCCCAGAACGAGTAGCTCCTAGGTGGCTTGTGGCCGGGATGGGTCCCGCCTTCCCAGGATGCCTAATGCAACAGCGCGAACGTCTGCCAAGCTAGTCGCTACCTTCCCGTCTCTCCCCTACTGTCTTGGACCATCATACAGCAGTAACAAAATCGCAGTGAGACCGACGCTAGCGCTTGGTAACACGAATAACTTCGCACAGGAAGTCCTAGACTCGACCCCGTATTGTACTCGAGTATCGCATTGTATTGTAGGACAAGAGCTCACCCTGCGGGACGGAAACAAGCATCGCCATGGCTACCAACACTATAGGTTTCCGGCACGACAATTATCACGGGATTCGTAGGATCGATGACAGGGGCGATAGGGGACAACTCTGGGGCTGGCTCACTACACCTTACTCATCCGGATCTGGAACCCCAGAAGAAATAGCGGTAGATCGCTTTTCCCTAAACTATCGGAGGTTCCCAGAAGTATTAAATGATTACAAACTTCAAGAAACTCAAAGGTACGGGGTCAGTTTCCTTGGACATGCGAGCGAAGGGGAAATACCTTAATCTGGTCTGAAATAAACGGACACACTTCCTCTAACTAAGGGAATATATCTTTCAACGTTCCCATTTCACGTTAGCTCCGTGTGATATAGCCCTCCAAACCTAGGCCACAGGACAGCAGGTGTTCGTAGAGCACAACCCCCGGTTAGGAAAGTCTAGAACCACCACAACTGCAAGCACAGAGATCCGCCAGGTATAGGGGACTCTCGAGAAAATCCCCAAGCTTCCGGTGCCGTTCTAGGATCAGGTTTAATACACTCTACCTCAAGTATCATAGCCAACGGGTACCAAAATTGTATTTTAGCAACTGCTGCTCAAAACACTTAGGAATACAGAAAAAAAGAAGAATAAAATCAAACTCACTAAACCGGTAAACAGCACTCTTAGAGGGGGAAATGCTGTCAAAATGCGCAGCTTGCTGCGCCGTTCATAGTTCATTCGTGGCTGCGATGGGCTTCCAGATTATAAAGAGGTAAAATAATGGAACAGCTATTTTGATTTATGTGATAAATCCACTTTCCATACACAATCTCTATTCCACTGGTTTATGCCTCTCGCATTTCAATCTCCTGGTCAATCTTCCCTATATAAAAAATATCCTCTGTAGTTTGTCATCCAACATGGACTGACACCAAATTCTTTGGATTCCATACGATCAACCAATGACAAGCATACCAGGCCTACCGTGCAGTACAACCCTCTCCTAGGCACATAAGAGGCTTAACTGGGTACTGTCCCCAAGTAACCTTAAGCCAACCCTAGGATATCACAGACCGCCCGTCTAGCTAACCCTCCAAGTGTCAAATTCCAGCCCATACAGTACGCCAAAATTCCTCTCTTCAAAAATTTCAGTATCTGATGAACACAAGTGCGACTGCGAACCCTGAATATGCTGCACTTCCGTACCGCAAAAACTCTTGTAATTCGCCACCTCCGACACGCCTCCAATCCCTCAATTCTACTAACTTGCTAAAATGGGCCCGCCCTGGGCCGACGGAGACAGCGCATCGCAGGAGTTTTGCGGTACGTCATCACCAATGCGAACTTTCCGCTGCCAATTGTGCTACTATATGAGACCAGCAAGAGAAGAGCATACACGTGCCAAGGTTGTGGCTTGCCGCCACAACCCCTGAATGCTGGGAGGCTCACAACTATCATACCAGGCACTCCCAACGCAGCCTTGCGGCTCAGCACAACCCTGCGGCTCAACATAACTTTGCGGCTCAACAGAAGCTTGCGGTTCAATATTACCTCAACTTGTCAACATACAATACCCCCATAACCCGGTATCCCACAAGCACTATACTTCCCAGTCAGGAGGTCGAGCCCAGTCAGGGTGTTGGGATACGGGTTCGTGCTGCTCTTGCCTCTCGTCGCACCGCAGGGCGGCGGTTTCCAAGCCTCGGCGGTTGTACTGAGCCACAGCTTCGTGTTGGGCCGCAAGGTTTGGTTGGGCCGCAAAGTGATCTTGAGCGGTCGGCCACTCCCGAGAATACCTCCGGTCACGAGCTCTCAGGTACTCAGGAGCTGTAGGGCCTAGCTAAAACCTTGGTATCATACGAGCATTGAGCGTTCTCAACCTAAGAAGGAAAGGTCAAAGAGAGGAAACAGGAGACGACAAGAAAGGAGTGGAATGGAGGCATACTTAAGGAAGCAATATCAGGAAATCATAGGGCGGCAGGCACCAGTGGTCAAAACGTATGCATTCCGACTACAAGACTACCCAACATAGCACAGCAGAAGTATCCTGAGTATTCAGAGAGCAAGGAAATAGCAAACGAGGGCAACACCGGACCCACACCCTTCTTTCACCCACAAAATTTCCCCCAAGGAACGGTCGGCCAGCACAGCTTAGAATGGTTTCGAGTGATAAGTAGTGATGAGAGCATTTTCTGAACGAGTTGTCTGACTACGATAGGATTAATATCTCAAATCAAACCCTCAAAACAAAGACCCTGAGGTCGGATACCATAGGTTACACGCAGGAGGACTGTTGCTTAATCATGGAGTCGTCATTGGTGGCTGGTCCCATGTGTTTTTCCAAAATTCTCCTCCCTCAATTTACATATACACTCATCATGCACATACCCGCATCAGTCTTTTTTACCTTCCGTTAAACTAAAATCAATTTACCTCGCTTTACTGCGACTCTTGCTTCAGAATCCCTCTCTCTCTCTGATCCTCATCTTCTTTTTCAGCAAAGCTACATCTGGCACTTTTCCGGTACTCAATCGACCGTCCTGCAAACGCCCCATTCCGGCCACTGCTCACCTACCCCAGGTCGTTTCTCAACACCTAATTTACTACAAATAGCCTCCATATCGCTCTCTATAGTCTCAACATAGCCCAAAACAACAATAGCTAACCTAAGGAGGAGTCAGCTCCCAAGCCTAGCACCCTCGGTTACCCAAGGAGGACCTTGCTTTAACACGAAAAAGCCATGTATTAAAACGATTACAGTATATTTAATACTTTCCGATATTCCCTCACAGGTGTCATTGACAACGTTTTTTTTAAGTTTGGCCATTTTCGGATAGCGGTGGAATCACCATACATGATTCGGGTTTATGCAATCCCTGGGGTGCACCAATGATTTATCTCCCGTCGCGACTGGAAAAGTATGCATGAGGGGGGTGCAGTGTCCAGTAGTAAACACACCCGGTTAGCCTTTGAAAGACTTGAATCAAACATGATAGAAGGGTGGAAAGGCATATCTCTACTGTCTGTAGGAACCACTCGAAGCTATTGGAACTTTACGAGATCTACCGATCATAAGGTCAATGGATCGCTTTTGAGAATACGGTTATCGGTCTTTTTTTTGTCCGCTCCGCTTTGTATTATAAGCCATGCCTAGGGGTATCAGGCGTGGAATCAAATCTTAGTCCAAAATCCATAGGGAACAGGGCAATGATTTAGCACATTGGGACAGTTATGCTTTTCTAATGTGCTTTCAGCGAAGCTTCTTTTCAATTAGAAAATTTCTAACACTCAGGGTAGTCTTCTTAGGAATAGTTGCCCCCTCGACTCTCTATCCACTGCCCGAGACTCTAGCCATTGGCTCCTTGGGGGGCATACGCACACCTCGCGGTTTGCCCTTAGCCATTACCTATATCAGTTTTACAATTCTTCTATTTTACCTTTACATTAAAGCCATGCGCACGATATCGCTATCCCGTTTGAGAGCTGTTAAGTTAGAGAGGGAGTGGGCAGGGGAGGTACTAGAAAAGAATATCCTTCCTTGGCTTGCTGGCATCTGAATACTAAGAGAGCTGTTCAGACAATCTTGCCGGGGAGCTAGGTATTCCGGTTGGGGGCTCAATGTGAGCCTCAGCCCATATAATCCGTTCCGACTCCATATCAGACCTCCTTTGAATGCACTGGTACACAATTAACTCTTAAATCCTACATAACGGTCCTCCCTGCTCCTATTCTCCTAAATCATTTGACTCAATATTATGAGTCTGACAATAAAACACATGACCGATTTCTATGTGGTAGAGAGGGGTTTTTTTCTTGAACCCTTAGATAAATTCCGCCCCATAAGTCTGCTAGAGGTTCCCGCCGGACCTACGAGGCGGTTTTCTTGCCCAACCCCCCTATAGTGAGGGCCATGTCCCCGAAAACATCAGTACAGGCGTCATTTCCCTCTCTACCGAAAGCAAACATCACCCTCTCTCTCCATCCAGCTTTCTCCATCACACAAGGCAAAAAAACGACTCCAGCTCACCCCGCCCAAATCTCTCGTCCATCAACAGCTCACCTAAAATCCCACTCAATATCCAACCGAAATCCTGTTAGAAATCAGTTAGTTCCGTTCGGCATGCTACTAATAGTTTCTTTTGCCATATGTAAGTGCGGAAGCACGGGAAATATGTTTCCGTTGATGGATGGGAAGGAGCATAGACTGTTAAAGGAACGCACGACGGGAAAAGGAGATGAAGGAAGAACGAAGAGAAGACGTTGCGCGCTACCCATCCCAGCTGCTATTTCGGTCACGTATATTTGACCATTTCGAATAAATCCCTCGGACCTCCCCCCGGCTGCCACATGCGCCCTAAGCCCTGGATTAATCTTGGCATGACGAGAGGGCAATTCAAGGCGGGAAAAACTTCAAACTCCTGCTCTCACAATTCAGCTTGGTCACGGAAAATTTAGGCACTTGAAGCTAACGGCTGCCTCTAGCTTTAGCTTTGGACAAGACTCGGTGACGAAGGCAGGGATTTAACTTATGCGGCCCTTTATAGATTCTCATTTCCCCCGCTCTTCTTGAGTAAACATCTCCCCGCCCCCAAATCCAGCCAACCTTTTAATAATGGTTGGATTACTATAGCTTAGCAAGATTCAAGAAATCATAGTGGCACCGGAATAGAGGCTTACAGTAGTTACAGTACATTCACTAGCAGTCGTTAGTGAAACAAGGGGGGAATTACTGCTTGCAGATGTTCTCCGGCTATAGCACCGACCCTGCAGACGTGTGCATATCGCCCTAAAGGCTCTCGTTAATTTTACTTCCAGGAGTAGGCTAAAGTAGCTCTATGTCCAGAACTGCATTTTTTAATAATTCCCTAATATAACAAAAAATACTATTTTTTTTCTCCCCCCCCCTCCCCCACCAATGGAATCAGGTTTTCCATCACGTTACTTCAGCTCCGCTCCCCTTCCGAATTTCGAAACCTACAGAGTGATACTACATGACCAACCTCAGATCACACAAGATCACAGGCCACTCTTTACCTATCTGCTGCAGCATCGCTTCCGCTCGCCGGTCTTGGTAAGTTAATAATAGCAATTGTGCACCTTCCTTTCCCCCTTATCTCTACCAATAACATCGCCCGTAACCCCCTCCATCAGCCCAACCACCGGACATGCACACAACTTGGATTACCCCACAATTCGTCCTACCTGATTGCCAAGTATTAGGAACCAATTGGTCCTTGCGGCGGGGGGTGGGGGGGGGAGGGGGGTCAAGTTGCACTTCGTGCCTGAAATCGCCCTTACGAATAGACCCCCCCTCCTCACTCAGGAATATAAGTGGTCGAATGAATGCTTGACAAGCTGACGCGTGCCCATAGATATGGCCGAAGACCCAACTTAGTAGATTCTCGGGGGGTTCCGCCCAGCTTTCCCCTAACAACTCACGAGATAGATAAATAAACCATCGCAGTAGAAGAAAGTTCAACCTCTCGACAACGTTATCGTCGTCGTCGTCATCATCGACACGATTTGAGTCAGCCCCCCTGCTGTTGGTGGGTAGTTATCTTGGTATCCAAAGAAATATCCACGGTGAGTTTTCTTTTGCTGACTTACTTTTTTTCTGTCGTTTCGTGTGCTGCGTTGCGTTATCTATTCTCGAGTACTTCAGGTACACAACTAAATGCCCAAGACTACCGGATAATTACCGTGTAGTGGAGTGAATTATATAGCCCTGGGGTAGGTCTATCTATTGAGTGACCGGGTTTCGGTTGAAGCAAGGCCCCTATGGGCCTTTGATGCGAAGATCGCGGGCCACGGTGTTATCACACAGCATTCAACACTTCCCCCGCGTGATAGGCTCTGCAGCGGGGTTTATCGGCCTTTCGATTCACTTGCGTAGGGGTAAGCTTTTGTGGTTGATTAAAAATGCTCAGAAAGGCCCGACTAACGATAGCGAGATAGATAACTGGCCACCTCGCGTCTCGCGTGGGGTGTGCCAGCGGACGGCCAGCGCGATTTCGCTATTTACAGACAACAAAAATAATAAAAATTGTGGCCAATAACTACGGCTGGAGATCGCTACAGTTACTTCCTCCTCCTGCCAATGGCCAACTCAAAAATATCGATTCGCGGAATAAGTTCAAATTAGATCTGCAAGCGGTGACTTTGTGCTAGAGCCTTAGGCGTTGTACAAGTAGTCAGCCAGAAAATTTAGAATAGTAAGAGGTGTCGATCGGATTGGGTAAGGTAAGCAAGGCTGTGACACCTAACATTTCGAAACAAATTTTTCTTCTGGTCAACCACCGGTACCAACAAGGTGTCGACTGCTTTTAACCCACACCTGCGCTGGACCCACCACCCTTCTTGGTAGACTACCGGTAGGTGCCCTACTACGGCACGGGGGGCCTTCAAATGATGCCCCCAGATATTGATAAGCCACCCGCCGGCGGCAACTTCTGGAACAGCTTTAGACAACCTTCTGCACGTGGAAAATTTACGAACTTCCGAATCGAAACGTGGGTGGCCTTCCGGATGTGTGACTTCTTGGTAGCGAATCTGCCGCTATAACCTTCCATCTTTAACGAAAGAGTGTAGGCATTGTTTTACCGGTACCGTACTTGTAGCTTTGTGCCAGCCAGGGTGCCCGAAGCACGGTAGATCTCGGCGCGCCGATAGTCGAATGAGAGGGAAATGTATATAAGTCATTAGTTTGGTTGAAGCTCGAATAGATATCACCAAGAGATCCTAGCCCTATGACTAAACAGGGAGGTTTCACAGATGATATCTCACCAGCCGTCTAGGTCGACCCGGCCCGTAGGCGTCACTGGCTCCTTCCGTATCTCAGTGCTGAGGGCGATAACAATTCCTAGCAAATCTTCTTCGGGTTCGATCATCTGCGGGATGCAATCAGCATGGGATTTAAAGACTAAAATCGGTAATATAAACCCCCAGACCCAGCCAGTGTCTACCCGGTTCGGATGTACACGTAGGAAGCAAAACACACTTTCCCGGTACTCCCCGCAGCAGCAGCCCTTAGCAGGGAGCTTCCACTCTACCGTACCGTAGTTCTCCTTCGGCCGAAAAGATACAAAAAAGGGGACAATACGGCACCAGTGCGAACGAATATAGCATAGAGGGCAGTTGGAGATGCTAGGAACGGGGACTAAACCCATCACTGAGTTTTCTACCCAAGAATTCAATCATTAGTTCGTCACGGTAGGCGCTCAATAGGAATATTTCGGTGCATTACCCCACTATTGGTAAGTCTCCGAAAGTTAAGTTAGCGATTCTCGAGACTGTAGAGAAAAGCCGAATAAGTCGGACGTCGCAATTGCTTCTTCAGGTCTAGCTGCTAGCTTGATTCGCACGCACAAGTACTCGTACAGTATCCGGAGCCGCAAGGCCCAAGCTAATGATTTGGGCAAGCGCAACCCATACGGTAGCTCTTTGGTCGCGCACGGCCCCTATCAACAGTGTTTTTTCCGAGACTGTTTGTCCGAGGCAAGAAGCACCCAAATATCGAGGACATAATTTTGTTTGCGGCACAGACACGCACGGACGATTACAGTAACTTTACATTTTTCTGTGTTCGCGTCCTTGCCTGGGACGGGTAAGTTTGAGCTACCGCGATACCTCCAGTCGCTCTCACATTAATTTATGATGGTAGGGAACTCCACGGTGCAGTAAGATATATGAATTCGCCGGGCAGATCAGTGGAAGCGCCTTGTCTTAGTAGTCTTGCCTGGGGCTGAGAGGATAAATGGTGGTTCATGCGGACAGTCACACGAGTGACGGATTATGATGTATAAGATCGACTCACTAGCCCCTGGGTAGTTCATCCGGGGCTGGAACGAGGGAGGGGGGACCTCCGTTCCATCGAGTGCTTCATCAGGAGACTTTCGGGAAAAAAGTGGTATGATGGACTGTTTTAGGAATTCGCTTTCACGGTGAGGAGCTGTGGTACTAGGCTAGTATTATGCAAGTAGAGAATTAGCCTTCCCTCGGGGCGTTCACAGCCGGGTCGGGGGAAGTGGATGAATGAAGGGTAGGGGGAAAAGAAGAAGAACGAGAAGGATGAGAAAGTATGTGATCGCCCCGAAGTCCGGAGTTTCTATATTTCTGGGAACAAGTATTTTGCCGGGAATGGAATGGGTTTGTTTACGGGATTCAAGATTGAGCTTGCGTTTTTCTCATGGGACGGGAGGTATTGCGTGAACAATGCGATGCTATCGCACTGGTAACTCTGCATTGAAAGGGCAGACTGCGGAACGAGCATGTGAAACAGCTTTTATAGTTCCAACTAGACTGCGATTGTATTAGCATTACCGCACTTCATTTAAAGCGTCCATGGGGATCAATTTTATGGCTGTTTTGTAGTCGGGGAAGTGATTTCTTTTTTTTTCCTGCAAGGAAAGCCGCTGCTTTATCGTTGCTTAGCGGGCCTGAGATTGATGGCGGCGATCCCCGGAGGGAAACGGTTCTCTTCCTCTTTCTCCTCGAGTATTCCCCCCTCCCCACCGCGCTTGGCATCCTTGATTCCTCTTCCTGCTAGCACCGGTGTAGGAGCCGTCCGCAAAGCACAAGATAAGGGAATGTATTGGGTAAAACCAAAACCCCGCCCCTGGGTCTTGGGTTGGAGGAGGAGAGGGCGTTGATGGTTCGGAGGGGCCGGAAGGGGGAAAGTCTTGCGGTTACTTGTCTCTCTTACTTTCTTTTTCGGCTGGAGAGAGCAAAGCATCAATGCCAATCCACAGCTGGGGTGCAAGTTAAACCTAAACCGCGTTGCTCTGACGGAAAGCGACTTACCCTCAGCATTTATTCATAAAAATTTAATACCCTACGAGGACTAGCAGGCCTTTCTTCTTCTTTTCTTTTTCCTCTTTGCAAACTAGCCCGGGTCTGGGAACCACACCACCCCTCCACGCCACGAGAGGTCAGAGGAGCACCCGAATATTGCAATGCAATTAATGTGTAAATAAGTTGGCTTAATTTCCACAATTGAACCTTGAGCTTCTTCCTCTCCGCAGATACAGTATCTAACCACCACCTCCAGCATCAGCATCGCCATCGTCACATCTTTTGCAGTACGAGTACACAAAGGCATTTCCCATTTCCTTTCCACTCTTTTGTTATAGCTTATTATACATAGCACAAGCCCACCATCGGCATTTTGAGAGTTTGTGTTGTGATGGTGGCATTAACTTAACTCGAACGGCTCTTACCTAGCGCGTTGGGCGAAGAAAAAACAAAAAAAAACAAAAGAAAGCATACACAGTCCACAATATTTGCCCTTCCCAAGTTTCAAAAGGCGCGAAAGGTGTGTTCAGCTGTCCAGCTAAGGCACTTGATTTATTTATTTCTTTGGTGAGCTTGTTCATTTTTATTTTTATTTTTCATTTTTTTGTGTATCCATTTTTCTTTTCTGGTAGGGCATTTTTCGTGGGCTGCGAGTTGGTTCAGTATTCGTATTGGTCATCCGTATGTGGTTTGGTCGGCGATCTCCCCGCCGCTTGTTCCCTTGTATGATACAGACCGAGAGAGAGAGAAGGAGAGTGGAAGGGAACTGTCGATAGGGACAGAGTTCGGAGAATTTCTTTAACCTCCTCTTCCTCTTCCTCCACTCGTTCCTCCTCCTTCCACTTCCACCTGTTTTCGTCATCCTGTTAGCGTCGCGGATAATGGTGAAGTGATAATTCCAGTTAATATTCTTCCCCTCCCTCTCTCTATCTCCCTTTCCATCTTCCCCCCTTCCTCATCTCTTCAGATTGCTTCACACATCTATCACCTCCTGCCGTACCGTGATATTGTACCACAAGTATCCCATTGCCAACAATCTGGGCTCGTTTATTTTTTGAAACCAGCCCCCGACTCTTGCTTGAACTCGTTGGTGGTTGAGGAGGATTAGCTCATTCAATCCGGAGGGCCCCCTCTGAAACGCTCTGCTTCTATCTCCTCTGATGTTCCAGCTCAGTTCAGTTTGCTTTTAATTCCATCTTCTGTTCCTGCTTGCTTGCTTGCCCGCTCCTGTGCCTGTGTTTGCCCTACTTCAATCGGAGGGCTATTGTTTCTATGGCCGGATAGAAAAGGGAGAAGACGAAGAAGGGAAAAAAAAAAGAAAACTCGAGCTAATATCTTTCGAAGGCGCCAGAGGCTTGTGGATTACGGCAATTCTACTGCCTTCGTCTAGCTTGACCCGACCGTTTCACAGCATTCGTTAACCTTGAAAAATATCTCAGCCGCATCAAGCAAGCCTGCCTACCCATCTGCCCTACCGGTACCTACCTACCCACCTACAAGTATTAATTCCTATCTACTGCCTCCTTCCTGTCTTCATTCTTTCCATCTCTCTTATATATCTTTTCCGGAGTTTGTCTCCTACCTTATCCCTAATCTTATATCAAACTATACTCCCTCTCGAGGTTTCTTTCATTCTTCCTGGTGTTATTGGTAGGAGAGAAGAAAAAGAAGAAGAAAACACAGGGAGACAGACAAAAATACAGCAATGGCGCAAAGATCTGCTCGCGCGCGAGTAAAGCTCGATAAAATATCTTCGGGCTCGGCAGCCCCTGGAGAGAGCCATGCTCGAAAGGGTACTGCTAAGCCTGGTGCTGGCGGCCTTATGACCCCATCGGCGTCGAGTGTGTCCGGGAGTTCGAGGAATAGCCTACAATATCAGTCGCCAAAGATCAGAAAGTCGAGTTTGAGGCGCTTCTTCGACTCGAACAGCGAGAAGATTCGCGAGCGCTTGGCGGTCGGAGGAGGGACTGCGAAGAAGGACGTTGGGTTTGGGCTTGGATTTGGTTTGCCGGGGGGTGGCTTGGAGGAGAAGGTTTATGTCAAGCGGTGGGAAGGCGGGGGTCGGCGCGGTGAGGTTTGGGATGCTGGGATTAAAGGGAAAAAGGTATTCTACTACGTTTTGATTACGTTTTGTCTGCTTAATAATTGGGGTTTGAGCTAATACTGAGTGATTTGTTGTGATTAGGATTTGGAGCTGTGGTTTCCGGATGGTGATACACTGGTTTATTTGACGGATAAACCTGCGTCTATTAGAAATCCGCAGGGTCTATACAAACCTCCCCCTCCCCAACCGTCTTTTAGGATCAAGTCGTCAGTTCTCAGATCGACAGAGTCACCGTTTCTTATCGCGCAGCTGGAGGGGTACTTTCGGAACAGACCTGCGACGCCTCCAAGGACAGGGCTGTCCCCAGATGCAGAGGGCTCCTCACTAAGCATGGATTATGAGTACTCTGGGTCTGGCAAATCGAATGATGAAGAAGGAATTCTACACCGACTCTACTTCCCCGCGCCGATGGGCGCGGATAAGACGGCTGTGCTCCGATACCACCTCACGACAAGGAATTTCTTTGCAATCTTGTTCGGTAAATCACTCGTGGGGATAACATTGGGGCAAACTTTGCTGGACCTTGTAGAGAGGACGGATTTGTATTTGTCCCCTCCAAACCCGTTGGCATATGATCTTGTAGACCGCGGAATACAGGAAGTTGAAGGTCCATACGGAAGTATATTAAATCCGCAAGCCGGGCACAGCTTTCATTTCCCTGGTCCTAAGGTTGGTAATGCACACACGCAAAAATTGATCATGGATTATTTGCAGAAGCGTGAGTTCGATGATGTGCGCAATTGGCCAGAGGGTGCTGCGGGGCTGTTGGTTTGGGCGGAGCGCGCGGGTGCATCTGGGGGATTTGGGTACGGGCTTGGTGGGGGCGATATTGGAATGGCGGGGATAGAGAGCATGTGGAGGGAAGGCTTCGTGCACTGTACGGGTATGCTGGCAAGGTTGGAAGGGGGTGGGGAATGGCGGGAGATATCACCTATCACCAAGGCTCTGATTGATAGAGCCTCCCTGGAGATTCAAGTTCGCGTTGCAACGGCCGATCAGAGGTTGTCGAATTTTAACTACACAGATATGTGGCCTACTACGTCTGCTGCGAGTCCACCTGCTCGGATAGCTTTCGACAAATTCCAGAAGTTCCTCGTGAAGCACTACCAGGCGCGCTTTGGCTCTTGGCCACCACAGACTCCTGATGGTCGGTTTACGCGTATGTTGTACGTCCAGCTATCGAGAGACTTTGCCGCTCTCTACGATTACCTTGTCGACCGGGATGTCTGCTGGTCTGGTCCTTCACTCATAACCTTCCTACCCCCAGGGAACAGCCGTCATAGCATTCAGCCCTCAAACAACATGAGCAGTACCCGAAAAATAGTAAAGCCCGGCTCGCCCCACTGGCGAGCGGACGATGATGACCTCCAAATGACGGATATCCTCCTAGGCTTTGACGACAGGCTCAACTATCCCCACATCCCTCATCCATTCCCGCTCGTCCCGCCAACAATGTCCCCACCGGCAAAACTAAAGCTAACCTCCAATGCCTCCTCTGCTGCGGGTCGCTTCTTCCAAGGCGCTGCTCGTCGCGGCTCTATCCCACCACACCTCCCGTCGAATTCAACCCCATTCATAAACAGTGCGACAGAAAAGGCCGCCGCGCTATCACTTTCTGAATCCACGAATATAGAGTCCCTCCTCTCCGCGTCGACCTCCAATTCTCTTGTCGATGCTTTCGCGAAACATGAAAAGAGCTTACAGCCTACTGAAGTAGACCCTCATGACGCGCGCAAGGGTCGGTGGTTGTTGATATATGGCATCTTACAAACGCTAGCTACGGTATCTGTTGATGCCCCAGGATTGCGGTGGACGGATAAAGTTGATTACTTCCTCTGCGCGAGGCTTCGCGGTACCCCACCATGGAAGGGCGGCACGGGAGCAGGCGTCGACGCGGTAGACTTTGGCGGCAATGCTTCAACCGACGAACGCAGTCATTTCAGGTCCCATTGCTGGACCGTGCCGAGAAGTTGGCGTGATGTGCCAGTGCCTCCTCCGCCCGGGACACCCGTTAGTAGCATCGCTTCCCCATTCCTACCACCCTCACCGCCACTACCGATGGGCGCCGCAGGACCACCCCGAGAACGCGAACGCGAGCGCGACGACGGGCGCGAAAGCGGGGACGATGGCGACGACGAAATGGGTGGGATGAGCGACGCGCAAGCTGAGGCTGGGAGGGTGGACAGGATCAAGAAGAAGGATTCTAAAAAGTCGTTCGTGGAGAATAAAGTGCGTTGGCAGGACGCATGGGGGACGGGTCATTAGTCTGCAGATGGGGGCTTTGTAGGATACGCACTTCATTTTCTTTTGTTCTAGGTGGGATGGGATGGGATGGGTTTGCTTCGTTCATTGCTTTACTTTTTCCTATATTTCCCATTTTTTATCTTTATCTTTTCTTTTCTACTGATTGAATACTAGGCGTTTTCTTGTTTTCCTACTTTGGCCAGATTGGTATCATACCGTTTTCCTAACCCTAACTTCCTACTCAGAAAACTTGACGGACTTTATTCTCATTTTCTCTTGCCTTTTCTTATTCTGTAAACTCGGGCTTTGGTTTTTCGTATGTCTACCGTATTTATTTATTTCCACCCTAACCTATTCTCTACTCTTAGTTTATTAGCGCTCGGCTATACCTTGCGTCTCATCATGGGTATGACTGTTAGCTATCTCAGACCCCGACGTAGAATCGGGATATTTTCCATAGGGAAATTAAAAGAACTATTGTGCCATTTCCTGAAATCTCTTTGCACGACGCCGAGATTTAAAGCGCTAGTAGGGGAATACTTGTCGGTTGGCGAATTAATTTTAGCACAGTTCATACAGTTCCCCGTTATCATGCACCTTGGCACCGCCGTGTATTCCACAAGAAGACTAGGCCGATAGCCATTCTGCACAAGCGTCGATGGGAAGGAAGCCGCGAAAGTACTAGCACGGTATGGACAACGTTCCGGAATTGAAGTCTCGGAAATTGTGTGAGCCCGGTTAAGTTGCGCCACGGGCAGCAGGAAGCTTCCCGGAAGAAGCTTAGATGATCGGACCCCGCGCTATGTACTGTACTTGTCACAGGCAATAAGTACCCGAACATTGAGGTGATCAGACGCCCTTTTGGGCAATTCTCACCAAAATTGCCCCTGTTAACTGTGTACACAGGCCTCCAATGGATGTCTTACCTCTAAAATATCCCTGAAATATCCCTGAAATATCCCTGAAATATCGCCGTTTATCCCTGTATTATCCCTGTTTTCCTTCTAAATGTTCGGGTACTTGTTGCCTGTGACAAGTAGTTGAGAATTCCCTAATTGTTTTGGAAAAGGGGGGTTGCAAACGGGGAGATCCTGAGCTCGTCCCCTATGAGAGATTGGAAATAGAAAAAAGGAATACTGGACCTTACAGGAGGGGGCAACTTCAACGATTTGGGGCTTGGTTCGACCATTGGAGCTTTTATGGCAGGGTGGATTGGTTGGAGTGGGTAGGCGGGGTTTAGCTAGGTCGTGTAGAGTATCTTGGACATCTATGCCTTTCGAGCCCTGTTGAAGCATCTTGAGCCCTGTTTAGTGTATACGCCAGGTTAGACTGGGCTTTGGGGGGTGGGTCAGGACTTAAATTACCAAGTGCAAGAACTTGAGAGTTTAGGATTTGGGCATCGGGCTTGTGGTGCTAAACAGGGGCGGATTTAGATTTGAAACTTTATAATTTAGTCGTCGTTTTGTGTCGGATGTAAAAACCTCTTATATAGGATATACCATAGAGTAAACTAGACAAGAATAGAACAGACGGGCTTGAGGACCAAGAGGCTGTGAGAGTGTTTTTTCGGCAAAGTCTAGACTCGAAATACTAATCTAATTTACAAGATAGAGTTTAGTCCAAATCCTGGCTCGCTAGATGCGATGAGAGGCAGAGTCTAGACTTGAGGAGTAATACCGATTTTGTCATGAGTCCAGATCTGGACACCGAACGGGGGCTTGGATGGTTGGGAAACAACCGTGGGTGAGAGTAGAGTTGGGGTAGGGACTTCAGGCGTAGTGCACAGGCATACGCAAGGAATTGGAAAGATAGAAGAGAAGCAATTGGTCTAAAAGGAAGGTTCTATAATAGGTTTACTTTGCCGGGGAGGGGGGGCAGGACTGCCAACCATTCTGAACTGTTGACCTTTCCATAATATGATACTACAATATATCAGCAAGCTCGGAGTGAAACGAGCATTTTAGCACTCATTCTTGTCCTCCCCCCCTCGGCAATAGAATCTGCGTGATGGAGCCAGACTCACACTAGTTCACGGCGTAAATCCCTTATAAATAGCTCCCTTCTGCATTCAGGTTCAGAGACGGATGCCGCACTCCCCGCATTTCTGGACTTGCTAGATCTAATTAATCTGGCGGTGAATTCTAGGGGATCTTATTTAGGTATCATAGCATCTCGTATTTCTAGACGGCTAAAAAAGCACCGGAAGATGAAAGTGGATTGCATGACTGGGTCTTGGGGGCTTCGGTGGTTTACGCCGGATATATCGCGCTGCTATGAAAGAGTTGATTGTACGATAGGTGGTGACTTGTCTGTTTCCCCCCTTTGGGAGGTGGAGTGTGGGAGATCCGGTTCTGTGTTGTATTGTGTGATCAGGATCACGGGGTATCACTCGCTTGTCTTGGGTTGCTGCACCGGGTGGGTCTCGTGGGTAAGGGGGGAAGCTGTGGGCTCTCTTGATGGAAGGACAGCTCTTAAGATACATCATCCTATTCATTTTTTTTCTTTTCACCTTTATTCCTTTTTCCGAAGTTAGTTACCTTTTAGTCTGAGGCTCTTTCAGATTTGTGGATGGCGGAATGGAGAGAAATATTATTTAGATTTGTCATAGTTTGGGTCTGGTACTGTACAGTGACTATTGTCCCCTGCTGTGTGCATCGGGTAATGCTTTTCCAGGTAAGTTTAGGAGGCATGAAGAGAGGCGTGCTTTGCGGATGGGGTACTGTACTGCATCATGCGATTGGGTGGTATGTTATTTGGGCGCTAGTGTGCGGTGGTTGGTGGAGATTTGTAGGTGTGTGATGTGGATCCCACGTTTGCCTCAATCCTGGTTTATGTGGGGGGGGGGGGGGGGTTATGACAAGAAATCACAAACCATCACTCGGACTGAGTTCTCCAGGGGAGCAATATCATACCTCCTGCGAGTACAGTACTTTACACGGGCGCTGCAGGTATACTGTGGACGTGAGCCCCCCCCTAGAATGACCAGGTGCGGAGACACCAGAACTGGTGCCTCGCGACCGCGGATCCCCCAGGTGGATAGAAATAATGAGAAAAAGCAATAACAAATGAAGCCTAGCAAAAGATTACAGTTGTGCCCTTAAAAAACATGTAAACTGAGTAGCAAACCTCGATGTCCATAGGCGCGGGTGGAAAGAGACAATATCTTCCAATGTGCAGTAAGCTACCTCAAGATCGAATCCGCCACATACAAACATCCTACCCACCTCCAAGCAAGCCCACCATATAAACAAATTCCCAACAACAAGTATCCCGCGCGAGGCCGCCCGGCACGGCAGGTACCATTTTTCCACAGCGCCCAGAATAATCCAGAAATCCCCGAGTTTAGGGGACGGTATTTTGCACACGGGTAGACCAGGCGTAAAAAGAAGCAACGAGAATAGGGTTGGCGGTCCCCCGTCCAGAAGGAAAAGTCAGAAGCTGAAACTCTTGATATTCGAGAGGGAAAGAAACTATCCACGGGCGGAAGTTTCCGTCATTGCGTATTCCTTTCCTTCTCTGGGCGTTCCATCTGGCATGACCGCCTAGGCTGGCTTCCGGTTTCTCACTTCTGAATTTTTGCTCATGCAGGGGGGTGCCGTGGCTCGAATGGCATGGACGAAATACCGTAAAAACTGGTTATAATTGGCCCTCACGCTAGTCGTCCGGAATTAACTCTTTAGATCAAGGCGGGGAAACGCCGCGAAAAAGCTGTCCCCCAGCCCCTCCGCTAAGATCAAGGAAAGGAAATTTACGCCCGGCCTTACCGGGGGAGGCAGCTCCAGTGTCTAGCGTGAGGGCCAATTATTCTAGTTTTTACGGTAGCGGAAGAGTCTTGGAGCTACTGCTCTAGACCCCAGTCGGCTAAGTTACGCACCTCCGCCACAAGGAAAGACCAGTATAAGATGCAGCAGGAGTAATAACAACTATCTCTGGACTCGGATATCGAAGGAATCGTCGAGAAAATCCAAATCGTTGAAAGTGCGGCGCAACTGTGCTGTCAATGACTGAAGCACAGAAAATTACCCCCCGATAGGAAGTCACCTAGCCCTGTATCCACCTATTTTTTGTCCACAACCTGGATTAACAAGCTCTTAGAACTTCCAAGGGAGACAGCCTCCTAAGTAATTCTGCATTCCTACCAGAAGTCATCTGCCAAATTATCCTCAAACCCAACAAATAACCTGGAAACACCATCTGGACAAACAACCGCCCGAGCAGAAAATGGCCCGCGGGGCATAGGGAAAGGGGGAGGAAAACTGGAAGCCCCCTATTTAAGCCAATAACTCCGAAACGATAGACCGACAAAGTTGCATTTACCGGTCGAGAGGCTAAAGAGAGGCATGACGTCGAAGGCAGTATAACATCGGTAGCCCGATATACAAATCTCAACCACCCCTAAAATTGCGGGGGAGAGAGAGAAACGGGGGAGGGCAAAAAAAGGAAATCTCCCCCGCTTATATAGAAAAACGCCCGAACCTAGCCTCAAATGAAAAAAGTGCCCCTTCCGCCTCCAAAGCTGAATTAACTCATATTGCGCAAAGAGAGAAAACAACTAGCTAGTTGGTGGTGATCCTAAATTAACACAGACTTGCACCCGGGATCCGTGGAAATTCCGGAATGGCAAATATAAGGTCAGGAGAGAGAAGCTATGGAGTATCACAAGCTATTTAAAGTTAACAGGTCAAATATATCCCTGCTTGTTCTGGTTGATAGTTCCTACCCTGTGCCTATCTCCGGCGTTACTAATATGTATTTATCTACGCTGCCGTCACGGGGTATGTGTGCCCGACCTCGCATTGGAGAAATCTACTCTGGGGTGTGGGGAATGAAAACGTGCTCTCCGAAGGGGATTATGGATTTTCAATCGGCGGCCGGGGGCTAGAATTGGTCTATTCTTACTACGGAGTGTTGCCGGTTCAGTCGCCTCCGCTCTTCTGGATTCTCTCTACATCCCACGCCCTGCCCCCAAAGACACAATATTCGTCCTACTTTATGTTCCCGCTCCTACCTGTGGGTTGTAGTATAGCGGGTCACTTGGCCGCGGAGGCCGCGGAGGCCGCGGGGGTTGAGGGAGGGAGGGGTGGGGGGTGGGTAGTATCGTGATTATAGTTCCAGGTTAGCCAGCGAGAGATTAAATGACTACTGAATACGCCGCAATAGCCTATTGGAGTGCCAGGAACATCTAAAATGGCAGCTATATTGGGAATATACGGTAGACATCCAAGCAGTCCGTAGAATCCACTATGACAAAGCAGTATCCAATAACATTCGCAGGTCGGGCACAGACTTCTATCATACATTCTCACTCAAGTTAACACTTCCTTCGTAGCTATATAAATTTAGTTCATAGCCTTATACTATCCCTTGAGGCTCAAAAGTCTACCAAGCCCCAAACATCCGATCTAGAAACCGTCACGTTCCGAACCCAAGCAAGCGAACCGAGTATCAGCTAAGCGACTATCCGCTACATGGTTGGGATTTCAAACTATGGTAAGGACACTGTGCAATCGATGCATCAATCAGAGCCTCAAATGGATTACATAAGTGCCACCAACTATCGTTGGGAATCAAGCATGTCACCCCAAACAACCCCTAAAAACCCACTCCACCGAGCTGACCGTATCAAACTCTGCCCCGCAGCCACCGAGCCCACCGACCGGCCCGGGCCTACCGATATCTAGCTCATCCCGCGGTATACACATATCCTCACTAGATTCACTGACCTCTCTTCCCCTTCGACCCCGGGGATGCTTTTGTTCACATTCGCACGCAATCGGGCGAACAGCTCTCCTCCCTATGAGTAACGGTGGAAAGCTACGTATTACCGGTTTCTTACTCTCCCGTCCCGCGAACCGCAACACTTTGAAATGCACAAACAATTTAGAAAAGACACAAATACACACGAACGAATAACTTGGCGGAAAAAACGAGAAAGAAAAATCCTCCATCCCGGCAAGTCCCGCTTTTCAGACAAATCCCATGTATGGTATCCTCCTTATCCAAGGTCAAACGCCACCGCAAAAGGGTAAAGAATGGGGGAAAAAACATTTATTTCTTTTTAACAAAGGACCTATACTCAAAAAGGAGCGGATAAAGTTGGAGGGAAGTGTAAGGCAGTAGTCGTGAAAAAAAAAGGAAAGAAAGGAGTTCTGTTTGTTTACTTCTTTGGTGGTATTCAGCATAGATCGGAGCAGGTACTTGACCGCCATGAGCGTGGCTGTTGAAGTGTAGGAAATTAACGACGGTGGGGGGGAGGAGCAGCGCCAGTAGGGGGGGCAGTGCCGGTAGCGGGAGCGCCGGGTGGAGGGGGTGCAGTTCCAGGTGGCGGACCCTGCGGAGGTGGGGCCCCCTGTTGTTGAGGTTGCTGGGGTGGTGGGGGTGGGGGTGGAGGTGAAGTCGCGCCACCGAAGGCACCACCAACGAGGCCACCAAGAGCGGAGCCAGCCACACCAGCGAGCGATTGTCCCAGTGTTTGTGGCATCGGCATGCCCATCCCCATTGGCGCGCCCATGCCCATTCCACCCATCATTCTCGTGTAGGGATTCATCGTGTTGCCCATACCGGGCATTCCCATTCCCATGCCCCCCGGCATACCTGCCATACCGGGCATCCCACCCATCCCACCCATACTAGGCATACCGGGCATACCCATCATACCGGGCATCCCACCCATACCCATACCCATACCGGGCATCCCACCCATGCCGGGCATTCCGCCCATACCAGGCGCCCCACCCATACCAGGCGCCCCACCCATACCGGGCGCTCCACCCATACCGGGCATCCCGCCCATACCGGGCATCCCACCCATGCCCCCCATACTAGGCATGCCCATGCCCATGCCCGGCATACCGAAATTTCTCTTTCTGAGTTTCCTCTTCTCGCTTGCCTCGGACCCTCTGCCGATACTAGAGCCAGAGGTCTTATCGGCATCGTCAGAGGATAGGTCACGTTTGACTTTGGCACCGTCTTGTGGGAAGTTCTCGTTGATGTTTATCGATCTCCTCTCATTCCGGGAAGCTGGTATGTCCTCGTCGTCCATATCCTCGTCATCCTCGTCGTTGCCCTTGCGGCGCTTCTTTCCGCCCATCCGGTTCATGTTGCTGCCCTTCATGCCACCGTCCATGCCGCCGTCCATGCCGCCGTCCATGCCACCCATCATGCCGCCGCTCATGCCGCCCATCATAGGATTATACCCGCCCATCATACCGCCCATCATAGGATTACTCATGCCACCGTATGGCGACATGCCCACCCCGTAAGGAGCTGGCGTCCTCATCATAGGGTTTGCCATACCCCCCATCATGGGATTCATCATGCCCGACATTCCGCCCATCATAGGGTTCATCATGCCTGTTCCACCCATCATAGGATTCATACCCGACATTCCACCACCCATCATTGGGTTTGTCATGCCACCCATCATGGGGTTCGTCATACTCGGCATTCCACCCATCATCGGGTTTGTCATGCCATATGGCGACGCCGAGTACCCGGTTGTTGCGCCGTATCCTGCGGGCGGATATCCCATGGCAGCAGTCGTGCCAGCTGCAAGACCTCCGAGGGCACCACTAAGAGCGCTACCAGTAGTCCCCCCCAGCGAAAATCGTTTGCCACTGTTATTGGTTAGTTTTCGTCTCATAGATACATATCACTACTCGGGCATCAAACTCACAGATGCTTTTCTCCCTCTATGGCCTCAGGATTTGTGTCAACGGCGACGGATGGTGGGTTACTAATTGCTTCACCCCCAGTCGGTAGAGCAGACGCTGAACTGAGTAGTACTTGTAATAGGCAGCACGTAGCTGCAGAGGACGAGAAGCGGTAGTGCATCCTTGATGTCCGCTCGCTCCTAAGAGTTCTACCTGCCTCACAACGTCAGTTCATACCCCACCACAAACAAGATAGGTTGATAACCAACCGAGGATACAGACAAAAAGAGGAAAGGAAAAAAATAAGATTGGTCAAAGTCTCGGACTCCGCAGGAAAAATAAACAAAATTATAAAAGCTTAGAAAGGAGTGTGAAAGAAGGTACTCGTGATCAACACAGAGGATCGTGAGAAACGAATGGATAGTCGAACGGAGCTTGCGCACTTTTATCTCAGCCCTCGCAGGTTAAGCAGATGTGGGTAGAACGGGGTAAGAAGTATTAAATAGAAGGGTACTTATGTTAATCTCTGGGGCTTAGCGGGGTGCATCCTGAAATAACATCAAGAAATCCAACTCGACGGTGAGAGGAAAAATCTAGACAATTGGCTCCCTAGTCCGCTTCATCAACCAGCCCACGGAGAGAGCGAGGAAGTGAGAGAGTTAGTGTGGCATCAGCAACCGCCGGTACAATACCCAGCAGAAATGCCTGAAGTGATTGCCTCTTTAACTCGAGTGGCCAGCCTGCGAATCCCCAAGAAGGGTACCGGTATGATAAGAAAACCACTCCGGAGTCCTCACACCCCCGAGATGCAATAACAGCAGACACCGTAACCCCACTAACGCATCTTGAGACGCTGTACTGTGCCCACCTCACCGGCCATTTTCACGGTGTCGAGAAGACCTCACCGAGAAATTGGTGAATTCGGTAATGCAACAGTACTTAACTTACCTGCCTGCCGAAAAGTAGTAAAAATAAAAATAAACTATTCTAACCCAGGATAATCCGAAGAATTTTAGCAAACGGCATCCTAAAGTGCTCCTCCCTCCCCCCCGGGTACCGCTGATCTTTACATCCGGAATAGGTCACTCGCCGTAGGTGCTTAGAAGGGATTCTTAAAAGTTTCGACTGGCTGTATTTTTTTTACTGAATGACTGCTGTTGAAAAAAAGCTAAAAATTAAAAATTACACAAATCAACATTTTCGCTAGGAATTTTGTGATTAAGTTGTTGGGAAAACTCGGGGTATCATACAAAATACCATTAGCGGTGTTGGAGAAGAATTTGGGAATTTTGGAACTTACACGTGGGGATGTCGTCTGCTAACTCTATCTCTTTACTGTAAGAACTGGAGTATGATATAAGGAAAATGTGCCAGGAGGTTGGAATTTCCCTTTTCTGCTACGCGGGGGGAAACACCAGAAACTCGGCCCTCAGTTGATACAAAACAAAAGGGATCTACACGGCGCCTTACTAGGAGAGGCAACTACAACGTCCTAGCATATTTTTCTTCTACCCGAGTTTTTGCCGTATTAGCTGGCTGCCTTCCTGTGCCCTACTTATCTTGTAGTCAGGCAGGATCGTTTGGCTGCAATGGTTTTTGGGAGTTCGTCGACTGCATTTGTGTACAGTAGTAGGAGCAAATGGAAATTAGGATATGTGAGCTAGTAGCAAGGGGCTGCAATGGCCGCCTATAGTAGGGAGCGACTGCCCGTCCAGGCTTGCACAGCCCAACAGTACTACGCTCCAAGGGGTACGCCAGCCCATCCCGCCCATGATTGTGGCCTACTCATGGATAGGCAGCGCGAAACTCCTCGCTCGCCTTTGCCAGCAATTCCTCCGTCAGCCCAATATTTTGTGAGAACTCCAGCAAAGTATCGGCTGGTGGAGGCATAATAGTCTTGGCGGAGGCGGGCGAGTATGGGGTTTTTATTGTATCACGTGTATCGTATTTGATTATTAATTATGTTGCCGGGGATGAGCTTGATCTTGAGTACCGTACTGTGCTCTATGTGGGTGTCCAGCAGCAACTCGGCCGCTCCAGTACTGTACAAGTCTTTTAAATGACAGATACTGTACTCGTACTCAACAGTGCTGTACCCTACGAGTGCGGGACGCAATGCTGGTAAACGGCACTTCTAACTCAAATAGTGGATTTGATCTTAGCGGATTACCTGCTCTCTTTAATCTTCAAGCGAGATTCATTGATAGACAGCTATCAACCCGGAGAACAATCAGCATGATGATTGGGCAATCGCACGCTCGTGTAACGCCAGAACCTTGTCAGCTCCCGTCTCCCCTCTCTTCACCCCTGAGAGGTTCCCTATCACTCCCAAAGAAGTCAGATTCCCGTTTCACACGATCCCTCTCTTTCTCACAACAAAGGAATTCAAATAATAGACTATAGTACAGATGTCATCAGGGCACCAGCAAGTCACCGGCAATGTCAACTCGTTCAATGTATTTACGAACCACAACAATATCGTCAACTTCAATACAGAAATAGGCCTCGAGAGGCGTCAAATTCTGCAGTGGCTATCGCCACTTGAACCACAGCAAAGACACCAAGGTGTGCGAACCAACCGACTCGATGGCATAGGAAACTGGGTAATAGAAGCCAATGAGTTCAGAAAATGGAGTGGCGCGGAAGATGGTTGTGTTGAGCCAGTATTGTTCTGTGATGGAAATCCGGGAGTAGGGAAGACATATCTGAGGTACGAAGACTTCTAATCTAGACGAAGGAATTGCAGGTGTCACTGATGATCAGCAAATAATAGCTCCCTGGTGATTGACACGCTGTGCGATCAGGCTAGGGGAAAAGAGGTTGCTGTGGTAGGGTTCTATTGCGATTTCCTCGCCCAGCAAGAACAGTCCACCACAAGTATGCTGGGCGCCATCCTCAAGCAGCTTGTCGGCAGAGGAGGAATCTCGGAGCATATACGGGAAGCTTTTCAGGAGGCGAAAAAAGAGTTTGGCGGCCGGGGTCTCCGACTTCCTGATCTCGTGGAAATTATGAAGAAGGTTGTTACAGCACTACCGCGAGTATTTATATGTATCGACGGGTTAGACGAATCCACTCCGAAGCACCGACGAGGGCTCCTCGAGTCACTACGGGAAATCATTCGGGTGTCAGCAAACACGCGACTATTCCTTACCGGGAGGCCCCATATCGGGGACGAAATTATGAAATGTTTTGGCAAAGTGGTTAGGATACCTATTAGTCCGACCCGGGATGATATTAGGAACTATCTGAAGATGAGGCTGGATAGCGATACTGATCCTGATGTAATGGACGATGAATTGCGTGCGGATATTATGAGAGTGATTCCGGAGAAGGTCTCAGAAATGTAAACAAGAATATCAAGCACATTCCCAGTACAAGTGTGAGCTATCATTCACTAACAATGATGTCTAGTTTCCTCCTCGTTTCTCTAAACATTGATGCGATCCTAAGCGAACTTACTCTCCATCAGAGAAGAAAAAAGCTGGACGAGATGACCAAAGGGGATGGCCTAGGCGGCGCTTACGCGGCAACTTTATCACGAGTTCATGCACAACCCAGAAGTAGATCAAAACTCGGGATGCAAGTTTTGATGTGGGTATCTCATTCGGAGAGGCCTTTACGTGTCGATGAGTTATGCCACGCCCTTGGGGTCGAAGAAGGATCTAGCGACTTGAATGTTCGGAACATTCCTCGAATAGAAACACTGCTAGCATGCACCCTCGGGCTTGTCACTGTTGAGAAGTCCTCGTCTACCGTCCGCCTTATTCACTACACTCTACAAGAGTACCTCTCCCATAACCCCAACCTGTTCCTTAAGCCCCACGCGATTATAGCCGAGGTCTGTTTGACATACCTCAACTTTCTCCAGGTTAAGGTCATTTCGCCTGCTCTCCACTCTGTCCCACAATCTTTGGCCTTTGTCGAATATTCTTCTCTTCACTGGGGCACACACGCCGGGCGGGAAACCACAAAGGGTGTGGAAACACTTGCATTGAAACTGCTCGATGGATACGATCAACACATATCGTCGAAGATTGTATACTTGCATGAAATGGACTTTTGGGACCGATTTCTTTGTCTAGGGGATAGTCCTGGATTTACAGGGCTCCACGGTGCCGCATGCTTTGGATGCGCGGAGATAACTGTCGCTTTATTAAAGATGAAGGAATGGGATGTGCAGGCAGCTGACCTTCATGGCAATACAGCCCTCACATGGGCGGCTAGGAGGGGACATGAGAGGGTTGTGAGGATTCTGCTGGAACGGGGTGACGTCAACCCCGATACAGCTGACAAATGGGGCCGAACATCTCTCTCATGGGCTGCCGGGTATGGCCAAGAGGGCATCGTGAGGATACTGCTGGAACGGAACGACATAGATCCCAACAGAGCTGACAAAGATGGCCGAACACCGCTCTTGTGGGCAGTGCGGAAGAAGTATGAAGGGATCGTGAAGATACTGCTGCAAAGGGACGACGTAAATCCCAACACAGCTGATAAATATGATAATACACCGCTCTTGTGGGCTGCGCAGAGTGGGCATGAGGGGATCGTGAGGACACTGCTGCAGCGGAATGACGTCAGCCCCAACATAGCTGACGAACATGGCCAAACATCGTTGTTGTGGGCTGCGCAGAATAAGTATGAGGGGATCGTGAGGATACTGTTGGAACGGAACGACATCAGCCCCGATACAGCTGGAAAATGGGGCCGAACACCGCTCTCGTGGGCTGTAGAGTCTGGGTATGAGGGCATCGTGAGGATGCTGCTGGAACGGAACGACGTCGACCCCGATACAGCCGACAAATGTGGCCGAACACCGCTCTCGTGGGCTTCAGAATCTAGGTCTGAGGGCATCGTGAGGATGCTACTGGAACGGAGCGATGTCAGCCCCGATACTGCCGACGAATATGCCCGAACACCCCTCACTTGGGCTATCTGGTATGGGCATGAGGAGATGGTGAGGCTGCTGCTGGAACGGAACGACGTCAACCCCGGTACAGTGGACAAAGGCGGCCAAACACCGCTCTTGATGGCTATTATTTATGGGAATAAGGAGACACTGGAACGGAAACGCCTCAATACCAACACAGCTGACGGAGATGGCCGAAAACCGCTCTTGTGGGCTGCATGGAAGAAGTGCGAGGGGCTCGTGAGGATGGTGCTAGAACGGAACGACGTCAACCCTGATACAGCTGACAAATGTGGCCGAACACCTCTCTCGTGGGCTGCCACGTATGGCCAAGAGGGTATCGCGAGGATACTGCTGGAACGGAATGACGTCAATCCTAACACTGTTGACAAAGATGGCCGAGCGCCGCTCTCGTTGGCTGCGGGGAAAGGGCATGAGGGGGTCGTAAGGATACTGCTGGGACGGAACGACGTCAATCCGGACAGAGCTGACAGAAATGGCCGAACACCGCTCTTGTGGGCTGTGAGGAATAGGTATGGGGGGATCGTGAGGATACTGCTTGAACGGAACGACATCAATCCCAACACAGCTGACGAACATGGTCAAACACCACTCTTGTGGGCTGCGCGGAATAAGTATGTGGGGATCGTGAGGATACTACTGGAACGAAACAACGTCAATCTTAACATAGCTGACAAATATGGCCAAACACCGCTCTCGTGGGCTGCCGAACGTGGGCATGAGGATATCGTGAGAATACTGCTGGAACGGAACGACGTAAGCCCCGACACGGCTGACATATATGGCCAAACACCGCTCTCATGGGCTGTCGAGTATGGGCGTGAGGGGGTCGTGAAGATGCTGCTGGAACGGAGCGATGTCAATCCCAACACAACTGACGAACATGGCCAAACACCGCTCTTGTGGGCTGCCGTGTCTGGGCATGAGGGGATTGTGAGGATACTGCTGGAACGGGAAGACATTAACCCCGACATAGTAGACGAAGATGGCCGAACACCGCTGTCGTGGGCGGCGCGGAAAGGGCGCGAGGGGGTTGTGAGAATGCTATTGGAACGGGGCGACGTCAGTCCCGATACAGCTGATGAATATGGCCAAACACCGTTCTTGTGGGCTGCCGAGTGTGGGCATGAGGGGGTCGTGATAATACTGCTGGAACGGGACGACGTCAGTCCCGACACAGCTGATGCATATGGTCAAACACCTCTCTTGTGGGCTGCGCGGAAAGGGAGCGAGGGGGTCGTGAGGATACTACTGGAACGGGCCGATGTCAATCCCAATACAACTGACCGAGATGGCCGAACACCGCTCTCGTGGGCTGCGCAGAATGGGTACGAGCGAATTGCAAATTTGCTGCGGGGGCGGACGGATTTCATTCCCGGATACACAGCGATTTCTCAACCAACAGAGCTCTTCTCCACCGAGCCATCCGTGCTATCTGGGCCTCCCTTCAAAAGGACCCGTAGGTCTTGACGTCTAACGATAACACCTGACTCTTCTCACCTTTATTACACATACCCCCCCAGAAATAAAACAAGCTTAACCAAACAAAATCCTAAGACTGCTATCTTTGGACAGTTCTTTGTAAGCGGAATGACGGGTCATCATGGATGTCAAACATTTGGATCATCATCCACCTAGGACTTCTCAGCATCTTGGGATCCCTCCGGTTACCTTATCTCCTCTCACTCTTATTGTCGTATTTACCGGGAGGGCGTTTAACAATTTTGTATATATCGGTGGCCCAATGGTACTTCCCTGTACTCGCCTCTATATAATGTCTCCAGTTTGTCGCATAAATGGCAGGAATGCTGTCCCCGGTGTCACTAGCCGACAGGCGGGGAGTACCCTGGAGCCTAAGGATTGCTTTAGCACTGATCAAGCCGGTTTCCGAGAGCATCAATACCCGGCTCTGAGAAAACACGTTATAGTATGATATCATGATCTAGTGGGGTCCTAGGGAGATAGGGTTTATTAGTGAAACCTAATGGAGGATAATAAGGAGGGGGCATACCCAAGCTGGGTTGGCCATTGTCGTTGCGAGTGCTCCCTAGAGCATTAAAAATTTAGAGACTAGAGTTAATCGAATGCCCCATAGGGTGCGGTACGGTAGCTTGAGGTGTAGAAAGCGTCCTAACGTTCTATAAGGCGGTCGCTTCGTTGTCGGTGGGGTAATAATAAATTTAGCTAGCATAGTGAGATGAAATATACCTAAAATTTAAAATTTAAAGGGAAAAACAGAAAAAAGGGAGATCTTCGCAATGTAAAAACTAAACTCTGTTGCCAATGCTGGCGCAGGCTCCCGAGGTATGATACTACCCGCCTATGAAACCCTAGGGGCCTGTTCTGCATGTACAAGTACAACACAGTGCCATTTTGGAAAGTCCATGGCATTTCTCGAGAGTGGCTTATAAATTAAAATACAAATATCATATATGCATAGGAAATACTTTACCAAGTGAAGCTCCCTTCCGGTACATATTTAAAAGCTCCCGGTAGGAGAGAGCAGCCGGAGTTCGCAAAGAACTATCCCACACAAGAACCAACCCCCTTTACAACTTAATGAGAGAGCACCGGGAATTTGCAACCAGCGACTCGATTCCCAACGCAGTATATAAAAGACGGTGAGGGACGGAGTGGAACAATAGAGCTGAGCGCTGGTCCTGTTGGATTGCCTCTAGGGCATGTGGTTATGTAGTTATGTAGATATGTGTGATCGTTGCGTAGTCGCGGGGTATGTAGGAGGATATTTAGTTAGTAAATACCGGTATGCGGTTAGAGGGCACGTGGTTTTGTAGAGTGCGGCCAATAGACACTTAGCGATGGGTTGTTGTTATCACATCCTATGCTGCTGGAGATAGGGTATTGGTTTCTGGCTCTGTTGATGCCGATTGCCATCCGGTATTAGGTACCGGGTATTTGGTTTTATGATGATTATTTGCCCTATGTCATTAGGCGGCATACGCGAGTCGACACTCTCGCGGGGCATAGCCTTTAGGGATTATTGAAGATCATGAGATATCATATTAGGATGGTTCCGGGTTACTTAAGGTCGCTAAGGGTCAGGATTCGCTAACCTAATGTCTCTCATTAGGGTTTGTTGGGTTTCGGGTGTTTTCCGGTGTTGCTAGACGGGGAAATATATCTCCTCGTCTGTCCTTAACTAACCGGTGGAAGGGGCAGCCAACCAGTCCGGCATTCGCCCATCTTCCGCTGCGGTTAGAGCCTATTGCGATTGCACTCTCATCCCTTTGTTCTTTTGTGTTTTTGATTTTTAGGCTCCAAGAATTTTATAAGTTAATTATCAAAGAACCAAGAGTGCAAAATATCACTCTCGTGGTGTTGGAGGAGAATTCAGGGATTTTGAAACCTATAGGTAGAGAAGTCGTTAGCTAACTCTACCTCTTTTATTAGCTGTCTCTTTAGCTGTTGAATTGATTGCCCTGCTATGTCCTACTTGTAATCATACAAGATTGTTTGGCTGTAGTGTTTATCGGTGTTTTCTGACTCTCCATTTCTGCGGTGGGGGACAGAAGAATCAAAATCGGTGCGCTGGTAGCAAATGGTTGCGGTAGGTTGTCTATCCGGCCCAGAAGAGAAGCGGGGGCAGTATCATTTCCACTGACGTACTGTACTATACTATAGCTTTTGTCGAATATGCTTCTCCTCATTGGGGGATTCTGCACAAGCTAGGCGGGAAACCGCGGAAGGTGTGAAAGCGCTTGCATTGAAACTACTAGATGGATACGATCAACACACATCATCGAGATTGTATACTTGCATGAAATGGACATTTGGGACAGACTTTTTTATTATTATCTGGGAGACAACCCTGGATTTGTAGGGCGCTACGGCGCTGCATATTTCGGATGCGCGGAAATAACAGTTGCTCTACTGAAGCTAGAGGAGTGGGATATGGAAGCAACTGATTTCCATGGTAATACAGCGCTCACGTGGGCCGCTAGGAGGGGGCGTGAGGGGTCGTGAGGATACTGTTGGAACGGGGCGGCGTCAATCTCAATACAGCCGACGAAGATGGCAGAACATCGCTCTTGTGGGAGGCTCGAAAAGGGCATGAGAGAGTTGTGAGGATACTGCCGGAACGGGACGACGTTTACCCCGGCACAGCTGAAGAACTTAGCCAAACACCGCTCTCGCTGGCTGCGCAGAATGGGCATGAGAGAATCGCAAATTTGCCGCTGAGGGAGACGGATTTCACTCCCAGATACACAGCGATTTCGCAACCAACGGAGCTCTCCTCTACTAAGCCGTCCGGGCTATCTGGGCCTCCCTTTAAAAGGACTCGCAGATCTTGATATCCAAAGATAAAACTTGACTCTTACCCCCCTGCTTCCCACACATACCCCTAAAGAATAAAACAAACTTGGCCAAACAAAATTCCAAGCCCACTACAGATAGTTCCTCGCACTAACATTGACAAGTCATCGCCGATTTCAAACATCTAGACCACCCACCTAGAACTTCCTATTATCTCATCGGGTCCCTCCAATCACCCTATCCCCTTTCTTCTTGTCGTACGTTCGGGGGGGTTAACGATTTTGTATATATCCGTGGCCTATTAGTGTTTTTCCGTACTCTTTTCATTCTATGTATGATACCGTACTTTAGTTTGTCGCACCCGTAGTAGGAATGCAGTCCACGGCATTGCTATGATGGGGGAAGTGCTCTTGAGCTTGAAGATTACTCTAAACACTGACGGGCATATATAGAGACGCCTTGGGAGACCGGCTTGACTAGCAAACTCAAGCAAGCAAAATAAAGGATGATGTAAAGCCTTAATTTGTGAAATTAACCCTCTAGATTACACAATCATTGCAGTACATTCGCCGGCAAATGCGGCCCTTTTTATTTTCTCCGTTTTTTAATCACTGACCACTAGATGATAATACTTAATCAAATAGGTTTTCGAGGCTACTGATATCCGACTCTGGGAAAACCACGGCACAGTATCGCGATCTAGCGGGGTCCTAGAAACGTAGGGTTTGTTAGTGAAAACTAATGGCGCATGCTGCGGAGGGGCGTACTGAAGGTGAATTTACAGGTGACATTGTGGGTGCTTCCGGGAGCATTAGAAATTTGAAGTTGATGGAATGCTCCGCGGGGGATGGTTTCCTCATGAGTGGGAGAGGGCCCAGAATTCCCGAGTGCGCGCGCTTCGTTGTCAGTAGGGGTGATGGAGTTCCCGTCAATGATCTGGCCGGAGCCTGGAGCAGAAGTCTCAGTGTCGCCACCGTTCACAGTGGTATTTTCACCCATAAACTTGCGCAATGCCCCTCCATTAGCGGTGCGAAGCGGACTACGACCAACCCTAGTTTCAACAGCAGCGTCGGGTCCATCGCTTTCAGCCCCGGACTCGGAAAGAGGAATGCTACCGGCGTCACTCCCCTCTTCGTCATCCTTCTCAATCCGGTAATACCCACCCTTGCGATTCCTGGCAATGATCTTGGGAGTTCTGAGACAAAAGCGGGTTTCCTTCTGATCTTCTCCGGGCTGAGAATTGGGGTCCCCAATTGAGATCGACTCGAGGCCGTCGTATTCGATGATAACTCTGTTGTCGGGGGTGAGGTCCTCGGGGGTGACGTTTTCGAGGATCCAACCGAAGAGGATTTCGAGGTGGGTGGGACGGTCTGCCATGATTTTAGTAGCTGTGGAGTGGAGGGGTTGGAGGTGTGTTTGTTTGGTCGCGGACGTGAGGAGCGAAGGTGGGGAATTGCATGTTGTGGGAATTATACATTTGTGGTTGGGACCGGTAGAGGAAGAAATTGGTAGTATAGGGTTATGGGATTTGATGCTTTGTGTAAGGTTGGGCCCTAGATTATTTCTCGGGAAAGGGTCGCAGGCATGTTCTTCATAATATGTCACTCGTACTTTGGCACCGGGGGTTTCTAAAATGTGCTGAGTTGTTGCTCACAAGGAAGCAACGCTGTACGAGTAAATTGCAAGCGCCGGACGCGGCGCCGGTGAACGGCCTTCTTTAGCCCAGACACGCGGTTTCGCACTGACACAGAGGGCTGATACTCAAGCAAAATTCACCGGTAGACAGGTGTCCGCGAGAGGACAATCGGCACACTAATTAGACCAACCAGCAACACAAAATGGTGTAACACCGGAGCCTCAACGGCTCGTGCCCCCCCTTTCCCGCCCTAAGAGGTTCGCTAGAACTCCGAGCGAAGTCGGATTCCCCTTTCACACAATCGCTCCTTTTCACTTACAAAAAAAAACAATTCAAAACATCGAGTACAGCACAGATGTCAACATCAGAGCACCAGCAGGTCACCGGCAATGTCAACTCGTTCAATGTATTTACAAACTGCAATATCGTCAACTTCGATACAGAGACAAACCACGAGAGACATCAAATTCTACAGTGGCTGTCGCCACTTGAACCACAGCAAAGACACCAAGGTGTACGAACCAGCCAACTCGATGGGATAGGAAACTGGGTAATAGAGACCAACGAGTTCAGAAGATGGAGTGGTGCGGGAGATGGTTGCGCTGAGCCAGTCGTGTTCTGTGATGGGAATCCGGGAGTGGGGAAAACTCATCTGAGGTAAGAAGACTACTCACCCAGATGAAGTAAGCGCAGGCGTCGCTGATGATCAGCAAATAATAGCTCCCTGGTGATTGATAGCCTGTGCGATCAGGCTAAAGGAAAAGACATCGCTGTGGTAGGGCTCTATTGCGATTTCCTCGCCCAGCAGGAACAGACCACCACAGGTATGTTAGGCGCCATCCTCAAGCAGCTTGTCAGCAGAGGAGCTATCCCGGAGTATATACGAGGAGCTTTTTAGGAGGCGAAAAAAGAGTTTGGCGGCCGAGGTCTCCGACTTCCGGATCTTATAGAAATTATGAAGAAGGCTGTTACAACGCTACCTCGGGTATTTATATGCATCGACGCCCTAGACGAGTCCACGCCAAAACACCGACGGGAGCTCCTCAAATCACTGCGAGAAATCGCGAGGGTGTCAGCAAACATGCGACTATTCCTTACCGGGAGGCCCCATGTCGGGGACGAAATCATGAAACGTTTTGGCAAGGTTGTTAGGATACCTATTAGTCCGACCAGAGACGATATTAGGAACTATCTCGAGATGAGGCTGGAAAGCGACACTGATCCTGATGTAATGGACGATGAATTGCGGGCCGATATTATGAGAGTGATTCCAGAGTGTAGGAACGTGGTGGTGGTGGAAGAATGACTTAGTGTATTTCCTATCTATGACCGAAGGTATATATAGAGATACATGACCGCCAAGAGCCAACAACCGGTTCTACTAACCCTACTACTCAACCCCAACACATATGAGGATAGCTACCCGTACCTACTGCTACCCTAATATCTAACACAGAGAAGGTCTCAGAAATGTGAGCAAGAATATCAAACACATTCCCAACACAAGTGTGAGCAACTATTCACTAACAATGGTATCTAGTTTCCTCCTCCTCGTTTCTCTCAACATTGATGAGATCCTGAGCGAGCTTACTCTCCGCCAGAGAAGAAAAAAGCTGGACGAGATGACCAAAGGAGATGGTCTGGGCAGTGCTTATGCGGCAACTTTATCACGAGTTCAGGCGCAGCCGAGAAGTAGATCAAAACTCGGGATGCAGGTTTTGATGTGGGTATCGCATTCGGAGCGGCCTTTACGTGCGAACGAGTTATGCCATGCCCTAGGGGTTGAAGAAGGATCTAGCGAATTGAACATTAGGAACGTTCCTCGGATCGAAACACTGCTAGCATGCACCCTCGGGCTTGTCACGGTCGAGAAGTCATCGTCTACCCTCCGGCTTGTTCACTACACTCTACAAGAGTACCTCTCCCATAACCCCAACCTGTTCATTGAGCCCCACGCGATGATTGCCGAGGTCTGTTTAACCTATCCCAACTTTCTCCAGGTTAGGGTCATTTCGCCTACACTCTGCTTTCCCCCACAATCCTTAGCCTTTGTCGAATATTCTTCTTGTCACTGGGGCACACACGCCAGGCGGGAAACCACAGAAGGTGTGAAGGCGCTTGCATTGAAACTACTCGATGGATACGATCAGCGCATCGAAGATCGTATACTCGCATGAAATGGACGCTCGGGGCCGACATGTTTGTCTGGGGGACGGCTCTAGATTTACAGGGCTCCACGGTGCCGCATACTTCGGATGCGCTGAGATAACTGTCGCTTTGCTGAAAATGAAGGAATGGGATGTGCAGGCAACTGATCTTCGCGGCAATACACCCCTCACATGGGCGGCTAGGAGGGGACATGAGAGGGTCGTGAGGATCCTGCTGGAACGGGATGACGTCAATCCGAACACAGCGAACCACTATGGCCTAACCCCGCTCTCGTGGGCAGTGCGGAAGAATCATGGGGGTATCGTGAGGATGATGCTGGAACGGAACGACGTCGACCCCGATATAGCTGACGAAAGTGGCCGAACGCCGCTCTCGCGGGCTGCCGGGGATGGCCAAGAGGGCATCGCCAGGATACTGCTGGAACGGAACGACGTCAACCCCAACACAGCTGATAAACAGTGCCGAACACCTCTCTTGTGGGCTGCCAAGTATGGTCAAGAGGGCATCGTGAGGATACTGCTGGAACGGAATGACGTCAACCCCAACACAGCTGACAAATATGGCCAAGCGCCGCTCTTGTTGGCCGCGCGGGAAGGGCATGAAGGGGTCGTAAAGATACTGCTGGAACGGAGTGATGTCAATCCCAGCAGAGTTGACGGAGATGGTCGAACACCGCTCTTGTGGGCTGCATGGAACGGGCATCAGGGAATTGCAGATTTGCTCTGGGGGCGGACGAATTTCATCCCAGATACACAGCAATTTTGCAACCAGCAGAGCTCTCCTCCACTGGGTCGTCTAAGGTGTCCGGACCCCCTTAAAAAGGACCCGCCGGTCTTGATATCCAACGACAAAACCTGACCCTCCCCGCCCTACTTACTATTCATACCCCCAGCAGTCAAACATACTTGGCCAAACAAACTCCTTAGCCCGCTGCACACGGTTCTTTACTCCCGGCTTGACAAGTCATCGCGGATATCAAACGTTTGGATCATCCACCCTGAACTTCTCATTTACTCATTGGATCCCTCCAATTACCTTATCCGCCTTCGCACTTCTTGTTGTCCCATTATCCGTGGGGGGGTAACAATCTCGTATATATACCGGTGGCCCATCTGTGCTTTGCCGTACTCGCCTCTTTATATATACTGTGCTTCATTCTGTCATGTAAATGGTGGAAATCCTACCCGCGCTGTCACTAGGGATGGGGGGAAGTATCTTGTCGTTTGGGGACTGCTTGATACGTCACGGTACATATTTAGAGCCACTTTGAGTGAGAGACCGGCTTGGCTATCGGACCTGAAAAGGTGGAGAATTGGAGAAGGATGGGAAGCTTCAATTTGTAAAATACATTTTTTAATTCAACTTAGTGCATATAAAATATCAAACTAAGAGAGCCCCCCCTCCGTAATTTAAAATTTGCCTGTGAGAGAGAGTGGATGATGTTTAGAAGGGACTATCCTACTCGAGTACACAAGAACCAGCTGCGCTTTGCGCCTGAATGGGAGCACACCGAGAGCACGCGGCCACAGACTCCATCCCCGACGCAGTGATCAATAAGCCGGAAGGAGACAACGCTGAGCATATAGGGAAGCACCAAGCCTGTTGGTGTACCTGTAGGGCATGCGGTTATGTGGTTATGCTGGTGTGCAGTTGCGCGTATATGGGGATATGCTGGTACGCATACACGGTTAAAGAGTATATGGGTTTGTGATGTGCGGTGACCAGGCACTTAGCAGTGGATTCTTGTTTTCATATCCGATGCTGTGAGGAATAGGATATTGGTTTCGGCTCTATTGATACATATTGTCATTGGGCACTATGTATCAGGTATTTGGTTTTGTGATGCTTCTTTTTATGCCCAGGCCAAGAGGCATATGAGAGCCAGAAAACTAACGAGGCACGAGCTTTAGAGATTAAGGAAGACCACGAGATGCCTGGGTGGTTTCAGATTGCTTGAGATCGCTAGGGATTCGAATTTTCTACCTTTGTGTGTTTCCTTAGAATTTGTTGAGTTTCGGGAGTTTTTACGATGTTGTAGAATTGTTGTTAGTCAGACGGAGAGATATGCCAGTCCTTAGCTACTGTAGAAGATGAAAGGAGCAGCCAACTAGTCTTCTGCACTTAGAGCTTATTGTAATTGCACTTTTTTTCCTACTTTCTCTCTCTCATAACGTATTTCACCGTGAAACCGCCCATCGCCGGGTAACCGCCCATCGCCGGGTAACCGCCCATCGCCGGGTAACCGCCCACTAAGGATACGTGGTATTACCCCACTTTAGAGTATCCGTCCATAACAACCATTATCCCAAACTATACAAGATTTTCAAAATGGGTCGAGTACGCCAGCGAGTTGATTCTTCGAGGGAAATCCTTTTTGATTTGGCATTAGAAGACTTGCCAACGGGGAAAATTGGAAGTATTAGGGCCGCTGCAGAGAGATATGGCTTGCGGAATGAAACCTTGAGAGATCGGAAGCGGGGCACTGCAAATCGAGTCCTAAGCCATGAGGACCAGCAGCACTTGACAAATGCAGAAGAAAAGGCAATTGTAGCCTGGATTGGGAGAGTGGATGACTACGGATGGCCACCAAAAATTGAGTATGTAAAGCAGATCGCTGCTGGGTTTATGAGAAGCCATGGGAAGGGGAAAATGGGGCTGGGAAAGAACTGGATAACGCGGTTTCTTGACCAGCATCCTTCTTTGGCGGCCAAATTGGCTACGAGGCTTGACAAGCAGCGTTCGTATGCCAGCAATCCGCTGGTATTACGTGACTTCTTTACCAAGGTATGTCAAGTAATAACATATCAAATACCCCTATATGTGAACTTTAAAGTTAATACTTAGGATTAGCTACGGTCTACGATTACAGCTCATAGTATTTTACCAGAAAATATCTATAATGTCGATGCAAAAGGTTTCATGATGGGCCTTACTACGAAGGTTAAAGTCATTTGCAAGCGAGAAAAAAAAAATACACGGAAAACACAGATAGGAAAAAGAGAAATGATTACCGTGATAGAGACTATATCAGCTGGAGGTAGTGTGCTTCCACCTATGATAATATACAAGGGCCAGGCACACTACAAGGGTTGGACAGCATTGGTGAAGGCAGGAGATAAAGCTTTCTTCGCAATTTCAGACAAGGGATGGACCATTCGGTCAATCGGGCTTGATTACTTGACTGAGAACTTTGAGCCGCATACATCTGAGCTGTAAGATCCTTGATATCTGAACAATGATCATTACTAAATACAGAATAGGGCTAATGGAGCTATACGTCTTCTTATCCTGGATGGGCATGACTCGCATGTCACTTGGGAATTTTTGGATTATTGTTTACAAAATGATATAATTCCCCTATGCCTACCAGCCCACTCTACCCATATCCTTCAGCCTTTAGATGTGGGACTATTTGGCCCTCTGCAACGGAATTATAGTCACTGCTTGGATGACTATACAGAGGGAGGAGAGACAGGTATTAATAAAGGGGACTTCTATCCGTCAGTCAACCATGAATTGAAAAATCTGAATTTTTTTTAATACCTTTTATCTATGCTAATATTTGACAGGCTATTGATTAAGGCAAGGAAAATGACCTATACAAAGAAGAATATTCAGAGTGCTTTTGAAGCAACTGGAATTGTTCCTGTTAATGAGCGCCGTGTTTTAAGCCCCAAAAAATCTACATTCACTTTCGAATCTCAGCAACCAGCAACGAAGCCACAGTTCCAAGTTCCCGTTACCCCTCGCCATGGTAGAAGTATACTAATCCATGGCAGGAAAACCCTCAATGCCCTTCCTAAATCTACACCAAGAAGTCAGTATAACCATGCTTTAGTTACTAAGCTGCTTAATGCTGCCGCCCGGGCTACTGCAGATAATGTTATTCTTGCAATTGAGAATGCAAACCTACGAGAAAAAGCCACCAGTGCAGCTGATAGAGCAAAAACAAAGAGCAGAAAAGAGATGTCCAAAGCGCGGGTTATCTCTGTGGAGGATGTGCTCCGGCTACGGCATGAGGTGGAGGCAAAGGATCGTGAACAAGCAGAGAGAAAGGCAAGAACAGCACAACGACGGGCTACTAAAGCTACCAAATCCGGGCCAACCAACTCTCCTACACCTAAGCGAAAGCAAAAATCTGGAAAGCAGGTTACCATTAACCTGAGCCCAGAGGTTATAGCTCTGGGAAATTTAAATTTGGGCTCAGATTCTGATCCTGAATGGATTGATAGTGGTTCAGATACCGGGTATCCTGGAGCAAGCAAGCATGTTACCCAACCACAACCACAGCGAATCACCCGCAGTCAGCTTCGAGGGACTTCTTAATTGATCTGTGATAGTGGGCCTTTGTTTTTTTTGTTTTTCCTTTATTTATTTCATGTACATTTTTGGTATTGGATTTGGTGGGGGAAAATGGGCGGCTTCCCCGTGATGGGCGGTTTCCCAGTGAAATACGTTATGGGTACCTTGATTTTTGGAAAATGTTGGAAATGTTCTACAGCATGCAGACAACAAATCAGATGTTGGGAGACATATAAAACATTAACAAATTAGGCAATTTAATTGCCCTTAACAATTTCATCAATACAATAACTGACAAGGAAACACTAACACTAACTCTTCTAACTTTTGACTGAGTGCACATCTAAGTCTACAACAACCACTCTGGCAAATTCCTCCTTTTGGTCAACTATCTGAGGGGGTTAGCCATACCAGAATTAATACAATCTACAGAGGTGCCCCTCACTCTAGGCTGTTGAGTTGACCTATTTGTACCAGGGAGCACTGTTGAGATTGAGCCAAGTGAACATCTTGAAGGGATCTCAAGTATCACATTCCCAAACTTGAATACCATGCTCTTAGATTTCTAATACATGACCATTCAAGACCATGCCTACTGGCACAGAAGAGAGTAAAGGACCTCTGCCTACTTGAATCAGATCAGTGTAGCTGACATTTTTAATCTGTTTTTGTTTTTAGCTACAGATGGAGAGCTTGATTGGGGGTTTTTTTTGGCTTCTTTTTTTATTCTCTTTATCTTTTCTTTTTTTGTTACTTCCTTTTTGCTTTGCTTCTTCCTGATTTTTCTGTTATTTTTAACTACTGCTCTCATTTATACCAGTGGTTTTAGAACTAGGCTTGTCTACTTCAAGTACTTGTTTTTCTAAAAATACTTTAAGTAATCAAATAATATATTTGACTTTACTAGATATGGGACCTAGAGTGTTAGAATTTTACCAGGCTAAAAACTGTTGTACTTCAGGTTACAGTACATTTTACATGCTCCAAATTGATTCTTAAACAGATAGAATCCCCTACAATAACCTCTATCAATCTCACCCTTCTTCAACTATTATATCAGGATCTATTAGGAAATATACTCCAAAGTGATAATTCATAATTGACATACATGGTTGAGGATTAGGAAAAAAGAAAAGAATTAGAAAATTATTCTATATAAAGGGACTGGTGGATCGAGTTCTGAGACATAGCTGGTGGTAGTATGCGAATTAGAGCCCTGCTGGGGTTAGGCCATTAGATTCAATTAATAGGAAATTTGAACTCATGGAAGACTAACCTTTGAAGTGGTTAGATCTTGCAGATTCTCAATAATTTCTTCATTGTTGCAGCTCTCAGAGTCTAACTTATTAGAGCTTAGTTCCATAGTATCTTGCATATTGTTCTGGTGGTTTCCATTCATTTTTTCCCTCTCAGGTGTACACTTGCCTCTTGTAAGAGCTTTAGTTTTCTTGCACATTGTGGCAATCTCAGCTTTTCTCTAGCCAAGTTTTCTCTGCTTATGATAAATCTTAGCCAAGTACCTTGAACTTAGAAGAAGTCCACCCCATACTTGTCTTCAGTCAGGTTTAGCTGGCTTTACCAGTTGTGTTACCCACTCTACTTCGTCCTTAGCAATAACCTTTGAGGCCTCAATGATTCTGGCTTGCCTGATATATTGGGTTATTAGGTCATAGAATAGTGTATTAGCTAAAGTTTCTAATATTTCTTGATTGCTAATCTTAATAATATTAAGTCAAGAGCTCCAAAGTTTTCTCATTAGTGTCACAAATCGTGACTAAGCAAGGCAGATTTTACATGACTCATACTTATGAGTCATAAGGTATGTTGGATCTCACACTATAACGTCACTTGACTCATAGTTCTCACATGACTACGCAATCGCAAGTTATTATTATATTATGATTGGTTGAATATTTCATGACTCACGATTGTGACGTCATATGATGTAATGACTTTCACGCATGACTCACATTACGAGACATGACTTTCACGCAGGTGACTCGTTTGGGCGCATGACTTGGTTTATGAGTTTTGATTGGTTAACGGAATGTTGTGCGATGACTCATATAAGTCATCGATGGATTTCGCGCTATGACTCACAACGAGTCATAGAGCTTTAGGTAGTGCGAGGTGATGAGTCACCAGGGATAGGGTTGTGAGAAGATGCCTATATAAGGCGCTTGGTTCCGACCAAGGGATAGGACACGAACCATCTCTCCTCCACCTCCGGCGATTGAAATCTCAACACCACGGGAAATCATCGTCACTTTCCCCCACCCACCTCTCTTCCCCCATCATGGCTACTGCCTAGGGGTTGACGTTAAGCCATCTTCCCTCCTCTCCTGGGGCAGGCATGCCCCCTCTCCTTGGGGTTCTTGTTCCCGTTCTTCGTGTTCGGTTCTCCCCCTTACCCCGCATTTGCTTTGCACCTCGCTTAGCATTTTGCACGGTCGAAAAGCTTCTCGCTTCGTTCACGGTCGGCGATATGGCGTCCGGACTCTCGGTTGAAGTAAGGCTTCGGTTCTGCCGGGCTTGTACCTCTGATGGGGAAAGCCTCGGTGAGTAACATCACGGTCCCGCTCGGTTTCGCTGTCACCCCAAAAGCCCTTGCTATGGCCCGTTAGTCGGTTGTGGCTAGCCCGCTCCCGATCCTTCCTCTACCCCCCTCCCTGTTCCGTCCGCTGGCACCGTACTGCCCCATAAGCTGGCACCTTACTGCTAAAATTCCTCCTCCGGCTGGCACCCTACTGCTCACCCCCCTCTGGCTGGCACCCTACTGCTCCCCCCCCTCCGGCTGGCACCCTACTGCTCATCGTCGTTGGCTGGCATCCCCTCTGCCCGGTGGCTCCGCTCGCCCACCTGCCTCTCTCCCTCCTGCGATTTACTCTACG
>Ga0307513_10000431_pt1 | contig 60478 bp, 66 predicted proteins | sample 15_EM_MG_FD_202174 | JGI IMG/M metagenome (GOLD analysis project Ga0307513, IMG submission 202174) | Populus trichocarpa ectomycorrhiza microbial communities from riparian zone in the Pacific Northwest, United States - 15_EM | ecosystem: Host-associated > Plants > Roots > Unclassified | place...
TCTTCGCCTCGGCCACCCCGCCGCCGCCGAAGATGCTGGACGCCTTCGCCGCGGCCTCGCCCTTCGGCGCGGCGCTGCTGGAAGGCCAGGACCCGTTCGCCGCCACCATCGTCGAAGCCAATCCCGCGCTGGCCGCCATGGCCGGCGGCGGCGAGGCCGGCGCGGTGTTCGGCGAGCTGATCGACGCCGCCTCCCGCGCCGACGCGGCCAAGCGCTTGGCCGAAGGCGACGCCGGGGTGCTGGAAGTGCGCCTGGCCCACGATCCGGCCAAGATCGCCCACCTTTACCTCGCCAAGAGCGACGGGCGCTGGGTGGCCTATCTCGTGGACGTCTCCCAGCAGAAGCAGATCGAACTGCAGCTCGCCCAGAGCCAGAAGATGCAGGCCATCGGCCAGCTGGCGGGCGGGGTGGCGCACGACTTCAACAACCTGCTGACCGCCATCTTCATGCAGCTCGACGTGCTGGCCTCGCGCCACCCGCTGGGCGACCCGTCCTATGAGGGGCTGAACGAGATCAAGCAGACCTCGGCCCGCGCGGCGGACCTGGTGCGCAAGCTGCTGGCCTTTTCGCGCAAGCAGACCGTGCAGCGCGAGACCCTGGACCTGGGCGAGCTGATCAGCGAGTTCGAAGTGCTGCTGCGCCGCGTGCTCTACGAGGACGTCAAGCTCGAGACCGAGTACGGCCGCGACCTGCCGGCCGTGCGCGCCGACCGCAGCCAGCTCGAGACCGCGGTCATGAACCTCGCCGTCAACGCCCGTGACGCCGTGCGCGCCCAGGGCGGCGGCAAGGTGACGATCCGCACGGCCCGCGTCACCGCCGAGCAGGCCGCGGCGCTGGGCTACACGATCGCCAAGGGCGACCAGGCGCTGATCGAGGTGTCCGACGACGGGCCGGGCATCCCGCCCGAGGTGATCGACAAGATCTTCGACCCCTTCTTCACCACCAAGCCGGTGGGCGAGGGCACCGGCCTGGGCCTGGCCACCGTCTACGGGATCGTCAAGCAGTCCGACGGCTGGATCGAGGTGGACTCCCGGCCGGGCGAGGGAACGACCTTCCGCATCTTCCTGCCGGTCCATGTGCCGGCCGTCAACGAGGCGGCCCCCGTGGCGATGAAGCCGGCGCGTCCGGTGGCGCGGGACCTCTCGGGCGCCGGCCGCATCCTGTTCGTCGAGGACGAGGACGCCGTGCGCGGCGTCGCCGCCAAGCTGCTGCGCGCCCGCGGCTACGAGGTGATCGAGGCGGCCTCCGGCGAAGAGGCCCTGGAACTGGCCGAGGAACATGCCGGCTCCATCGACCTGATGATCTCCGACGTGGTCATGCCAGGCATGCAGGGGCCCGACCTGTTGAAACAGGCCCGCCAGTATCTCGGCGGGGCGCCGGTGATGTTCATCTCCGGCTACGCAGAGGCCGAGTTCTCGAACCTGCTGGAAGGCGAGCGCAACGTCTCGTTCCTCCCCAAGCCCATCGATATCAAGACCCTGGCCGAACGCGTTAAGCTGGAATTGCAAAAGGCCGCCTAGGGCCTTTTCAGAGGGTTCAGATGATTCCCTCTGAACCTGGAAGGCTCTAGCCCCAGCCCTCGACGGAACCGATGCGGCGCGCGGCCGGCCGTGACGGCGGCGTGGGCTTTTGGGTCAGGGGCGGGCCTGGCTTGTCGACGGCCGGGCCATAGAGCCAGCCTTGGGCAAAATCGACGCCGGCGCGGCGGACGGCGTCTTCCACCTGCGGGGTCTCGACCATCTCGGCCAGGGTCTTCACCCCCAGTTCGGCGCACATGCGCACGAGGTGGCGGATGAAGGTGCTTTCGCGGCCGCCATGCTGCAGTTCGCGGATGTAACTGCCGTCGATCTTCACCACGTCGAGGCTGAGCTGCTGCAGGTAGGCGAGCGAGGCCGCCCCGGCCCCGAAGTCGTCCAGGCAGACCTGGCAGCCGGCCCGGCGCAGCACCTGCAGATGGCGGTCGGCCAGCGGCAGGTCGTCGATCGCCGCGCTTTCGGTCAGTTCGAAGATCAGCCGGCCACGGATCTCCGGGCGCGCGGCCAGCATGCGCTCGACGTTCTCGATGAAGACGCTGCTGCCCACCGTGCGGCCGGAAATGTTCACCGCCAGCGACAGGCTGGCGTCGGCCTTCAGCAGGCCCATGGTGCGTTCCACCACCGCCAGGTCCAGCGGCTCGATGAGATCGAGTTCCTCGGCCATCTTGATGATGGGGAAGGGGCTGCCGCTGTCGCCGAACCTCACCAGCACCTCATGGTGATGCAACGCGCCCGCCTGCTTCAGGTCGACGACGGGCTGGAAGACCAGACGGAAGTTCCGCTCGGCCACCACGTCGCTGAGCGCGCCGATCTCGGCGGCCGTGCGCCGCACCGACTGCGAGACCGCCTCGCCCAGGCTCAGCGGCGCCCCGCCGGCCATGCCGTCGCGGATGAAGACCTCCAGGGAATAGCGGATGGCCCGCGCCACCTGGGTCGCCGAGGCGTCCGAGGTGAGGGCTACGGCGCCGCCGCCCGCCTTGATCCGATGCCTGGCGTCCAGCGCCATCAGGCGCAACAGGCGCTGGGCCAGCGCGGCGACGTCCTCCCCGCCCTGTTGCCGGACGAGCGCGAAGCGGTTGGCGCCAAGGTCCGCAGCGGCCCCGCCGCCATGTGACTGGGCGCGCAGCAGGCCCCCCAGGCGCTGCAGGGCGTCCTCGGCCTCGCCGGGGCTCATCGCCTGTTGTGCGGCCGCGAACCCGTCCATCTCGACGAAGGTCATCTCCAGCTGAAGGCCGCTGGTCTTGGCCGTCTCGAACAGCGTCGCGGCGATGTGTTCGAACCCGGCGCGGTCGTGCATCCCCGCCCGCCCCGCCGTCTGCGGCGGGCGTGCGCAGCGGCTAAAGGTGCAGGAAACCGCGCCGTTATTGTGGGGCAGGCGGAAGGCCGAGAGCGCGGCGGCGCGGTCGATCCCGTCGCCGGCGTCCATCAGGGCCACCACCACGGGCCCGGTGCGCATCCCGTCCGCCAGGCCGTCGAACAGCGCCTCGACCATCGGCCGGTCGCCCTGATCGATGAAGTCGCGCCATGGCCGCCCGACGAGCTTGGCCTCGCTGGCGCCCGACAGGGTCTGGCTGGCGCCAAGCGCGAAGGCGATGGTTCCCGCAGGCGACATTTCGATCAACAGATCGGCGTTGGCGAAGGCGAAACCGAGCAGGCGTTGGGAGGCAAGCGGCAAGGTTCTGCTCCAGGACCGTCGCCCATCATGCATAGTCCAGCTTAATCCGGTGTTTCCGCGCCCGGACGTCGACTGCGTTATTCTGTCGCGTGAGCCTTCGACTTGTCCGACGCCTTGCGTCCGCGGTCGAGCTTGCCCTGACGGGTGCGCAGTACGGAGAACAGGCGTTCGCGCTGATGCTCGGCGCCGGCCGGCATGAACCGGGCGTTCTGGATCTCCAGATCATGGGCGGCGTCGCGGCTGAGGTCTTCCATCCGCTCGGGCGCAACCTGCCAGAGCAGGCCGATGAGGTCGGAGACCAGCAGTTCGAGGGTTGCGACCCTGGCCACCAGCTCGCGCTTGTCGGCGCCGACGTCGATCGTCATCGCTCATCCCCCGCATGCGCCAGAAGTCGCCTAAACTAGAGCCGCAACGCCATCTGGGCAATCCGGTTCCGATATTCCCAATGTCTTCAATGCCGATCACGAGGTTGGAAGGCGCAGCGACGGCCCCTAAGCTCCCACCTGGTTTCGGAGGCGAGGCGCATGCGCGAGCGGTTGACGGCCAGGGTGCTGCTGCTGGACCGCCATGACCGGATCCTGCTGATGAAGGGCCGCCTGCCCAGCGGGCCGGATGAGCCGGCCGCCTGGTTCACGGTCGGCGGCGGCGCCGAGCCGGGCGAGACGCTGCGGCAGACGGCCTTGCGCGAAATCCACGAGGAGGCCGGCATCGCCGACGTCGCGCTCGGCCCGGTGGTCTGGCGCAGGCGGGCGGTGATGGTGATGGGCGACGGCCAGCCTTCGCTTTTCAGGGAAAGCTACCTGGTGGCGCGCTGCGAGGGCGCCGAGCCGCGACGCGACGGCTGGGACGACGGCGAGCGGCGACTGTGCGACGATATCCGCTGGTGGCGCCTGGAGGACCTGGCTGCGACCGGCCAGGACGTCTATCCCGAACGCTTCTTCGAGTTGATGCCCGACGTCCTGGCCGGGGTCTTTCCGGCCGAGCCCCTGGACATCACCCCTGGCGCGCCTTAGCCCGCCCCGGTTCAGCCTACGAAAATGACGGAAGGCCGGCCGCGTTCAGGCCGGCGCCACCACCTTCCGATAGAGATGCCACGTCGCGTGGCCCAGCAGCGGCATCACCAGGATCAGCCCGACCAGGCCGGGCAGCGACCCCAGCACCAGCCCGCCGGCGACGATCAGGCCCCAGAGCGCCATCGTGCCGGGGTTGGCGCGCACGGCGCGGATGGAGGTTGAAATGGCCTGGCCCACGCCGACGCCGCGGTCGAGCAACAGCGGGAACGACACCACGCTGATGGCGAAGGTCGCCACGGCGAACAGGAAGCCGACGCCGACGCCGGCCACGATCATCGTCCATCCGGCGCCGGTCAGGAACACGTCGCGCACGAAGGCTGTGATCGAGGCGGGGGCCGCAGGGCCGAGCGTGGCCATGTAGATCGCGTAGGCCGCGCCGAGCCAGAGCAGGAAGACAGCGATCAGCAGGAGGCCCAGGATCGCGATCGAGCCGAAGGCCGGCGAGCGCACGACGCTGAACGCATCGGCCCAGTTGATGTGGACGCCCTGTTCCCGTCGGCGGCTGATCTCGTAGAGGCCGACGGCGGCCACCGGCCCGATCAGGGCGAAGCCGGAGATCAGCGGGAACACCAGCGGCAGCATGGCGTGGCCGTAGGCGATCTGCGCCAGCGCCAGCCCGGCGAGCGGATAGATCAGGCAGACGAAGAGCACGTCGGCCCGATAGGCGCCGAGGTCGGCGGCGCCCTTGCGCAGCGCGTCCCACAGATCCCCGGCGACGATCTCGCGGACCACCGGCGGGGCGTGGGCGACCTTGGGGCGATGCTTGGCGCTCACCGCATGGCCGGCGGCCAGGGCGGCCTCGGTCAGCGACTCCAGGCCCAGTTCAAACGGATTTCGGATGTGATTTTCTGCTGACAAGCGCGTTCCTCCCGAACACCTGGTTTTGACGGGGCGGCCTTGCGTCACGCGCGCGCGTTCTGGAGACGGTCACGCGTGGACCACGACCCAGCAACTGGCGCGATGCTACGCCCAAATTCCCGCCCTGTGAACGCCGACTGAACGACGGGCTCAGGCGCGCCTCAGGCGTCGGGGCGCAACCTGTCGTCGATCAGCCGGCCCAGGGTCGGCGACGATGCAGGGTGAAGGCGATGTCTGGAATGTGCGCGGTCGACTGGGTCCTGCTGGACCACGGCGCCGAAGCGCCGGTCGCGGTGGGCGACGTGGTGTCGGTCGACGCCGGCGGCATGCCGATCTACCAGGTCGTGGCGACGGCGCCGGGCAGGGTCTGGCTGGCCGACGACGCGGGACGGTCGGTTCGCGCGATCCCGCTGGATCGTTTTCGCTGGAAGGGCGCAGACGTCGCCCGCGCGGTCGCCGCCTAGGGGTGTATCGGTGATCCGGGCGTACCAGATGATCGGCTACACGCCCGATAAGGACTATCGGTACATCGAAACTAACCGCGCTCTGCGTGCGATGCACCCGGCGGCGGTGGATACCGTGATCAGCGAAATTCGCAACGCTGGGGGCGAGGTGACTCGCCACCTGGAAACCGACCTCCTACATATAAATCAGGAGTTCAGCGCCTCTGTCGTGATTGTGCGGTGCCATTCGACACCGAACGGGGCTCGGCGTTGGAAGGTTCGGCTCGATTACGGATTACGCCCCGACATAACTGTCGCCGTGCGGATGACCTCCGATAACCAGACGGTGCACGATTACTATCTCCTTCCCTGGCTCGACGTGGGGACGCTGCCGTCTCTACGGCTTGCGCCGGAGAATGGCGTGCTCCTAGACGCGTACCGCTTTGACACCCTCGATCCCTTCTTCGACCTCACCCGTCGAACAGCTGTGCGAGCTGCTGCATGACCCTGGAAGAAACTGAAATCATTCTGGTGCCGGTGGATTCGATCACCGTGCTGAACCCGAGAGTGCGCAATCAGCGTGTCTTTCAGGAGCTTGTGACCAGCATCGCAAATCTTGGGCTGAAAAAGCCGATCACCGTGAGCAAGAGACCAGGGCGAACACGCTATTCCCTCGTCTGCGGTCAAGGTCGCTTGGAGGCATTCATAGCGCTAGGGGAGCCGCAGATTCCGGCGATCGTTATCGATGCCGCAGAGGATGATTGCTACGTGATGAGCTTGGTCGAGAACCTTGCGCGTCGCCAGCACACACCGCTCGAATTGGTTAGGGCCATCGGCATTCTCAGAGAGCGTGGCTACACCCACGCCGAGATCGCCGCAAAGGTTGACGCTCGCAACCAAAAGCGGAAGACGTGTCTAGAGGCGCAAGGTGGTGCCTGAAACGCGGCTCATCCGGCCGGTGGCTTTATCCCCATCGCCGCGAAAAAAGAACATCTTGCGAACAAAGAACAAAGTGGGTACGACTTGATTCAACGGCGCGTGGAGATGGGCGACCAAGCTTCCAGTCGGGTTGGCGGAATCATGGGATAAGGACGCTTGGGATGAGTCAGTCGGCATTGAAGCTCGTGGGAAAAGAAGACGGCGACAAGCAGCGCGCGCTCGAGGCGGCGCTTTCACAGATCGATCGCGCCTTCGGCAAGGGCTCGGTGATGAAGCTGGGCGAGAAGGGCAAGGTCGTCGAGATCGAGTCCGTCTCCACCGGTTCGCTCGGCCTGGACATGGCCCTGGGCATCGGCGGCCTGCCCAAGGGGCGGGTGGTCGAGATCTACGGGCCGGAAAGCTCGGGCAAGACGACGCTGGCCCTGCACGTGGTGGCCGAGGTCCAGAAGTATGGCGGCACGGCGGCCTTCATCGACGCCGAGCATGCCCTGGATCCGTCCTACGCCCACAAGCTGGGGGTGAACCTGGACGACCTGCTGGTCTCCCAGCCCGACACCGGCGAACAGGCGCTCGAGATCACCGACACCCTGGTGCGGTCCGGCGCCATCGACGTCATCGTCATCGACTCGGTGGCCGCCCTGACGCCACGGGCCGAAATCGAAGGCGAGATGGGCGACAGCCTGCCGGGCCTGCAGGCCCGCCTGATGAGCCAGGCGCTGCGCAAGCTCACCGGGTCGATCTCCAAGACCAAGACCCTGGTGATCTTCATCAACCAGATCCGCATGAAGATCGGGGTGATGTACGGTTCGCCCGAGACCACCACCGGCGGCAACGCCCTGAAGTTCTACGCCTCGGTGCGCCTGGATATCCGCCGCACCGGCTCGGTGAAGATCCGCGACGAGATCGTCGGCAACAACGTCCGGGTCAAGGTGGTGAAGAACAAGGTCGCCCCGCCGTTCCGCGAGGTCGAGTTCGACATCATGTACGGCCAGGGCATCTCCAAGCTGGGGGAGATCATCGACCTGGGGGTCAAGGCCGGCGTGGTGGAGAAGTCCGGGTCCTGGTTCTCCTACAACAGCCAGCGCATCGGCCAGGGACGCGACAATGTGCGCGAGTTCCTGAAGGCCAACCCCGACATGGCCGCCGATATCGAAAAGGCCGTCCGCGCCTCGTCCTCGAAGATCGAGGAGGAACTGCTGGTGGGGCCTTCGGCCGCCGACGAGGAATAGGGCCGGCAGCCTGCACCCGATCTTCGCAGGGAGTCGACGCCAGGGGCGCGCCCTCCAACCCGAATGCGCCCCGAGCGACCCCGCTCGGCCGCCTGCGAAGCCAAGGACGTCTGGGCGTGATCCGCCTGGGCGTCCTTTTTCTTTGCGTGCGCCGTCAAGTTTCGTACACGACGAGCCGGTTTGTCGGCTTTCCGGCGTTGCAGCGTGCAGCGCAGGGCAAGCCGTCCCTCGCACGACTTAAGAAGAAGCCATGCCCAGCCTGAACGAGATCCGCAGCACCTTCCTCAGCTACTTCGGGGACAATGGCCACGCCGTCATCGCCTCGGCGCCGCTGGTGCCGCAGAACGATCCCACCTTGCTGTTCGTCAACGCCGGCATGGTGCCGTTCAAGAACTACTTCACCGGCGCCGAGACCCCGCCTGCGCCGCGCGCGGCGTCTTCGCAGAAATGCGTGCGGGCCGGGGGCAAGCACAACGACCTCGACAACGTCGGCTACACCGCCCGCCACCACACCTTCTTCGAGATGCTGGGGAACTTCTCGTTCGGCGACTATTTCAAGGAGATCGCCATCGAGCGGGCCTGGACCCTGCTCACCAAGGTCTGGGGGCTGCCGGCCGAACGGCTGCTGGTCACGGTCTATCACACCGACGACGAGGCGTTCGATCTCTGGAAGAAGATCGCCGGCCTGCCCGACGAGAAGATCATCCGCATCCCCACCTCGGACAATTTCTGGTCCATGGGCGACACCGGCCCCTGCGGGCCGTGTTCGGAGATCTTCTACGACCACGGCGACCACATCCCCGGCGGCCCGCCCGGCAGCCCCGACGAGGACGGTGACCGCTTCGTGGAGATCTGGAACCTGGTCTTCATGCAGTACGAGCAGTTCGCCGACGGAACCCGCACCGACCTGCCGCGCCCCTCCATCGACACCGGCATGGGCCTGGAACGCATCGCCGCGGTGCTGCAGGGCGTGCACGACAACTATGACATCGACCTCTTCAAGGCGATCATCGCCGCCTCCAAGGCCCTGGTGGGCGGCGGCGACGATCCGGCCGACGCGCCCTCGCACCGCGTGATCGCCGACCACCTGCGCTCCAGCAGTTTCCTGATCGCCGACGGCGTGACCCCCTCCAACGAGGGGCGCGGCTACGTCCTGCGCCGCATCATGCGGCGCGCCATGCGCCACGCCCACCTGCTGGGGGCGCAGGAGCCGCTCATGCACCGCCTGGCGCCGGTCCTGGTGCAGGAGATGGGCGAGGCCTATCCGGAACTGCGTCGCGCCCAGGCCGCCATCGTCGACACCCTGCGCCAGGAGGAGGAGCGCTTCCGCCGCACGCTCGGGCGCGGGATGTCCCTGCTGGAGGAGGCGACCGCGGGCCTGGCCGCCGGCGACGTGCTGTCGGGCGAGACCGCCTTCAAGCTCTACGACACCTACGGCTTCCCCCTCGACCTGACCCAGGACGCGGTGCGCGCCAAGGGCCTGACGGTGGATCTCGAGGGCTTCGACTCCGCCATGGCGCGCCAGCGCGACGCTGCGCGCGAAGCCTGGACAGGCTCGGGCCAGGCGGCTGCGGCCGGCGAATGGTTCGCCATCCGCGACCGCGTCGGCGCCACGGAGTTCAGCGGCCATGACGACGTCGAGTCCACGGCCCAGGTTCAAGCCCTGCTGGTGGAGGGCCGCGAGGCCGCCGAGGCCGGCGCCGGGCAGACGGTGCAGGCGCTCTTCCAGCGCACGCCCTTCTATGCCGAGAGCGGCGGCCAGGCCGGCGACCAGGGCGAGGTGGAGTGGAACGGCGGCCGCGGCCGGGTGCTGGATACCCAGAAGCAGGCCGGCGAACTGCATGTCCACGAGATCGAGGTCCTGGAAGGCGTGCTGAAGCCCGGCCAGGAAGTGCGCCTGCTGGTGGACCCCGAAGCCCGCATCCGCACCCGCGCCAACCACTCGGCCGCCCACCTGCTGCACGCGGCGCTGCGCAACGCCCTGGGCCCGCATGTCAGCCAGAAGGGCCAGATGGTCGACAGCGAGCGCCTGCGCTTCGACTTCAGCCACGGCCAGCCCCTGACCGCCGACGAGCTCGACCGGATCGAGGCCGAGGTCAACGCCGTGGTGCGCCAGAACCTGCCGGCCGACACCCAACTGATGGCGCCGCAACAGGCGATCGAGGCCGGCGCCATGGCGCTGTTCGGCGAGAAGTACGGCGACACCGTGCGCGTGCTGACGCTGGGGCGCGCGCTGGACGGGGAAGGGGCCTATTCCGTCGAACTCTGCGGCGGCACCCACGTGGCGCGCACCGGCGACATCGCCATCTTCAAGGTGGTGGCCGAGCAGGGCATCGCCGCCGGCGTCCGCCGGATCGAGGCGCTGACGGGCGAGGCCGCGCGCCGCTATCTGCTCGACCAGGCCGGCGTCGCCCGCGCGCTGGCCGAACAGTTCAAGGTCCCGGTGGCCGAGGTCGGCGCGCGCGTCGAGGCGCTGGAAGCCCAGCGCCGCAAGCTGGAGAAGGATCTGGGCGATGCAAAGCGCCAGCTGGCCATGGGCGGCGGCGGCGGGTCTGCGCCCAGCGCGCCGGAGGAGATCGGCGGGGTCCAGGTGCTGGCCCGCGTCATGGACGGCGTCGGCGGCAAGGACCTGCGGCCCATCGTCGAGGCGTTCCGCAAGCAGGTGACCGACGGCGTCATCGCGCTGGTGGGCGTGGCGGAGGGCAAGGCCGCCGTGGCCGTGGCCGTCACCGGCGCGGCTCAAGGGCGTTTCAGCGCCGTGGACCTGGCCAAGGCCGCGGTGATCGCCATGGGCGGCCAGGGCGGCGGCGGCAAGCCGGACTTCGCCCAGGGCGGCGCCCCGGACGCCGCCAAGGCCGACGAGGGCCTGGCGGCCGTCAAGGCCGTCATCGCGGGCTGAACCTCAGTTCCTCTCCCCGTCTTCGGGGAGAGGCTAGGTGAGGGGAACGGCCTGGCCGCTGTATTGAGGGCGTTACGGGCCCTCGCCCGGCCTCTCCCGCATGCGGGAGAGGGGAAGGCGATCCTACGGGTTCGCCGCCGCAGTGCGTTCGAAGTTGGCGGCGACCTTGTCGATGAAGCCCTCGGTGGTCAGCCAGCCCTGCTGATCGCCCACCAGCAGCGCCAGGTCCTTGGTCATCGAGCCGCTCTCGACGGTGTTGATGCAGGTGACTTCCAGGTTGCGGGCGAAGCGGTCCAGCTCGGCGTTGCCGTCCAGCTTGGCGCGATGCTGCAGGCCCCGGGTCCAGGCGAAGATCGAGGCGATCGAGTTGGTCGAGGTGCTTTCGCCCTTCTGGTGCTGGCGGAAGTGGCGGGTCACGGTGCCGTGGGCGGCCTCGGCCTCCATGATCTTGCCGTCCGGGGTGATCAGCACCGAGGTCATCAGGCCAAGCGACCCGAAGCCCTGGGCCACCTGGTCGGACTGCACGTCGCCGTCGTAGTTCTTGCAGGCCCAGATGAAGTCGCCCGACCACTTCAGCGCCGAGGCCACCATGTCGTCGATCAGGCGGTGCTCGTAGACCAGGCCCGCGGCCTTGTAGCGTTCGACGTACTCGGCCTCGTAGATCTCGGCGAAGATGTCCTTGAAGCGCCCGTCATAGGCCTTGAGGATGGTGTTCTTGGTCGAGAGATAGACCGGATAGTTGCGCGCCAGGCCATAGGACAGGCAGGCGTGGGCGAAGTCGCGGATCGACTTCTCGACGTTGTACATGGCCATGGCCACGCCGGGGCCCTGGAAGTCGTACACGTCGTATTCCAGCTTCTCGCCGTTGGCGCCTTCCCACGACACCTTCAGCTTGCCGGGGCCGGGCACCACGAAATCGGTGGCCTTGTACTGGTCGCCGAACGCGTGGCGGCCGACGATGATCGGCTTGGTCCAGCCGGGGATCAGGCGCGGCACGTTCTTGCAGATGATCGGCTCGCGGAAGACGACGCCGTCCAGGATGTTGCGGATCGTGCCGTTGGGCGACTTCCACATCTTCTTGAGGCCGAATTCCTCCACCCGGGCCTCGTCGGGGGTGATGGTGGCGCACTTGATGCCGACGCCGTAGCGCTTGATCGCCTCGGCCGCGTCGACGGTGACCTTGTCCTCGGTGGCGTCGCGATGCTCGATGCCCAGGTCGTAGTAGTCCAGGTCGATGTCGAGATGCGGGAAAATCAGCTTCTCTTTGATCCACGTCCAGATGATGCGGGTCATTTCGTCCCCGTCGATGTCGACGACCGGGTTGGCGACTTTGATCTTGCCCATAGGCGAGGGCGCTCCGTGGCGAGGGTGGGGGTTGGGGCCGTATACAAGGCGCCGCGCCGCGCGCAAAGGCAAACGCGGCCTTCGGGCGCTCCGGCCTTGTTTTTTCCCCCTAGTTCACGCCGTGCACGACCGCCCGGGCGACATCGGCGATCAAGGCGTCGCGGTCGGCTTCGGCCAGCGTGGAGCCCGACAGGAACACCGCCACCGCATAGCGCCGGCCGTCGGGCAGGGTGATGACGCCGACGTCGTTCACCGCCGGGTTCATCCCGAGATCCGTGCGCGCCGTACCGGTCTTGTGCGCCAGCCGCGCGCCTTCGGGCAACCCGGCCTTCAGGCGATCCGGCCCGCTGCGGGTTTCCGTCATGATCTGCATCAGGCGCTGGGTCGAGGCCTTCGACAGCAGCTGTCCGTCATCGAGGTGATGCAGGAAGTTCAGCATGTCGCGCGGCGTTGCGGTGTCGCGGGGATCGTGCAGATAGGCCAGGGTCGCCTCGCGCCGGCGCCCCGGGGGCACGGCGTTCAGCGCCGCCAGATAGGCGGCTTCGTCCTTCCAGGCCGGGCGGAACGACGCCAGGCCGGCGACGTCGGGCTGCAGCTGGCGCTCGTAGCGGTCGACCCGCACCTCGACGATTCGTTCCGATTGCAGCCAGGCGGTCACCATACCGGGTCCGCCGATCCGTTTCATCAGGACGTCGGCGGCGGTGTTGTCGCCGCCGCCTGCCGCGGCTGTCAGCAGCTCGGCGACGGTATAGTCGCGCTGCCCCGGATAGGCCGCGCCGATGGGGCTGTAGGGCGGCGACAGGTCGTGACCCTGGAGCGTGATGGCCTCGTCCAGCCGCAGTCGCCCGGCGTCGACCTCCGCCAGCACCGCGGCCGCCAGCGGCGCCTTGAAGACGCTCTGCATCGGAAAGGGAACGTCGCCGTTCAGCGCATAGGTCTGGTCGTTCTCCAGGTTCATCACGGCCACGCCGAGCCGGCCGGGCCGCGCGCGTTCCTCCAGCCTGCTCATCTCGGCGTTCAGCCGCTTCATCTGGAGGGGAGGCGTCTTGGAGATCTGCGCGGTGTCGTGATCGCCGCAGCCCCAAAGCGCCAGGGCCAGCGTGCTGGCGATCAGGAAAAAGCGCATTCGAGCCGACCCCATGCCGGGAACGCTTGCGTCGGCCGGCCTCCCGGATGGAAAACGCAGCATGACCACAGGTTCCCTCGTTCCGCCCTGCGTAATCCTGAACGCTCCCCAACTGGCCGAGAACATCGGCGCGACGGCGCGGGTGATGGCCAACTTCGGCCTTTCCGATCTGCGCCTGGTCCGGCCGCGCGACGGCTGGCCGCAGGAGCGCGCCTGGGCCTCGGCCTCGGGCGCCGACTGGCCGTTGGACGGGGCGCGGGTGTTTTCGACCCTGGCCGAGGCGATCGCCGACCTGCAGCTGGTCTATGCCACCACGGCCCGGCCGCGGGAACTCCAGCTGCCGGTGATCACCCCGCGCGAGGCGGCGGCGAATCTCTCTCAGGCCACGGGCGAAGGCCTGGCCGTGGGCCTGGTGTTCGGCGGCGAACGGGCCGGGCTGGAGACCGCCGACGTGGCGCTTTGCCATGCGGTGGTGACCATTCCCATCGACCCTAAGTTCCAGTCGCTCAACCTGGCCCAGGCCGTCGCCATCAACGCCTATGAGTGGCGCCTGACGGTGGCGGCCGGCGCGCCCCCGGCTTTCCGCGATGGACCGCCGCCGGCCACGCAGGAGGCGGTCATGGGCTTCTACGGCCACCTGGAGCAGGAGCTGGAGGACGCCGGCTTCTTCCATCCACCGGAGAAAACGCCCTCGATGGTCCAGAATCTGCGCTCGCTGTTCGGCCGCGCGCGGCTGAGCGACCAGGAGGTGCGCACGTTGCGCGGCGTCGTCACCGCCCTGTCGAAGGGGCGCGGCCGGGTGCTGGAGAAGCTCGCCCGCCGCGCCGCCTACGGCGCCGAGGGGAAGCCGTCCGCCCCCGGGAAAAAGCCATGAGCCTTGCGCAGCTGCTCGCGGACCTTCCGATCCCGATCGTGCAGGCGCCGATGCTGGGCGCCACGGGGCCGGAGATCGCCGTCGCCGTCTCGCAGGCCGGCGGACTGGGCGCCCTGGCGGCCGGCGCCACCGCGCCCCGGGAGATGGCCGCGGCGGTGGCGGAACTGAAATCCCTCACCCAGGCGCCGGTCAGCGTCAATCTGCTGATGTCGCCGCCTGCCGCACCGCAAGCCGAGGTCGTCGACGCGGCCCTCTCGCGGCTCGCGCCCTGGTACGCCGAACTCGGCGCGCCCTTGCCGGCGGCCCCCAATGACTTCGGCCAGGATTTCCAGGCCCAACTCGAGGCCCTGACGCAGGCCGCGCCACAGGTCGCCTCCTTCACCTTCGGCATCCTGACCAAGGGCGAGATCGACGCCCTGCATGCGGCGGGCAGCTATGTGATCGGGACGGCCACGACGGTGGCCGAGGCCCGCGCCTGGGCCGAGGTCGGCGCCGACGGGATTTGCGCCCAGGGATTCGAGGCCGGCGGCCACCGCGGCAATTTCCTGGCCGAGACACAGGCCAGCCTGGTGGGCACGCTGGCGCTGACGGCGCTGGTCATCGAGGCGGTGGACCTGCCGGTGATCGCCGCCGGCGGGATCATGGACGGCCGCGGCGTCGCCGCGGTCCTGGCCCTGGGCGCGGCCGCCGCCCAGATGGGCACGGCGTTCCTGCTGGCCGACCAGGCGTTCGTCAGCTCGCCCTGGCGCCATGCGATCGAGACCGTGGGCGACGAGGCCACCGCCCTGACGCGCGCCTTCACCGGCCGTCATGCCCGGGGGATCGAGAACCGCTTCATGCGGGATCTGCGCATCGAGGAGGACGCCGTGCCTGCCTATCCCGTCCAAAACCGCCTGACCCAACCCCTGCGGGCCGCCGCGCTTGCCGCGGGCCAGTCGGACATGATGTCGCTCTGGGCCGGGCAGGGGGTGCGGCTGGCCAGGCCCGGTGACGCCGCGCAGATGCTGCAGGCCTGGTGGCGCCAGGCCCAGGAGGCGGCCGAGGCCTTGGCCGCGCGCACCGCCCGGTAGCGCCCGGACGGCCGCCCGCCTTGACTTCGCCGGCCCCGCCGCCCATAAACCGCGCCTTTCCGCCTCCGGGTCTCCCGAGGGCGCGAAATTCATGACGGGTGACCAGGACGCCGCCGTTGCGATCGCGCTTCCACTTCCGGAGGCGCCGGCCCAGGTCAAATGTAGAAGAGACGACACATGTCGAAGCGCCACTCGGCGAAGTACAAGCTCGACCGGCGGATGGGCGAGAACATCTGGGGTCGCCCGAAGTCCCCGATCAACACCCGCGCCTACGGCCCCGGCCAGCACGGCCAGCGCCGCAAGCAGAAGGTCTCCGATTTCGGCCTGCAGCTCCGCGCCAAGCAGAAGCTGAAGGGCTATTACGGCAACCTCACCGAAAAGCAGTTCAGCCGGACCTACGCCGACGCCGCCAAGAAGAAGGGCAACACGGCCGAAAACCTGATCGCCCTGCTGGAATCGCGCCTGGACGCCATCGTCTATCGCGCCAAGTTCGTGCCGACCCCGTTCGCCGCGCGCCAGTTCGTCAACCACGGCCACGTGCTGGTCAACGGCAAGCGGGTGAACATCCCGTCATACCGCTGCAAGCCGGAAGACGTCGTCACGGTGCGTGAGCGTTCGCGCAACATGGCGCTGGTGCTGGAAGCCCTGCAATCGGGCGAGCGCGACACGCCCGACTATATCGAGGTCGACGCCAAGGCGATGACCGCCCGCTACATCCGTATGCCCGATCTGGCCGAAGTGCCCTATCCGGTGAAGATGGAGCCCAACCTGGTCATCGAATTCTACGCCTCCTGAGGCGCACGATCCTCGAGACGAGATTTGCGAAGGCCCCGGAGCGATCCGGGGCCTTTTGCTTTGGCGGCGGATGTGCGCCAATGACGCCCATGGAACGCCCCTTGCTGATCCTGGCGACCCTCGGGCTGCTGGGCGGCTGCGCAACGACATCGCCGGCCGCCCAGGCCGCGCCTGCCGCCCCCGCCCTGGAGCCGCTCTACGCGGCCGACGCGGCGCGAGATGCGCTGACGATCAGGGTCAGCTCCAACGGCTGCACCAAGAAGGAAGACTTCGTCGCCCTCGTGAGCCCGACCAAGGCGGGCGTGACGGTGAGTTTCCGCCGCGAGCGCCCCGACCGTTGCCGGGCGCTGGTCATGGCCGGCGTCGCGTTGAGCTACACCTATGCCGAACTCGGGCTCGACGGTCAGGCCCCGTTCCTGCTGCTCAATCCGTTCACGCCCTGGCGCGGCCCGGCGCCCTCGGCGCCCTGAGCCCGCGGACTACTGGAACATCGCCGCCATCGCCTCCGGCACCCGCCGCGGGCGCCCGGTCGCCTTTTCGACAAGGCACCAGGTGGTCTGCGCCTGTGCGCACATGGCGCCGTCGGGCCCGTCGATGCGGACGAAGCGGTCGTAGCGGGGCCCCTCGGGCGCGTCGCCCACCCAGGTGCGGGCGCTGGCGGTCTCGTGCAGCAGCAGGGGGCGGCGATAGTCGATTTCGTGACGCAGGACGATCCAGGCCCAGGCGGCGTCATCCTGCGCCGAGGCGAGCGACGCCCAGTGGGCGACCGCCATCTCCTGCAGCCACCCGACATAGACCACGTTGTTCACATGGCCGTTGGCGTCGATGTCGGCAGGCGTCGGGGTGAATGTCTTCGTGAACACCGCCCGGCCGGGGGGCGGCTCGAAGGCTCGGCTCACGCCGCCAGGACGCCCTGCTCGATCATGAAGGGCTTCAGTTCGCCCGACTGGAACATCTCGCGGATGATGTCGGAACCGCCCACGAATTCCCCGTTCACATAGAGCTGCGGGATGGTCGGCCAGTCGGTGAAGGTCTTGACGCCCTGGCGCAGCGAATCGTCCTGCAGGACGTTCACGCCGACGAAGTCCACGCCGAGATGGTCGAGGATCTGCACCACGATGGAGGAGAACCCGCATTGCGGCTGTTCGGGCACGCCTTTCATGAAGACCACCACCGGGTTTTCGGCGAGCGTCTTGGCGATGAAATCGTGGGCCGGATTGGCTGTGGCGGCGTCGGTCATAGGTGCACCCTTTCGAGGTGATCGTTCAGCCAAGAGCTAGGGAGCGACAGGCCCTCGGTCAAGCCGAAGGCGCCCGATGCCCTAGGCGCGCTTCTGTTGAGCGCTCGGATCGACGCTGAAGCGCGCCATTTCGATCTGCGCCGCCGCCCCGGTGGGCATGTCGCGCTCGGCCACCGCGGCCAGCCGCTCGACGTCGACGCCGCTGGCCACGTCCAGCTGGATGGTGGCGAAGGCCGGTTCGGTGAGCGCGTAGGCGATGCACAGTTCGTCCGGCGCCCAGCCTTGCGTCTGGTGCAGGAAGCCGTAGGCGCCGGCGCCCGCCAGGGGTTCGGGACGGCCGCGATGGAGCAGCGAGGGCTTCTGCGCCGGCGGCGGCGGTTTCAACAGGTCCGCGGGCAGGGCGTCATAGGCGATGGCGGTCATGTTGGCGTTGGCCGAATCCTTGACCAGACGGCGCGTTCGCCAATCGGAGACCAGGCTGAAGGGCGTGGCCAGGACCTCGAAAGCCGGGTCTGCGATGACCAGTTCCACCGCCGAGCCGTCGCCGACCAGGCCCAACTGCAACACCAGGCCTGCGGCGCGGATATCCTGCAGCATGACCATGCCGTCCGGCGTCAGGGTCGCGAACGCCGTTTCATCGAACATCAGCAGGTCGAGGTATCCGGCGCCGCTGGTCTTCAGGACGTTGCGGATGATCGCCGACAGGTTCTGCGCGTTCAGCGGCCGACGCTGATCGCCGATGATGCGCCAGCTCAGGAACAGCAGTCCGCGCTCCACTGCCGGCAAGGAGGCCGCCAGCCCGGCGGTCACCACCGGGCCGCCGTCGATCACTTCGAAGCAGTTGATGCCGCTTTCAAGCGCCGTGTAGAGCCGGCTGCGCCACGTCGCCGGCGTAGGGATGGCGGCGCTTTCGCGCAGCAGCAGGCTGAGCGCCGACACCGCCTTTCCCGAATTGCCGAACGGGCGATAGCGCATGGCGTTCTAGTCCGGCGCCGCGGTTTCCAGGGCCAGGGCATGCAGGACGCCGCCGACCTTGCCCTTGAGCGCCCCGTAGACGAGCTGGTGCTGCTTGACCCGGCTCAGCCCGCGAAACGCCGGCGAGACGATGCGCGCGCGATAGTGATCGCCGTCGCCGGCCAGGTCGTCGATGCGGATATCGGCATCGGGAAAGGCTTCGCGCAGAGAGGATTCGAGGTCCGCGATGGGCATGGGCATGAGCGTGCTCCGGAGGATTCATGTCTGGGACATAAACCTTAACGGGGTCATAGCGAGCGACCGCCGGTCGACGAAATCACGCGGTTGTCAGGCGGGCGTGGCGATGGCGTCGTAGCCGGCCGGGGTGAAGGCGATCAGGCAGATCCCGTTGCCGAACGGATCGGCCAGGCCGACGATCTCGCCCCAGCTTTCGGATCGCAGCGGCGCCTCCACCACGGCGCCGGCGGCCTGCGCGCGGGCGAGGGCCCGGGGCAGGTCGTCCACCGCCACGTCCAGGTGCACCGGCGTCCAGTGTCGCCGGTAGCGGCGCGGGTCGTCGCCGGCCCCGATCGACCCCTCCGGTTTTTCAAGCAGGTAGAGCCGCACCGGCCAGCCCGACAGCTCGACCCCGCCGTCGCCGAACCGCCGCGTGGGCGAAAGGCCGAAGGCCGCGACATAGAAGGCCTCGGCCCTGGCCAGATCTGGAACGTCGATATTGACCAGCAGGTCGACCATGCGCGGGTCAGTCCGTGATGGCCGCGTAGATCAGGTTCTTCAACTGGCCGCGGAAGTTGAAGGTGCCCGACGGCATCAACTGGGTCATGAAGACCACGCTCAGATCCTCCTTCGGATCGACCCAGAAGAGCGTCGAGGCCGCCCCGCCCCAATAGAAGTCGCCGACCGCCGGCGATCCCGCCGCCACCTGGTCGACGGTCATGGCGAATCCCAGGCCGAATCCGACGCCGTCATAGGCGGTTTCGGAAAAGCCGTTGATCGCCACCTCGGTCATCTGTTTACCGCCCGGCAGGTGGTTCTGCCGCATCAGCTCCAGCGTTCGCGGCCCCAGGATGCGCGCGCCGTCCAGCTCGCCGCCGCGGCGCAGCATCTCGCAGAATCGCAGGTAGTCTGCGCTGGTCCCCACCAGGCCGCCGCCGCCGGACTTGAACCCGCCGGTCTTCAGGTAGTCGCTGGTCGCCGGGTCATCGAGCAGATCCAGGCTCTTGTCGGGCCGGCGCCGGTAGTTGGCGGAAAACCGCGGCAGCTTTTCCGCCGTCATCGAGAAGCCGGTGTCGGCCATGGCCAGCGGGTCGAGCACCACCTCCCGCAGGTACTGGTCGAACGGCTTGCCGGAGATCACCTCCACCAGCGCCCCGCAGACGTCGGTGGCCAGCGAGTACATCCACTTTTCGCCGGGCTGGTAGAGCAGGGGAACCTGCGCCAGCTTGTCGAGGAAGGTCGCCATGTCGTCGGCGCCGCCGAAGCTCTCGATCTTCAGGTTCCGATAGATACGGTCCACCGGATGCTGCACGCCGACGCCCGGCAGGCCGCCGCCATAGGTCAGGCCGGCGGTGTGGCTCAGGATGTCGCGGAAGGTGATCGGGCGCCTGGCCGGCTCGGTGACCATCTCCTCGCCCTCGCCCGACAGCCAGACACGATGGTTCCCCCAGGACGGCACGAAACGGCTGACGGGGTCGCCCAGCTGGAAAAGCCCCTGCTCGAACAGGCTCATCAGCGCCACCGAGGTGACGCACTTGGTCATGGAATAGATGCGATAGATCGTATCGTCGGCCGTCGGCTTGGCCCTTTCGCGGTCCATCAGGCCGAAATTCCGCGCATAGGCGATCTGGCCATGCCGGGCCACGGTCAGCTGGCAGCCGGTGATCCTGCCGGCGTCGATATAGTTGCGCTGCAGATGCTCGGTGATGCGCTGGAGGCGATGTGAATCCAGTCCCGTCCATTGGGTTTGGGCGTCCATCGCTGTTCCTCCACGACGTTTCTGCGCCCATCATGGTCGCCGGTTCTCGCCGAACCAAGCATTTCTGCTTCCCCATCCCTCCTGCGGCCCGCAAGATTGCGGCGGTGATCGTGAACGGAGCGCGCATGGAAGACCTGCTGGACCTGGCCGAGGCCATCGGCGCCCAACTGAAGGCGCGCGGCGAGACCGTGGCTGTGGCCGAATCCTCGTCGGGCGGACTGGTGTCGGCGGCGCTGCTCTCGGTCGCCGGCGCCTCGGCCTACTACCTCGGCGGCGCGGTGGTCTACACGGTCAAGGCGCGCATGCAGCTGCTGGACCTGCCCCGTGAAGCGACGACCGGCATGCGCTCGGCCAGCGAACCCTATGCCCTGCTGCTGGCCCGCACCGCCCGCGAACGTTTCGGCGCCACCTGGGGCCTGTCGGAGACCGGAGCCGCCGGGCCGACCGGCAATCGCTACGGCGACGCCGCCGGGCACACCTGCATCGCGCTGTCGGGCCCCAGCGAGCTGACCATCACCATCGAGACGGGCCAGGACGGCCGCTACGACAACATGCAGGCCTTCGCCGCCGCCGCCCTCGACGTGCTCCGCCGCGCGACGATCTAGAGAGGCAAGCGCCTGCCTAGGCCATGAACCCCGGCATCCAGGCTTCATGCGTCTCCCGCAGCTGGCTCAGCGGGATCGACAGCAGGTCATGGACCTTCAGGTCCTCGCCGCCGGCCTCGCCCGCCAGTCGGGCCGGCACGCCGGCGCCCTGCGCCGCGGCGATCAGGTCGTCAGGCGCGTCGGTGGCGATCAGGTAACGCGCCTGGTCCTCGCCGAACAGCTGGGCGTGGGCGGCCAGGCCGGGCGCGAGCCGCAGGGTCAGGCCGACCTTCGACGCCAGCGCCATCTCGGCGGCCGCCGCGATCAGGCCGCCGTCCGAAAGGTCATGCACCACAGAGGTTTGGCCGGACAGGATAAGGTTGCGCACGAAGTCTCCGGTCGTGCGTTCGACCGCCAGGTCCACCAGCGGCGGCGCCCCGTTCTCCAGGCCCAGGACGGCGCGCAGGAACATGCTGGCGCCCAGTTCGCCCCGCGTCTCCCCCAGCAGCACCAGGCCTTGGCCGGGCTTCAGGCTCGAGAAATCGGCGCGGCGCCCATAGTCGGGGATCAGCCCCACGGCGCCGACCGTGGGCGTCGGCGGGATCGCCGCCCCGTTGGTCTCGTTGTAAAGGCTGACGTTGCCGCTCACGACCGGGAAATCCAGCACCCGGCAGGCTTCGGCCATGCCGTCGATGGCCCGGACGATCTGGCCCATGATCTCCGGCCGCTCCGGATTGCCGAAGTTGAGGTTGTCGGTGATGGCGATGGGGTCGGCGCCCACGGCGGTCAGGTTGCGCCAGGCCTCGGCGACCGCCTGCTTGCCGCCTTCGTAGGGGTCGTTCTGCACATAGCGCGGCGTGCAGTCGGAGGTGACGGCCAGGGCCTTGCGCGTGCCGTGGATGCGCACGATCCCCGCGTCGGCCCCGGTGGCGCTGTCTTCGAGCGTATCGGCCATGACGTGGCGGTCGTACTGCTCCCACAGCCAGCGCTTCGAGGCCATGTCCGGCGTCGACATCAGGGTCAGCACGGCCTGCCCATAGTCGGCCGGCTCGGCGACGCTGGCCGGCGTCAGCCGCGGCTGCTTCTCCGTTTCGACCCAGGCCCGGTCATAGAGCGGCGCATCGTCGAACAGCGGCGCGAGCGGCACGTCGCAGACCACCTCGCCCTTGTGCCGCAGCACCAGATGGCCGGTCTGGGTGGTGTGGCCGATGGTGGCGGCGTCCAGGCCCCACTTCTCGAAGATCCGCCGCCCGTCGGCCTCGCGGCCGGGCTTCAGGATCGCCAGCATCCGCTCCTGGCTCTCCGACAGCATCATCTCATAGGCGCTCATGCCGTCTTCGCGCTGGGGCACGGCGTCGAGGTCGAGGTCGATGCCGACGCCGCCCTTGCCGGCCATCTCCACGGAAGACGAGGTGAGGCCCGCAGCCCCCATGTCCTGGATCGCGGCCACCGCGCCCGAGGCCATCAGCTCCAGCGTCGCCTCGATCAGCAGCTTTTCGGCGAAGGGGTCGCCGACCTGCACCGTCGGGCGCTTCTCGTCGGAGGCGTCGTCGAACTCGGCCGAGGCCATGGTCGCGCCATGGATGCCGTCGCGCCCGGTCTTGGAGCCGAAATAGACCACCGGCAGGCCGGCCGAGGGCGCGGCCGAATAGAAGATCTTGTCGGCGTCGGCCAGGCCCACGCACATGGCGTTGACCAGGATGTTGCCGTCGTAGCCGGAGTGGAAATTGGTTTCGCCCGCCACCGTCGGCACGCCCACGCAATTGCCGTAGCCGCCGATGCCGGAGACCACGCCGGCCACCAGCCGCCTGGTCTTCGGATGGCTGGGGTCGCCGAACCGCAGGGCGTTCAGCAGGGCGATCGGCCGCGCGCCCATGGTGAAGACGTCGCGCATGATCCCGCCGACGCCTGTGGCCGCGCCCTGGTAGGGCTCGATGTAGGAGGGGTGGTTGTGGCTCTCCATCTTGAAGATGCAGGCCTGGCCGTCGCCGATATCCACCACCCCGGCGTTCTCGCCCGGCCCGCAGATCACGCGGGGGCCCTTGGTGGGGAATTTGCCGAGGTGCTTGCGGCTGGATTTGTAGGAGCAGTGCTCGCTCCACATCACCGAGAAGACGCCCAGCTCCAGGTGGTTGGGCTCCCGGCCCAGCCGGGTCAGGATCAGGTCGTATTCCTCGGGCTTCAGGCCGTATTCGGCGGCGGACTGGGCGAGGGTCTTCTGGGGCGCGGCGCTCATGGCGGGCCTTCTACCCGGACTCGCGCGAGAGCGGAACAGACGAGCCGGATGTCGGCGTCCGAATCCCGCGAGCGCGCACGCCTGGGGCTGCTAGGATCGCGGTCATGGGCAACGCCGTCGGCTACGTTCTCTTTCCCACCGCGCTGGGCGCCTGCGGCGTGGCGTGGAGCCCGGCCGCCATCGTCGGCGTCCAACTGCCCGAGGCCAGCGAGGCGGCGAGCCGCGCAAGGCTGGCGCGCCGGCATCCGGCCGCCCGCGAAGGCGATCCCCCGGCGTTCGTGCGCGCCGCCATGGCCGGCGTCGTGCGGCTGATGGCGGGCGAAAAGCTCGATCTCCGCGACGTTCCCCTCGATTTCGGGGCGGCGTCGGACCTTTACCTGCGCATCTACGAGGTTGTCCGCGCCATTCCGCCCGGCAAGACCCTGACCTACGGCGAGGTGGCCCGCGCGGTGGGCGAGCCCCACGGCGCCCAGGCGGTCGGCCAGGCCATGGGCCGCAACCCTTGCCCGATCATCATGCCCTGCCATCGCGTGCTGGGCGCCGACGGCAGGATCGGCGGCTTCTCCGCCCCTGGCGGCGCGGCGGCCAAGCGTGGCCTGCTGGAGATCGAGGGCGCGACGTCGGTGGACGAACTGCCGCTATTCGGCGGCCGCTAGAGCCTAGGCCGGCGGGCTGACCGGGCGATTTCCGGTTCCCTATGTCGGACGCCGCTGCGCTCATGCGTCCTGTGGCGAGAACCGTCCTTGGCCATCGACATAGGAGCAAGTCCATGATCACCATTTCAGCCTTTCGCTGGGTTCCGCCGTTCGCGCAGGGCCAGGTCCGCGACCTGCGGGTGCGCTGGGCGCTGGAGGAAGCCGGCCTTCCCTACCGGACCCGGTTGCTCGAGCAGGGAGACCAGGACACGCCCGAGTATCGTGCGCTGCAACCGTTCGGGCAGGTGCCGATCTTCGACGAGGACGGCCGCGTTCTGTTCGAGACCGGCGCCATCGTCCTGCACATCGGCGAGCGCAGCAAAGCCCTGCTTCCCCGCGACCCCGACGCCCGCGCCCGCGCCGTCCAATGGTTGATCGCGGCCCTCAATTCGGTCGAGCCGCACATCATGAACGTGGGCATGATCGAGTATTTCTATGCGAGCGAGGAGTGGGCGAAGCTGCGTCGCGCCGGGGCGCGGGAGTTCGCAAATCGCCGCCTGACGGGCCTGGCCGACGCCCTGGGCGACAAGCCCTACCTGGACGGCGACAGCTTCACCGCGGGCGACCTGATGATGGCCACGGTGCTGCGGATCGTGCCGGACCTGATCGTCGACGAAAGGCTCCGCGCCTATCTTGAGCGCTGCTTCGCGCGCCCGGCGTTCACGCGCGCGCTGGACGCGCAGATGGGCGACTTCAGAGACGCAGCCTGAGGCGGGGCGGCTCCTCGCGGCCGAACGAAATCTGGGCCGGGCAGGGCGGCCCGCCGCGCGTCGGCGGGCCATCCGTCCTGGCTTCGGTCTCCGAGGCCCAGGCCAGGAAGGGCAGGCCCGAGGTCAGCCAGAGCAGGTCCCTGTCGCGATGATGGCGTTGCATGACAATCTCCCTCATGCCCGCATGATGTCGCCACCGGCCTGAACCGGCGGTGGGAGGATTGCTTATCGGCCGTTCATCGCCTGGGGCCTTGAGGCCCTGGCGCCGCCTCCCAATCTTTGGGGTCGGGAGCGCTCCGCCCCGCCCCAAATCTCGAAGGACCTGGACCATGACCCAATTGCAGCCGCCGCGCCGACGGGAAGACATCGACATGAGCATCTTCGGCCCGAGCCACGTGCGGGCCTACCAGGAGACGAACGGCGACAAGGGCCACATCTGGAACGGGACGACGATCCTGTTGCTCACCACGAAGGGCCACAAGTCCGGCCAGATGCGGACGACGCCGCTGATCTTCGTGCAGGACGGCGATGCGGTGGTGGTCATCGCCTCGAAGGGCGGCGCGCCCGAACACCCGGACTGGTATCTGAACCTCCAGGCCCATCCGCGCGTGAAGGTTCAGATCAAGGGCGACGTCTTCGACGCCACGGTGCGTACCGCCGGCGGGGCCGAGCGCGCGCGGCTCTGGGACGCCGCCGTCAAGGCCTGGCCCCTGTATGCCGATTACCAGGCCGCGACGGACCGCGAGATTCCCGTCGTGGTGCTGGAGCGGGTTCGCGGCTGAGGGGCCCAGGCCCGGCGGTCCTGGTGGTCGAAACGGGCTTCATCGAAGAAGAACACAGCCTGCCGGTCGCCGGCGCCCAATCGGGGCCGCCGGCTTCGCGCACGGCGGCCAGGTCGATCTGCGCCAGGAAGCCGAGGTCCTTGTCCTCCATCGCGGCCACGACTGGTCGATGGCCGGGGAAGGGGCGCCGCCAAACCACGACGTCGAGTCCTCGACCCGCGTGGTCGCCAGATGAAGACAGGGCCGCGCCTGCTCCCGCATGCGCCCCTGTCAAGGACAGGCCGGCGATTTAACCATCCCGCTCTCGCAAGAGGCGGGTGGTCTCCGCTTCGATAGCCGAGACGACGCGCTCAACTTCGCTCGCCATACGGTCGAAGACACTCAGCGCTGGTTCGCCGCGGAATGTCCCCGTGCCTATGAGAATTTCCAGGCGGAAGGCGAAGATGACCCCTCCAATTGGGGTACCCTCCGCAAGCTGTATGTTCGACTGAAAGCGGCCTGTTGCTGGGTCCCAGTCGTATTTGACCGTCGTGCCCGTTGATGGTTCGCCCATACTGACCATGCTGACGTTGGCGCCGCAGGGAACGAGCACGCGATGGCTCTTTGTGTTGCGGAGCTTGTTCAAGCCCCACAGGATCGGGTTTCCGTCGCGACAAGCGGCGAAGGTCAGCAGGAAATTCGCGATCTCCTGAGGAACCCCCCGGCCATTCCGTTTTGCGTCGCCTTCTAACTCGGCGAGCGTGTCGCCGAACGGGAACTTCGTTTGGCCGCGCTCCTCCTTCGTGAGGACCAGCGTGGCCGCAAAAACGGCGTGATCGAGAGCGGAGCGCAGGTTGTTTGTGATGTCGAAAACGATCAGCTTCACGTCTGTCGGGACGTCGATTTTGGCTTTCACCACCATCGCGCCACGACCATCTACACCGGACGTCTCCTGCCAATCGGTCTTGCGAAGGTCATCGACGCGTGCCCTGAAGGCATCGATGTGTCGCGCGGCCCCCAGTAAGAGCAGACGCGGGCTCTCAAATGGATCTTCGTCAGCCATGACCGATAAGCCCCTGAGACGACAAGCCTGACGACGCCGCGTTTCAGCAGGCGCTAGAGAACATGTTGCGGACGCCGCCCAGGCGACATAAGCCGCCGCCCTCTACGCCGCCCTCGGACCGACCACGTTCATGATATAGAGCCGCGCCAACTCGCCAGAGTGACGGCGGCTGATCTTTGCTTGTACCGTCAGGGTTTTGTTGACCGCCTCTAGATAGGGGTTGGGGTCGCCTTCAAACGCGGGGTCCCGCACCTCAGCGGTTACGAATTTTCCTGGCTCATCGGGAAGCTCGACCTTCAGCGAACGTGAGTGAAGAATGATCCCGTCGACCTTCAGCGTGATCGTTTCCATATCGCTGACCTCCATTGCTTCTTTCGAGCGAATTGCATCGGCCATCGGTACGTCAACGACGGTCGCAGGTTCGCCTTGCGGGGCGGCGATGGTGAGCGTTTCTGCCGATTTGCCTAACGGAGCGACGATCTCGCTTATCGGACCTCGCATCCGATCCACGAGATCAAGTACATGCCCTCGCCAAGCATCTGCATCAGCAAGCCGGCTTGTGCGCTCGTCTTTTCGATCCTCAATCTCAGCCAGATGAATTTCTTTTAGCGCTTCCACTGTTGCTGCGAGACTGCTCTCCGCCTCTTTCGACTTTCCACCCTTTATCCTAAGTAAATAGCTGAGAAGATTAAAGATAAACTTTGTGCCGGGATCGGAAATCATCATGTGTGCGAACGGAAGGACGCCGCCCGCGGCTTCCACGACCCCGTACACTTCGTAGCAGCCGATCTCGGCGGGTGTGGCGCGAACGGCTAGAGGCAACCGCTCCAAATGGCGCGGCGCGCGGCCTTCAACGGCGAGGAACAGACCCTCACTTACAACCTTATCTAGGCCAATTAGTGATCGCCCTAGCAGTCGCATATCTATCTGATGCTGCTCGGCATCCAAACCATCGAACCGGACACTGAAGGTAACTGCCATGGCGCTCTCCCATAGCAGAGCTTCACACCTTAGCGTTGCGGAGTCGAATCAGCCTCCTCGCCTTCTGCCTAAGCGCGCGTGCCTTCACTTGGCCGCCGATAGGTCAGGTGCTTCCCGCTGGTGGCTCCGTCCACGCGACTCTGGACGGTCAGGTGTCGACGTAGCGGAGCTACTACTGGCGTCACCTTACCGTGCAGGATGAGCCTGATGCCTAAAGGACCCCAAGGCCAAAAGGCCCCGCCGACGCCATCGGGCGGGCCATCCAGGTCGCCAGGTCGCCTCAGGCGCTGGCGAGCGCGCTCTGGAACAGGATCGCCCCGTCGGCGGAACCCAGCTCGGCTTCGAAGGCGCGGTCGGGGTGGGGCATCATGCCCAGGACGTTGCCCTGGGCGTTGACGATGCCGGCGATGTTGCGGGCCGAGCCGTTGGGGTTCTCCAGGTAGCGGAACACCACCTGGCCCTCGCCCTCCAGCCGGTCGAGCAGGGCGTCCTCGGCGAAGAAGTTGCCCTCGCCGTTGCCGACGGTCATCGAGACCTCGCGGCGCCCGGCGTAGCCGGCGGTGAAGCGGGTCTGGGCGTTGGTGACTTCCAGCGCCACCGGCGTGCAGACGTACTTCAGCTTCTCGTTGCGCAGCAGGGCGCCGGGCAGCATGCCGGCCTCGCACAGCACCTGGAAGCCGTTGCAGATGCCGACCGTGGCCACGCCGCGTTCGGCGGCGGCCTTCACCGCGCTCATCACCGGCGACAGCGCCGCCATCGCCCCGCAGCGCAGATAGTCGCCGTAGGAGAACCCGCCCGGCAGCACGATCAGGTCCAGCCCCGCCGGCAGGTCGGCGTCGCCGTGCCAGACCATGTCGACGCTGGCGCCGGTGGAGCGCTCGATGGCGACCTTGCAGTCCCGGTCGCAGTTCGATCCGGGGAAGACGATGACGGCGGCTTTCATGGGCGGGCGGTTATCACTGTTCTGGGTCTAGGGCGAGGGGGCCGAGGCGGCCGAGAGGCCCTGCAGATAGGCCATGACCTGGCTGTAGCCCTTGGGGTCGCCGAACGGGCAGCCGGTGGTCATCATCGCCTTCTTGCCCTCGATCCGCACGGCCTCCTGCTTGAAGATCGCCGGATGGCCGGGCGCGCCGGCCTGGGTGATGGCGAAGGTCGGCCCGCCGCCCTGCGGCCGGTAGAACCGGTAGGGCTCGCCCGGCTCCTGCAGCGCGGGCGTCAGGCTGGGGTCGGCCAGGATCTCCTTCGACAGCGCCTCGAAACCCAGCTTGCAGTCCAGCACGATCGCCGGCGCGGGCGCGGGCTTTTGCGGCGCGCAGGCGCAAAGCGCCAGCAGGGCGATGAGGCCTGCGGCCCTCACGCCACCTCGACGCGGTAGCTTTCGATCACCGTATTGGCCAGCAGCTTCTCGCACATGGCCTTCACCTCGGCCTCGGCGGCGGCCTTGTCGGTGGACGTCAGGTCGAATTCCACTGTCTTGCCGACCCGGACCTCGGCCACCTCGGGCCAGCCCAGGCCGTGCAGGGCCTGCTCGACGGCCTTGCCCTGGACGTCGAGGACGCCGGGCTTGAGGAAGACATGAACCTTGGCTTTCACTAGTGCAGGCCTCCTTGGATCACCGTGGGCATCTCCTTCATGATGCCGAGCCGGCGGGCGACTTCGGTGTAGCTTTCGATGACGTCGCCCAGGTCGCGGCGGAACCGGTCCTTGTCGAGCTTCTCGTTGGTGGTCGAATCCCACAGCCGGCAGGAATCGGGGCTGATCTCGTCGGCCAGGATCACCCGGGCGAAGTCGTTCTCGTAGACCCGGCCGAACTCGATCTTGAAGTCCACCAGGGTGATCCCGACCGCGCCGAACATCCCGCAGAGGAAGTCGTTGATCCGCAGGGTCAGCGCCATGATGTCGTCGATCTCCTGGGTCGCGGCCCAGTTGAAGGCGGTGATGTGCTCCTCGGTGACCATCGGGTCGCTGAGCTTGTCGTCCTTCAGGCAGAACTCGATGATCGAGCGGGGCAGGGGCGTGCCTTCCTCCAGGCCGAGCCGCTTGGAGATGCTGCCGGCGGCGATATTGCGGCAGATCACCTCCAGCGGGATGATCTCGACCTCACGGATCAGCTGCTCGCGCAGGTTCAGCCGCTTGATGAAGTGGTTCTGGACCCCGATGGCGCCCAGCCGCGTCATGATGAACTCGCTGATGCGGTTGTTGATGACGCCCTTGCCCTCCAGGACGGCCTTCTTCTGGCCGTCGAAGGCGGTGGCGTCGTCCTTGAAATACTGGACGAGCGTGCCGGGCTCCGGACCCTCGTAGAGGATCTTGGCCTTACCCTCGTAGATCTTCTTACGGCGGCTCGTCATCTCGCGCCTTCTCCCTGAACGAGGGCTGCCGAGCGTGGAAACAAAAACGCGCGCGGCCGGGGATCAGCGCGCGCGGGGGTCCGACTCGGCCTCTCGCTTAATATGAGGCTCGGGAAAATTAGCGGAACGGCGACCTTTCCGCAAACGATGTGGAACCGAAATGGGAGCTTCGCCGCTTTCGATTGCGGGGGCGCGCGCCGCACGATATGTGACGCCGTCCGCAGTGCAGACCGGGGAACACATGACCACCTTCGACGAACGCGAGCAGGGTTTCGAGAAAAAGTTTGCGCTCGATCAGGATCAGGAATTCAAGGCCGGCGTGCGCCGCAACCGCATGCTGGGCCAGTGGGCTGCCGGCTTGATGGGCCTCGCGGGCGACCGCATCGACGAATACGCCAAGGCGGTGGTCAAGTCCGACTTCGAGTTGCCGGGCGACGAGGACGTGCTGCGCAAGGTCTTCGAGGACCTCAAGGGCGCCGGCGTCGCCGTCACCGAGGGCGATGTTCGCATGAAGATGGCCGAGCTGCTGGCCCAGGCCCGCGAACTGGTCCGCGCCGGGAACTGAGGCGCTCGCGCCTCAGCCTTTCCCGAACACCCGGTCGAAGATCACGTCGACATTCTTGAAGTGGTGGCCGAGGTCGAACAGGTCGGCCAGTTCGGCGTCGGTCAGGTGCGGCCTGATTTCCGGGTCGGCCTTCAGGAAATCCAGGAAATTGCCTTCCCCGCGCCAGACCTTCATGGCGTTGCGCTGGACCGCGGCGTAGGCGACCTCGCGCGGCACGCCCTTTTCCGGCAGGGCCAGCATGACCCGGCCCGAATGGACCAGGCCGCCCAGGCGGTCGAGGTTCCTGGCCATGTTCTCCGGATAGACCACCAGCTTCTCCACCACATTGGCCAGCCGGCGCAGGGCGAAGTCGAGGTGGATGGTGCTGTCGGGGGCGATGGCGCGCTCCACCGAGGAGTGGCTGATGTCGCGTTCGTGCCAGAGGGTGACGTTCTCCAGCGCCGGCGTCACGGCTGAGCGCACCAGGCGGGCGAGGCCGGTCAGGTTCTCGGTGAGGATCGGGTTGCGCTTGTGCGGCATGGCGCTGGAACCCTTCTGGCCGGCCGTGAAGGCTTCCTCGGCTTCCAGGACTTCGGTGCGCTGCAGGTGGCGGATCTCGGTGGCCAGGCGCTCCATCGAGGAGGCCACGACCCCGAGCGCCGCGAAGTAGGCCGCGTGCCGGTCGCGGGGAATCACCTGGGTGGAGATCGGCTCGACCGCCAGGCCCATCTTCTCGGCGACGTAGGCTTCGACCTCGGGGGCGACGCTGGCGAAGGTGCCGACGGGGCCGGAGATCGCGCAGGTGGCGATCTCGAACCGGGCCATGGCCAGGCGTTCCTTGGCCCGGACGAACTCGGCGTAGTGGCCGGCGAGCTTGAGGCCGAAGGTGGTCGGCTCGGCGTGGATGCCGTGGCTGCGGCCGACGGTCGGGGTCAGCTTGTGCTCGAAAGCCCGGCGCTTCAGGGCCGCCAGCACCAGGTCGACGTCCTCGATCAGCAGGTCGGTGGCGCGGCTGAGCTGGACGGCGAGGGCGGTGTCGTTGACGTCGGACGAGGTCATGCCGAGGTGCAGGAAGCGGGCTTCGGGCCCGACGATCTCGGTGACGTGGGTCAGGAAGGCGATGACGTCATGCTTCACCTCGCGCTCGATCTCGTCGATGCGGTCGACGTCGAAGACCGCGTCGCGGCCTTTCTCCCAGATCGTCTCGGCGGCCTGCTTCGGGATCGTCCCGCGCGCGGCCATGGCGTCGGCGGCGTGGGCCTCGATCTCGAACATGATGCGGAAACGGGTCTGGGGGGACCAGATGGCGGCGGCTTCGGGGCGGGCGTATCTAGGGATCATGCGCGCCTTGCACCCCGGCGCGGGGCCGGTGTCAAGCCGCCTCGCCGCGCGCCGCCCGCGCCTTGGCCAGAGCCTGCGCCAGGCCGATGGAGCCCAGCAGATAATGGAAGCCCGCCCAGACATAGAGGCAGACCGTGACGACGATGCCGTCGCGGGTCGCCTTGATCAGGGTCGTCTTGCACTGGAGGGCGAGCTCGGCCGAGGCGCCGGGCGCCGCGGCGCCGCCGGGGCAGAGCGCCTTGAAGCTGTCGAGGCCGCCTTGGGCCAGGTGATCGATCAGCCAGCCGGTGAAGACCGGCCCGCCGCCGAGCGCGACGAGGTTCAGGAAGAAGAACAGCACCGCCGTCGCCGTCGCCCGGCGCCGGGTGTCGACCATGTTCTGCACCACGCCGAAGGTCGGGCCGAGGTAGGTGTAGTGAAAAATGCCTGGAATCAAAAGGATAGCAGCAGAAATCTGCCATGTCGGTTGAAGATATCCGGCGATGTAGATCGGGGCGGCGACGGTCAGGCCGATGGCCGGGACCAGGGCGTACCAACGGGCGCTGCGCCGGGCCAGGCGGTCGGTGAGGAAGCCGCCGAGCACCGTGCCGATCCCGGCCGAGAGGCCGGCCACCAGGCCGGTGATGATCCCCACCTGGGTATAGCTGAGCCCGAAGGCGCGCAGGAAATAGGGCGGGCTGAAGGCGCCGGCGCCGTAGGCGGCGAAGGAGGCGATGGTCACCCCGAACACGATGTTCGCCACCGGCCACTTGCCGAACAGGACGGCGGCCACCGCCCCCAGCTCGCGCATTTCCGACAGGAGCGAGAAGGGCGGCGGCGGGGCGGGCGTCGCGTCCGCCGCCGAAACCGGCGGCGGTTCGGAATGGCCGCGGGCGGGCTCGCGGATGACAAGCTTGATGGCCAAGGCGACCAGGACGCCGGGCAGGCCGACGATGACGAAGGCCACGCGCCAGGAGAACGCCTGGGTCAGCCAGCCGCCGGCCACGGCCCCGAACATCGTGCCCAGAGGAATGCCGATGGAATAGACGGCCAGCGCCGAGGCGCGCTTGCGCGGCTCATAGTAGTCGGAGATCAGCGAGTGCGCCGAGGGCGAGAGGCCGGCCTCGCCGACGCCGACGCCGACGCGCAGGAGCAGCAGCTGGAGGAAGCTCTGGGCCAGGCCGCAGGCCGCGGTGAAGCCCGACCAGATGACGATGGAGACCGCGATGATGTTGACCCGGCTCCAACGCTCGGCCAGCCGGGCGATGGGAATGCCGAGCGCGGTGTAGAGCAGGGCGAAGGCGATGCCTCCCAGCAGACCGAGCTGGGTGTCGGAGAGCTGCAGGTCGATCTTGATCGCCTGGCCGATGGTGGAGATGACGGTGCGGTCGATGAAGTTGAAGGTGTAGGCCGCCACCAGCAGGGCCAGGACCGTGGTCTTGTAACCCTCGGAATAGTGCGCGCGCGCGCCTGGCGCCCCGGCCGTCTCGATCGCCGCCATCCCGTCCCGCCCTGGCCCTTATCGTTGGGTCGATCTTGTCGAAGGAATCGCGATAGCGCCAGCCGCGTTTGCGGCGCGCGAAACCGACGCGTATCGCAAACAATCCTTCATCTCATACTGACGTTTACGTCAAAAAATCGACGCAATACCGCGTTGGATCAGCAACTGCGAAGAAACAAGCTGGGCCTTGATGGGCGTCGTCTAGTCGCCTGTTAGGCGAATGCTGGAAAATTTTAACTTGGCTAAATGGGCTGGCGACGTAACAGTTGGTATAGAAACTGCTGGGATGGCGCCGATCATGCCGCGCAAGCGGGATCGGGCGTCGGCAGGTTAGATTGTGGGATCGTGTCATGAAAGCCAAATGGGTCATCGCCGCCGCCGCCATGGGATTGGCGATGTCGGCCGGCCAGGCGTCGGCCGCCATCACGCTTGAAACCGGCTCGTTCGGCGGTTCGCAGGGCGTCCACTCGGTGCCCGGCCTCAACGCGGCTTCGGTCAGCGGCCTGATCAACGGGACCGACCTGGTGACGCTGTCGACCACCGGCGATACGCTGAAGACCAGCGGCGGCGGCCTGTCGAAGTTCGAGGGCGGCGACGGGACGTTCAACGACCTGCTGATCAGCTTCGACAAGACCTACGGCAAGGTCACCTTCAACCTGAACACGCTCAACAAGACGACCACCAGCTTCGGCCTGCTGGTCAACGGCGTGACCTCGTTCTCCAGCCTGGACTACGGCGCCATGGGCAACGGCGAGAACAAGTACATTCTTTCGGCGGACGGCCTGGACAGCATCAAGTCGCTGGCCTTCACCTTCAGCCCCAACATCGTCGACATCCGGCAGATCCGCGTGGTGGACGTCGGCGCGCCGCCGCCCGTCAGCGACGTGCCCGAGCCCGCCACCTGGGGCATGCTGATCGTCGGCTTCGCCGGCATCGGCGCGATGCTGCGCCGCGCCCGTCGCCGCGACATCCTCAGCCGCCAGGCGGCCGCGCTCGCCTAAACCTTCTCTCTCGCAGCCAGACACGCCGCGATAGCGCCGTCGGTCCCCGAGCCGGCGGCGTTTTGCGTTGCGGCCTCGCCCGGGCCTGGACGGCGGCGGCGCCGACGGGCAGAGAGCCGGTGAGGAGGCCCGCGCATGGAAATCATCATCGGGACCAAGGCCTGGTCCACCTGGTCGCTGCGGCCGTGGCTGGCGCTGAAGGCCACGGGCGCGCCGTTCACCGAGCGGGTGATCGCGCTGCGCCAGCAGGAGGCGACGAAGGCGGCGATCCTGCCCCATTCGCCATCGGGGTTCGTCCCGACGCTGAAGGACGGCGACCTGACCATCTGGGACTCGCTGGCGATCTGCGAATACCTGCACGAGAAGTTCCCGGCGGCGTTGCTATGGCCCGCCGATCCGGGCGCCCGCGCCCTGGGCCGCGCGGCGGCGGCCGAGATGCACGCCGGCTTCCGCCCGCTGCGCATGGAATGCCCGATGGCGCTGGATGAGGCGCCCCGCGCCGCAGACCTGTCGGCCGAGGCGCAAGGCGACGTGGCGCGGATCACCCGGCTCTGGGAGGACCTGCTGGCCCGGTTCGGCGGCCCGTTCCTGCTGGGCGACTGGTCGATCGCCGATGCCTTCTATACGCCGGTGGCGACGCGGTTCCGCCGCTATGGCGTGGCCCTGAGCGGGGCGGCGGGCGACTACAACCGCCGCTTGCTGGCGCAGCCGGCGTTCCTGGAGTGGGAACGGGCGGCGGTCTGACCCCGGCTCATCGAGATGGGGGCGGGAAAGGCTAGGCTGTAGGCCCGACCATATCGCAAAAGCCGTAGCCGCTTGTTCCGGCGCCCTCATAGGAACCGCTGACGTCCAGCGCGCCGGTGTAGAGCTGCGGCCCGTCCGCGATGAGCTGCTGACCGAGTTCGAGTCGGGCGTTCATGCTCGGGAGGGTCAGAGTCCAGCGCCGCGGCACGCGGCGGCCTGACGCCGCCGCCTGGACGTCGGATGAAGCAATCTCGGCCGCGGTCACGATATGCGTCCCGTCCGGGCGGGCGATCGTCGCCCACCGGTGGCCGGGGCCTTGGCCTGCCGTGGTGTCGAACACGCTCAAGGTGTCCCCGTTGGCGAGACAGATGCCGAACCAGGTGAAGGCGAGCTGAGTCGCCCGCGGCCCGTGATCCCACTGCCGGTCGTACCAGCCGTCCCCTGAAACGGCGAACTCCTCGCCGCCGAGACGCAGCTTGCCGGAGGTTTGCAGGAAGCCGATCGAATACTGCGTCGTCGTCGCGCCCTGGAAGTCGTACTGACCGGATCCGCCATTGTAGAGGACGGGCCGCGTCGGCGACAGGGCGAGATCGAAACCGTTTTCGTCGTCGAGGCTGGCCTTCAACCTGTAGCCGCCGGCAAACGATCCATCGAAACTGCAAAGCCTGGTCTCCAGGCGCAGCTCCTCGGTCGAGGCGACGGCTTTTCCCGGTTCTGCGACCAGCTTCCTGGTGAGCTCCTCGCCCCGGTCGAGGTCGGTGATCGTCACGCCGGTCGAGAGCATGCCGCTCGCCAGGCGATGGAACAGGGCGTGCACCGCAAGGTTCCGGCCGTCCGACCGCAGCCTGGCCGTGAGCCACCAGATTTCCCAGGGGGGACCGTCGTGGGCCGCCTCGTCCCGCGGCCAGTCGATCAGCGAGGGCAGGGCTGTGGTGGGAATCCGGGTCATGCCGGCATGCGTCCCTGCCAGGCTCAAGTTGTCAAGCGGGCGCCGCCAACGGGCCGAGGGGGGGCGGCGGCGCCCGTCGGCCGGCTTCGAGGCGCTCCACCAATGTTCATCATTTGTTCTTGATTTTCCGCGCGCTTTGGGCGACTATTCCCCATGCCCAGAAATCCGATCTCGCGGCCGGGGCTCCGGTATCGCGAGGACATCGCCCAGACCGTCTGCGCGCGGCTGGAGGCCGGCGAGAGCCTGGCCGCCATCGGCCGTGACCGCGCCATGCCCGCGCCCAGCACGCTGGCCAAATGGCGCAGGCGCGAGCCCGCCTTCGCCGCCCGCTATGAAGCCGCCCGTGCGGCGGCCGGAGCCCAGCGGGGCGGGCGGCCCACGGATTTCTGCCCGGAACTGGCCGCGGCGATCTGCGCGCGGCTGACGGAAGGCCAGGCCATGCACATGATCTGCCGCCAGCCGGGGATGCCCGGCCAGACGGCGGTCTATCGCTGGCTGCACCGCTATCCGCAGTTCCTGGAGGCCTATCTGCAGGCCCGCGAGATCCAGGCCCACCGCAAGTTCGACCAGGTCTGGGAGATCGCCGCCGCCGCGACGCCGGAGACCGTGGGGGTGGCCCAGCTGCAGATCAACGCCATCAAGTGGCAGGTGGGCAAGCTCGCCCCGCGCACCTACGGCCAGAGCGTGGCCGCCGCCCAGGCCGGCGGCCTGACGGTGGTGATCAGGCGGTTCGGGGGCGGGGCCGAGGAGGAAGGGGAGGATGAATCTTTGGCGACACTCTAAACACTTGCTACATGGACGATTAGGTCGATCCTGCCGCCCGCCACTAAATCCAATTAGGTGCGACCCAATACGAATTTTATTTCATTCTTTATATGAAAGACCGATTGCCTCTATCATAGATTTTTTAAGTTTACTTGCAAACTCTTGTTCTATTCCAATAGCAATGCTATTGCGATTGACGTTCCATAATACGTGACACATGTCTTCGCCGACCAGTGTTTTAGTGATGTTGAGGTATGTCCCATCTCCTTTTGGAACAATTAAGGTGACGGTGGCGATTTCAGGAGTCCATTTTCCCCAAAACTTTTCACCATCTTGATAAACTTTTGCAGAATCGGAATTGATGAGATTTTCAAGAATTATATCCGTTAAATCTATCGAATTAGGTTCGGGGACAAATACGCTAAGGATTCGCGCAAAATCGTCACCGGGATTGTATCCAAAGAATCTGGGAATTAAGCCAACGTCGCTGGCGATTCCGTTTTCTATCAACCCAATACCGAAATAGTAATGGGCTATCCTAAATCCGCGGAACCATTTTTGTTGATCTTCTCGCCAAAATGCATATTCGACGTACCCACCCCATTTGTTTTCAGCGCTCCCCGTTATTTCTTGTGCAAGTCTATTAGCGGTCTGCGCTGAGCAAAATCCAACGATTTTATCATAGACATCAGCCCCGGGGGGGGATTTTTCCAGTGCTTCTTCAAATTCGTAGCAGAGAGACAGTAGGTCATGCTTGCCGGATCCGATTGCGCCTCCCATGCCGATATTCGGAAGATTGAAGTCAACATCCTTCATCATGCTGTTAATTCGAGTATCGGGGGGCTCCATCATGTGAATTCCGATGGCCTCGACCCCGACCGAATTGGCGATGTCACCGATGGCCCTCATTGGCCGTTCAAGTTTCCGCCACTCGTCAATCTGTTGATTTATCTCGTATGCAAATTTTCTTATCGTCAGTCCATCTCCAGCAAGTGCTACTGCTGTACGTCCTATGATATTCAATTTTCTAACTAAGTTTGTGCTTTTAGGTAGGTGAATGTCTACCGCGCGAGCGGTAGACGGCAGGAACGGTATTGCGGTCGGATCTGGATTCTTCAGGCTCGCCATCACGTCGGCGAGGACGACGGGAATTACTCCACGCTCCGGCTGCCCGCGAAATACTGGCGGGCTAATATAGAGGCATCCAGTCATCCTTAGAACTCCAGGTTTTTAAATCCGCGAATGATCTGCGTCGTCAGATTGTCAGCAGGTATTAGATCGCTAAATTCGCAATAGAATCGGCTGGGGTTCGGGCGTCAATAACCGCGAAAGCTAGATCGGCCAGGGTCACCGGCGCTCCGGCGGATCCCGGGCTTCGGGTTCGCCCGCCTTCTCCAGCTCGTAGGAGCGCCAGCGAAAGGCCATCCCGAGCGCCGAGGTCGCCATTCCCCCGATCAGCACGGGGACCAGACCCGCGTCCCTTGCGCCCGGCCAGGCCGCGATGCCGAGCAACAGGACGCTGGCCGAGGAGATCAGATAGCCGATGGTCTTGATCCTGGACGGTCTCAAGAGCGCCTCCTTCAGAAATCCAGCAAGCGAGCCACGGATGCTGGCGGGATCTTGTCAGGCCGGAAGGGGCGATGTCGACGGCCTCCGCGACCCCGGAGCGACGCGCGGATCGAGCGGTCGACGCCCTGACGCCGGCGCTTTGGCGGCGGGATGGATGAGATCGCGGTCGGCTGACGTTATCCCGATGTTACCTGTGAGCCTGGCCCGCCGGCCCATCCCCCCCGGGGTCGGCGGGCCTTTTTCCTGTCCGAATCGGAACCTAGCCTCGGACAGGCCGCTTGATATTGCGGCGCCCTCCAGGCCACCCCACCAGACACGGCTCGGCGAGCGCAGGCCCCCGGCTTCGGTCGGGGGCCTTTTGCGTGGGGCGCCCCGTGACCCGAGGATCGCCCGCCGGCCCATGCCGCTTTCCTTCGGGCCGGTTCCGCCAGATTCGGCGGCGGACCGGATGCTTCAGCTTCTCAGGACCGCCGCCCCGGTCATGGGGTCGGCGAGGGTGACGTTCTCGGCGGCCCGGATGCGCCAGGCGCCCTGGCGTTGCGTGACCACCGCCAGGATCAGGGTGTCGACCCGGTGCGGCCCGGCCGGATGGGCGGCGCCCGTGGCGAGGCGGCTCCAGAAGTGGACGGTGGCCGCGCCCGGGGCGATCTCGTCCACCGCGATCAGCTCGTTTTCGAGGGTCGAGTCCCGATAGACGGTCTCGTGGACGCCGCGGTGGAGGGCGACGATCGCCTCGACCCCGCGCGTGTAGGTCGCAAACCGGTTCACGAAGGTGGCGTCGTCGTGGAAGAGGGCGCCGAACGCGGCCATGTCGTGGGCGTTCCAGGCCGATTGGAACGCGGCCGGCAGGTCGTCGGGGCGGGTGATCCGGGCCATGGGGCGTCCTATGCGGACCGGCGCATGCTGAGGATCGGCACGGGCGGCTTCAGCCACTGGCCGCGCTGCTCGGCGAACCTGGTGGCGCCGTCGGTGGGCAGCGACAGGATCTTGCGGACCACCGCCATCCCCTGGACCACCTGGCCGAAGGCCGCATAGCCCAGGTTGTCGCCCGGCGCGCCCGGATGGGCGTCGAGATAGGGCTCGGGCGAGGCGCAGATGAAGAAGTTGCTGGTGGCCGTGCCCGGCGCGAACCGCCCCAGCGACAGCGTGCCGGCGACGTGCTTGAGGCCGGTCCTGGTGGTGCTCTCGTGGCGGATGGGCGGGAAGGGATGGACCCGGGGGCAGGGGGCGCCGACGATCGTGCCGGCCCCAGGCTCGCCCGGGTCTCGGGACGCCCGGAAGAAGGAGCCGCCGTCATAGGCCCGGGCGTCGACGTAGCGCAGGAAATTGGCGCTGGTCAGCGGCGCCTTCCCGGCCTCCAGCTCGACGAGGATCGACCCATGGTTGGTCTTGATCAGCACCCTGGGCCTGGCGGGCGTGGCGAGCGCCGCGCGCGGGGCGCCCAGCAGCAGCGCGGCGCCTGCGACGAAACCCCGGCGTCCGACATAGGCTCGCGTCATCTGCATCTGCTCCTGGTGAGGTCGCCGCCATCTTAGCGTCGCGCGCGGGGATGTGGATGGGGGAGGCTAGTCGTCGTCGGCCGCGGGAACCGCGCCGGCCACCAGGGCGCGCCAGGCCGGGTCGGTGTCGTCCACGAGGTCGACGTCGTCCAGCAGGGCCACGGCCGAACCGCCGTCGGGGAGGATGAGGCCCAGCACCTCCATGGCCTCGCCGTCGGGGCCGACATGAGTCTCGGCCTGGACGGCGATCGCCGCCTGCTCGCCGTCGTCGTCCCACCAGATCAGCGGCTGGGGCAGGTCCATGTCGAGCGGGCGGGGGTCGGTGGTGTCGGCGAGGGCGAAGACCGCGCGGCGGGCCTGGACGTCGTCGAGCGTCGCCACCGCGCCGGTGAAGGCGGGAAGCCTCCTCCAGTCGTCGACGTCGAAGCCGCCCCCGTCGTCGTCGTGGGCGTCGTCGTCGGGGACGTCGTCAGGATGGGCCATGGGTGCTCCTTGATCTGCGCCGGGGCGCGACGTGAAATCTTAGTGACATGGGAGCCGCGGCGCGCAGAGAGCGGTAAGGTCAAAAAAATGCACGCGGCGTGTCGGCCCGGCGGGCTTTCATTCGTCCTGGGGGCCGGCGCCGATCGGGCGTTCGGGCGTTTCACCAGGAAGGCGAGGACAAGACCATGACCTATATCGACGGCTTCGTGATCGCTGTGCCGACCGCGAACAAGCAGAAGTTCATCGACCATGCGAACCTGGGCGACAGCGTCTTCATGGAGATGGGCGCGCTCCGGGTCCTGGAGTGCTGGGGCGACGACGTGCCCGATGGCAAGCAGACCGATTTCCGCCGCGCCGTGCAGGCGACGCCCGACGAGACGGTGGTGTTCTCCTGGATCGAGTGGCCCGACAAGGCGACGCGCGACGCGGCCATGGGCCAGATGGAAGCGCGGATGAAGACCGACGACCGCTTCAACCCAGAGAAGAACCCCATGCCCTTCGACGGGGCGCGGATGATCTATGGCGGGTTCGCGCCGATCGTGACCCTGGAGAAGCCCAAGACCAACAAGCCCGGCGACTACATCTGGTACGAACTGCTGACGCCGGACGCCGGGGCGGCGCAGGGATTCTACGCCTCCATCCTGGGCTGGACCGTGACCGACAGCGGCCAGCCGGGCATGGACTATCGGATCATCAACGCGGGCGAAAACAGCGTCGGCGGCATGATGGCGATCACCAAGGACATGGCCGACCACGGCGCCAAGCCGATCTGGCTGGGCTATATCGCGGTCGACGACGTGGACGCCACGGTGGCCGAGATCGAGACGCGCGGCGGCAGCGTGCAGATGCCGGCCATGGATATCCCCATGGTGGGGCGCATCGCCATGGTCGCCGACCCGCAGGGCGCGCCCTTCTACGTCATGAAGCCGCAGGGCGAGGGCAAGAGCCTGGCCTTCTCCGAGGACCGCCCGCGGCCGGGCCACTGCGCCTGGAACGAGCTGCGGACCTCCGACCAGGCCGCCGCCTGGACCTTCTACGGCGAGATGTTCGGCTGGAAGCTCGACGGCGAGATGGATATGGGCGGCTTCGGCAAATACCAGTTCATCCGCCATGGCGCGATGCTGGGCGCGATGATGCCGACGGGCGAGGCGTCGCGCTGGAACCAGTACTTCAGGGTGCCGGACATCGACGTGGCCAAGACCGCCGTGGAAGCCGGCGGCGGCAAGGTCACGCAGGGCCCCGACGAGATCCCCGGCGGCGACTTCTCCATGAACTGCGTCGACCCGCAGGGCGCGGCGTTCGGGTTGGTGGGCGGCCGGGCCTGATCGCCTAGCCCGTGCGCGCCAGGCGCGGGTCGAAGACCATGTGTTCGACGATGTCCCAGAGGGCGCGCACCTCCTGGGCCGCCGGGCCGTTCGGCTCGAGTTCCTGGACGGCGCAGGCCTGCTCCATCGCCGCCTGGTAGATCGACCGCGCGCGGACGATCACCGGGACCACCGGCACCTGCATGCGCCGGAACACCTCCAGGGTGCGCTTGACGGCGGGCGGCTCGACGCCTTCGCGGGGGGGCGGGGCCTGGCTGAGCACCACCATCGCCGAGCGGTCGAGGCGGCGGAACACCTGCAGGCTCTGCACGGCCGCGGCGATGTCGAGGAAGGTCGGCCGCACCACCAGGAGCGAGAGGTCGGCCAGGACGATGGCGTGGCCGAGGCTCTCCTCCAGGCCGGCGGCGGTGTCGATGATCATCAGGTCGACGTCGTCGCGCACGGCGCGCATCTGGACGGCGGCGAGATCGCGGCCGGTGACCTCGACCACCGTCGGCCCATGGTCGCCGCGGGGCTTGAGCACCTCGGCGGCCGAGCGCTGGGAATCAGCGTCGGCGACCAGCACATGGCGACGGCCGAGAAAGGCCGACAACGCCAAGTGCACGGCGATGGTCGTCTTGCCGGAGCCGCCTTTTCGGGCGATCAGGGCGATGGTTCGCACGGTTCGCCTCCCTCGCCAGAGGCAATGTAGTCAGGTTGGGCAAAAGGACCGCCGCAGCGGGGCGTTTTTCCGCGAGGTGGATGATCTTGCTTAATTATTGACGACGTAGGGACGAGTCGTGACCGAAGTTGGGCGTCTGGGCCGCCGGCCTCAGGCGGCCTTCCGGTCCTTGAGGAAGGCTTCGCTGTGGGCGTGGCATTCCCAGCCGTCGGGTCCGCGGATCCAGGTGGAGGAGTCGGCGGCCATCAGGTCCTGGGACTTGCCCTGCATCCTGACCTTCTGGTGGACCGTGTAGGCGATGATGGCCACGTCCGGCGCGGGGATCGACACCTCGACGTCGTCGAAGGCGTAGGATTCCAGCGTCCAGTCGCCGTCCTGGGTCATCTTGCCCATCTTGGACTTGGGGATGCTCATCACCCCTTGCGCGCCGGTGACCAGGCTGGTCTTGCCCGAGAGCTGGGCGGTGCGGCCGCCGTCCTTCTTCTTCATCGCGTCCCAGTAGGACTTCTCCAGGGCGACGATGTCGTCCTTGGTGGGTGTGGCGTGAGCGGTCATGGGACCCTCCTTTGCTGCTTACATGCAAAGCCGCGGGGCGGGCGCGGGGTTCCCTGACCGAGGCGAGGCTCAGGCGGCGTTCGGCATCCGGGAGGCGAAGGTGGCGCGAGTGATGGCGACGCTGAGGCCGGCAGACGAGCTGGCGATCGTCATCCGCGCGTCGAGCTGCTTGACCAGGGCCTCGACGATCACCGTGCCCAGGCCGCCGACGGCCTCGCCAGGGGCGCTGGCGGCCTTGCCGACGCCGTTGTCGGAGACGACGATCTTCCAGTCCTCGCCCTTGCGTTCGTAGGTGACCATGACCAGGGAGCCGGGCTTGTCGGCGGGGAAGGCGTATTTCAGCGCGTTGATCACCAGTTCGGTGACGATCAGGCCCATGCTGACGGCCTGGGCGGACCCCGCCATGCCGGGATCGGCCATCACCCGCAGGAGGATCGGCTGGCTGTCGCCGATCATCGAGGCCGCCAGGCTGTCGCAGAGCTTGGTCAGGTAGCCGCCGACCTCGATCTGCTCGACGCCGTCGGTGGCGTGCAGGTGGGACTGGACGCTGGCCACGGACATCACCCGCTGATGGGCGTCGCGCAGGTGCCGGCGGGTCTCCTCCGACGTCACCATGCGGGCCTTGATCATCAGGATGCTGGCGATGATCTGCAGGCTGTTGGCGACGCGATGCTCCATCTCCTGGAGCAGGGTCTGTTTCTGGCGGAGCAGTTCCTCGGTCTTCTCGTGCCGGGTCTCGCTGGCGTGTTCGAGGAGCCTGCGGTCGGTGACGTCGGTGAAGGCGAGCAGGATGGCGACGTCGGCGCCGGCCTCGAAGATCACCTTGCGGGCGTTCAGCAGCATGGTGCGTTGGCCAAGGCCCGGGAAGTCGTGGGCGACCTCGAAGCCGTCCATCGCCGTCTGTTCGGGAACGATGGTCTCCAGCAGCAGGCGCAGGGCCGGAATGTTCCACTGGCCGTCGCCAAGGCTGTAGAGCAGTCGGCCCTTGGTGTCCTCGGGGTCGACCTGGAAGATCTCGCAGAAGGAGCGGCTGGCGGCCACGACATGGAAGTGCGCATCCAGCACCAGCAACGGCTCATGGATGGTGTTGACGATGGCCTGGGCCAGCGTCTGGGCGCTCTCGAGTCCTGGGATAGAGGTGAGCATCGGAGCCGATCTTGGCTGCTTGAGCCCGCAATGTCGCGGTCGCCGGGCAGCGCGGGGACAACCTAAGCTAAAGCTTGAGCGATGTCGCCCCGTGATGGAGACGCTCAGTAGGCGTTTTCGGTCTTGAACAGCGAGAGCGGGGTGTTGGCCAGGATCCGGATGTCCAGCAGGATCGACCAGTTCTCGATGTAATAGAGGTCGTGCTCGACGCGCTTCTGGATCTTTTCGGAGGTGTCGGTCTCGCCGCGCCAGCCGTTGATCTGGGCCCAGCCGGTGATGCCGGGCTTGACCTTATGGCGGGCGAAATAGCCGTCGACCACCTGGTCGTAGAGGGTGTTGGCGGCCTTGGCCTGCAGGGCGTGGGGACGGGGGCCGACGAGGGAAAGGTCGCCCTTCAGGACGTTGAAGAGCTGGGGCAGTTCGTCCAGCGAGGTCTTGCGGATGAAGCGGCCGACGGGGGTGACGCGGGGGTCGTCCCTGGTCACCAGCCTGGAGGCCGCCGCATCGCCCTGGTCGACGTACATGGAGCGGAACTTGAAGACCTCGATCAGCTCGTTGTTGAAGCCGTAGCGCTTCTGGCGGAACAGGACCGGGCCGCGGGAGGTGAGCTTCACGGCGAGCGCCACGCCGATCATCGGCAGCGACAGGGCCAGCAGGGCGACGAGCGCCACGGTGCGGTCGAACACGCCTTTGACGATGACGTCCCAGTCGGCCAGCGGCTTGTCGAAGACGTCCAGGACCGGGACCTTGCCGAGGTAGGAATAGGCGCGCGGGCGCAGGCGCAGCTTGGTCGCGTGGGCCGAGAGCCGGATGTCGATGGGCAGGACCCAGAGCTTGGCGAGCATCTGGAGGATGCGGGCCTCGGCCGAGATCGGGACGGTGAAGACGATGAGGTCGAGGCGGGCGCGGCGGGCGTAGGCGACGAGGTCGCTGACGTTGCCGAGCTTGGGGTGGCCGGCCACCACGAGGGACGAGCGGTCGTCGTCGCGGTCGTCGAAGACGCCGACGATGCGGATGCTGGCGTCGCCGGAGGCTTCCAGGGCCTGGATCAACTCCTCGGCCGCCGGGCCGCCGCCGACGATGGCGGTGCGGCGCTCGAAGACGCCCTCGCGGATCTTGGCGCGCAGGAAGACCAGCAATGCGAGGCGGGCGGCCAGCAGGGCGGCGAGGCCCGCGACGTAGAAGCCGGCGAGCCAGAGGCGCACGCTGTCGTCGGCGACCTTGGTCACGACCATGGCGGCGGCCACGAGGGCGAGCGCGAACGACCAGCCGAGCACCAGGCGGATCGCGGTGGCCGGCAGGCTGCGCAGGACGCCGATCCGATAGGCGCGGCCGACCTGCAGCGCGCCGACGGCGAGGCCGGCGACGCCGACCACGGCGCAGATGTGGGCGAGGCCAAGGGGCGCCGCGCCCTTCAGTGCGATGCGATGGGCGACGAGGCCGACGAGCGCCATCAGGAGGACGTCGAGGGTGCGGACGCAGCCCGACAGCACGACCGGCGAGAGCAGGGAGGGCTGCGGCGGGGCCGGCGCCTCGGCCGGCGCGGCGGCCCCGGACGGGCCGGCCGCGTCGAGCAGATCACGGACGTCGAAAGCGCTCATGCAAATAAGGGTCCGGACTCAAGGGGCGCGTCGCGCGCTTCGAGGCGGAGTTTGGGCGGTTTCGATCACGGAAGCCTTAACGGGCGGCGTCTTTGTGGACGCACATGAAGTGTTTACGGCGATGGGCGAGGATCGCGGCATGCAGAACGCAGATCGATACCGGCAATTCGCCGAAACCCTGACCGCCGCCGCCGAGAGCGCGCAGGCGGCGACGCGGGAGGTGATCCTCGGCGCGGCGCGGGCCTGGACGGCGCTGGCCGAGGCCGAGGAGCGCGCGGCGCGGGGCGAAACCAACGTCGTGGACCTGCGCGAGGCCGGCGAGCGCCTGCGCCGGCAGGCGCGCTGACTCCCTGGCGCCAGCCGGATTCCGGGCGCTAACTGACCCGATGCCCGAGCATCTTCCGCCGCCGGCCGGGGCCATGGCCTCGCCGTCCACCGCACGCAATCGCGAGCCGATCCTGGCGGCGCTGAGGCCGCACCTGCCCGACCATGGCCTGGTGCTGGAGGTCGCCGCCGGCGCGGGCGAGCATGCGGTGCACATGGCCAAGGCCCTGCCGCATCTGACATGGCGGCCGACCGATCCCGACAGCGAGGCGCTGGCCAGCATCGCGGCTTGGCGCGCATATGCGGGCCTGCCCAACCTGCTGGAGCCGCTGCGGCTCGACGCCGCAGACCCTGACGGCTGGCCGGTGGAGGCCGCCGGGGCGGTGGTCAACATCAACATGATCCACATCTCGCCCTGGGCCGCGACGCTGGGGTTGATGGCCGGGGCCGGGCGCGTGCTGCCGCGCGGCGGGGCGCTGTTCCTCTACGGGCCCTATGTCGAGACCGGGGCGCCGACGGCGGCCAGCAACCTGGACTTCGACGCGAGCCTCAAGCGCCGCAATCCCGCCTGGGGCCTGCGGCGGCTGGACGATGTGAAGGCGGCCGCCGTCGCGCAGGGCCTGACGCTGGCCGCGCGGATCGAGATGCCGGCGAACAACCTGTCGCTGGTGTTCCGGAAGGGGTAGGCGGCCCCCTCCGTCTCGGCGCTGCGCGCCGATCCACCTCCCCCAGATCGCGCGTTCCGCGCTGGGGGAGGATCTTGCGGGCTACTTCGGTTTGCGGAAGCGGAGCAGGAACTGGTCGGTCTTGCCGCGGATGGCCGGGTCGAAGACCATCTTCGTATGATCGTCGGCGGGGTTGGCGAGGATATGGCTTTCGCCGTCGAGCACGAAGCCGGCGGCCAGCACCTCGGTCTTCACCGTGGCCTCGTCGATGCGGTGGATGGTGTCGGTGTCGCGCAGGCCGCTGCCGGCGGCGGCGGCATGGTCGAGCACCACATAGACGCCGCCGGGCTTGAGCGCGGCGAAGACGTTGCGGTTGAAGGCCGCCACATCGGCCGGGCCCATGAACTTGTCGTGCAGGTCATGGTAGTTCTGGCGGATGAACACCGCATCGAGGCCGGCAGGCAGGGCGGGGGTGTTGATCGGGGCGGTGCTGACGACGACGTTGGCGTAAGCCGGGTCGGCGGTCAGGGTCTTGAGGGTATCCATCACCTGGGGGTGGGCCTTGACGATCTCGGCCGGCTCGTAGGCGTAGACGACGCCCTTGGGGCCGACCGCCTGGCTGAACGCGCGGACGAAGCGGCCGGCGATGATGTCGGCCACCTTGTCGCCCGGCTTGACGCCGATGAATTCCAGCACCTCGGCGCGCTTGAGGGCCGGGTCGGTGAGGGCGTCGGCGTCCTTGGCCTGGGCGAAGGCCGCGCCGGGCAGCCAGAGCGTCAGCAAGGCGACGGCCGCAGCCTTTATGAGGGTTCTGCGCGACATGTCGGGGTCTCCTCCAGGATCGGGAGGAGAGACAATGCGCGCGTCAGGCGAGTAAGCCAATCGCCTAAGAGGCGTGTCGCTGACGGAGGCGCAAGGCATGGACCGGATCGAGATCGAGGAGATGTTCGCAGGCCTCGGCGAGGTGAGCATCCGGCGGATGTTCGGCGGCAAGGGCGTCTATCACCATGGCCTGATCTTCGCCCTGGAGGTCCGCGGCGAGATGATGCTGAAGGCCGATGCGGCCAGCGGACCGCAGTTCGAGGCGGCCGGGGCGCGGCGGTGGGTCTACGAGGGCAAAGGCGGCAAGGTGGTGCAGATGCCCTACTGGACCATTCCCGACGACGCCTATGACGACCCGGAGGTCATGGCCGGCTGGGCGCGGCTGGCCTACGAGGCCGCGTTGCGGGCGGTGAAATGAGCGGGGCCTTCTCCCCTGCGGGATCTCGAGCTAGCGCTTCTGGTGGACCCGCTCGGGCGAGAGGGTGAAGAGGTTGCGGTCGAGGGCCGAGAACTCGATGCTCTCGACGCGGCGGCGGCGGGGAACGAGATCGGCGCCGTAGGTCACCGTCTGGAACGGGATCATCACCGGGCCGACCTTGCGGTAGTCCGACAGCTCCACCGTGACGCGGCGCGGGCCGGTCTCGTCCACCACCATGCCCAGGAGGCCGGTGGCGCGGTCGAACCAGAGTTCGCGCGGGGCGCCGCCGGCGGGCTGGACGCGCAGGACGTCGAAATGGCGGTCTCGGCTCCGGCGCTGGCCCAGATTGACGCTGCGCAGGTCGAACCGGCTCGGGAAGAAATAGGCGTAGGCGGCGAGGAACGCCTCGGTGCGGATCCTGGCGGTCAGCGCCGGGTCGACGGAGCCGGTGACCGCCCCGTTGAGCAGGATCCGCCATTCGTAGGCGCCGTTGTAGCCCTGGACGAATTCGCCGGCCGCGGTGCGGATGGCGGTGCGGTCGCCGTAGCGAATCGGGTCGGTCCAGCGCTCGTAATGGCCGTCGGCGTCGTCGCCCTTCTCATGCAGGCCGCGGATGGTGTTCCAGCCGGCGCCGCCGGAGGCCGCCCGCGCACGGTTCAGCACGCGCTGGGCGTCGGGCGAGTTCTGGGCCTGGGCGGCCCCGGCCATGCAGAGCGCCGCGGCGGCGAGACCCGCGAAAAACAGACGACGAGGGGAGGTCAACATGCGGCGGCAATAACCCGCCAACCGCGCCGGCAATACGGCCGATTGAGATTCAGCCGCCCTCAAACCGCCTTTTTCAGACTCGATTGAGGTCGTCGCATAAAGGTTAATGGCGGCTGACAAGAGCCGCGACGGAGGGACTACTATGATCCGGTATACGTCTAAGGTGGTGATCGCGGGGGCGATGGTTTTTGGTATGGCGACCCTGGGGGGCTGCGCCACTAAAAAATACGTGAACGAGACGGTCGCGCCGGTGTCGAGCCGCGTCGCCGACCACGACGTGAAGTTGCAGGCCCTGGACGCCACGACGCGCGATGCGCTGCAGCGGGCCGACGCCGCCGGCAAGCTGGCGGAAGGCAAGTTCGTCTATTCGATGGTGCTGTCGGACGACAGCCTGAAGTTCCCGGCCGCCAAGGCGACGCTGTCGCCCGAGACCCAGGCCCGGTTGGACGCGTTCGTCGACAAGCTGAAGACCGACAACCGCAACGTCTATGTGGAAGTCCAAGGCCACACCGACGCCAGCGGGTCGAAGGAAGCCAACCAGCGCCTCGGCGAAGAGCGCGCCGAGGCCGTGCGCCGCTACCTGAACATGCATGGCGTGGCGCTGAACCGCATCGGGACCATCTCCTACGGCGCCGAAGCTCCGGTGGCTCCGAACAACACCCGTGAAGGCCGCGCCGCCAACCGCCGGGTGGTGCTGATCGTCCTGGCCTAAGGGCCGGATCGATCGTCGCCCGGCGCCGGCATTGCAGCGGCCCTTTTAACCCTGGCGCCACGATCCCGACTCGGGACCGTGGTCTGCCGAGGGGCGTGAGATCGCGGGTCGATTTTGGAATGCCGATGAGCGGGCGATCGCAGACATGGCCGTTGCACGACCACGCCGGGCGACCGGCGTGAGCGTGTTCGACCACGATCTGAGCGGCGGCCTGCGGCCGTCGAAACGACGCCGCTCGCTGGCCGTGGCGTTCAGCGTCGCGGCCCACGCCGCGGCGCTGGTCGCGCTGGTTTCGATCCACAGCGAGCCGCCGAAGACCTATGAGCCGCGGCTCATGACCCTGATGCTGATCGACCTGCCCAAGCCGAAGCCGCCGCCGAAGCCCGCGCCGCCGCTGGCCGAGGCCGAGCCCGCGCCGGCCGACCCGCCGCCGCGCAAGGCGAGTTTCCGCCCATCGCCGCCGCGGCCCGACGTCGCGCCGCTGCCGGCGGGCAAGGACAAGACCACGTCGCCGGGCGTCGAAGTCAGCGACGCGCAGCTGGCCGGCGCGGCCACCGCCGGATCGGGCGGGGCCGGCGGCGTCTGCAACATGCCGCGCTGGCTGCAGAGCCAGCTGCGCAAGGACGCCCGCGTCCAGGCCGCCGTCGCCGAGGTGCATCGCGGCAAGGCGATCATGGTCTGGAACGGCGACTGGGTGCGGCGCGAGGACCAGGAAGGCGCCGGGCTGGCCGCCGTGCGCGAGGCGATGATGTGGGAGATCGGCTTCGCCCCGGAAGCCTGCCGCGCCCTGCCGGTGCACGGCCTGGTGATGCTGTCGTTGAACGACGGGCCGGGCGCGCCGCGGATCGTGGTGGGCGCCGGCGTCTGGCGCTGGTCGGACCTGCTGTTCTCCCGCGCCGCCAGCCCCGCAGGCGCTTCGCTGCAATAGGCGCCCTCGGGCAGGGCCAGCAGGCGGGCGGGGGAAACGCGGCCCCTCCTGAGAGGGGCCGCGCGGGCCTGTCGGGTGGGATCCACAGGCGCTTGGCGAGGGGGGGATTCGCCATCATCAGATGGTGGCGGCGCGGCGGGGCGCGAGTAGGGCGGGTTCTTTTCGCGATCGTATCGATTGATGCACGGTTGCGCCGACCGGGCCTGGGCGGGCGCCCAGGTTTCAGCTTTGCAGCAATCGCGACATCGCCGGGGTCCGCGCCGGGGCTAGCTTGGGCGGGAGGAGAGCCGCCATGAAACGCCATGTCGCCGGCCTGCTGGCCGTGATGATCGCCGCCGGCTGCGCTTCGCACCGCCCGCCGCCGCACGGCGGACCGCCCTGGGGCGACAGAGATCGCGGCGAGCATCGCGGCCCGCACGGCCCGCAACTGTTCATCAGCCCGAGCGGCAAGCCGTTCCGCGCCGGGCCGGAGGCGGCCTATCCCGTCGCGGCCTGGTTCGCCGAGGCCGACCGCGATCACGACGGACAGGTGACGGCGGCGGAATTCCGCGCCGACGCCGAGGCTTTCTTCGCCGTGGTGGACGCCGACCACAGCGGCGACATCGATATGAACGAAACGGCGGTCTACGAGCGGGTCATCGTGCCCGAGATCATCGCCGATCCCGGCGGCGGCGCGCGCGGGTTCCCAGGCGGCGACGGGCCGCGGGGCGGCCGGCATGGCCGCGGCGGCGGGGGGCGGCGCGGTCAGGGTTCGAGCCAGGGCGCCGCCGCGCCTGCCTTCGACGGCCTGCTCGCGGGGGCGGCGCGCTACAGCCTGATCAACGAGGCCCATCCGATCAGGGGCGCCGACAGCGATTTCTCGATGACGGTCAGCAAGGCCGAGTGGCGCGCCGCCACCGACCGCCGCTTCAAACTGCTGGACAAGGACGGCGACGGCGTCCTGCGCCTGGCGGACTTGCCGCGCACGGCCGCCCAGGGCCGCGCGGACAGGGTGGTGGCGGGGCGCCGCCGAAGCGGGTGACGCGGGAGGTCAGCGGGCGGCGGTGTCGATGCTGGCGACCACCGACATGCCGGGCGCGAGGCGGGCGGCGGCGGGCTGGCCGGGGTCGAGGGCGATGCGGACCGGAATCCGCTGGGCGACCTTGGTGAAGTTGCCGGTGGCGTTGTCGGGGCGGATGACGCTGAATTCCGAACCGGCGGCCGGCGAGATGCGCTCCACATGGCCATGCAGGGACTGATCCAGCGCATCGACGTCCAGGCGGGCGGGCTGGCCGATGCGGACGTCGCGCATCTGGGTCTCCTTCATGTTGGCCACCACCCAGATACGGGCCGGGACCAGGGACATCAGCTGGGTCCCGGCGGCGACATACTGGCCCTGGTGGGCGGCGATCTCGCTCAGGCGGCCGTCGCGCGGGGCGACGATGGTGGTGTTGGCGAGGTCGATCCGGGCCAGGCTGACGGCGGCGGCGGCCTTTTCCACGGCGGCTTCAAGGCCGCCGCGGCCGACCTCGGTGGAGACCACCCCGGTCTGGGCGATGCCGACCTGGGCCTTGCCGGCGGCGACCTGGGCCTGGGCGGCGCGCAGGGCGGCCTGGGCGACGTCGACCTCGGCCTGGGCGACCCAGCCGCCGGCGTGCAGCTTGTCGGCGCGCTCGGCGTCGGCCCGGGCGCGCACCAACTGGGCCTGGGCGCCGAGTTCGCCGGCGCGGACCTGGGCGACGGAGCCCTGGGCCGAGGTCCGGCTCTGGCGGAAATTGGCGAGGGCGGCCTGGGCGGCGTGAAGGTCGGCCAGGGCCTGTTCCAGGTGCTGGCGATAGATGCGCTGGTCGACGACGGCCAGCACCTGGCCCTGGCGGACCTCCTGGAAGTCCTGGACCGCGACGCTGGAGATATAGCCGGCGACCTGCGGGCTGATGACGGTGACCTGGCCGCGGACATAGGCGTTTTCGGTGCGCTGCCGGGCGCTGGTGAAGGGCGGCAGGCGCCAGGCCAGCAGGATCAGCACGACGCCCAGCCCCGCCGCGCCGATCAGCAGGAGCAGCCAGAGGACACGCCGGCGGGGTTCGGGCGGGGGAAGGGCGGGCGCGGCGGGGGTGTCGGTCATGAGGCTTCTTCAGGCGCGGAACGCAGGGCCATCACGTCCTTCAGGTGATGGAGCGAGACCCAGGCGCAGCCGAGGGCGGCCAAGGCGGCGATGACGAGCGAGACGTCGTTGTAGGCCAGGACATGGGCCTGCTGGGTGATCTGCTGGGTCAGCAGGCTGAGGCCGGCGACGTTGCGGCGGTCGGGGTCGAGGATGACATGGCCGTAGGCGCCGGAGAGCTGCTGCAGGCGCAGGACGACGTCGGGGTCGCCAAGGGTGACGGCCTCGGCCAGCTGGTTGGAGTGATATTTCTCGCGCACGGTCTCCAGCGTGCCGACCAGGGCCGGGCCGGCGAGGCCGCCGATGTTCTGGCCGACCTGGAACACCACCACGAAGCTGACGACGTTGTGGAACCCCTTCTGCGTGACGCTGGTGACGCCGATCAGCAGGGCCGGGCCGATGAAGAGCGCGGCGGCGAAGGCCAGCAGGGTCTGGCTGAGCAGCACCTGGGGCGGGCGCGTCAGGCTGGTGTAGCTGGTGTCGAGGAAGGCGCCGAAGGTGATGAGGCCGAGGGCTATGGCGATGGGAAGGTTCAGCTTTTCGGCGTTGAGGGTAAAGGCGCTGACCAGCGATCCGGCGACGGCGCCGGCCAGGATCGCCCAGAAGAGGCCGTATAGCTGGTCTGGGCCAAGGGCCATCTGCTGGAGGAAGCCGACGGCGCCGGAGGTCTGTTCCGACAGCACGATGCGGACGAGCAGGATCGCCAGCGCAAGGCGCACGATGTCGGCGCCGGCCAGGAAGTCGAGGCTGAGGAGGGGGTGGCGGCGGTTGTGCTCGACCGCCAGGGCCGCGGTGAGCAGGACGATGGACCCGATCAGGGCCCAGCCGATCCAGGCCGCCTCCGTCCACCAGACCAGGCGGCCGAGGCCGAGGACCGCCGCCAGCAGGGCGACGCCGGGGGCGAAGAGGATGAAGGTGAGGAAATCCAGCGGCTCGAAGGACTTCGTCCGCTCCGACGGCGGCAGGCGCAGGGCGAAGACGGCGGCCAGCGCCACCAGCGCCAGGCCGAGCTCCAGCATGTCGAAGGCCCGCCAGCCGCCGATCTCCAGCAGGCGGGGGGCGAACAGCCGCGCCATCGGCGCCGAGAAGCTGCCGCCGCCGATGCCCAGCACCAGGCCTTTCGTGCGGTGTTCGGCCGGGAAGGCCTGGAGCAGGTAGAGGATGCCGAGCGTCGAAAGGCCGGCCGCCGCCATCCCCGACGCCGCCCGCACGGCGAGCGCCGAGGTGAAGTCGTTGACGAACAGGTGGGCGAAGGAGACCGCCACCAGGGCCATCAGGAAGATCTGGGCGAAGAGGCGCAGGCCGTATTGCTGGCGGAACTTCACCAGGATCAGGCCCATGCAGGCGTTGGTCATGACGTAGACGACCGGCAGCCAGGCGGCCTCCACCGGGGTGACGCCGAGCGCGCCCTGCAGGTTCTGGATGTTGGCGGTGACGACGGCCGAGCCCATGCTGCCGGCCAGGATCACCAGCATGCCCACGGCGCCGAAGGCCAGGCGCATGGGTGTCGACTTGTCGGGGCTGGCGGGCGAGCCCGGCATCATCGGGCGTTCGTGGGGTTGCAGGGTCTCGACGTACTGCGCCCAGGGAAGGCTTTCGCGCAGGGTCACGGGCGGGTCCTCAGGCCGTCCAGCACCAGGGACCTGGCGCGGGCGGCGACGGCCCGGCGGTCGACGGTGTCGCCGCTGAGGCCCGCGCCCAGCAGGTTGGCGATCAACAGCAGGTCGGCGGGCGCGAGGTCGGGGCGCACGCGACCGGCCGCCTGGGCCTGGCGCAGGGGCCCGGCGCCGGCCTCGACCATGGTGCGGCGCACGGGGGCCAGCATCTCCGGCGCGCTGGAACGCAGCGCGACCGAGAAGCTGGCGTTGCGGACGACGACCTCGGCCAGGTCCTCGAGGAAACCGAAGAAGGCGTCGGGGCCGGGGCCCAGCGCCAGGGTGCGCGCGGCCAGGTCGTCCACCTCCTGGGTGAGGACGGCGAGCGCCAGCTGCAGGCGGTCGGGGAAGTTGCGATAGAGGGTGGCGCGGCCGACGCCGGCGCGCTCGGCGATCGCCTCCAGGGGGGCGTCGAGGCCTTGCTCGGCCAGCACGTGCGCCGCGGCCGTCAGCAGTGCGCGGCGGCGTTCGAGGGCGTCCTTGCGAAGCGGGCGGGTCATGATCCGAATAAGTGGACACCGGTGTCCACTTATTCAAGCGCCGAGGCGACAGGGGCAGGAAAAAGATCCTTCTCCCCTGGCGGGAGAAGGGGGCTAGACCACCAGCCTCGCGGTCGGGGCGTCGTTGAGCAGGGCCGCCACGGCGGAGAGCGCCTGGGCCAGCACGGCCCGCTTGGCCGGGCCGCCGAGGGATATGCGCACGCCGCCAGGCCAGGTTTCGCCCGTGGCGAAGGCCTCGGCGGTGACGAGGGAGAGGCCGCGATCCTGCGCGGCGCGGTGAAGGCGCTCCGGCGGCCAGGCCTCGGGCAGGGGAAGCCAGAGGTGGACGCCCTCGGGCGCGCCGCGTGCGGCGGGCAGCAGGCCGGCGGCCACGGCGCGGCGGGCGCGGGCCTCGCGGCGGACCCCGGCCAGCAGGCGATCGGCGACGCCCTCGCGGATCCAGCTGGCGGCGACGGCGGCCATCAGCGGCGCGGGCATCAGGGCGAGCGCGCGCAGGCTTTGCTGGACGCGATCGGCGGCGGGGCCGGGCGGGCAGGCGAGGAAGGCGGTGCGCAGGCCGGGGGACAAGGTCTTCGACAGGGTGGCCAGGTGGAAGGCGCGTTCCGGGGCGAATGAGGCGAGCGCCGGGGGCGGGGCGTCCAGCAGGCGGCTGTAGGGATCGTCCTCGATGATCTGCAGGTCATGGGCGCGGGCGAGTTCGGCGACGGCGCGGCGGCGCTCGACCCCCAGGGTGAAGGCCATGGGGTTCTGCAGGGTCGGGATCAGGTAGATGGCGGCTGGGCGCTCCTGTCGGCAGAGGCGCTCCAGGGCGTCGGGCAGGACGCCTTCGCCGTCGATGGCGCAGGGGAGCAGGCGCAGGCCGAGGGCGGCGGCGAGCGCCTTGATCCCCGGATAGGTCAGCGGGTCGACGACGAGGCCGCCGCCGCGGGGGACCAGGGCGGCGAGCAGGGCCGCCAGCGCGCTCTGGGCGCCGGGGCAGACCAGCACGCGCTCGGGGGCGATGTCGCCCAGGCAAGGCGCGAGCCAGGCGGCGCCGGCGGCCTTCTGGCCCAGGGTCCCGGCGCCGGGATGGTAGGCCATCAGGGTGGCGGCGTCGGTGCGATCGAGGATGGCGGCGACGGTCTCCTTCAGGCAGGCGGCCAGCGATATCCCGTCCGGCGGCGGGGGCAGGTTCATGCTGAGGTCGATGAGGCCCGCCTCGTCGTCGGCGGCGCGGGCGCGCACGAAGGTGCCGCGCCCGACGGCGGCCTCCACCAGCCCGCGCCGGCGCGCGGCGGCGTAGGCGCGGGTGACGGTGGTGAAGTCGACGCCCAGCAGGCCCGCCACCGTGCGCTGGGGCGGCAACTGGTCGCCCGGCTGCAGCTCGCCCTCGCGGACGGCGGCGTCGAGCGCGGCCACGATGCCGAGGTAGATCGGCCGGCCGTCGCGGACCAGGCGTTTCAGCCAGCGGGCCGAAGGATGTTCGAGGGACATGTTGCAATCCTGAGCGCGGGGTACATACAATATATGTAGATTGTATGTAGTCAATTGCGGATTGTAGGGAAGGGACTGCGCCATGACCGCCGACCTCGACGGACCTCCTACCTTGACGACGGGCTTGCGCTGCCGTTGCCCGCGGTGCGGGGAGGGCAAGCTGTTCGCCGGCTTCCTGACCGTGGCCAAGCGATGCGACCGCTGCGGCCTGGATTTCAGCTTCGCCGACCCGGCCGACGGCCCGGCCTTCTTCGTGATGAGCGGGGTGGGCATCCTGGTGATGGCCCTGTGGGCCTGGTGGGCGGTGGCGCTGCATCCGCCGATCTGGGCGCAGCTGGTGCTTGTGCCCGGCGCGATCGTCGGGGGATGCCTGGCGACGCTACGGCCGGTGAAGGCCTGGCTGGTGGCCGAGCAATATATCCACAAGGCCGAGGAAGCCCGCTGGGCCAGCATCGGCGGCCACGGCGAGGGCGGCTTCGTCTGGGACCGCCGCAAGGCGAGCGGAGGGTAGTTCGCCGATGCGCCGATGAGGGCGCGCCCTCAGGCCAGCACCTTGCCCGGGTTCAGAATGCCGTCGGGGTCCAGAGTCGCCTTCAGGGCCCGCATGAGGGCGACCTCCTGCGGCGTCCGGGACCAGCCCAGATAGTCGCGCTTCTCCAGCCCGATGCCGTGTTCGGCCGAGACCGAGCCGCCACGCGCGCGCAGGCCGCCATAGACGATCGCCTCGACCGCCTGCTTGGTCGGCTTGTCTCGCGCGCCGACGCCGGTCACCAGGTGCAGGTTGCCGTCGCCCAGGTGGCCGAAGACGGTCAGGGTCGCCTTGCCGGGCCATCCCGCTTCCAGGCCCGCGCGCACCTCGGCGACATAGGCCTCCATGTCCCCGATCGGCAGGGAGACGTCGAAGGTGAAGATCGGCCAGTTGCGGGCGGTCTGGCTGATGTCGTCGCGCAGGGCCCACATGGTGTCCCGCTCGCCCTGGCTCTTGGCGATGGCGGCGTCGGCGATCAGCCCGGCCTCCAGCGCCTCCATCAGCACCGCCTCGAACCGGGCGCTGTCGGCGCCCTGGTCCGCGCCCTGCGCCTCCACCAGCACGTAATAGGCGTGCGGCTCGGCCAGCGGCGTGCGGCCCGTCGCCGGCGCGGAGGTCACCAGGTCGTGGAACGACTTCCACATCACCTCGAAGGCCGAGAGCCCCCCCGCCAGTCCCCGCTCGATGTGGCGCAGGAGATCGGGCAGCTTGTCGAAACTCTCCACCCCCAGGAAGGCGGTGTCCTGGCTGGTGGGCAGGGGCTTCAGCCGCAGCACGGCGCGGGTGACGATCCCGAGCGTGCCCTCCGAGCCGATGAAGAGCTGCTTGAGGTCATAGCCGGCGTTGTTCTTGATCAGCCGGTTCATGGAGGAGATCACCGTCCCGTCCGCCAGCACCGCCTCCAGGCCGAGCACCAGGTCGCGGGTCATGCCATAGCGGATCACCCGGTTGCCGCCGGCGTTGGTGGAGACCACGCCGCCGATGGTGGCCGAGCCCCGGGCCCCGAGGTCCAGCGGCAGGAGCAACCCTTGGGCCTCTGCGGCCTCAGCGGCGACCTGCAGGATGCAGCCGGCCTGGACGGTGATCGTCGCACCCACCGGATCGACCGCCTCGATCGCCGCCATCCGCTCCAGGGAGAGCGCCACGGCGCCGTCGGCGAAGGCGCCGTGCACCAGGCCGGTCTTGCCGCCCCAGGCGCTCACCGGGACGCCTGACTCATGGCACAGCCGCAGGGCCGTGGAGACCTCCTCGGTCGAGCCGGGCCGCACCAGGGCGATGGGCGTTCCCATCCGGCTCCAGTTAGAGACCGCCCGCTCCTGGGCCGCCTCGCCGGTCAGCACGGCGCCCTCCGGCAGGGCGGCGGTCAGCGCCTGGATCAGCGCCGTGCTCATGGGATCACCGCCTCGATCAGCCGCGGTCCCCGCTCGGCCATGGCGCTGGCGAACTGGGCGTCGAAGGCCTCGATGCTGTCGGGGCGGCTGGCCTCGATGCCGAAGCCCTGGGCCAGAGCGACCCAGTCGACCGCCGGGTCGTTCAGGGCCAGCATCGCCGTGGCCTTCGGCCCCGGGGCGTTGACGCCGACCCGGCCGAGCTCGACGCCGAGGATCTTGTAGGCGCGGTTGGCGAACACCACGATGGTCACGTCCAGCCGCTCGCGCGCTATGGTCCATAGCGCCTGGGGCGTATAGAGCCCGCTGCCGTCGCCGGTCAGGCAGAGGACCTTGCGGTCGGGGCAGGCCACCGCCGCCCCTGCCGCCACCGGCAGGCCCTGGCCGATCGCCCCGCCGGTCAGCGCCAGGTGGGTGTGCGGCCGGCCGCTGGCGGCGGCGGCGAGGGTCGGGGCGCTGGATGTGGCCCCGTCGTCGGAGATCACCACGCCCTCCGGCAGATGCCGGGCGATGGACAGGCCCATGGTGTAGGCGTTGAACTTGCCTGAGGGCGCGTCCGGCAGGGCCAGCTGCGCGCGGTGCGACGGCGCCTTGGGGGCCTTCACGGTCTCGGCGAGGGCCGCGAGGGCGGCCGGGCCGTCCTCATGGTCGTGGGCCAGATAGACGACGGTGCAGCCGTCCGGCAGGCACCAGGACGGCATGCCCGGATAGGCGAAGAAGGCGGTCGGCGGCTTGGCGCCCACCAGCACCAGGACGTCGATGTCCTTCAGGAACTCGACGATCATCTCGGCGAAATAGGGGATGCGCTCGACCTCGACGATGCCGGCGCCGCGCTCCAGCCTCGGGGCGAAGGTGTCGCAGAACAGCCGGCAGCCGGTAGCTGCGGCGATCCGGCCTGCATCCTCCAGCGCCGCGCGGCTGAGCGCGCCGCCGCGCATCAGGACGCCCGCCCGCGCGCCGGCCTTCAGGCCCTGGGCCGCGCGGCCGACCGCCGCGTCCGACGGCGCCTGGGGCGCGATTGTCGGCAGGGGCGCGGCCGGCCCTTCCGCCTCCAGCCAGGCGGTGTCCGCCGGCAGGATCAGGGTGGCGATCTGGCCGGGCGCGGCGCGGGCCGCCTGGACGGCGCGGGCGGCGTCGGCGGCCACCGTGCGCGGGTTCAGGCTGGTATGCACCCAGGCCGAGACCGGCCGCGCGAAGCCCGCCACGTCCGAGGCCAGGGGCGGGTCGTACTGGGCGTGGTAGGTCGCATGGTCGCCGACGATGTTGACGATCGGGGTGGCCGCGCGCCGGGCGTTGTGCAGGTTGGCCAGGCCATTGGCCAGGCCAGGCCCCAGGTGGAGCAAGGTCGCCGCCGGCTTGCCGGTCATCCGCCCATAACCGTCCGCGCAGCCGGTCACCACGCCCTCGAACAGGCCCAGCACCGCCCGGATCCCGTCGACCCGGTCCAGGGCGCCCACGAAGTGCATCTCCGAGGTGCCTGGGTTGGCGAAACAGACATCGACGCCCGACGCGACCAGCGTCCGCACCAAACTCTCAGCGCCGTTCATAGACATATCCTAATTCCCTGCAAAATGACCGTGCCTGCAACTGGAGCCCAACAGCCGGGAGGCGTCCATCCCGGCCTTGCAAGTCAGGTTCAAGAAAAGGTCCTGCTTGGCGCGCATCCGCTCGACGGGGCCGATCAGGAGCAGGGCGCCCGCCGGTTGTTCGGCCTGGTTGAAGACGGGCGCCGCGAACGCCGCCGCCCCCGGGACGTTCTCCCCGAAGGTCGCCGTGAAGAGGTCGCGCCGGGCCGCAGCCAGGATGTCCTTCAGGCGGCTCTTGCTGGTGACGGTGTCCGGCGTCGACTTCGCCAGTTGTGCGCTCGCCAGGTATCGATCGACCTCCTCGTCCGGCAGCAGCGACAGCATCAGCCGGCCTCCAGCGCCGTTGTGCAGGGTGTGGCGCTCGCCGATGGTCGGCTCGAACCGGATCGGGCTCGAGCCCGACACGAACTCGATATGGATCATTTCGGTCCGATCGTTGGACAACAGCGCCAGACCCGACGTCTCGCCCGTGACCGCTGAAAGCGCTTCGAGCGCGGGTCGTACGATCTGTCCGATATTTCGGCCAGCGAGAATCCTGCCTGCCAGCAAATAGGCTTCCGGCCCCAGTCGGTAGGCGCGTCCCTCGCGGACGACATAGCCCTGGTCGGCGAGGCCGCGCAGCAGATCCAGCACGCTGGTGGTCGGCGCGGCGACGGCGCCGGCGAGCTCGCTGAGCGTCGCCCCGGCCGGCGCCCCGGCCAGGTGCTGCAACGCCGCAAAGATACGACCGACCGAGAGGGGGGGAGTGTTTCGGGTGTCCGGCATGACTGGCTTCGAGCGAAAGCCCTCGATAATTCGGATATCCGAAATCAACAACGATTATCTGAAAAGAGTTTGACGGGCTCGCCGGGACTGGAGAGGGTGCGGGCGATCGGTGGGCGCCGCCACCTTTGGAGGAGCCGAACTGTGGCGGACAAGTGCGCCCGCAAGCCGCTTGAAGGGCTCAAGGTCCTCGACATGGGGCGGATGTTCGCCGCCCCCTACGCCGGGCAGATGCTTGGCGACCTCGGCGCCGACGTGATCAAGGTCGAGCATCCCGCGGGCGACGAGATGCGCCACTTCGGCCCCCATTTCCTGAAGTCGACCGACGGCGAGGAATTGCTGGAGTCGACCTATTCGCTCTCCTGCAATCGCAACAAGCGCTCGGTGGTGATCGACCTGACCCGCGAGGCGGGACGCGAGGCGGCCGCGCGACTGGCCGCCTGGGCCGATGTGGTGCTGGAGAACTTCAAGGTCGGCGACCTGGCCCGCTACGGCCTCGACTACGAGACGGTCCGCGCCATCAATCCGGGGGTGATCTACTGCTCCGTCACCGGCTTCGGGCAGGACGGGCCCTATGCGCGTCAACCGGGCGTGGACACCATGTTCCAGGCGATGTCCGGCATGATGAGCGTCACGGGCGAGCCGGACGGGCCGCCCCAGCGGATCGGGTATATCGTGGTGGACATCGCCACCGGCCTTTTCGCCACCACCGCC
>Ga0307513_10000432_pt1 | contig 60370 bp, 53 predicted proteins | sample 15_EM_MG_FD_202174 | JGI IMG/M metagenome (GOLD analysis project Ga0307513, IMG submission 202174) | Populus trichocarpa ectomycorrhiza microbial communities from riparian zone in the Pacific Northwest, United States - 15_EM | ecosystem: Host-associated > Plants > Roots > Unclassified | place...
TTCGGAGCCCCCGCCCAAACGGCCAACCCGGTAATTCACGCTTCACCGCCCCTGCACGCGCAGGTATGTTCCGACTTTGTTCGGAATCAGGGTGGCGCATGAAAACTGCGGAAGCGGGCTTCCGATTGACGCATCAAATCTACGAAGTGTTTGAGGGCAGGTTGTTGATTGTGTCGAGCCCACGCAAGCTGAAGGCTGAGGACCACATTGAAATCCTCGACGCGGCGGATCACCACATTGCCGGGTATGGTCGCGGAATTGATCACAAATCCCATGCCCAGCCCCGCGGAGGCGAAGCTCAGGGTGCCTTCCGTCGTCGGGACTTCGAACGCAATATTGGGCGACATCCCGACCGCTCGGAACGCAGCGATCATTTCGTCGCTCAGCCCGCGGCCGGTCTCGCGGGAAGGCCAAGTCAGCGGCGCGTCTCGCAGGTCTGCAATGCGCAGGCGCTCGCGCCTCGCGAGCGGATGGTCCCTATGCAGCGCCAGGACAAAGGGGAAATCCGAGATCGCTAGCACTTCCAGCGTCGATCGTGAGGCGTCATCGATGGCCACGCTGGCCACGAACCCCGCGTCGATCTCTTCGCGTTTCAACGCAATGAGCTGCGCCTCGCTTAGCAGAGAGGTGAAGCTTATGGCCACGCCAGGAAAGGCGGTCTTGAATTTCTGAAGCCCGGCGGTCACCACGTCGCACTGCATCGAGCGATAGTTCAAGCCGATCTTCAGATGCCCTTCATCCCCGCGGGTGACTGCCCTGGCGCGGCCAATGGCACGGCCGACCTCGCCCATGATGCGGATTACGTCCTGGTGGAAGGCCTCGCCGGCGGCGGTCAAGCGGACCGACCGCTGCGTACGCGCGAACAGGGCGACGCCCATTTCCTGCTCGAGCGCCTGAATGCGACGCGACAGGGCGGGCTGGGTGATATTCAGGCGCGACGCTGCGCGGTGAAAATGCCTCTCCTCCGCGACGGCGGCGAAATACGGGAGATGTCTCAGTAGCGAGCGTTGGTGAATGCGCGCCAGAGGGGCTCGGTCGTGGTCCGCGAGGTTTTCGTCGTCGGGTGTCGCCGCTTCGGTGTCTGTCACATCAACCGTCAGGCCTGCCATCATGGTTCTCGCGTGATCACCTAGACAATAATTCTATGTGATCATTAGGGCAAAAATCTGTATCGCTCTGCATCAATCATAGTCTGACTGAGCGATCCCGATTCGCTCCGGTTTCCACGCTGGGCCGATCTTCGGGCCCACAGGGACGGCTCAACAGCGCATGATGAACCCCGCGCTGATGCGCTGGAGGCATTGAAGACCCTATCAAAGGGAATTGGACCCTGTCGGGCCGGGGGCGGGATGCTTCAGCTGATCCACGCAAGGTGACGCATGTCGCTCTCCCCACTCGCCCCCGACAAGAACTCGCTCACCTTAGGTGATCGGGTCGGAGGCTTTCGAGCGCCATGCGGCGATCCCAATCGACCCGCAGGCGAAGCGGCGGATGGCCTCGGCGTGGCGGCGCATGCCGCGAATGCCGCCGACCAGACGCCTCGCGCTCCTTTCGCTTGCGACTGGCTTGACCGGCTGGCCCGTGAGTTCGCTGACGGCAGACTCCTCCTGCTCGCGGACGCGAACCCGGTCGGCGAATCCTGCGACATCGTCGTGGCAGGGCCGCACGCGAGCGCCGACGCGCTCAATTTCATGAACCGGTTCGGCGGGGTGCTGCGACTGGCAATCCCGCAGGCGCGGGCTCGACGCCTGCGCCTCCCTCCGATGGTGCACTTTCAACGGGCGAACGCCGAAACCTACACGGTCTCGATCGAGGCGCGCCATGGAGTTACGACCGGCATTTCGACGCATGATCGGGCGCTGACAGTCAGAACCGCCCTCGATGCGACGGACGATCAGGATCTCGTCTCCCCTGGGCACGTCTTTCCCGTAGTCGTTGCAGAGGGCGGGGTGAGAATGCGGGCGGGCGCGGCTGATGCGGCAGTTCACCTCCTCTCACACCTCGGCCCCGAAGGTTCAGCCGTGCTGTTCAAGGTGCTCGACGACGAGGGGCGATGCCTGCAGGCGGGAGACGGCGACGCCTTTGCACAGGCGCACGGCTTGCTGTTCGCAAGGCTGGAGGATCTGGTCGGCGCGCTGCGGGCGGCGCCATCCCGCCCGAGAGAACAAGCAGCATGATCTCCGGCACGCGCGAGACATTCCTGAAGGCGATGCGCGGCATCGCGGCGACGGTCTGGGTCGTGCCTCCGGGCGGGATGAAGATCGAAGCGGCATGATCGCGACGTCGATAATGTCACTCAGCCTCGAGCCTCTGTCGTTGATCGTCTGCGTCAACCGCACAAGCCGCAGCGGCGCCGCGTTCTTGGCCTCGGACGTCTTCAGCGCCAACGCGCTAAGGTTGGAGCAGATCGATGTCGCCCGAAGCTTCGGGCCTGACATCGAGCGGGAAGGCCGCTTCAAGACCGGCCGTTGGCGCACGTCGCGTGGCGCGCCGGTGCTGCGTGGAGCGCAGGCAAATTTCGTGTGTCGCCGCACCCAGTCCATCGCCTACGGGACGCACGACATTCTCGTGGGTGACCTGCTGTCCGCCCACGCGAATGCCGCGGCCCGGCCTCTTGTGTATCTCGACGGCATCTATACGGCGTGTGGCCCGCCGCCGCCCGCCGCCTGCGCGTGGCCCTCACATTGAGGGCGACGTGACCAACCCTGGATTGGTGCGGATCAGCGCGGCCGCGGTCGCGATCAGCCCGGGTTCGTGAGTCCGCACGCCGCATCGGCGCCGGGCCAAGTCTGAAGAGAAAAGAAGGCGTAGTGGTGGATACTGTCTCGAACAAACTACCGGCTTGGCTGACGGGAGCCTCGCGAACTTGCGAGGATCCGATCGGCGTCGCCCGCGGCCTGCGGCCGATCATCGAGGCGGGAGCCGCTGAAGGGGCGCGCCGAGGTTACATCTCCGATGAGGTTGGCCAGGCCCTCGCGTCGTCCGGGCTTTGGGGCCTGCGCCTGCCGCGCGAGTCCGGTGGGATGGAGGCCCCGCCCGCGGCCTATATCGCGGTCATCGAGGAGCTTTCGTATGCCGACCCTTCGACAGGGTGGGCCTTCATGGCGTCCAGTTTCGCCGCCGGGCAGGCGGTGCGACTGGGACCATCGGCCGTTCAGGCGATCTATGGCGGTGACGATGGCTTCATCATCGCAGGCCAGGTCAGCACCCTCGGCCGCGCCGAAGCGGTCGAAGGCGGCTACCGGGTGCAGGGCGATTTCCACTTTGGCTCGGGTTCACAGTTCGCGAGCTGGTTCCTGGGCGCGTTCGCGCTCTTCTCGGATGGAGAACCCGTCCTCAACGACCTCGGCAAGCAGACGATCATCGTCTGCTTCACCTCGCGGGAAAAGGTGCGCCTGAAGGGCAATTGGGACGTCATGGGGCTTGCGGCGACGGGCAGCGTCGACTTTGAGTTCATCGATCAGGTGATCCCGCTGGATTTCGTCATGGGTGTGCCCGGTCGTCCCGACAACGAAGCGCCTACCCACAAGATCGGCGTCTCCGTCGGGCACACGGCGTGGGCCCTGGGCGCAGGCAAGAGAGCCCTCGACGAGATTTTCCATCTGGCCCAACGCAAGCAACGCTTCAAACGCACCACGCTGATCGATCAGCCGGTGTTCCAGAAGCAGTATGGCGAGCATCTGGCCGCCCTGCTGGCGGCGCGGGCGCTGACGATCACGGTCTTCGACGACTGGTTCGAGGCGGCCAAACGCGGGAAGCCAAGCCTGGAGGTGCGGGCCCGGGCGAGATTGGCGGCCGCGTGGGCGACGGATGTGGCGCTGAAGGTGGGTCAGTTCGCGATGTTCTCCGCCGGAAGCGACGGCGTGCGAAACAACCACGGTGAAAACACGATTCAGCGTGTGTATCGCGACCTCCAGGTCGGCTCCACTCACCGTCATGTGGACGGCAATATCCTGATCGAAGCGTCACAGGTCGCCCTGGGCGTCGTCGACCCGACGAAGATCGACCTGTAGCGCTAGACTCTACAGAGCCGCCGCCACGGCGGGAAGGTTGTGTCCGGATACCGGGCCCAAGCAGGGAGCATCATAATGCCTACCGATCTTGAGGATAGACTTGCGGGGATAGAGGCGCGGGACGAAATCCGTGAGCTGCCGGCGCGCTACGCCTGGCACTCTCCCCGCTGCGAGCTCGAGGAGATGGTGGCTCTCTTTACCGAGGACTGCATCTTCCAGTCCGGCTCAGGCGAGAAGCAGACCTATATCGAAGGTCGGCCGGCGCTCCTGGCTTACTTCTCCAAGGTGTTGACCCAGAAAGGCGTGCGCGCGCCGATGATCACCAACATGACTGTCGAGCTCCTGGACAGCCGCACGGCCCGGAGCGTGTGCCTCATGGCCAATCCCCTTGTCCCTTCCGGGTCTCCACCCTTTGTCGGCTACTATCTCGACGACTATGCCAAGGTGCAGGACCGCTGGCTGTTCAGCGCGCGTCGCTTCCGCTTCTATTCGCCCGAATCCGATCTGGACGGCGGCCGAGGTCGATAGGAGCATCCCAAAATGCCGCTTGATCCCATCGTCGCCGAACTCATGAGCGCGGGCGGTCGCGCTCGCTATACGGATTACCGCAAGGTGGCCCCAACTGAAGCTGCGCAGGTTATGCGCGCCGCCAGTTGGCCACGGGCCCCTGCCCGCGAGGGCCTGTCGGTGGATGACCGGACGCTCGACCTGATCGACCGCGAGCTGCCCGTGCGCATCTATCGGCCGCGCGCAGACGGCCCTTTGCCCGTCCTCATCAATATGCACGGCGGGGGCTGGGTGCTCGGGCGGCCCGATATGGACGACCGCCGTTGCGGACGGATCGCGCTCGGGGCGCAGGTGGTGGTGATTTCCCTGGACTACCGTCTTGCGCCTGAGCATCCCTACCCCGCGGCGCTGCTCGATGGGTTCGACGCCGTCCGTTGGGTCCAGAGCCGGGGTGCGGCCTTGGAGATGGACCCGTCCCGGATAGCGCTTGCGGGCTCAAGCTCGGGGGGGAACCTCGCAGCCGGCCTCTGCCTTCTGCTCCGCGACCTCCAGGCCGCAAAGCCAGCCTGCCTCATCCTTAACTATCCGGTGTGCGACGGTGTCGGAAAATCAGCGAGCTATGAGGAATTCAAGGATGGGCCGAGCGTCACCGCGGACCTGATGGATTGGTTCTGGGACCAGTACACCCCTCCGCCGACGGACCGCAGCCTGGGTTACGTCTCGCCCCTGCGCGCAAACACCCTGACTGGCCTGCCGCCGACCCTGGTCACGACGGCCGAGTGCGACGTGCTCCGAGACGAGGCCGAAGCCTTCGCGCGCAGGCTCGAGGCGGAGGGTGTGGACGTAATGCTGCGTCGGTACGACGGCATGCCGCATGGCTTTCTGACCATGGCGGTCGAGCTGCAACAGAACGTCGAGGCCACGGACTTGGCGATTCAACTGCTGGTGAAAACAATGCAACCGCGAGCGTGCCCGGTCGCTTGAGTGGAAGGCTCGATACCCAGAGAGGTGTTCCGAACGCTCGATTCAAGCCAGTTCGGACGTGCTAACTCACGATGTCGCGCTCGATATATTTGCGCGCACGCCAGTAGAACCCGGCGGCCAGGATGCCGACGAGGGTGATCAGGATTTGGGCTATGCGGACGGCTTCACCGTCCGTCCGCCCGCCGGCCTGCAGGTGGTCGCTGTAGATGCCGACGGCCAGAGGCCCAATGCCCAGGCCGACGAGGTTGGTGCTGAGGAACATCAGCGCGACGGCTGTCGCGCGCAACTGCGGGCGCACCACGCTTTGCGGCACCGCGTACATCGGCCCGAGGGCCAGGTTGAAGATGAAATAGGGTGAGACGAGCAGGCCGAGTGCCAACGCGCCCGATGGCGCCATCATCGCGGCGATATAGGTGGGAACGCTTCCGAACGCGGCGAACGCGGCGAGGGTCGCATAGCCCTTCGCGGACCTGGCCGCCAAGCGATCGGCGACCTGACCGCCGACGAAGGCGCCGAGCACCCCTGCGCTTCCCATGATCAGCCCCACCGTGAGCCCGAGAAAGCCGGTAGACTGCAAACCGAACCCGGCTGCCATCCGGCTCAGATCCGCGGCATGGTTGCGCAGAAAAAAGGAGGCGAGGAACGAACTATGGCCGTAGCTCACGACCGCCATCATCGTGGTGGCCGCCACGAAGAGCCAATAGGTTCGGCTAGCCCGAAGCTCCTTGAACGCTGCGAGGAAGGTCGAGCCGGAAGCCGGGTCGACAGAGATCTTCTGGACGCGCCGCGGCTCCGGCAGGGTCAGGATGGCGATCAAACCCAGTATGACGCCCGGGATCGCGACGACCACAAAAGCTGCGCGCCATCCCCAGTGATCCCCCACCAGTCCGCCGATGGCCAAGCCGAGAAGGCCGCCGACCGGCCCCCCCATGGCGAAGAACGCCAGCGCGGACGCTCGTTTTTCCTTGGGCACATAGTCGCTGATCAGGGAGTGAGCCGGCGGCGTGCAGCCCGCCTCGCCGACGCCGACGCCGACTCGCGCTAGGGCGAATTGGACGAAGGTCTGAGCCAGGCCCCCGACGGCCGTAAAGATGCTCCACAGAATGATGGCGACGGCGATGATGCGGGGCCGGTGGCCGCGTTCCGCAAGCCGGGCAATGGGCAAGCCGAGGATCGAATAGAACAACGCGAACGCGATGCCCGTCATTGCTCCGATCTGCCAATCTCGCAGACCGAGCTCGTTGCGTATGTCTTCAGCGAGAATGTTGACGATCTGACGGTCGAGGTAGTTCAGCACAGAGATCGCAAAGAGCAGAACGAGCGCATATCGCCCCAAGCCGCTCGCCAGCGGCTGAATTGGCGGCGTACCGGCGCCTATCTCCGTTTCGTTTGCCATCCGGTTCTCCGTCTCCTCAACGCGCGCTTTCCCGCTCCGGCGCGCGTGCGGGCATGGTCCCGACGTCCGGCCGGCCAAGCCTCAGATTGCGGGGATTTGCGGAGGCACGTCGTGGTCTTCAGTCCGCTCAGGCGTCCGAAGCGCCGCAGCCACCCCGGCAGGCCACAGCCCTTCGCCAAGCTGTCACAGGCTCCCAAGGGTGGCAATTGAGTTAAGTGAATTACCTCGGTGCGCTGCGCAAGACGCCGATCCCTCCTCGGCCATAGACGGCCCATTCATAACGCAGCGTAATCAGTGCTGCGTGGAAAATGCATTGGCGTGCATCTGAGGCTACCGGATAATCGGCCCCCCACGAGACGTGCAGTTATCGTCCGGCGTTGGGCGCTGGAAGGTCAGGCTGAGGTTCGGGAGGATCGAATGGGGGCGTTGGCAGGCGAGGCCGTCATCGTGACCGGCGCAGGTCAGGGGCTCGGGGCGGCCTACGCTCGAGCCGTGGCCGCCGCAGGCGCGCCTGTGGTCGTCAACGACATCAACTTTGCGTCCGCAGAGGCCGTGGCGCGCGAAATTCGGTCCGAGGGCGGCCAGGCGGTCGCCGATCCGGCCGATATCCGAAGGCCTGCGAGCGCCGAGGGCCTCGTCGAGCGCTGTATCGCCGAGTACGGCTTTGTCTCCGGCCTCGTGAATAACGCCGGCATCTGTGAGCCGGCGCGGTTTGCGGACGCGACGCTCGAAGATCTGCAGCGGATGCTCGAGGTCAACGTGGTTGGCGTCTTCAACTGCGCGCGCGCAGTCATCGGGCCGATGCTTCGCCAGGGCCGCGGGTCCATCGTCAACGCCACATCCGGCGCCCATGCGGGCCAGCATAACCTGACCTCCTACGGAGCGACCAAGGGTGCGGTGGCTTCCTTCACCTATGGATGGGCGGGCGAACTTCGCGACAGCGGAATACGGGTGAACGCCATCTCACCGATCGGAGCCACGCCCATGACCATACGGACGGCGCGAGAGTCGGCAGCCCTTCCTTCGCCGGCGGCGAATGGCCCCCTTGTCGTGTACCTGCTTTCGAAGCGGGCGGCTGGCGTCACCGGCCAGGTTGTTCGCATCAATGCGGGGCGACTGAGCCTCATGACGCATCCGGCGATCCGCGCGCCTGTGATGGTCCGCGAGAGTTGGACAGCAGAGTCGATTGCCGAGGCTTTTGACCAGACGTTTACGGCGCTGCAGCTTCCGATCGACATCGCCACCTACGAAATCGCTGAGGTGATCGCCAACACAAGTCGCGCCGGGGTCCCACGGTGAGCCTTTCGGCTCCGCCGCAGGCGCTCGCCGACGCGAGCTGGCGCTAACGCCGCCAAGCCTGGGAAATGGAGAGCCGGTATGGGTGTGCTCAGTGGCCGGGTCGCGATCGTCACGGCTGGCGGAGGGCCGGGCATGGGGTCGGCCTTCTCGAGGGCGCTTGCAGAGGAAGGGGCGGCCGTCTGCGTCGCTGACGTGAACGGCGACCAGGCCGACAAGGTCGCCCAGGGGATCCGCGCCGACGGCGGATCGGCCATAGCGGTGGAATGCGACGTCGCCAACGCTGGCCAGGTCGAAGCCATGGTCGCACAGGCCGCTCGCGAGCTTGGCCCGGTGGGCATCCTCGCCAACCACGCCGGCATCGGGCCCAGCGGTCCCATCGCCGATATTACCGAGGCGCAGTGGGACCGGACCATGGGTGTGCACCTCAAAGGCGCATTCTTGTGCACGCGGGCGGTCGCACCGCAGATGAAAGCCATGGGCTGGGGCCGGATCGTGTGCACGGTGTCGCGCGCCGCCTACAGGCCGTCGCGCCACATTCGCGGGATGTCGGACTACGCCGCGGCGAAAGCCGGCCTGTTAGGCTTTTCCCGCGCCCTGGCGGTGGAGCTTGGCCCGTTCGGGATAACCGTCAACGCCATCGCGCCGGGCCTGGTGTCGGGTAGCGGCATGCTGGCGGGAGGCGGAGCCATGACAGCGGAGGAAGAAGCCGCCGCGAGCGACGCCGAGGGCCAGGTTCTGCCGCTCCGTTACGCGCGCCCGCAGGAAGTGGCTGGCGCGTTGCTCTATCTCGTGGGACCCCATTCCGACCGCGTCACCGGGATGGTGATGCACGTGAACAGTGGGAGCTATTTCCCGGCCTGACACCCCTGTCCGCACAAGCCCGGAGCGGCCCGCGGCCTGCGGCTTTCGGGCCTGCTCGCTGCTGATACCCGCAAGGTACCGGTGGGATGCCAATTGGGCATTTGCTATCCGCAGTGATCCGACCTCCAGTCCGGCCATACATGGAGGGTGCCGATGAATTTCTCGTTGGCTGGAAAGATCGCAGTCGTCACCGGGGCGAGCCGGGGGATGGGTCGTGCGATCGCCATCCGCTACGCGGAACAAGGCGCAGACGTGGTGGTTACCGGTCGCGACAAGGGTCGCCTGGACGAAGTCGCCGAACAAGTCCGCGCCCACGGTCGTCGCGCCCTGGTGGTCCAGGCCGACATGCTCCACCCGGAGCAGGCCGCCATCCCGGTGGAGATGGCCGTCGCCGAGTTCGGCCGGCTCGATGTCCTGGTCAACAACGCCGGCGGCGCCAGCGTTTATGTCGAGCACGGCAGAGCCGACATCTTCGAGACGCCCCTGAGCTCGGTCGAGGATCTGTTCCGCTTGAACACCTTCTCACCGTTTGTGGCTGCGCAGGCGGCGGCCAGGGCGATGAAGGAGAGCGGCGGCGGCGTGATCATCAACGTCACCTCGATCTCGGGTTACACTCCGGACCCGCCGTATCACGCCTACGCCGCGGCCAAGGCCGCACTCCATGCCATGAGCGTCGCCTGGAGCAAGGGACTGGGCGTCCACAACATCCGCGTCAACGAGATCATCCCGGGCGCCGTGGAGACGCACAACCTGTCCGGACGCCTCGCCGTACCGGAGGGTCGTCAGAGGCTGGAGGCCAGCAATCCGCTTCAGCGGCTGGGCCAGCCCGACGACATCGCCTCAGCCGCTGTCTACCTGGCCTCCGACGAGGCGAGATGGGTCACAGGAGCCGCGCTCCTGGTGAGCGGAGGCGCGCGTTGAGCCGACCTACTGAGGAGGTCGCCCTGGTCATCGGCGCCAGCCGCGGCATCGGGAAAGCCATAGCCCTGGCATTTGCGGCGCGGGGCTTCGCTGTCGGCGTCGTGGCGCGCAGGAACGGCGCGCCCAACTTCCCGGGGACCGTCGAGGAGACGCTGGCCGAAATCCGCGCGACCGGGGGGACCGCAGAAGGGTTCGCCTGCGACATAGCCGACAGCGGCGACGTCAATGCTCTCGTAACCCAGGCCCACGCGCGCTTCGGCCGCATCGACATGCTGGTCAACAGCGCCGTCCAGATCGTCTACGCAAACCTGCTCGAGACCACCGACGAAGCCTGGGCGCGGGCGTTCGACGTCAATGTCGCGGGGGCCTTCTACCTGACACGAGCCGTAGCCCCGGTGATGGTCGTCCAGGGGGGCGGCCGCATCGTCCATCTGACGGGCGCGGGCGCACGGCAGACCGAGCTGGTCAGTGTCGCCACCGGGGCCTCCAAGGCCGCTCTGGAGCGCTTTGTGCGCGGCGCCGCCCACGAGCTGCGGGCTCAAAACGTGGCCGTCAACCTGTTCGACCCGGGGGCGGTCAAGACCGAGCGGGCGGTCGTCCTGCGCGGCGCGGGCCATGATTGGACGCGTCACGCCACGCCCAAGCAAGTCGCGCCCGCCGCCGTCCACTTGGCGATGCAACCCGCCGAGGCGATGACCGGGCGGATCTACAGCTATCTCGATCATATCGGAGACGTTGGATGACCGACCTGGAGAAGCGCCTCGAATTACTGGAGTTTCGCCAGGCGATCCTTGAGGACCAGGAGAAGATTCGCCGGTGCCTCGCCCGCTATGGCTACAACGCCGACCTCGGGCGTTCGGAGGCGTGGGTCGACGTCTGGACTGAGGACGGCCTTTACGACCTCGGCAACGTCCGGCTTGCGGGTAAGGCCGAGCTTCGCGGGATGATCACCTCGCCCACCCACCAGCATAAGCTCGAAATCGAGAACCGGAGCTTTCACAGCGTCTTCAACCTCTTCATCGAGATCGAGGGGCAGACGGCGTGGGCGGAAGGCTATTCGATCGTCTTCGTCCGCCGCCCCGAGGGCGTCACGCCTTTCACCGCCGGCTACAACCATTGGGACTTCGCCCGTGAAGGCGACGGCTGGCTGATGACCCGCCGCCTTCGCCGCCCGCTAGGTGGAGATGAATGGGGCGGCGAGACCATCAAGAGCTACCTCGATGCCCCGGCATGAGGCGCAGCCCTAGCCGACCCGCATGGCGCCGTGCGCATCGCGCCTGGACGCCGCCTGAACCAGGCCGAGGGCTCTAAGCATCGTGGTTGAGCCCCAGTCCCACGCACTTGCGGATCCGCCGTCGGCTCCCGTCGGTCGGCGCTTCGGACGCTATGGGCGCTACGCCCTGGCCCTGCTCATCTTTATCGGCATCCTGAACTACCTGGATCGGCAGATCATCAACATCCTGGTGGAGCCAATCCGCCAGGAGCTCGGCCTGCGCGACTGGCAGGTCGGCCTGATGACGGGATTTTCTTTCGGCCTGCTGTACTCGGTCCTGGGGATCCCGATCGCCAGGCTCGCCGAACGCGGCGACCGCCCCATGATCATCGCGGCTTCCGTGGCGCTCTGGAGCGCCTTCACGGTCGCCTGCGGCTTCACGCAGAGCTTCCTCCAACTGATCCTGGTGCGGGTTGGCGTGGGCGTCGGCGAGGCGGGTTGCACACCAACCGCCCACTCCCTCATCAGCGAATATACGCCGCGGGAGAAGCGAGCCTCCGCGCTGTCCCTCTTCGCCATGGCCGCCCCAATCGCTTCGCTGCTGGGCATGGCGATGGGCGGCCTCGTCGCAGACCTCTGGGGTTGGCGAGCCGCCTTCCTGATCGCGGGCGCACCCGGACTGCTCGCTGCGATTCTCGTGGCGCTGACACTGCCTGAGCCGCGTCGACAGGCCGCCGCGAGCATCCCTGGCGCGCCGGCGGCCCCGAGCATCTTCGATGCTGCGCTCGAGCTGCGCACCTGCAGGACCTTCCGGCTATTCTGCATGGCAGGCACCATCCAAGCCTTCATCTCCTATGGGCACTATCCCTTCCTGGCCTCCTTCTTCATCCGGAACCACGGCCCCGAGATCGCCGCCACCGCCAAGTATTTTCACCTGGAGACGACGGGCTTTCTGGGCGTCTCGATCGGTCTGGCCCTCGGCGTCAGCGGCATCGTTGGCGCTGTGGCGGGTGGCCTCCTCGGCGACAGGCTGGGAGGCAAGGATCCCAGGGCTCTGGCCGCGATTTGCGCCGGCGCGAACCTGCTGGCCGTTCCCACTTACATCGCTGCAATGCTGGTGCCTTCGGCTCACCTGAGCCTGGTGCTGTTGGCCGCGCCCGCGGTGCTCTACGCCTCCTCCTCCGGACCGATGTACGCGGTGATGCAGAGCGTCGTGCAACCGCGTAGCCGCGCCACCGCGTCAGCCCTCTACTTGCTTTTCACGAGCTTGTTGGGGCTGGGGTTCGGACCTCTACTCGTAGGAATACTAAGTGACTACCTATCCGTCGCGCACAGTATGGGTCCCGCCGAGGGAATCCGGTGGTCTCAAATAATCTGCACTATGACAGGCTTGTTCGGAGCGTACCTATTTTGGCGCGCCAGGAAGTCATTACTCGGGGATCTGGTCAGTTAACGCCTTCAGCGACGTATCACTGCATCACCTGCGACGTAATACGCCCACGAATTGTTACTCAGAAACAAACAACGAAGTAATGGAGGACCCTATGGCACGTCAAAATGGTCGGCGGCTCACACTTTTGGCCGCAAGCGCACTGCTCTCGTCCATATCGCTCGATCAGGCTCACGCACAGGCGGCATCCGCCCCCCAAACGGCCAACAGCGGGGGCCTCGTGGACGAGATCGTCGTATCGGCGCGTCGGCGGGAGGAGCGGCTGCAGGATGTGCCGATGTCGGTCACCAGCCTCTCGGCGGAAACGCTTGCCAAGCGGGGGGTCACCGACACGGTCCACCTGCAACAGGTGACCCCGGGGCTGCGGTTCTCCAACGGCGGATTCTTCGGCCAGCCCATCGTTCGCGGAGTCGGGACCACCAGCGCCCAGGCCGGCGACGAGTCGAGCGTCGCGCTCTATGTCGACGGTGTCTACGTCCCCGGCATGAACGGCAGCATGTTCAAGCTGAACAACGTGCAGCGGATTGAGGTGCTGCGCGGGCCGCAGGGCACCCTGTTTGGTCGTAACGCGGCGGGCGGCGCCATTTCCATCACCTCGAAGACGCCCACCGAGGACTTCCACGGCAATGCCCTGCTGGGCTACGGCCGCTTCAACGAAGTCGTAGCGGGGGTCTATGCGACGGGGGGCTGGGCGCCGGGGATCGCCACAGACCTGGCGATCTCAAGTGTGCGCGACCACGGCTACGTCGACGACATCCTAACGCCCAGTAATCAGCTTGGGCGGACCCGCGAGCTTAGCATTCGCAGCCGCACGGACGGGAAGTTCGAGAACTGGGGCTTCAGCTTCATCGTGGGCCATGACGACAACAACACCAACATCTCGGTGTCGGGCCAGCCTCTGAACGGACGCTCCCGAGCCTACTTCCTGCCCGGCGCGCCACCCGTCGTGAATACGCCGTGGAAGTCGTCGCGGACCGTGGAGCCATTCGTGAAGACCAAGCGCTCCTACGCCAGCCTGAAGCTTACGGCCGAGGCCGGCCCGCTGAACTTCATGTCCCTGACCAGCGCCGCCAACACACCGACCGACGCCTACACCGACACGGATGGTGTGGGAGGCCGGCTTTCGGGCAGCGAGAACATTTCCAGTTTCAGGAACGAGGTCTACAGCCAGGAATTCCAGGTGGCCCCGATCCAGACTGACCGACTGAAATGGGTCGCGGGCCTATACTATGTCGTTTCGAACGCCGGCAACCAGCCCGTCGAGAACGTGCTTTCACGGGTCAGAACGTTCAGCAAGATCGACACGACAGCCTACGCGGCGTTCGGAGAGGCCACCTATGACCTCACCGAACGGCTCTCCATCACGGCGGGCCTGCGTTACAGCTACGAGAAGAAGCTCGCCTTCGGCCACGTCATTTCAGCGGCGGGGGTCGATACACAGTCACTACCGACCAAGAGGGCCCACTTCGACGCCTTCACGCCGCGCGTGATCGTCCGCTATGTCATCCCTGACACGGTCAACCTCTATGCTTCCTACAATCAAGGCTTCAAGAGCGGCACGTTCAACGCGGGCAATCTGACCGGCGTTCGCGTGAATCCCGAACTGATCGACGCCTACGAGGTGGGCCTCAAGACGCTGAACAGCGACCGCTACAGGTTCACCTTGGCCGCGTTCCACTATGACTTCACCGACATCCAAGTCTCGGTCCGGCAGGCCACCTTGAACTCGGTGGTCATCCAGAACGCCGCCAGCGCGAAGATCGATGGCGGCGAAGGCACCTTCGACGCTCGGCTTTCGGGCGATTGGACGCTGTCGCTCAACGCGGCCTATTTGCGCGCGCGCTACGACTCGTTCCCGGGGGCGATCGTGACCGTGCCGCTGGCGGCGCCGACGGCGACCGCGGTGAACGCCCAGGTCGCCATTGACGCCTCAGGCAACTCCCTGATCCGCTCGCCCAAGTGGACCGCAGGGGCGTCGCTTCAGTACAGCCACGACTTCGAAATCGGCAACGTCGCGGCGAGCGGCAATCTCTACTGGGTCGACAAGCAGTTCTGGGACCCGAGCAATCGGTTCGTCGAAGAGGGCCACACCCTGATCAATGCACAGGTGTCCTGGAGCCCCCCGGGAGAACGCTACCGTCTCACGCTGTGGGGGACCAACCTGCTGAACGAGGCCGCGGCGACCACGATCTCGACGTCGGCGTCGGCCGATTTCATCATCTACGACCGGCCGCGGTCCTACGGGGTTCGGGCGGAAGTGAACTTCTGACAATCGCGCCGCCTGGAGTGCGCCCTTCGCCTCCGGGCGGCCGATTGATCAGCAGAGGACATCGCGTGGGCCAGGAAAACGCATTGGCGCGCGCCGCGGCCCCCCGGCATGATCTTTAAGAGCGAGCAGACGGAAGCGGTAGATGAGCAGCCTGAGCGGTGCTGATTTCGATCGGATGGAGATCGCCGGGCGACCCGTCGAGATTCTGAGCCGCGGCCGCGGCCAGCCCCTGTTGTACCTGCACGCGGGCGATGGGATCGAACCCTCGGTGCCCTTCATCGACCGCCTCGCCCAGGCTTTCACGGTGATCGCGCCATCTCATCCCGGCTTTGGCGCCTCGCCCCTCAGCGGCATGCGAGACGTGAATGATCTCGCCTATCACTACCTCGACCTGATCGGCGCGCTGAAGCTGGAGCGGCCGCTGGTGGTCGGATCCTCATTCGGGGGATGGATCGCGGCCGAGATCGCCATCCGCGCCCCGGGGCGGCTCGGAGCTCTTGTGCTCATCGACGCGGTCGGGATCAAGACCGGCGCGCCCGACGAGCGGACCATCACCGACATCTTTTCGCTCACACCCCAGGCCCTGCACGAACTTTCCTATAAGAATTCGCGCCCGCCCCCCGCGCCGGCGGATATTGACGCGGCGCGACGTATCGCGGCTAACCAGGAATCGCTCTCGAGGTTTGGGTGGTCGCCCACGCTCCACAACCCAAGCCTGAAGCGCTGGCTCCACCGCGTCAGCGTGCCGACCCTGGTGATCTGGGGGGGTGATGACCGCATCGTCGCCCCCGACTATGGGCGCGCCTACGCGGAGGCCATCCCGGGGGCCACGTTCAAGTTGATCGCGGATGCCGGCCACTTCACGGAGCGTGAGCAGACCGAGGCCACGGCTCAGGCCATCTTGGCGTTCGCCGGCACGACCGCCGCCGCAGCAGCCTGAGGACAAGAGGAAGAGCGATGCGCCTGTGGTATTTCACCGAGCAGTCCTACCATCCGGCGTGGAAGGGCGTGGACGGTTCCCTTCGTATCGACATACCGACGTCGATCATGGATCGCGACGAAGTCTCCGGCCTGCTGAACCGCTATCTCGACGAGTACATGCTCGCCGATGAGATGGGCTTCGATCTGATGATCAACGAGCACCATCAGTCGTTGTGCTGCATGTCCTCGATCAACATCGTCTCGATGGCGATCCTGGCGCGCCAAACGCGCAAAGCTCGACTGCTGAGCCTAGGCGTCCCGATGGCCAACAGGACCGACCCGCTACGCGTCGCCGAGGAATTGGCGATGGTCGACAATATCTCGGGCGGGCGGTTGGAATTCGGCTTGGTGAAGGGCTCTCCGTGGGAGCTCTTCATGTCGAACTCCAATCCCGCCGGCATGATGGACCGGTTCTGGGAGGCCCACGACCTGATCTTGAAGGCGTTCGCGAGCCGCGGTGGGCCATTCAGCTGGGAAGGCGAGCACTTCAACTACCGGCACGTGAACTGCACGCCGCCGATCTTCCAATCTCCGCACCCGCCGATGTGGCTCCCCGGTTCGGGCTCAGACACGGCGCGGAAGGCGGCTCAGCTTGGCTACGTCCTATCGTCCTTTCTCACCGGGAGCGTGTGCCGGGACACCTTCGCCGCATACCGCGACGAGTATCGGAAAGTGCACAGCCGGGAGGCCAGCCCCGACCGCCTAGCCTACTTCGGCATGATGGTGACCGCCGACACGCACGAGGAAGCGCGTCGGCGAGCCGAGAAGCTCTATGCCTATTACGATGCCACCGCGCGGGTCCAGGACTACACGCTGAACCCCCCCGGCTATAGCGGTGTCGAGGCGAACGCCCATGCCATCCTTGCCGCAAAGGGAGGCGCGTCCCCCTATCGAGGTCGCGGCACTCTGATGGATGGAACTCCGGTGCCCGACAATGCCGGCCCGGAGGTATGGCCGCTCGCCGGGAAGGTGTTCTGGGGCACCCCGGACGCGGTGGCCAAGCAACTGACCGCCTTCAGCGACTTCGTGGGCGGCCTCGGCAACTTCATCTTCATGACCCAAGGCGGGTACATGGAACATGCCGAGACCGCGGACAGCATCAAACTCATCGCCAATGAGGTCTATCCGCAGGTCCGCCACATCGGCGCGAGCGCGCCCATGGCCGCCTAACAGCCTCAGGCTCGGAACCCGAACCGGGAAAGGCGGCTACGCCTCTACGGCGGCCCGCCCAAGCGAGCGGCAGGCGCTGTACGTTGAAGATCCCTGCGCCCGGGTAATGGCTCGATCTCCGGGACGCGATCGGACAGCCAAGTCTCGATGTCGTGCCCGGCGAGGTAGAGCTTCCCGAGAGCACCCAGCACCTCCGTTTGAGGAGCGGCGAGGCCCTGCTTTTCCTCGCGCAGCGTCGGGCTCTGACGATTGGCGCCGAAGGCCTGCAAACGGGGGAAAGCCGGTGAAACTCAGGGCGCAGGCGGCGGCGACGACACGTGCCGTCAACGACATACGTCGGCCGCCGGCCTCTCGGTCGCTGCTACCCCAACCAAGGCGCCCCGGTCCAAATCCTCCAGACCATGGGCGTGACGCCTTGAGCTTGTAGCTGCGCACCATCGCGATCTATTCCCATGCTGGCGCGCGTCGCGACATCGAGTTCGTTTGAGGTCGGCCCGACGCCTGGTGTCGATACTGCGTGGCCCGAAATACCTTTTGGGCACCACACCGCCGCCCAAAGAACATTGGCGCGCCCTGTTCCGCCCCCCTAGATTCTCCGTCGAGACCAGCAGGCTACCTGGGAGTCGACTCCAAGATGTCCCGTCGAGAGCCGGAATCCAGACCGCAGGACGCCGCTACGACGGAGATGCTGGCTCGTGCCCGAAAGGCGGGCGTCGACATCAAGGGGCTGCCGGCGCTCGAGGCGGCCAAGGGGTTTCGCCCGCCACTGACCGGACGCATTGAGAGCCTCGCGCCGTCCCTTCGCATTGAGGACAGGACCCTGCCGGGCGTGCACGGCCCGACACCTATCCGCATCTACTGGCCCCAAGGCGATGGCCCTTACGGCGCGCTGATCAATATCCACGGCGGAGGCTGGGTCACAGGCAGCATCGAGGGAGACCATCGACGCTCCCATTCACTCGCCACCTTGGCCCCATGTTGTCGTGATCACGGTCGACTATGCTCTGGCGCCTGAGCGGCCCTTTCCGCAGCCGCTGGACGACTGCTACACGGCCTTGCTTTGGGCGGCGCAGAATGCGGGCGCCCTCAATATCGATCCGGAGCGCATCGGGTTGATCGGGGCCAGCTCGGGCGCAAATCTTGCCCTTGCTGCGGCCCTCATGGCGCTCGACCGCCGCGAGGCGCAGGTTGCATTGCAGGTTCTGGTCTATCCGGCCCTCGATCCCCAACTCGCGGGAAGTTCATACGAGGAGAATGCCGAGTTCTTCGTCAACAAGACGGTCATGCAATGGTTCTGGGACCAGTACACGCCGGACCCCGCTGACAGGAAGGGACGCTATGTGGATATCCTGCGCGCCGATCTACGCGGGCTTCCGCCGACGTTCATCGCCAACGCCCAGTATGACCCGATGCGAAGTGACGGCGAGGCGCTCGCGAGCGCCGTGCGCGCGGTGGAGGTGGATACCGAGGAGCGACTCTATGATCTGACACATGGGTTCATGGTTGGAGCGACCGCAGAGCATCCCGATAGCAAGCGCGCGCTGAATGATGTTGCGTCCTTCGTGCGGAGCAGGCTTCGTGGCGACTAGTTGGTGAGGACCCGGTTTCCACGTCGGCGGCAATCGAACAATGGTCGGGATGCGCCAGCACCTGAAAGCCCGCTGAGGCAGCCGGGATAAAAGTCTCAGCGGCCCACGCTGACCGCATAGACACCGAAGAAGCGACGGCGAACCTGTGCCGAACTTGCCGCACGAGCCCTCACAGCCTAGCATCCATGTGGGCGGCTTCGATGCCTCAGACGCATCAATTCAGGTAGAGCCGTGGAACTGCGACACCTACGATATTTTGTCGTCGCGGCCGAAGCCGAGAACTTCCATCGCGCTTCGGAACGGCTGAACCTGGTCCAGCCGGCACTTTCGCGACAGATCCGCGACCTGGAAACGCAACTCGGTGTTGAACTGTTCGAGCGGCTGCCGCGCGGGGTGCACCTGACGCCGGCGGGCCGCAGCTACGCGGCCGACGCGCACGAAATCCTGGCGGCTGTCGAAGCGGCGAACAAGACCGCCAAGCGGATACACTCGGGCGAACAGGGAGAGCTCCGCATAGGCATCAGTGACCTAGCGAGCACCAGCACAATCGTGATGACCGCGATCCGGAAGTTTAGGTCTCGCCTTCCGCTGGTCACCCTTCAGTTCTTCCCCTTGCCCACCATGGCGCAGGTCGAAGCCCTGGGGGCGGAGCGCCTCGACATCGGTTTGATCTATGGCTACGAGAGTCTGCCCGATACTGTGAAAATCCGCGAGGTGGCGAGCTATCAGCTGCTGCTCGCCGTGGCCAACGATCATCGCCTCGCGACGCAAGACAGGGTCTATCTCGATGACCTCCGAGACGAGGAACTGATCGTGCCTGCGATCACTCCGATCGCTCGCGATCAGCTCGTTGCGCAACTACGGTTTGCCGGCTTCGAGCCCAAGGTTTCTCAAAGCGCGCCGAGCACGGAAATGACGCTGGGCTTGGTCGCAGCCGGCGCCGGCATCGCGATCGTGAACTCTTCAGTCGCCAACCGGGTCTCAGCATTTGTCGTGATGAAACCCCTCGCCGACCTCAACCTTCAGCGCCGGCTGATGATCGCCTGGAAAAAGGGCCCACCGGGCACCTTGGTGACGCAGTTCGACGACATAATCACCGAGACGCAGGCGGAGCTCGTTTCGGAAGCTGAAGACCGACCCGCGTCGGATCGTCAGCGGGAGCCGGTTGCGTAGGGGCGGTCGGCCCCTCACCCTGGCCGCCGGCTAGTTGTGAGCTCTCAATAGGTTGTCCACTCGGTCCGGTCCGAGGAAGCTGAGGTTGCGAAGCTTCAGTGTTCCGAGGGAGAGCCGAGTGGACGTGCATAAGAATGCCCGACTGACCCCCAGGGGTCGAGGTGAGATGGTTCGGCGGGTGGTGGCGGGAGAGGCGCCGCAGGCTGTGGCGTCAGCCTTCTCGACGACCGTGAAGACGGTGAGCAAGTGGGTGAGCCGGTTCCTGGCAGAGGGCTGTGGCGGCCTTGAGGACCGGTCCTCAAGGCCGCGCCGCTTGCGCAAGCCGACCCCGCCGGAGGTGGTGGAGCAAATCATCACGCGTCGCCGGCAGCGCTTTTGCGGCCAGCAGATCGCCAAGGAGGCCGGGGTCTCGCCGGCCACGGTGAGCCGCATCCTGCGGTCTGTGCGCCTGAGCCGGGCCAGGGACCTGGACCCGCTCGCGCCCATCGTCCGCTACGAGCGCAAAGCGCCCGGAGAGATGATCCACATCGACATCAAGAAGCTCGGCCGCTTCGAGAAGCCCGGCCACCGGGTGACCGGCGATCGGATCGGTCAGAGCAACAACCGCGGCGTCGGCTGGGAGTTTGTCCACGTCTGCATCGACGACCACTCCCGCGTGGCCTTCAGCCAAATCCATCCCGACGAGACCAAGGAGAGCGCCGTCCCCTTCCTGAAAGCCGCCGTGGCCTACTACGCCAGCCTCGGCGTCACCGTCAGCCGGGTGATGACCGACAACGGCTCCTGCTACAAAGCCCACGCCTTCCGCGACGCCTGCGTCCAGCTGGGCCTCAAGCACATGGACGGGCTAAAACAGCGTCAAGCCCAAGTCACCTATTATTACGCGGCCGGCTCGAACTCGGCTGAGGGACCCTGTCCCACATCACTGTCCCACAGAGTCCCAAAAGTTCTCTGCATTACAGGGGCTTAGAGTGAGACTAAGACTCCGACATCCTATCGTTCCGGGCGCGGCATTTTTCAATAACTTAGCTGGATATATCACCTCCTCGGAGGGCGCGCGGAAGCACCGGACCAAGGCGTTCAATTCGAAGAGCGCCTGCCCGGCACTCGGCGGGCCGGCGCCTTGGCGGGAGCTTGAGCTATCTGAATTCCGACCCGCTCGCTAAACTCCGGCGAAACGGGGAGACGCGCGTGCTGAGGCCAGGAAAGATCCGTCAGGTGGCGTTCGTCACCCGCGACATCCACGCCTCGATGGCCTCCTGGACCGAGCGGCTGGGGATCGGCCCCTGGTTCTACGCCGACGGCTCGCCGATCGACGGAAGCTATTACCGCGGCGCGCCCTGCCCGCTGCGCCTGGGCGCGGCGCTGGCCGCCTCGGGCGACATGCAGTTCGAGCTGGTGCAGCCGCTCTGCGACACGCCTTCCATGTATCGCGACTGGATGGCCCGGCCCTTTGAGCGGGAGCTGCAGCAGCACGTGGCCGTCTGGCCGCAGGACTATGACGGTGACCTCGCCGCCGCCCTCACGGACGGTTATGTCGCCGAACAGGGCGGGACCACGCCCTGGGGCCGCTTCGTCTACCTGCTGCATCCGAAGCAGCCGGACATGGCCCTGGAGATGAGCGAACTTACCCCCGGCCGCCGCGCCTTTTACGATGGCATCGCCCGCGCGGCCGAAGGCTGGGACGGCCGCGACCCGGTCCGCCCGTTCGCCGCGGCCCTGGCCTAGGTCCGCACCCCATGTCCCGGACCCTCGAATTCGACCACATCGTCGTGGGCGCCGGCGCGGCTGGGTGCCTGCTGGCCGCGCGGCTGGCCGAGCGAGGCCTGCGCGTCCTCTTGCTGGAAGCCGGGCCGCGGGACCGCTCGCCGATCCTGGCCATTCCGGGGGCCAGCGCCTTCGCCGGGGCGAAGCGCTTCAACTGGGCGTATGAGAGCGAGCCGCAGCCGGAGCTGGAGGGCCGCCGGCTGTACCTTTCGCAGGGCCGCGTGCTGGGCGGCGGCAGTTCGATCAACGGCATGGTCTATACCCGCGGCTTCCCGCACGACTACGACGGCTGGCGCGACGACGGCTGCGAGGGCTGGGGCTATGCGGACGTCCTGCCCTATTTCCGGCGCTCCGAAGCCAGCGAGCGCGGCGCAGGCCCGTGGCACGGCGGCGCGGGACCGCTGGCGGTCACCAAGGGCCGCTCCAGCCTGGACATCTGCGCCCGCATCCTGGAGGCCGCCGATCAGGCCGGCTACGCCCGGATCGAGGACTTCGCCGGACCGGACGCCGACGGCTTCGGCTACTACGACTTCACCATCTCGCAGGGCCGGCGGGTCAGTTCGTCCGCCGCCTTCCTGCGCCGCCGCGACGGCGCCCCCGGCCCCACGGTGATCGCCGGCGCCGAGGTCGCCCGCGTGCTGACCGAGAACGGCCGCGCGGTGGGCGTCGCGTTCGCGGCCGACGGCATGGCCCAGACCGCGCGGGCCGCGGGCGAGGTGATCCTCTGCGCCGGTGCGATCAACACCGCCAAGCTGCTGATGCTGTCGGGGGTCGGCCCCGCTGACCACCTGCGCGCCCTTGGCGTGCCTGTGACGCTGGACCAGCCGCAGGTCGGGCGGAACTATCAGAACCACCTGTCCTACAAGCTCGCCTACGCCACGCGGCGCCCGATCACCGGCTACCGCTATCTGAACCCGGCGATCGGCGCCCTGGAGGCCGCCCGCTACCTGGCGGGCCGCACCGGCTTCCTGGCGGAGGGCTCCTCGCCGGTGGGCGGCTTCTTCCGCAGCGACGTGACGCTGGAGCATCCCGACCTGCAGTTGTTCTCGCCGCCGGTGGTGGTGGGCCTGATGGGCGCCGGCATGCGGGCGCTGCTGCCCAGCGAGCACGGCTTCACCTTCTTCGTGAACCAGGGCTCCCCGGCCAGCCGCGGCGAAGTCACCCTGCGCACGGCCGATCCGCGCGACGCCCCGGTGATCGAGCCCCGCTATCTGAGCGAGCCCTCGGACCTGGAGGCCCTGGTGCTGGGCGCCGAACGCCTGCGCGAGATCGCCGCCCAGCCGGGCCTGGCCGGGGTCATCAGCCGCGAGATCCTGCCCGGTCCCACGGTCGTCTCCCGCGACGACCTCAAGGCGGACCTTCGCCGCCGGGCCGGCAACCATTTCCACGTGGCGGGCACCTGCCGGATGGGCCCCTCAGGAGATGTCTCGGTGGTCGATCCGCAACTGCGGGTGCACGGGCTGCCTGGCTTGCGGGTCGCCGACGCCTCGGTGATCCCGAAGCTGGTCAACGGCAACACCAGCGCCCCGGTGATGATGATCGCCGAGCGCGCCGCCGCGTTCATCGGCGGTGAAGCCTAGGTGCGAAGGCCCTCGATCCGCACGAGGATGGCGTCGCGGAATCCCGGCAGGTCCCTAGCCGGAGCCTTTCGGTCCGGATGCGGTCATCTGACCTGCGGCGGCGACACGGCCATGTAGGTCCCCGGCATCGCGCCGACCACCCCCGCCATCTGACGGTCTGCCCGGGCTTCGCGCGTGCGCTCGATCTCCTGCTTGACGCGTGTCACGTCATCCTGGCTCTCGAGTTCAAAGACGCAGAGGTAGGTGAACATCCGCGGGACGCCGTCCCGACCCACCTGTTTCGCCGCCTCGCCATGCAGGCGGAACCGCTGGACACGCACGATCCCGGGGACCTTCAGCAGGTCCGGCGCGTGGATGTTGTCGTACCAATCGTTGAACTCGGCGTCCTGGCCTTCGGGACACTCCGTGTAAACCAGCAGCAATCCCTCAGCCATGCTCGCGCATCCCTCATCCGATACAGACCCCGATGTCGCCCCTCGGGAGGCGGCCCGGCATCTACGCCGCACGGTGGCGCCGAACCCTCGTTTTGGTAATCCTGCCCCTCACGGCGATCTAATAGGAATTAGGTGTCGGACCGATAGCTAATCGTGTCCCGATCCGCTGACGGGACCGCCAGCTCGGTCGAAAGAAGAGCCGGCTCGGCTCATCACCCGAGGTGTTACCGCTGTTGGTGATGATATGCCTGAAGTACTTGTTGCTGCTGCAAAGCGTCGAGGATTCGAGAGGCGACCGAGCAAGTGAGGCCTGTCGCCAGGAGCCCGCTGTTGCGGGTGTCGGCTTTGCAGTCCTTCCCGATCGCGGGGTCTATCTCCGGCCTTCAGACAACCACGGCGGCTGAACGACGTCGCGATCGGGTGAGGGAACCAGACGACATGCCAACAGATCTGCCGGCGGCCCCGGCCACCCCCTCCGTCCAGCCGCTTTCCGACAGCTTCCGTCGTTACGCGCTCGGCCTCCTCTTCATGATCTGTGTACTGAATTACGTCGATCGGCAGATCGTCAACATCCTGGCCGAAAAGATCCGCCACGAACTGGGTCTGCATGACTGGCAGATCGGGGCGATGACCGGGCTGGCGTTCGCCGTCTTCTACTCGATTCTGGGCTTGCCGATCGCCAGGCTGGCCGAGCGGGGCGACCGGCCGCGCATCATCGCCGCCGCCATCGTGATATGGAGCGGCTTCACCGCGGTCTGCGGCCTGTCCCAGACCTTTCTACAGCTGGCGCTGGCGCGTGTCGGGGTGGGGGTGGGCGAGGCCGGCTGCACGCCGCCGGCCCACTCGCTGATCAGCGACTATGCGCCGAAGGCGAAGCGCGCCTCGGCGCTGGCGTTCTTCGCCATGGGCGGCCCGGTGGGCGGCTTGCTGGGCCTGGGCATAGGGGGCGTCGTGGCGGACCATTGGGGATGGCGCGCGGCGTTTCTGGTGGTCGCCGGCCCCGGGATCGTCCTGGGAATAATCGCCGCCCTGACGCTGCCCGAGCCGCGCCGCGCGCTGAAGTTTCAGGGCCTGGGATCGTCCGCGCCAAAGATCGCCGACGCCATCAAGGAACTGAGGGCCTCCCGGACCTATTGGCTGTTCGTCTTCGCCACCGTGATGATGGCGGTCGTGGCCTACGGCCAGGGCGCGTTCCTCGCCTCGTTCTTCCTGCGCAACCACGCCGCCGGCCTGGCTGAGATGGCCGCGGTGTTCAACCTGCAGCCCACCGGCTTCCTGGGTCTGGCGGTGGGGCTGCTCACCGGAACCGGGGGCATCCTGGGCGCCCTGATCGGCGGCCAGATCGCCGACAGATGGGCGGCCAAGTCGGCCAAGGGCTATGCGAGCCTGGCGGCCATGGCGGCGCTTCTGAGCGTACCGCCCTATATCGCCGCGATGCTGGCGCCTTCGGCGGCTGTGGCGCTTGGTCTGCTGTTCCTGGCCCACCTGTTCTTCTTCCTGTCCCAGGGGCCGATGTACGCCGTGCCACAAAGCGTGGTGCAGCCGCGGCTGCGAGCCACCTCCACGGCCGTCATGTTGCTCCAGACAAACCTGGTCGGCCTGGGGCTCGGGCCGCTCCTGATCGGCATGTTCAGCGACTACCTGCAGGCCGGCGGCATGACCGACGGCGAAGCGATCCGCGTGGCCCAGATCATAACCACGCTGTTTGGCCTCATCGCCGCCGGGCTCTACTGGCGAGCCCGCAAGTACATCGAGGCGGACATCGTGAGCTGAAGGACGCAGCGGTGCGCCACGGGGGCCTCACGTTTTCCGGCGGGCCGCTGCGCCTCGAGCCTCTTCGTCAAACGTCCAGATGTGCTTCTGGCCGAAGGGCTGAATGTCCAATGACCGGGAGCGACCTTGCCGGCCGTCGGGCGAGGCCATAACACTCGGTCGTCGCGCGCGAGGCTTGACGAGGGATCCCGATGCGTCAGTGGAGTCTCGCCGAGGCCTTGGAGCTCCTGATCGCGCTCCGGGATCAGACGGCCCCGACCTCGCCGGAAGAGCAGCTGGCCTTCGTCAATTTCTGCCTGATGCATGTCACCGCGAGCTCGTCGCAGTTCCTGCAGGACCTGTGGGTCGCCTATGAGCTGAAGTCGCGGAAGACCGGGTTCTTCGTGGAGTTCGGCGCGGCCGACGGCCTGCGGTCGAGCAACACCCGCTATCTGGAGACGGAGCTCGGCTGGAACGGCATCCTCGCCGAGCCGGCGCGCATCTGGTTCCCAGCGCTGCGCAGAAACCGCGCCTGCTTCATCGACGACCGCTGCGTCTGGAGCGAGAGCGGCAAGTCGGTCACCTTCAACCAGCCCGCGATCGCGCTCCACTCGACCATCGACAGCTATTCCGACGGCGACCTGCACGCCGACACCCGCAAGGACGGCCGGCGCTATCCCGTGGAGACGGTGTCGCTGAACGACCTCCTGACCTACTGGAATGCGCCGCGGCGGATCGACTATCTGTCGGTCGACACCGAGGGCTCGGAGCTGGATATCCTGACCGCCTTCGACTTCGCGGCCTGGGACGTGCGGCTGATCACGGTGGAGCACAACCACTCCGACAAGCGCCAGCCGATCCACGACCTGCTGGCCGCCAACGGCTTCCGGCGCAAGTTCGAGGCGCTGTCGCAGGTCGACGACTGGTACGTGAAAACCTACTAGCGTCCGGCCATGGCGCGACGGCTCTCGATCTTCCACCCCCCCGGCGAACTGGCGCTCCGGCCGAACCCGTTCGGCAAGGACGTGGCCAACCTGCAGCTGTTCCGCGCGCTGGCGCAGCACGGCGGCTTCGCGCAGCTCGATGTGCTGAGCCTGCATGGCGGCGGCGAGGCGGACCTGGCCCGCGACCTGCTGGACGGCCGGCCCAGCGCCACCCGCCTGACCTCCGGGGCCATCCTCAACCAGGCCGTGGCCGCCCAGGCCGGTGCGCTGCTGCGCGGCCAGCCGGACCTCTACGACCTGGCGTGGCTGCGCCGCCGCACGGTGGGCGACCGGGCCTACAGCCTGCTGGGGCTCGTCCACACCATCGCGCCGCCTGCCATGCGCCAGGTCATCGCCATGACCCAGGTGGGCCCGATACATCCGTGGGACGCGGTGATCTGCACCTCGCCCAGCGTGCGCGACGCGCTGGCGGCCATGTTCGAAGCCTGGGGCGACCACCTGGCCGAGCGCACCGGCGGCAGGCCGCCGCCGCGGCCGGCGCTGCCGGTCGTGCCGCTGGGGGTGGACGCCGAGGCCTTCGCCGCCCTCGCCGACCGGCCGCAGGCGCGGGCGAGGGTGCGGGCCGGGCTGGGGCTGGCGGACGGCGACATCCTGGTGCTCTGGGTCGGGCGGCTGTCGTTCTTCGAGAAGGCCTTCCCGCAGCCGATGTTCCAGGCCGTGCAGCGCGCCGCCCTGGCCACCGGCGCGAAGGTCCACTTCGCCATGGCCGGCTGGTTCCCGCAGGATCCCGACCCCGGCCGCTACGCGCAGGCCGCCAGCACCCATGCGCCCGACGTGACGGTGCATTTCCTGGACGGCAATGACCGGACATTGCTGGGCGAGCTCTGGGCGGGCTCCGACATCTTCCTGTCGCTGGTCGACAACATCCAGGAGACCTTCGGCATCACCCCCCTGGAGGCCATGGCCGCCGGCCTGCCGGTGGTGGCCAGCGACTGGGACGGCTACCGCGCGACGATCCGCGATCGCGTCGAGGGGTTCCTGGTCCCGACGCTGGGCGGGCCGGCGGGCGGGCTGGGCCCCACCATGGTGCTGCGCCAGGTGATGATGGTCGGCAACTACCAGAGCTATGTGGGCGAGGTGGCGCAGCACACCGCGGTCAGCATCCCCCACGCGGCGGGCGCCATCGCCGAGCTGATCCGCTCGCCGGACCTGCGCCGGCGGATGGGGGCTGCGGGCCGGGCGCGGGTGAAGGCCGCCTATGACTGGCCGGTGGTGGCGCGCGCCTTCCAGGCGGTGCTGGACGAACTGGCGGCGGTCCGCGCGGCCGCGCCCGACCCCGTCACGCGCCATGCCGCCGACCCGGTGCGCGGCGATCCCTTCGCCGACTTCGCGCCCTTTGCGAGCGAGGTGATCTCGCTGGAGACCCCGCTTTCGGCGGCGGCCACGGGCGATGCTGTCCGCGGCATGACGGGCGACCTCGACCTGGCGTTCGGGGGCCTGCGGGCCACGCCGGAGGAGTGCGCCCAGGCGCTCGATCTCGTGGCTTCGGGCGGCGCGCGAACCGTGGGCGAGGTGGTCGCGGCGTTCCCGCCGGCGCGGCGCCACGCCCTGCAGCTCGGCTTGATGTGGATGGCCAAGCTCGGGCTGATCGACTGGCTGGCCTGATCGGGTCTAGGCTCAGCCCATGGACGTGAAGACCCTGGTGGACGTGGCCATCGACGAGGACCCGCGGGCGCCCTGCCTGTGGATCCCGTCCGAGCTGTGGCCGGAATTCATCGCCGCCATCGACCACCGGCCCAACGTCATCGGCGCGGTGATCTACCGCAACAAGACCATCCGCGAAGGCCGCCCGCAGACCGACATCACCACACGGCGCTATTGAAAGCGGCTCAGACCCTGATCGCGGCCCGGGCCGTCCGCGCGTTCGGGGACGGGTTCACCGCCCTGCTGCTGCCGGTCTACCTGAGCGGGCTGGGGTTCAGCGCCTTCCGGGTCGGCGCCCTGACTACCGCCACCCTGCTGGGCTCGGCGATGCTGACGCTGGCGGTGGGGCTGGCCGGGCACCGGGCGCCGGCCCGGCGGCTGCTCTTTGCGACCTGCGTCCTGATGGCCGTGACGGGACTGGCCTTCTCGCAGGCGCACGCCTTCTGGCCGCTGATGGTGGTGGGGTTCCTGGGCACCCTCAACCCCTCGGGGGGCGACGTCAGCCCGTTCCTGCCGCTGGAGCAGTCCCTGCTGGCCCACGCCGGCCCGCCCGCCGATCGCACCCGACTCTTCGCCCGCTATAGCCTGGCCGGCTCGCTGCTCACCGCCTTCGGCGCGCTCAGCGTGGGCGTGCTGGCGCCCCTGAGGACGCTCACCGGCCTTTCGCAGCAGACGCTCATCGAGGGCGCCTTCGTCGCCTACGGCCTGCTGGGCGTGGCCGCCTTCCTGCTCTATCGCGCGCTCCCCGACCAGCCGCCGGAGGCGGACGCGCCGCGCACCGCCCTTGGGCCTTCGCGCAACAGGGTGCTGGGCCTGGCGGCGCTCTTCAGCCTCGACAGCTTCGGCAGCGGCTTCATCGTGCAGTCGCTGTTCGCGCTGTGGCTATTCAACCGGTTCGGTCTCTCGCTGCCGGCCGCCGGGGCCTTCTTCTTCTGGACGGGAGCCTTCTCGGCGTTGTCGCAGCTCGCCGCGCCGTGGCTCGCCCGGCGCATCGGGTTGGTCAGGACCATGGCCTTCACCCACATCCCGGCGAGCCTGTGCGTCATCGCCGCGGCCTTCGCGCCCACCTTGCCGATCGCCTTCGGCCTGCTGGTGGTGCGCGCGCTGTTCTCCAACATGGATGTGCCGGCCAGGACCTCCTACGTGATGGCCATCGTCACGCCGGCCGAGCGGGCGGCGGCGGCGGGGATGACCAACGTGCCGCGCAGCCTCGCCTCGGCGCTCAGCCCGGCGCTCTCGGGCTATCTGTTCAGCGTCTATGTCTTCGCCTGGCCGCTGGTGATCGGCGGGTCGCTGAAGGTGCTCTATGACCTTTTGCTGCTTTGGCGGTTCCAGAAGGTGAAGCCGCCTGAGGAAGGTTAGGCCGCCGCCTTGGCCGCCAGGGCCGCGGCCTGGACGGCCGGCGGCAGGGTCGCGAACCAGGCGGCCGGCGAAAGGCGCTCGGCCACCCGCCTGCGGCCGGCCTCGGCGAGGGTGGTGCGCAGCCAGGCGTCGCCGCGCAGCGTCTTCAGGCCCTCGGCGGCGGCGTCCAGGTCCGGCTCCGCCCAGCTCTGGCCGCGGTAGATGCCCTGGGGGTCCTCCACCGGCGTCTGGGCGTAGGGGACCATGACCGCGCAGGTCTCGTCCATGAAGTCGAGCACGCCGGAGAAAGCGGTGGCCAGCACTGGCGTCCCCAGCGCCATGGCCTCGGCAGGCGTCAGGCCGAAGCCCTCGGCGCGGTGCAGCGAAACCAGTACGTCGGCGCCGGCGATCAGGCTCTGCACCCTGGCGTAGGGCCAGACCTCATCGACGACCCGCACATTGGCCGGCAGGCCCGCGCGGAGCGTGGCCAGATGCTCGGGGAAGCGGTCGCCGTTCTGGGTCTTCAGGGTGAACTCGCAGGCCGGGTCGTCGCCGAAGGCGCGGCGGAAGGCCTCGATGGCGCCGTGCGGGTTCTTGCGGGCGAGCGAGGAGTTGAAGTCGAAGACGCTGACCGCCTGGAAGGGCGTCCGGCGGGCCGCCGGCTCGACGTTCGCATAGTCCTCGGCGAAGAAGGGATGCGGCACGACCCGGACGGGGGCCTGGGCGCCCTCCAGCGACTGGGCGGTGTAGTGGCTGGGGGCCCAGATCTCGTCGACCACGGCGCCGTCCTTGAGCCAGTCGGCGGGCGCCCGCGGCAGCTCCCAGGCCCAGTAGCCGAAGCGCCGGCCGATCACCCGGCGGGGGCCGAGGATGGCCAGGGCCGCCAGCAGCTCGGCGGGGTTGAGGTGGAAGATCCAGGCCGCGGCGGGCGTGGCCTGCGGCAGCCGCTTGGCGAAATCCAGGCCGCCGCTGACGCCGATGTCGACTTTCTCCACCGGCACGCCCAGGGCCTCGAAGGCGCGGACGCAGAGCTTGGCGGAGGCGGCGATGCCGCTGGTCTGGGAGAACAGGCCGACGACCTTCAGGCCCTGCCCGATCGCTGGCGCGCCGCGCTGGCGCGCGTAGTTGCGGGCGTAGGCCTGGGTGGCCCAGGTGACGGCGGGGGCGACGCGTTCGCGTAGGGACCTCGGCAGGGCGCGGCGCCAGAGACCCTGCAGCGCGCCCAGGCCGCTCATGAGGCCGGGGCGACGTCGTCGACGAAGCCGTGGACGACGTCGTCGGGGGCGAGCGCGGCGACCTGCTCGGCGCTCCAGGCCCCGGTGGCGCGGCGCCAGCTGACGCCCTTGGCGTGCAGCGCGATGGCGTCGGCGGGGACCAGGGCGGGCGCGGTCAGGAAGGCGACCTCGTCCACGCGGCCGGGCGCAGGCGAGGGGCCGTTCGGGCCCCGGAAACGGCCGGTTGCGGCGTCGTAGGCGAGCGCGCCCGCGGGGATCGCCGCACCCTCGGCGCTCTCCATCACCAGCAGGCGGCGCGCTGTGACCGGCGCGACATGCGGCGCGGGCTTGCGATATTTGCGGATGCTGAGCTCGGCCAGCCGCATCGTCGGATGGTTGCGGACGGCGGCCGGCAGGGCGGAGACCTCGATGCCGTGGGATTCCAGGCCGCCGGCCAACAGCCAGCGCAGGTAGCGCAGACGGCTGACGGCGCCGGTCAGCGGATAGAGCCTGCGCAGGTCGGGGCGCTCCTCCCAGATGTCGAGGAAGAGCTTCACGAAGGGCGCCGGGCGCCCGGGCGCGCGCACCAGGTGGGGTTCGCGCAGCGGCGCGGTCAGGCGGTCCGGCCAGCGGGCGCGCGCGCCCGCGCCGAAGCCGGCGCTCAGCCGCCGGCCGAGGTCGGTGGGCGCCGCGCTGCGCTCGGCGAGCTGGGCGGCCTTGAAGAGCGGCGCGGGGTCCTGGACCAGCGACCTGAGCACGGCCTCCGGCAGGAGATCGGCGGCGAACCGGCCGGCCGCCGCCTCCGGGCCCAGGCACCAGGCGAGCAGGCCGTCAGGATCGCCCTCGAACCGCTGGCGCAGGTCGCCGCGCGCGGCCAGCAGGGCCCGGCAGGCGCGGGGCCGGCCGGCGGTGGGTTCGCGCAGCCAGTCGAACACCTGAGACGCCGGCCCGCCCCAGGGGGTCTCGCGCCAGGTTCCGGGCGAGGCGCTGCGGGCGCTGCCGCCGGCGCGCTTGGCGAGGTCTTCGGCGGCGGCCACGGACCGGGCGTCCGCCTCCAACACCTTGGCGTTGTCGGCGAACCACTGGTGGTAGGCGAGGCGGCCTTCGGCGGTGGTCAGGTCGAAGGGATCGCTGGCCGGGTTCTCGTGGCGGACCTGGGCCATCAGCCGGGTGATGTCGGGCAGGCCGGGCTCGGCGGCGTCGGGATCGACCGCGTCGAACCAGGCCTCGGTCTCGTCCGAGAGGCCTGAGGCGAAGGGCTCGCCCGCGCGCGCGGCCCGCAGCGCGCGGCGGCGCATCAGCGCGGTGACCGCCCGGCCGGAGGCGAAGCGGTTGTGCGCGTAGGGGATGACGCTGGTGGCGACGTGGCCGTTCCGCAGCATCGCCTCGGCGAACTCGGCCAGCAGGTCGGCGAGCGGCGAGCCCGGGGCCACCGACACCCGGTTCTGATGCTTGGACAGCGTCTTCGGCCGGGTCGGGTCGAAGCCCGAGAAGTGGAAGAAGGTCAGCGGCTGGCCGTCGACCGTCCAACCCGCCTTGCCCTTGGCCAGAGTCCGGCCCTCGAGGTTCCAGTAGGCGAGGTTCATGTCCGGCGCACGGTGGAGGGCCACGCTGTCCACGAAGCCCGGCGACATATCCATCCACTTCTGGTCGGTGAAGAGGCCGTTGGCCAGGTCGACCCGGCAGTCGAACCGGCAGCGGTCGGCCCACCAGCTCATCAGCTCGAGCACCTTCGGCTCGTTACGCCCCGAGCAGAAGCCCAGGTTGTAGACGCCGGAGCGCAGGATCGCCTGGTCGTTGGGGTTGGCGTCGCCCAGCAGCGGCCGGGTGGTGTGCGGGGTCAGCACCAGCTGCGCCTGCGCCAGGCCCGCGCGCACGCCGTCCAGCGGCCGATAGACGTAGATGTCGGGGTCGAGGTAGGTGGTCGAGGTCACGCCGGTCTGGGCCAGCAGGTGCTTGAAGACGTAGGGCTTCACCGCCGTGTTGAGCTCGAGCGCGTCGTAATAGACGCACATGGCCGCGAAGGGCGCGCCGACGGTCGCCGCGTCGATCACCTCGGCGCGAGCCTCCAGGGCCGGGATCGGCCCGTCGGTGGCCACCACCACGCGCCGCGCATTCGGCTCGGCGAGCGCCAGGCTCTCCATCAGCGTCGCGGCCTGGGCCGCGTAGTTGCGGGAGACGATGGTGAAGATGACGTCCAAGCGAGCGGTCTATCAGGGGTTGGCTTTAAGGGGCAACGCGAGGGCGGTCAGGCGGCCATCAGCTCGTCGAGCTTGCGGATGTCGGTGACCGGCGAGGCGACGCCGCCCTCCATCCGCATGACCTTGTTGCAGTAGAGCCTGAGCAGGTCGAGATCGTGGCTGGCCAGCACCAGGATGCCGGCGCGCTCGACGAGCTTCAGCAGGCGCTTGTGGGCGAGCTGCTGGAACTCGGCGTCGCCCACGGCGATCCACTCGTCCATCAGCAGCACGTCGGCCTCGACGGAGGTCGCCGCGGCGAAGGCGAGGCGCGCCTGCATCCCGGCGGAATAGGTCTTCACCGGCATGGCGAGGAACGGCCCGAGGCCGGTGAAGTGGGCGATCTCGTCCATCCGCGCATCGACCTCTTTCGAGGAGAGGCCGGCGATGCGGCCACGCAGGCGGATGTTCTCATAGCCGGTGGCTGTGGGGTCGATGCCGAGATTGAGGTCGAGCAGGGGCGCGATGCGGCCCTGCACCTCGATGATCCCCTTGTCCGGCTCGTAGGCTCCGGAGAGCGCGCGCAGGAGCGTGGTCTTGCCCGAGCCGTTGTGTCCTACGAGGCCCAGCCGGTCGCCGGCCTTCAGCTCCATGCTGAGGCCGGAGATGGCGGTGACTTCCGTCGCGCCGTGCGAACGGCCCAGCCGGCCGCCGACGGTGATCTGCGCCAGGCTCTTCTTCAGAGATTTGGCGTCCACCCCGTAGACCGGGAACCGCAGCGTCAGGTCGCGGCAGGAGATGGTGACCGGGGGCGCCTTCATAGGTAGTGCACGATCCGGCGCCGGGTGAGGGCGAAGACGGAGAAGGTCACGCCCCAGCCCACGACGGCCATGACCGCCAGGAAGAGGTAGGTGTGCGGGGCTACGGCCGTTCCCAGGAGCGGGGCCCGGACGGCCTGCAGGATGTGGTAAAACGGGTTCAGCTCCAGGAAGATGTGGTTGTCGCCGAACCGGTCGGATTTCCAGAACACCGGCGTCATGAACATCGCGAACTGCATCACCGACTGGACGATCTGGGGGATGTCGCGGAAGCGCGCCGAGGCGATGGCCGCCAGCATGCTGCCCCAGGCGGCGTTGATCACCAGCAGGGCGAGGCCCAGCACGGCCGCCGGCGCGTTCATCTGGCGCCAGTAGCCGAAGTAGGCCAGCACCGCGACCACGATCACCAGATGGTGGGCTAGGTTGATCAGGTTCCGAAGGATCGTGCGCCAGACGAAGGTGAACATCGGCAGACTGGTCTGTGACAGCATCCCGGCGGCCTGCACGAAGGTCTCGCAACCCTCGGTGACGGCGCCGGTGATGGTCGCGAAGAACACGATGCCCAGGGCCACGTACGGCAGGTAGTCGTGCAGCGTCAGGCCGAACAGGCGCGAGTAGACCAGGCCCATCCCCATGACCATCAGGCCCATGGACAGCGTGATCCAGAACGGGCCGAGGATCGAGCCGCGGTAGCGCGAGGAGATGTCGTGCCAGGCCAGCGACCAGGCGAGGCCGCTCCGCTCCACCGAGGCGCGGAGGTCCCGGAACGCCATCTGGAACTCGAACAGCATTCCGCGCCGTCCGGTCCGCAGCATGTGGGTGGCGGCTTCCATAGGGTCTCCCGACGAAGGGCGCTCCTAACAGTTGGGGCGTGGCGAAGGCAAGGACGGCGCCCGGCTTAGAGCACCCTAGGCTTAAAGGTTGTTCTCATCCTTGAACGGCGGCGTTTTTCCGGCGTCGGCCTTCATGCGGGCGTGGTCGGCCTTGTATTGGTTGAAGTGGCGGCGATCGGCCGGGGCGGGCTGGGCGGTCTCGCGGACCAGGCCGCCAGCGGCCAGTTCGCGGCCGGAGCGTTTGCGCACCACGAACTCGATGCCGCTCTCGCCGATGGGGGTCAGGGTCTGGTCGAAACGGGGGAGCGCGTAGCGGTAGGTGGAGTTCAGCAGCGCGATCTTCTCGATGTCGGCCGCGGGGCCGAGGCCGGCCAGCAGCTCCAGCACATTGATCGACTGCTCGCTCCAGGAGCGGGCCTTGTTCACCGTGAAGGTCCATTTGTGGTCGCGGTTGAAGCCGCTCGGCGGGAAGACGCCCTGCTCATAGAGATCTTCGTCCGGCACGGTGATCACCAGGAAGCCGCCGGGCTTCAGCGCCCTGAACCAGGCCGCCAGGCCGATGGCCGGGTCGCGCAGATGCTCCAGGCAGTGGCTGGAATGGACGAAATCGAGACTGTCCTCGGCGACGCCGGCCAGGTCCTGGGCGTCGCCGTCCTCCCAGTCCCACACCCGGCAGGCGGTCATCAGCGGGAAGAATTCCACATAGAGCGCCAGGGGGTCGGGCTTGCCGCCGATGTCCAGGCCCGCGCCCACGAACCAGCGCCGGGCGAAATTGGGCTCGCTCATGCGCCGCACGATGGACTTGGACAGCTCTTTCAAGCGCGAGGCTCCCTACCGCACGACCCAGGACTCGGCGCCGCGCTCTTCCAGCCGGCAGCCCTGCGCCACTCCGCCGAAGCCGGTCAAGAGCCGCTTCAGCCCCTCGCGCCGGGTCGGCTCGACCAGGAACATCATGAAGCCGCCGCCGCCCGCCCCGGAGACCTTGCCGCCCAGCACGCCGAACGCCTTGGCGGCTTCATAGACCGCGTCGATGCTGTCGGAGGAGATGTTGTGGGCGGTGAGCTTCTTCGAGCGCCAGCCGGCGTCCAGCAACTCGCCCAGGCGGGCGATGTCGCCGGCCAGCAGCGCTTCGCGCATCTCGAACGCCCCGGCCTTGAGCGCGTGCAGGCCCTCGAACGAGCGGGCCGAGCCGGCGCGCATATTGGCCATCTGCTCGTCGACGATGGCCGCTGATTCCCGGCTGACGCCAGTGAAATAGAGGACGAGGGAGGACTCCAGCTCCCTGAGCACGTGCGGCTCGGCCAGGATGCGCTCGACGCCCACCTGGCCGTCGGTCTCGAAGCGCATCAGGTTCAGGCCGCCGAAGGCCGCGGTCCACTGGTCCTGCCGTCCGCCGGCCAGCCCCAGGTCCTCGCGCTCGATGGAGAAGGCCAGGCGGGCCACCGCGTCAGGGTCCAGCTCGACGCCCAGGAACCGGCGCATGGCCTCGACCATGGCCACCACCAGGCCTGACGAGGAGCCCAGGCCCGAGCCCGGCGGACAGTCGGCGTATGACGTGAGGGTGAGCGCCAGCGCCTCGCCGCCGGCGAAATCGCGCATGCAGCGCTCATAGACGCCGGCCAGCAGGCGAAGCTCGGGCGGCGCGTCCAGGGGCAGGGCCGCCGGGCCTTCCCACGCCATATCGCGGTCGGCGGCGACCAGGGCCACCCGGCCATCGCTCCGTGCTTCGACGGTCACATGGGCGAAGAGGTCGATCGTGGCGTTCAGCACCGCGCCGCCATGGGCGTTCCAATAGGGCGACACGTCCGTGCCCCCGCCACCGAAGCCCAGCCTCAGGGGCGCTCGCGCCCGCACCCTTGGTTCCACCATGCCTGCGGGGTAGTCGGCGCCGGCCCGCTTTGCAACCGCCGGGCCTTCCGTGTTAGCCGAGGGGTCACGCCATGACCTCCATCGACAAGATCAGCCGCCGCCCGCAGACCGTCCGCGAGGAGCGGCGACGGGCGCTGCGCGACCTCGATCCCAGCCTGGACGCCGCCGGGGTCTGGCTCGTGGTCCCCTGCTACAAGGTCAAGACCAAGATCCTCGACGTGATCGCCAAGACGCCGGCCTGGATCGACGGCATCGTCTGCATCGACGACGCCTGCCCGGAAGGCTCCGGCGACTTCATCGAGGCCAACAACAAGGACCCGCGGGTCGTCGTCGTGCGGCTGCCCACGAACCAGGGCGTGGGCGGGGCCACGCTGGAGGGCTACCGCGAGGCCGCGAAGCGCGGGGCCCAGGTGATGGTCAAGGTCGACGGCGACGACCAGATGGACCTCGGCTACATCAGCCACCTGGTCGTCCCGATCCTGCTGGGCGAGGCCGACTACGCCAAGGGCAACCGCTTCACCTCGATCAGCCACCTGACCCCCATGCCGTCGGTCAGGGTGTTCGGGAACGCGGCGCTGAGCTTCGCCGCGAAACTCTCCACGGGCTACTGGAACATCTTCGACCCGACCAACGGCTACACGGCCATCGAGGCGCAGGTGGCGCGGATGATCATGGAGAAGCGGGTCTCGCGCCGGTTCTTCTTCGAGACCGACCTGCTCTATCACCTGGGCACCCTGCGCGCGGTGGTCCGCGACGTGCCGATGCCGGCCCGCTACGCCGACGAGGTCTCGAACCTGCGGATCAGCGCCATCGTCGGGCCCTTCGCGCTGAAGCATGTGAAGAACTTCTTCCAGCGGGTGATCGGCCAGTATTTCGTGCGCGACTTCCACGCCGCCAGCCTGGAGCTGGTGTTCGGCATCGTCTTCATCCTGTTCGGCCTGGGCTATGCCGCCCGCTACGTCTCGGTGCCGCACGGCCAAGCCGCCTCGGCCGGCGTGGTCATGGCCGCGGCCCTGCCGGTGATCCTGGGCGCCCAGCTTCTGATGCAGGCGCTGAACTTCGACGTGCTGAACGTGCCGAACCGGCCCATCCATCCGTACCTGCGCACCATCGCGCGGATGGACGCAGGGGAAGGCGAATGACGCTCAAGGAGATGCTGCTCTGCGCCGGGTTCTCGCTGGCGCTGCCGATCGGCCAGACCCTGTTCAAGTTCGCCGCGGTGAACAACGCGCGCCTGCAGGGGCCGCTGATCGTCAAGCTGGTCACCAATGCGCCGCTGATCGGGGCCTTTGCCTGGTACGGGCTCACCGCGCTCTTCTGGTTCTACATCCTCACCCGGGTGCCGCTCTCCACCGCCTACGCCTTCTCCATCGTGGGCTCGGGCCTGGTGCCGCTGGTGGCCTGGCTGGTGTTCAAGGAGCCGCTCGATTGGCGCTTCGCCGTCGGCTACCTGCTGATGCTGTCGGGCTTCGCGGTGATCATGCAGGGCCAGCGCGGGTAGCTGAACGCGGTTAGAACGCGTCGAAGTCCAGGAAGCTGAACAGCACCCGGTCGGGGTCGAGCCGGTCGTCGGGCTTGGCGTGGTTCTTGTAGATCAGGACCAGGGGCGAGGGGCGCAGGCGCTCCGGCACAGCCATGGCCAGCGTGCGGCGGGTCGTTCCCTTCGGCGTCAGGCCCAGCACCACGGCCGGACCGGCGACCAGCCCGGAGGCCGCAGTGGTCAGGCCCCGCCGCGGGATCACGCCGCGCGAGCGGATCAGCGGCAGGCTCGACGCGCCCTCGATGACGAGCGTGTCCCGCGCGCCTCCGGCGATGTGCAGCGGATTGGCCGGGTTCTTCAGGCGCCAGGCCAGCGTTGCATCGTCCCAGCTGCGGGAAAACTCCGCGGTCTCCAGCGCCCGGTCGACGTCGATCCGCTGCGGCAGCAGCTCCACGTGGGCGTCGAGCGGCGTGACGTTCTGGAAACCCAGCCTGGTGCGATAGGCGCGTTCGGTCTGCTGGTTGGCGACGCCCACCACGCCGGCGTAGCCGCGCTCGGCCGACATGGCGACGACCCGGTTCACCAGCTCCAGGAACAGGCCCCGGCCGCGATAATCCGGGTGGGTGGCGACGTTCATGATCAGGGTGACCGTGGTGGGCTGGCCCTTCAGAGTCACCTTCAGCGGGATGCCCATGAGGTGGCCGATCAGGCGGTCGCCGTCGTCGATGTTGCAGCCGAGCGGCGGGCCGGCGGGGTTGTCGTAGTACTGCCACTGCAGGAAGGCCGGCGAGAACTTGTGCACGCCCGGGAAGCCCAGGGCCATCAGCTCCACGGTGCGGTCGAAGTCGGCGCGCTCGGCAGGGCGGAAGACAAGGTCGTTCATGGGGCGGTCCACGGCGCCTTGCCGTCCTCGGTCAGCGTATCCACAGCCTTGCGCACCACCTCATAGGGCGTCCTGAACATCTTCTCGTAGAGCAGTGGGCCCGCATGCGGCCGCGCGCCGATCCGCCTGGGATCGAGCGTCTGGTAGCGATGTTCCCCCTGCAAGGCAAAGGTCACCAGCATCGCCGGCAGGAGGCCCGCCCAGGCCTTCAGCTGCGAGGGGAAGGCCGTGACGCCGCTCAGCCAGCGCCACCACTCGCCGCCACTCAGCCGCAGGCTCGTCGTGGGCCCGTTCTCCGGCAGCGGCTTGCAGGCCTGGTAGAGGATCCAGGGCAGGCCCTTGCCCTGGTACAGGCTGAGCTGGTCGACCGGCACGCCGCCCAGTTCGGCGGCCAGCTTCGCGGCCATGGCGGCGCAGATCTCGTGATCCGGGTGGCCGCCTTCCCAGGCCGGGCAGACGATGCGCTCCACCGGCCCGGTCACGGCGGCCCGCAGCGCGGCATAGGCGGCCTTGGCGTGCCGATGCAGCTCGCCGTCCTGCCAGCCGGTCCCGGCGCCCAGGTGCAGCTCGCGGTCCGCCGGCACGCCCTGGGCGGCGAGGAAGCCCAGGGTCTCGGTCCGCCGCGTCGCGGCGAGCTCTGGCGTGCGGTAGTCGACCACATGGATGAACAGCTGATCGCGGCCCTGCGCCAGCGCCTGCCGGATCAACGGACCGGCGACATACTCGTCGTCGAAATGGGCCAGGACATAGACCGTCGTCATCCCGGGCCGCGTCCCGACAGGTGCGGTGCGATCTCTCGTGGGCCGTGCGCCATGGCGGCGAACTCACCACGATTGGCCAGCCTCGCCAAGCGGGTGGCGATTTCGGCTTCTCAAGGGGGCGGACGCACCGTACCAAACCCCGGCATGAGGGGCTTCAAAGTCGATCTCGACGCGCGCGGCGCGCTGCGGCTGGTCATCGCCGCGGGCTTCCTGGTGATGCTCGGCGCGAACCTGCCCGGCCACCTGTCCTACGACTCGGTGGCCCAGCTCTCCGAGGGCCACTTCCACCACCGCTCCACCTGGGGCCCGGTGCTCTACGCCTGGATCCTGGGTTTCTTCGACGGGATCGTGCCGGGGACGGCGCTCTATGTGGTGGTCAGCGGCCTGCTGTTCTTCGCGAGCCTGGCGTCGCTGGCGGACCTGCGCAGCCGCACGAGCTGGCTGGCGGTGGCGGTGGCGGTGGCGGTGATGCTGACCCCGCAGGTGCTGATCTATCAGGCGATCGTCTGGAAGGACGTGGCCTTCGCCACCACCGCCGTCGCGGGGGTGGTCTGCCTGGCCCATGCGGCCAAGGACTGGGCGAGGCCCGGGCGCCGCTGGCCCCGGCTGGCCGGCGCGCTCCTGCTCCTGGCCATCGCCGCCCAGGTCCGCCAGAATGGGCTGATCGTGACGATGGTGGGGGCGGCGGCCCTGGGCTGGATAGCCTCGCAGGGCCGCTGGCTGCGCGGGTTCGTCTGGGGTTTCGGCGGTTTCGTCGCCGTCGTCGCGCTGGCCCAGACGCTCACCGTCCTCTCGACACCGCCGCATACGCCGAAGTCGGAAAGCGGCATGTCGACGGGCATCCACATCATCCAGAACTACGACCTGATCGGGGCTGTGGCGCTCGACCCGACCTACCGGCTGGCGATCATGGCCAAGGCCGCGCCCGCGCCCACGGCCATCGTGCAGCAGCGCTCGAAGCTCGACTATTCCGGCCGCCGGGTGGACTTCATCGACCGCGACACGGTGCTCGCCAACGCGGTCAACATGATCCCGGAGGAAGCTACCGGGGCGCAGTGGATCGACCTCGTCACCCGGCGCCCCGGCCTCTACCTGCGGGTCCGCTGGGAGGACTTCCGCTGGGTGCTGTCCCCGCCGGTGATCGACTTCTGCCTGCCGGTCTATGTGGGCGTCGACGCGCCGGCCGAGCTGATGCAGGGCCTCGGGCTGCAGCACCGCTACGTCCAGGGCGACGTGGAGCTGACCAACTACGCCACCTGGTTCTTCGACACGCCGGCCTATTCGCACCTGGCCTATGCGCTGATCTCGCTGGTGCTGGGCGGCCTGCTGCTGCTGCGCCGCCAGCCCGCCGACATCGCCATGGCCGCCCTGCAGCTGGCCGGCGTCGGCTTCACCGCCAGCTTCTTCCTGATCTCGATCGCCTGCGACTACCGCTACCTCTACTTCACCGACCTCGCGGCCCTGGTCGGGCTGGTCTATGTGGCGATCGAATTCCCCTGGCCCTGGCGCAAGACGCCGGCTTAGCCGAACCGGGTTTCCCACGCCGCGGCGACGTCGAGCCGGGGATTGCGCGCGGCCAGGAAGCGGTAGAGCGAGAGCTGGCGGCCGAGGCCGAAGCTCCTGACCTGCACGTCCTCGAAGAGCGCGCGCAACAGGGTCTCGATCTCAAGCGCATCGTTGACGTGCTCGTGGGCCATCATCAGGCCGTAGTCGAGACCGTGGCGCAGGCGGAACTCCAGCCCGGTGGTGAGCATCCAGCCAAGCTTCCACAGGAAGCCGCCCTCGCTGGGTATCGCGGCGCGCAGGGTCCCGCCGGGCTGCAGGTGGCGCACGGCGCGAGCCAGCACCAGCGGCAGGTCGCAGATGTGCTCCAGCGCCGCCACGCTGGTGATCCGGTCGTAGGCGCGGCCGGACGGCACCTCGGCGGCGTCGGCGAAGATCTCGCGGATGCGCCCGCGCTGCGGCTGGTCGCGGTAGAGCGCCTCGAAGGGCTCGACGATGTCGTAGGCTTCCGACGGCGGCTCGAAGGCCAGCTGGTTCAGGGTGCCGGCGCCGAGTTCCAGCGTCGAGCGCGGGGCGCCGTCCATCACGTCGGCGGCGACCTGACGGTGCAGCCAGCGCTCCAGCCGCTGCGACATCGAGGCGGCCGGCGTCGCGCCCGAGCGGTTCTCCATGTACTGGCGCGTGTAGATGGCCTGCAGCTTCGGCGGCAGCGCCGGCCGGGTCTTGGGGAATCGCGCGAGCACGCTCTCCAGTCCGCGCTCGCCAACACCGCCCATCTATCGCTCCCGCAGCCGCCCGCCGACCGGGCCGGCGCACCATAAGCAAGCGTCGCCGCCGCGCGACACGCTTTTTGCCGCTTTCCAACGCGCAGGCAGGCTTTTACCTAACCCCCAGTGCGCGGAACGGGGACGGGGCTTTGAGCGAGGCGACCAGCAGGACCCGTCAGGGCGCGGCCGCCACGGCGTTCCGAATCAACATGGGCGCGGGGCTGCTGCTGGTGCTGGCGGCGAACCTGCCCGGCCACATGACGCTGGATTCGGTGGTGGCCATGGTCGAGGCCCGCACGGGCATCCGCCAGACCTGGGCGCCGGCGGTCTCCTCCTGGATCCTGAAGCTGTTCGACAGCCTGGTGGCGGGCACCGGCCTCTATGTGACCGCCTCGGCGACCCTGCTGTTCGTGAGCCTGATGTCGCTGTCCGGCCTGCGGCCGCGGACCTCGTGGTGGGCGGTGGTGCTGGGCCTGCTCGCGATCGCGACGCCGCAGGTGCTGATCTACCAGGGCATCGTGTGGCGCGACGTGCTGTTCGCCAACCTCGCCATCGCCGGCTTCATCTGTCTGGCCCACGCCGCGCGGCGCTGGGCGGAGCGGCCGGTCTGGCCGCTTCTGGGCGCGCTGATCTGCCTGGCGCTGGCGGCGCTGGTCCGCCAGAACGGCCTGATCCTGGTGGTGTTCGCCGCCGGCGTGCTCGCCTGGACCGCGCGGGGCGACGGACGGCGCGCCATGCTGGGCTGGGGGTTGGGATCGCTGGTCGCAGTCTTCTTGCTGGCGCTGGCGGTCAACCACATCGCCCAGCCGCCGCAGGTCCCGCCGAAGATGCGGCTCAATTCCGCGGCGCTGATCCTCAAGCACTACGACATCATCGGCGCGAAATCGCACCATCCGAAGCTGCGCTTCCACGAGATCGGCAAGGTTAACCCCGCCGCGGAGGCCTACCTCGAAGCCCGTGGGCCTTACGTCTACTCGCAGGCCCGGGTCGACACGCTGGATATCGACGACACCTTCCGCCAGACGCTGTGGCATCTGCCGGACAAGGCGATCGACGCCCAGTGGATCGAGGTGATCACCCGCTACCCGGCCGCCTACATCCTGCATCGCGCCGACGTCTTCTACTGGACGTTCATGACGCCTGAGCTGGGCCGCTGCCTGCCGATCACGGTGGGGATCGAGGGACCGGCCGAGATGCTGGGCCAGCTCGACCTGGGCTCCGGCCAGGACGTCGCCGACCTGAAGCTGCTGAGCTATGCGACGAAGTTCTTCAGGACCCCGGTTTTCTCGCACCTGACCTGGGCGCTGGCGGCGGTGGGGGTGATCGCGCTGCTGCTGCGCCGCCGCGACCCGGCCGACTGGGTGATCGCGGGCCTGCTGGCCGGGAGCCTGGCCTTCGTGGCGAGCTTCGCGATCATCTCGGTCGCCTGCGATTACCGCTACCTCTACCTGCTGGACCTCGCTGCGATGGTCGGGCTGATCTACATCGCGCTCGACCCGCCGTGGAGAAAGAAAGCGGCGTAGCGCCACAGGCGCGCGCCACGCCTCGCTCGTATGTTCGTGTTTTGTTCTCGATTTCCGATCCAAGCTGGGCTATGATTTTGGCTCGGCAGGGAGCCTGCGTGAGTTGGGCAGGTGCGCGCTGCGGCGGGATTTCGAAATCTGGAGACGGAACAGCATGGCGGGGTATCAGCCGGCGCGTAGCGCCGTGGGCGAAAGCGTGGCGGAATTCATGGAGCGCCGACGGCGAGAGGTGGCGCAGCTTGGGCATGAGGCGGAGGCCGCGGGTCGCGAGGCCTGGGCCGCGGCGACACGAACCGGCGACAGTCTTTTGGCGGCCACGCCGAGCGATGTCCGGGCGTTAGGTGCGCGAGTTCTTGGCCAGAAGGCGACGCCCGTTGCGGTCACGCCTCGAACCGTGAGCGCTGCAGGGGCGGCGCTCTCGCCCGGTCCAAAGCAGGTCACGAACACATCGAGTCGTCCTGCCGCCCAGCATGACGCAGGCACAATCCAATACGGATCGCTTCAGGCGGACCTCCCTTCCGATCGGGAACTGGCGGAGCTTCGGCGGCAACAGGCGGCGTTCGGGGACACAACGCGGCAGATCGATATCCGCAATAGCTGGTTCGCCGCGCCGGTGCTGGCGGCGCCCCTCGCGGTCATGGGGCTTGAGGCGGCGGGAGCACTGGCCGGCCGGGCTCTGGTCCGCCCAGCCGAGGAAGCCGCGCTCGATTTCCTTGAGCGCGAGCCGTACCTGCGCGTCGGCGACAACTGGGCAACCCGGGCTGGTCGGAGGGCGCATGCGGCGTTGAAGGAGCGATTGGCGCAGAAGCCTGGATGGGATTACGAGCCAACTCCGCCGACCGCCAGTGGCAGAGTGCTGAAGCCCGACGTGGGCGCCCCTGCACGGAATCCTGCGAAGCCGACGGTGCGCAAGCAGATGGAGTTGAAACCCAACACGCCGAGTGGCAGGCGCGCCGCCGAGCGGGCGGAAAGGCGGTACAAGGACGAAACCGGCAACAAGACCCGCGGCATCTTCTACGATCCGAAAGACTTCATATGAGCGGCCCGTCCTACGGAAAGGCTCTCGACGCGATCTTGAAGCCCTACGGTTTTGCAAGGGACGGAAACGACTGGATTCGGATACGCGACGGCATGCGGGAGGCCGTCAATCTGCAGGTGAGCGGAGTCGCCGGGGTCACCGCCAACATTTCAGCGTATGACCTCGAGACTGCGCGAATTGTGAGCGAAATTCCGTCGAAGGAACCGCTGTTTCTGGTCATTCCGTCAATGCGGATCGGGCAGTTGATCGACGGATATGACCGTTGGTGGAAGAAGGATTCGAAAGGGCCAGCGGAACTCTCGGAAGCCGTCAGGCGCCACGGGCTCCCCTATTTCGACCGAGTGCGAACGCTGGAGGAGCAAGCGAGGCATTGGTACGGCAGGGGTGATCGAAAGGGCTGGCACGGACCGAGCCTGATCGGTCTGGCGGTTACACTCTATCGAATGGGCGAGATCGAAGAGGCCTGTGCCGAGCTGAGCCGGCCGACGCCAAAGACCGCGATTCCATCTTGGGTGGCGCGGGTTCATAGCGTTCGACAATGGCTCGGATGTGATGGTCTCGAGACGCAAGGATTGCAGGAGCCAGATCAACCCTGAAGCCGGTTAGGCCAGCGCCCATCGAATGCAAGCTGCCTACCGCCCGATCGCTTTCAGGCGGTCGACGTAGCGTTGGCCGATGGCGCGGACGGAGAAATTCTCGCGGATGTGGCGGCGCGCGCGCTGGCCCATGGCGCGGGCCTCGGCGGGGTCGTCCAGCAGCTGCTCGATCAGGCGCGAGGCGTGCTCGGGCGAGGCCTGCGCCCAGACCTGGCCATCGCCGTGCGGATAGGCGCCCGCGGCCACCGGGACCAGGTCGTAGTCCACGAGCAGGCTGGTTTCCGGCGTCATGAAGTCGAGATTGCCGGAATAGCCGGTGGCGATGGCGGGCCGGCCCATGGCCATGGCCTCGGCCATGCCGCGCCCGAAGCCTTCGGACCGGTGCAGCGAGACGAAGACGTCGCAGACGCGGACCAGGTTCTTGATCTCGTTGTCGCTCAGGTCGCCGTAGATCGCCTGGGCGCGGGGGGCCAGCGCGGCCAGCCGGTCTTCCAGCGCCGTCTGGGCCTCGTCGGCGTCGGCTCCGCCGCGGGACTTGATCACGCAGTGGATGCGCGCGTCGGGCCGGCGCGCCGCCAGCCGCTCGAAGGCCTCCAGCACGGCGCCCGGGTTCTTGCGGTCGGCGAAGGAGGAGAAGTCGAAGAAGAAGAGCACCACGAAGGCTTCCTCGGGGATGCCGAAATGCCGTCGCCCCAGGAACGAGGAGAGCTTCAGGTCCACGGCCAGCGGCATGTGCACGACGGGTTTCGACACCACGCCGGCGATGGCCTCCTGGATGAAGGTCGAGGGGGCCCAGACCTCGTCGAACCGCTCCACCACCCTGGCCCAGGGCTCGGGATAGCGGGCGAGCTCCCAGGCCGGGTAGATGATGTTGTAGGCGCCGTCGAAGGCCTTGCGCCCCACGGTCTCGATGACCCGGGCGGCCTCGTCGCCGTTGACGCAATAGAGGTTCACCGCGCCGGCGCCCTTGGCCAGAAACGGGCTGAAATCGCGGTCGAGATCGGGATCGACCTCGCCACGGTGGTCGGCGACGTCCAGCAGGCCGGGCGCGGCGCCGGCGGCGCGGAAGGCGCGGAAGGTCGATCGCGCGTGCTCGCCCATGCCGATCGGCAGGAAGGGATAGCCGACGATGGCGAGGTCGCCGGCCATCAGGGCTCCAGGAGGTCTGCGTCAGCCGCGTTGGCGATAGCCTCAAGCCAGCCGTGACCGAAGCGCAGGTCGGGGGCGAGCGCGCAGCCGGCCTCCCAGTCGTTCCAGGCCTCGACGAAGACGATCCGGCGGTCGGCGGACCGGCCGCGCACCTGGTCGCTGGCCCGCTCCAGCCAGGCCTGGAAGCCGCCCGGGCTGGCGCCGCGCCAGACCACCGGGGCGTCCTGGCTCTGGGGCGTCGTATCGCGCGCGGCGACGACCAGCGGGATGACCTCCTTCGCCAGCCTGCCGGCCATCCGTTCCCGGACGACCGCGGCGGCGTCGTGCACCAGCCCACGAAAGTCAGGATTGATCACCGCAGCCGCAGCGCCCTCGGGCTTGCGGATGCCGGCCGGCTCGCCGACGTAGGCGTCGAAGCCCGTCGCCGGTTCGCCGCCGCGCTGGACGAGGAACAGGCCGGGCTCGCCCGCTGCCTTGCGCCAGGCCGCGACGTCGGCGTCGGCCGGCAGCACCACGACCGGGCGACCGTCGACGCGGATCGACTGGCCCCGGGTCAGCGGCCCGGTCATGGCGGCCACCGCCGCAACGGGGTCGCCGCCGCCGGTCCAGGCCAGGCAGAACGGGAAGCGGTCGGCGTCGCGGGCGACCAGCGCCTGCGCCGCCTCGGCGCTCGCCACCTCGTGGCAGAACCCGCCAAGGCCGTAGCGTTCGGCGAGCTCGATATCGCGGGTCAGCGTCGCCTGATCGGCGGGGTCGGTGAAGCCGTCTACGGGCAGGCGGGGCTGGACCTGGCCGAGATAGTTGGGCAGCGCCCGGGCCACCGCCACCCAGTCGGGCGCGGCGGTGCGTCGGAACGCCACCACACGCACCCAGTCCGGTTCGCCGTCGGGGGCCTTGCGGGGCGCGCGGAGCGCCGCATAGGCCTCGGCGCCATAGGCCGCGGGGTCGGGATCGGTGGCGCGCCGCAGGTCCTTGAAGAAGGCTTCGGCCGTGATCCGCTCGCCGGCCGGGACGGCCTCGGCGGCGCGGGCCGTGCGGTTGCGCGCCCAGTGCTCCAGCCCGCTGAAAGGCGAGGTCGCGGCGTCCGGGTGGGCCACGAAATAGGCCGGCTCGTCGAAGCTGGAGGAGGGCCAGAGGCCTTCCCAGGTCCCGACGGTCAGATAGTGCAGCAGCGGATTGGCCCGCGCCGCGGGCGCCCCCCGCGCCTGGTCGACATAGAAGGCCGGGTCGAACTGCGGGTTGGGGCTGCGCAGTTCACCCGCCCCGGCCCGCAGGAAGTCGCTGAGCGCATCGGCGCCCCGGCGGCGGCCCCGCGTCTGCTTGCGGTACCAGGCGGTGTCGAAGAGCGGGTGCGGGTCACGGTCCTCCGCGCCGCCGGTGAGGACGTAGTGCAGCAGGGGCGCGACGCCGGCGGCGGCGGCGTCGGGGTTCTGCTCCAGGTACCAGGCGCCGGCGAACAGCGGGTGCGGGTCCAGCCCTTCGCGCCAGCCGGTGCGCAGATAGTGGATCAGCGGGTTCTCGCCGCTCTGCGCCACCGCCTCCGACTGACCGACGTAGAAGGCCATGTCGAAGAGGCTGTGCGGGCTCGCCCCCTCCGCCGCGCCTTCGAACAGGAAGTGCTCCAGGGCGGTGAAGCGCCGTGCGGCCATCCGGGCGCCATGGCGGGCGCGATAGGCGGGGCCGTTCAGCAGCGGGTGCGGGCTGAGATTGTGGCTGTCACCGACCACGAGGTAGTGGGCCAGCAACGCCCACCGGCTGCCGGCCAGTCCCGCGGCATGGTCGAGGTACCAGCTCTGGTCGAACAGCGCCCGCGGCTGGGCGGCCGGGCTGGGGCCGGCGCGCACATAGTCGGCGAGCGTGGAGGTCGGGCCGGGGATCGAGCCCAGGCTGGTCCCGATGCCGTCGTCCCAGACGCCGGAGCGGCGGAGCAGCATCATGCGGCCGGGCGTCTTGGCCCGCGCCAGCAGCTTGCGCAGGCCGGCCGACCCGGCGGGGGCGACATAGCGCTTGCGGTTGTTGACCTGGAACTGCGTCCAGCGCGCTTCGGCCAGCCGGGCGCGCGCCTGCCCGGCCGCGCTGCGGCGTGCGACGAGGGCCATGGGGTCGCTGGGGTTCACCACGCCGCGCGCCAGGGTCAGCCGTCGGCGAGGATGGAATCGAGGTGGGAGACCGCCTCGGCCGCCTCGCGCTGCAGCGCCGCGATCTCGCGCTCGAGCCGGCGGATCTCGGCGCCGTGGGCGTCGCGCTCCTCGGCCATCTGGCCGCGTTCGAACTCGAGCCGCTGGCGCAGGTCGAGGAGCTCGGCGCGGGTGGCGTCCAGGTCGTGGGTGACCGGCGAGACCAGCACGCCGATCTCGCGGCTGCGCTCGGCCAGGGCGGTGGCGGCGTCATCGAGGACCGTCGCGTCGGGCTGGGCGCCGGCGGCCGCGGCCTCGAACCAGTCGTAGACCTTGGCGGTGAGCGCGCCGGCCCAGCCGAGGCCCGTCAGCCCGCTGTCGCCGGCGTTATGGCGCAGCTCCGGCGTCAGGAACCTGCCGATCGCCCTGGCCGCCTTGTCGTTGAGGTAGGGCAGGGCCGCGCCGTGCGCCTGTTCGATCTTCGCCACCTCGGCCCGCCAGTCGGCGAGCAGGCCGTCGTAGCTGACGAAGGCGCGCGGCAGGTCGCGGGTGTAAGCCTCGGCCGCCAGCATGTAGGCGGTCCAGAGCAGCGCCGATTTCTCGGGCGCGAAGCCGTTGCGGCGCGACAGCGATCCGGCCACCGCCAGCGGATGGCGCACCGGGATCACGCAGCGCGCGCCGATCTCCAGGTCCGCCAGCACCGTGCGCCAGAACGGCATCAGGACGGTGATGCGCGGGTCCTTGAGCAGCGGGTAGGCGGCGTCGCCGAATTCCTCCACCACCAGGGCCTCGGCGCGGTTCAGCCAGCTGCGCTCGGCCTTGGGGGCCAGCGCGCGATACGGGAAGGCGAAGATGTCGTCCCAGGCTGCGCCGGCCGCCCGCAGGCGCCCATCGTTGAGGATGGCGATCTTCCAGGGCTCGAAGTAGCCCTTGGCGTTGTGCTCGTCGCCGGTCATGACGTTTTCCGGCAGGGTCGCGCCGGCCAGCGCCAGCACCTGGGTCATCGCCGAGGTGCCGGAACGGTGCATGCCCAGGACGAGGTAGGCCGACCTCGCGGGCGTCTGGGCTGTCTTGGTGGTCGTCATCGCCGGTCTGGTCGCAACCCGTTGGTTCGCCTAGGCTCTAGGGGCGCTCGCGACGGCTCGCAAGTGCGCCGCCCGGTTGATCGCCACGTCCTTCTGTTGCACACAGCCGGGGCTCCCGCACAGGATTTTGCACCGCATGGCCGTCCGGGCCCCAGTTTCGGTTTCCGCTGACGAGGTCCTCCAGGTCATCTCCACGGCGGTGGACGGCGCCTTCTACCGGGCGATGAATCCCGACCTGGCCGCGGCCGGGGTCGACCCTATACGGCACTACATGCAAAGCGGCTGGCGCGAGGGCCGCGACCCGGCGCCCTGGTTCTCCACAGCGGCCTACCTCAAGGCCTATCCCGAGGTCGCCAAGGCCGGCTGGAACCCGCTGCACCACTACCTGAGCCTCGGCCGGCGGGAGGGCCGCGACGTCGTGCGCTCGGCCTGGGCGGACGAGTATCTCCTGGCCCGGGCGCGGCGCGGCATCGAGCCCGCCTGGAGCTTCGAGGCGCTGCTGGGCGGGCCGAGCGCCGACGAGGCCGCGCCGGCCGACCTGGTCACCCGCGACGCGACCGAGCGGCGCCGCGAGCGCGCGCTTGCGGAGGCGGAGTTCGACGCGGCCTACTACGCCAGCGCCAACCCCGACGTGATCGAGGCCGGCGCGGACCCGCTGGGCCATTTCCTCAGCATCGGCTGGCGCGAGGGGCGCGATCCCAACGCCAGCTTCTCGGTGAAGGACTATCTGGAGACCTATCCGGATATCGCCCAGGCCGACCTCAACCCTTTCGTGCACTACCTGATGGCCGGGCGGGCGGAGGGGCGGATCGCGCGCAACGAGCTCGGCTTCCGCTATGAGATCATCAAGCACCTGCAGCCGCTGGACAGGCGCGTGGCGGCGGTGGCCCGGGCCTCGGCGCGGCTGAAGCTCGGCAAGGGGCCGGACCTCGCGGCGGCCCTTGCCTCGGCGCGGACCGGCCTTTCCGACCTGCACATCACCTTCAGCCACGACGACTACACGGCCAACACCGGCGGCGTGCAGCTCTGCCTGCAACGCGAGGGCGCGCATATCGCCGCCCTCGGCCACGACCACCTGCACCTCTATCCCGCCAAGCCCTGGCCGGTGGTGCGCGTCGCCGGCGAGCCCGGCGCGCTCGGCCTGCTGCTCAACGGTGAGCGGATCGGCGTGTTCGCGCCGAAGACGATCGCCTCGGCCCTGGGCAAGGCCGCCGGCGCGGTGAAGCGCGGCAAGCGCAGTTTCGCGATCCACAGCCTGCTGGGCCACAGCGCCGACGAGACCGCCGCCATCCTCGCCGCCGCCGGGCTCAACGCCGGCCACTTCTGGCTGCACGACTTCGCCAGCCTCTGCGCCGGCTATCACCTCTTCCGCAACGACGTGGAGGATTGCGCCGCCCCGCCGCCGGAGAGCGCGGCCTGCGGCATCTGCGTCTACGGTCCCTGGCGCGCCCGGCACCTCCAGGAGCATGAGCGCCTTTTCCAGACGCTGGCGCTGACGGTGGCCAGCCCCTCGCAGACCGCGCTGGACCTCTGGCAGGCCCGCTGGAACTTCCCGACGCAGGGTGCGGTGGTCGCGCCGCTGGCCCGCCTCGTGGACCGCGGACCCGCGCCCAAGGCTGAGGCCGGCAAGCCGCTGCGCTTCGCCTATGTCGGCATGCCGGTCGCCCACAAAGGCTGGCCGCTCTTCCAGGACCTGGTGGCGAAGTTCGGCGACGATCCCCGCTATGAATTCCTGCACCTGGGCGGCCGCGCCATCCACGGCCTGCCGCTGGCGTTCCACAAGGTGGTCGTCACCGACGACACGCCGCGGGCCATGCAGGATGCGCTGGAGCGGCTCGCGGTCGACGTGGCGATGATCTGGTCGTTGTGCCGCGAGACCTTTTCCTTCACCGCCTATGAAGCCGTGGCCTCGGGCGCGGCGGTGATCACCGGCCCGGACAGCGGCAATATCGCGGCCCTGGTGGAGAGCACCGGCCACGGCCGCGTGCTGCCCGACGAGGCGGCGCTGCATCGGGCGATGGAGCGGGGCGACCTAGCACCGCTGGCCCGGTCCGTCCGCAAGCCGCGCCTCCACGACCTGACCTTCAGCGCCCTTACGGTCGACCTGCTGGAGGGGGGCCAGTGAAGGTCATCTGCTATTCCAGCTTCACCTTTTCCTATCTGAACCGCGCGCGCGTGCTGTTCCAGACGCTGCGCCGCTTCCATCCGGACTGGGAGCTGGTCGCCCTGATTACCGACCAGCCGCCAGAACGGTTCGACTTCGATCCGGCCAATGAGCCGTTCGACCGGCTGGTGTGGGCGCAGGACCTCGGCATCCCCGGCTTCGAGAGCTGGCTCTTCAAGCACGACGTGGTCGAGGTCTGCACCGCGGTGAAGGGCCCCTTCATCCACCAGGCCTGCAGCTCCGGCGCCGACGCGGTAATCTACCTCGATCCGGACACCGCGCTCTTCGCCAGCCTGGAGCCGCTGGAGCGGATGCTGGAGACGCACGACATCCTGCTCACCCCACACCTGATCGACCCCAACGACGACGCCACCGCGATCCGGGACAACGACCTGTCCGCCTCGCGCACGGGGATTTTCAACCTGGGCTTCGTGGCCATCCGCACCCGCGGCGAGGGCGCGCGGTTCGCCAGGTGGTGGAACGACCGCCTGCTCGACTGGTGCTACGACGACATGCCCAACGGCCTCTTCGTCGACCAGCGCTGGTGCGACCACGTCCCGGCGCTGTTCGACAAGGTCAAGGTGGTGCGCGACCCCGGCTACAACGTCGCCAGCTGGAACCTCAGCACCCGGACGCTGGCGGTGGGCAAGGACGGCGCGGTCACCGTGAACGGACAACCGCTGCGCTTCTGGCACTTCACCAAGCTCGGCCCGCTCGGCGACACCATGACCAAGAAATACGCCGGCAAGAACTTTCCGGTCTACGAGATCTGGAGTTGGTACAAGCGCCAGGTCACGGCGGCCACCGACGCGGCCATTCCCGAGCGGTGGTGGGCCTACCAGACCTACACTGACGGCCGGACGATCCAGAAGGCGCACCGCGAACTCTATCGCCAGCGCACCGACCTGCAGGCGGCCTTCCCCAATCCGTTCGAGGGCGGCGAGGGCGGCTACCACGCGTGGCTGCAGCGCGAAGGGCTCTGAGGCCCGCCTTGACAGTCCCGGGTCGCGGCCCGAGACAAACCCTTGAGTTTCATCGCAGAGGGGCCGCCGACGCCGCGGCCGAAATCTTGGCCAAAGCCGTCGCCCAACCCGCCGCCGCATCGTCACTGACCGCGGAGACACGCCCGTCCGACGTGGCGGCCAAGGCCGCCCTGGCGGCGAAACGCGCCGATGAGCTGCGCGCCGACCTCGCCTCCGCCCACGACCTCGCCCAGCAGGCCCAGATCCGCGAGGCCCTGACCCGCACCGAGCTGACGCTGGCGCTGAACGTGGCGCTCATTGCCCGAGCCGAAGCCCTGGCCCAGGCCCGCAAGCACGCCGTGGAGCGCTACCTGGAGGTGGCGCGGCTGGCGGGCCCGCGGGTGCGCGGGCGGATGTCGCGCGCCCTCGACCGCCTGCTGCTGGGCCTGGGTCGCCCGGGCCAGGCCCAGGTGATCCGCCGCGCCGGCGTCTGGCGTGGCGACGATCGGGTGGCGATCCGGAGCTACGTCAGGCGCGGCGCCGATCCCACGGCTCAGCCCGCGACGCTGTTCGACCAGGCCTGGCACCTGACGGCCTATCCGAACGTGGCCCATTCCCGGCTTTCGCCCCTGACCAACTACCTGGTGCATGGCGCGGCCGAGGGGCACAGCCCGCACCCGCTGTTCCACGCGGGCTGGTACGAGTCCGAGAACGCCTCGGCCCTGCGCGGCAGCGGCGTGACGGTGCTGGAACACTATCTGAGCGATGGCGCGGCCCGGGGCCGAAGCCCGCATCCGCTGTTCGACATCGCCCACTACGTCGCCCAGGGCCCGGACCTGGCGGCGGGCGAGGATCCGCTCTCGCACTATCTGCGGGCCGGCTGGCGCGACGGCCTGTCGCCGCACCCCCTGTTCGATCCCGCCTGGTACCGCCGCCAGATGCCCCGGCGCGCCGCCGAGACGCCGCCGTTGATGCACTACGCCACCGTCGGCTGGCGCGAAGGGCTGACCCCGCACCCGCTGTTCGATCCGCGCTGGTATCTCGACCAGAACGCCGACGTGCTTGAGGGCGGCCTGGAGCCGCTGACCCACTTCGTGATCGCCGGCGCCGCCGAGGGCCGCAGCCCGGGCCCCTGGTTCGACACCCGCCACTACATGGCCGCGCGCGGCGCGGCGCTCGATCCGGGCGCCAACCCCCTGATCGACTATCTGCAGGGCGGCGCCTGGACGGTCGGCGAGGCCCGGCCCGGGTTCCCCAGCGCAGCCTATCTGGCCGCCGCGCCCGAGCTTGTCCGCGAGGGCCTGACGCCCCTGGAACACTGGGCCCGCAAGGCCGCCCAGAGCTAGTGTGCTGGATCTGAAGTTCGCCCTCTTGTTGGATCGAGCGCGGAGCGAACTTCAGATCCAAGAAGCACACTAGAAACATAGACTTGCTAGTGTCCTTGTCGATTCCGAAGTTCGTCCGGCGCCCGCCGCAAGCGCTTGCGAACTTCAGAATCGGGACACTAGGCGCGCACGCCCAGGTCCTCGAGCTGGCGCCAGATCTCGGCGTAGTAGGCGGGCTCGTAGTGGAAGGGGCTGAGGCCCCACTCGTGGCCCGGGTCGCCACGCCGATGGTCCGGCGCCTCCACCATCGCCATCGGCGGCATCAGCTCGGTAAAGGCCGCCTCATAGCGGGTCAGCAACGCATTGTGCTCGCCGATGTCGGCGGCCGCGCCGGGCAGGATCTCGACGCCCGCGAACGGAATGTCGGCGCCGTCGGGGCCGCGGCGCCGGTCGGCCCACTGGGCGCGGTGCAGGATCAGCCTGGCGTCGCGCAGGGGCGTGGCCCGGACCAGGGCGGCGAACTCGGCCGCGGCCTCCAGCCACAGGCGCTCGGCAGCGGCGGAAAGTCGCGGGATGGTCCGCGCGCCGCGCAGGCCCGGCTGCTTCAGATAGCCGCTGGCCTGCAGCTCCCAGCTATGGGTCACCAGCCCGCCGCCCGCGGCCAGCAGGTCGAAGCGCTCGTCGATGAAGTCGAAGATCAGGTGGGTCGGCCGGTAGGCGACGAGGCCTGCCAGCGCGGTCTTGGCGATGTCGGCGGTCAGGGCGCGGTGCGGCTGGGCCTTCAGGCCGGCCGGCGCCGTCGCGCCCGGGCGGAGGCCGGCGACCGGCCTCGCGAAGAGGCTGGGGAGGCTGGTGCGCGAGATGTAGTGCAGATCCGCAACAGTACGGCCACGGAACCGCCACAGATCGCGGGTTATGCAGCTCCCGACAATGGCGACCCTAGACATCAGGACTCCCGGCCCCGGCGCCGACCCAAATGGCGCCGGGGCCGCTTCTAGCATGGCTGGGTGCGACCAATGGAGGGGCAGGATTGACAACCTTGGGGGCGCCAAGCATCTCTCGGCCCTCTTCGGACGTTCAAGGCGGATGGCCGGCCGTTCGCCTCGAGTCGGCCCGCGTTAACCTTTTCGGCCATCCTTCAGTTTAACAGGCGATACGGACGGACGGGACGGCTCGACGCGCATGAAGATTTTCACGTTCCTTGCGAACCAGCCCGACAACGTGCTGACGCGTGCGCTCGGCGAGGGCAAGCAGCCGTTCGCCGTGGCCGCCACCTTCAGCTTCTTCTCCAACGTCCTCTACCTGGCGTTGCCGCTCTACACCTATCAGATCTACGGCAGCGTCCTGACCACACAGAGCCAGGCGACCTTGTGGGTGCTGACCTGTGTCACTCTGTTCGTGTTCATGGTCTCCGGGGCCATCGACGACGTCCGCGCACGGATCCTGATCAACTATGGCGTACTGCTGGACCAGCGGGTCTCGGGGCGCATCTTCTCGGCCCTGTTCGACGCCGCGGTGCGCGGCGATCCGAGCGCCCGCGCCCAGGGCCTGCGCGACCTCGACACCTTCCGCCAGACCCTGACCGGCGTCGCCGCGGCCGCCTTCTTCGACGTGCCCTGGATCCCGGTCTTCCTGGTCGTCCTCTTCTTCATCGATCCGCTGGTCGGGTTTGTGACCAGCGGCGGCGCCATCGTGCTGCTGATCCTGGCGCTTACCCAGGAGAAGGCCATCCGCCCGGCCCAGAAGGAAGCCAGCGACGCGGCGCTGAAGAGCTACGCCTTCACCGACGCCGCCCTGCGCAACGGCGAGGTGGTCCGCGCGATGGGCATGCTGCCGACGCTGGGCGCCGCCTGGGCCGACCATCGCCGGGTGACCATCGAGCGCGGCGCAGCCGCGGCCGAGCAGTCCAACATGTTCACCGACATCATCAAGTGCGTGCGGATGGGCATCCAGGTGCTGATCATCGCCATCGGCGCCTACCTGATCATCAAGGGCAAGATCCACTCGGGCATGCTGTTCGCCAACATGATCCTGGCCAGCCGCGCCCTGCAGCCGATCGAGAAGATCGTGGGCTCCTGGGAGCCGCTGAACAACATGGCCCGCGCCCACGGCCGGCTGATGGCCTTCCTGTCGCGCGCCGAGCCGTCGCCGGCCGCCACGACGCTGCCGCGGCCCGCGGGCCGGCTGCAGGCCGAAGCGGTGAACTTTGCGCCGCAGGGCGCCACCAAGCTCCTGCTCGGCAACATCAATTTCGTGCTGGAGCCGGGCGAGACGCTGGGCGTTATCGGCCCGTCCGGAGCCGGCAAGTCGACCCTGGCGCGCCTGCTGATGGGCATCTGGCGGCCGAACAGCGGCGTGGTGCGGCTGGACGGCGCGGACGTGTTCTCCTGGGACCGCGGCGACTTCGGCCGCCACGTAGGCTATCTGCCGCAGGACACCGAGCTTTTCGCCGGGACCGTACGCCACAACATCGCCCGCTTCCGGTCCGATGTGACCGACGAAGAGGTGGTCCGCGCCGCCCAGCTGGCGGGCGCCCACGACCTCATCCTGCACATGCCGAAGGGCTATGAGACCGACGTGGGCGAGGGCGGACATACGCTTTCCGCAGGGCAGCGACAGCGCGTCGGCCTGGCCCGCGCCATGCTGGGCGACCCGGCGTTCGTGGTGCTCGACGAGCCCAACGCCAGCCTCGACGCCGAAGGCGAGGACGCCCTCTTGAAGGCGCTCGACTCCATGAAGGCCAACGGCGCCACCGTGGTGATCATCTCGCACAAGCCCAGCATCTTCCGCGCCGCCGACAAGATGCTGGTCCTGCGCGAAGGCCGCATCGAGCTGTTCGGCCCGCGCGACCAGGTCATGGCCCGGCTGACCAAGCCGACCGAAGTGCGCGCCGTGGAGGCCGGTCGATGAAGCTCGAGATCGGCCCCGTACGCTCGACCTATGTCGCGCCGACGTTCGGCGGCGACGACCGCGTGCCGATGGATCCGGCCCTGCAGCGGCGTCTGCATCAGCCGATGAAGATCGGCGCCGTGATCATCGGCGTGCTGGTGCTCGGCCTGGGCCTCTGGGCCTCGCTCTATTCCCGCTCCACCGGCATCACCGCGCCGGCGTCGGTCCGCGTCGAATCCAACCGCAAGACCATGCGGCACAAGGAAGGCGGCACGGTCAAAGCCATCCTCGTGCGCGAAGGCCAGCGCGTGCAGCCCGGCCAGCCGCTGATCCTGTTCAACGACGTGGAGGCGCGGGCCGGCTACGACGTCTACCAGAGCCAGGCCGACAGCCTGCGGGCCCAGGTCGCGCGGCTGAACGCCGAGGGCTCGGGCAAGAGCTCGCTCGACTTCGATCCGTCGCTCACCGCCCGTATGTCCGACCCTCAGGTCGCCGGGGTGATTCGCGACCAGCAGTTCCTGTTCACCACCCGACTGCAGCTGTTCCAGAGCCAGATGTCGGTGCTTTCGCAGCGGCTCGACCAGCTGCAGAGCCAGATCGAGGGCCAGCAGCAGCAGGTCACCTCCGTCGCCGAGCAGCGCCGGCTCACCGCCGAGGAAATGGCCGGTTACCAGACGCTCTACGACAAGGGCTTCGCGCCCAAGCCGCTGATCCTGCGCTACCAGCGCTCGATCGCCGACCTGGACGGCCGCAAGGGCTCGCTCCTGGCCGACATCGCCAAGCTGCACCAGCAGATGGGCGAGACCCGGATGCAGATGGTGGCCACCCGCGACCAGCGCGAAAGCCAGGCCGCCGAAGCGCTGCGCGACACCCAGTCCAAGCTGGCCGACGTCACCCCGCGGCTGACCGCCGCGAAACAGGCGCTGGAGGGCGTCACGGTGCGCTCGCCGGTGGACGGCTATGTGTTCAACCTGACGCAATTCACCGTAGGCGGCGTGACCGCGCCGGGCGAAGTGCTGATGGATATTGTCCCCGCCAACGCGCCCCTGATGGTCACCGCGATGATCAAGCCGGAGGACGTCGACGACGTCCGCCTGGGTATGGATGCGCGGGTTCGACTGAGCGGCCTGAACCAGCGCTGGCACCGCCCGCTGCCGGCCAAGGTCGCGGTGATTTCGGCCGACCGGATCGACAACGAGAAGACCGGACAGGCGGGTTATCGCGTCGATCTGCGAATCGATCCGAAAGAGCTGACGAACCTGAAGCACGACGCACAGATCACCCCCGGAATGCCGGCTCAGGCGCTGATCGTGACCGGCAGCCGGACGGTCATGGGATCGCTGATTTCGCCCATCACCGACACCTTGCAGGACGCCTTGCGCGACAAGTAGTTGCGTCTCGGCGACAGGGGCTTTGACTAAGCTTCTCCAGGGCTTTTTGGTGTTGCGTAATTTACGGGCTTCCGATAGGTCTTCCGTCGGGCTCGTTTAACCTTCGCCGCAGCCACGCTATGGCGCTTGGGGTAAATGGACCGCCGGGACTGCTCCATCGGGGATGGGGGTCAGGCGTTCTGGGGGTCCATGTGACACAGACTGGAGAGATCAATGTCGACGTATTTCTTTGAAACCATCACCGCGGCGCAGGCGCTTGGATACGCGTCTACGGATACGCTGGTGTTCACGAACCCGACATCGTCGGGCAACAAGATGTCGGTGGTCTACAACCCGGCCACGCCGACCCAGGCCGCGACCGTGACGATCACGGACGGCGCCACGGGCCGCGCGGTCGTGTTCGGCACCACGGGCGGCGCCACCACGGGTATCCTGGGTGAAGGCGGCGCCGGTGGCCCGATCATCTTCCCGGACGGCTCCAACCTGCTGGTCGGCGATGTCGGCGGTGAGTCGAACACCGGCACGGCCTTCAACGACGGCCTGTTCGGCGGCCTAGGCGATGACAGCCTCGGCGGCGCTGCCGGCAACGACCTGCTGCAGGGCAACCAGGGCACCGACACGCTCAACGGCGGCGCCGGCAACAACACCGTCTTCGGCGGCCAGGGCGACGACACGATCGATGTCGGCACGGGCACCAACTTCGCCCAGGGCAACCTCGGCAATGACGCCGTCTCGGGCGCCTCGGCTGCGGCCAGCACGCTGCTCGGCGGTCAAGGCAACGACACCGTCACGGGCGGCACGGGCGCCGACTTCCTGAACGGCAACCTCGGTGACGACTCGATCGTCAGCGGCGGCGGCAACGACACGGTCTTCGGTGAAGCCGGCCTCGACACCATCAGCGTGAACTCCACCGGCGTCGTGACCGTGGATTCCGGCGACGATGCCGATACGGTCAATGCCACAACCGGCACCTACACGCTCGTGGGCGGCGCGGGCAATGACAGCATCACCATCGGCGCCAGCACCACCGGCAACTCGATCCAGGGCAACCTCGGCGACGACAACCTGGTGACGGCCGGCAGCGGCATCGACCAGATCCTCGGCGGTCAGGGCAACGACGTGATCACCGCCACCGGTGGCGGCGCCGACGTCCTCAACGGCAACCTCGGCAACGACACGATCAGCGAGAACACCGGCGGCACGACGGCCAACACCACGATCTCCGGTGAAGACGGCAACGACAGCATCACCGACGCGGGTGGCAACAACACCATCAGCGGCGGGGCCGGCAACGACACCTTCGCCCTGACGGGTGGCAACTCGTCGACCACGAACAAGGACACGGTCACTGCCGGCGACGGCAACGACACGGTCGCGGACGCGGGCGGCAACAACACCATCGACCTGGGCATCGGTGACGACAGCCTGAACTCGACGGGCACGGGCGCCAACACGGTCTTCGCCGGAGCCGGCGACGACACGGTGATGACGCTGGGCGGCGCCGACACCATCAACGGCGATGTCGGCGTCGACACCATCAGCTCGGGTCTCGGCAACGACGTGGTCACCGCCGGCGACGGCAACGACCAGGTCGACGCGGGCGGCGGCGACGACAACGTCGACGGCGGCGCGGGCTTCGACTCGATCATCGGCGGCGCTGGCGGCGACACCATCCAAGGTGGCGCTGACAACGACACGATCACGGGCGGCACGGGCACCGACTTCCTGCAAGGCGGCCTCGGCAGCGACCGGTTCGTCTTCGCCGCCGGCGATTCGGGCGTCGTGGCGGGCACGCTCGACCAGATCCAGGACTGGACCGGTGGTCCGACCGCCGGGGTCATCGACCGCCTGGCGTTCGGTGTGGCCGCTACGGCCAACAGCTACCTCGAACTGAGCGCGGCCGACTACGCTTCGGCGCAGACGGCGGCCAACGCCCAGATCGCGGGCGCAGTGGTCAACTACGTCGCGGTCCAGGTCGGCACCGACGTGGTGGTCTTCGCTGACGGCACCGGCACTGGCGCCGCGGCGACCGACGCCGTGGTCCTGGTCGGCCGCACGCTGGCTGACATCGACTACACCAACATCGTCCTCTAGCTTCGACGTCGATCACTAGGTTCAGGGCCGCCCTTCGGGGCGGCCCTTTTCTTTTGGGCTCAGGTCATCGCCGATCGCTGCGATGGATCGCCGCTGGATCGGGGCCCGGACTGGTCACGCCTGCGATAAGCCGTTAGGCATACCGACGATCGAAACTGCCGGACGCTCCCGAATGAGGCGCGCCGGGGCTTGCGGGGCGCAGGCCGAGGAAACCCATGGCGACCTACTCGTTCGAGTCGATCACCGCGGTACAGGCTCTCGGCTTCACCGCCGCGAGCGACGCGCTGTCGTTCACCAACGCGGCGTCGCACGGCAACCAGGTATCGGTGGCCTTTGCCCCGGCGACGGCCGGCGGCGGCCCTACCGTGACTCTCACTGACCTCAAC